>ERZ791885.19-NODE-19-length-151876-cov-5.987604_pt1 | contig 151876 bp, 150 predicted proteins | sample MGYA00510159_ERZ791885 | MGnify/ENA primary metagenome ERZ791885 (study PRJEB30046, sample SAMN00792054) | human gut metagenome | study: EMG produced TPA metagenomics assembly of the A metagenome-wide association study of gut microbiota in type 2... | reverse complement strand
AATTTATAGGATGCTTGTTTTTAAGTACTGTCCACACTTATGGGTACAGTATACTGAGGACCGCAAAAACACGGCCTGTGTATGTATAATGACAGGCTTTTTACAAGAAAATAGGTGATAAAAATGAATTGCAAAATGCCTATAGGAATAGATGACTTTGGGAAAATCCGCAATAAGGAGTTCTATTTTGTCGATAAAACGGCGTTTATTCGCCAACTCATCGATAGCCCCCGGGAAGTCACTTTGATTACGCGGCCGCGCCGCTTTGGCAAGACGTTGACAATGAGTATGCTGGAATATTTCTTTTCTATTGAAAAAGAAAGCCAGAGCCGTCATTTATTCGATCATCTGGCTATTGAACAAGCCGGGCCTGAATATATGGCTCAGCGTGGCCAGTATCCTGTCATTTTCCTTACACTCAAAGATATCCAGAATCCGTCTTGGCTGACCTGGGAACGAATGCTTTCCTTTATACGGCTGTTTTTAGCGCAAGTCTATGATAGATATCGCTACATCCGTGAGAGGGCAGATATCAATGATGTCCAGGCCCGTCTTTTTGATCACGTCGTCCAAGGACAAGCGACAGAAGATGAATTGGCCTTATCTTTGACTAATTTGATGGCTATGATGCAGACTTATTATGGCCGAAAAGTTATTCTCCTTATCGATGAATACGATGCGCCGATTCAACAGGCTTGGGAAAGTGGATATTATACCGGCTGTATCGGTTTCATGCGCCAGTTTTTAAGCAGCGCCTTGAAAACAAACGATACCTTGGAATTTGCTGTCCTGACGGGCATTACCCGCATCTCTAAAGAAAGCATTTTCAGTGGTCTGAATAATTTGGATGTCTGTTCTGTTTTGCGCAATCAGTATGCCGGGGTCTTCGGATTTACGGAGGCAGAAATACAAGAACTCTTAGAAACCGCACATCATGGGGAAAAGATTTCAGAACTAAAAAAATGGTATGATGGCTATCACATCGGCCACGCAGAAATTTACAATCCTTGGTCAGTCATCAATTATGTGGCCAATGATTGCCAAGCCAGACCTTATTGGGTCCGGACATCGGGGAACAGCATTTTACGACATCTCCTTTCTCATACGGATGAGTTACGGGTTCAGATGATACAAAATCTGTTGCATGGCAAAGCTGTTCGCGTCACCTTAGATGATAGCCTCATCTATTCTGAAATAGACCGGGATCTGGGAGCTCTTTTCAATCTCTTATTGACGACAGGATATCTGACTGTCGAAAAAGTTTTGTCCCTTAGCGATGACCGTTATGCATTAAGGATACCTAATGAAGAAATCTGCAAACTATACAGCACAGAAATCCTGAATTCCTTAGGGGAAAATGTGACGAAGAACACATTTGATGATCTATTTGATTATCTCATCGAAGGGGAGGCTGAAAATTTTGCCCTTCAGTTGCAACAGCTGTTGAAAGCCATTGTCAGTGTCTATGATACGGCTAATAAAGAAAGTTTTTATCATGGCTTCATGTTGGGGATGACCGCTCTATTTCTAGAGAAGGATTATAACGTAGTATCAAATCGGGAAAGCGGTTATGGACGTTTTGATTTGGCGATTTTACCTAAAGACAAGGACGATGTTGGCGTTATTATGGAATTCAAAGTAGCTGTTAATGAAGTTGAATTACAGGAAAAAGCCAATGAAGCCTTACGACAAATTGAAACCCAGGAATACATCACAGAGTTTCAAACGAGGGGAATCCATGATGTATGGAAATATGGTATTGCGTTTTATAAAAAGAAAGTTGCCGTAGTCAGAGCAGGGGACGTCTCTGAAGGGAATCGTTGTGAGATTTAGTCATAGCTCATTGCATAAAAAGGAGGTTCACAGTCAAAGCGATTGTGGACCTTTTTCTTTTTTGGTGCGCCCGGCATGGGCGCACTCTAATGGGTGAAAGCCCCTAGGCCGCCCGGTAGCGGGAAGGCTATAGCCAGAACCAAGGGTGTCCATCGTGAGATGGAATCTGGAGGAAGGTCGAGGCAAATCTCTGGTCTGACGAACAGAAATCACATAAGGCTAGTCATGGGGATAAGGCCGCCAAACAGGATGAAGTCCTATAGCTACACGGAAGAAACAGTGAAAGAAGGTAAAGACGCGATACCGGATAATACGGCAATACAACGTGCCGGAATGGAAGGTACACGAACTAGCCAACTGCCGGAAAGGACCATGGAGAGCGGCACTCATGCTGAACTCCATCCTGCCAAACAAAGAAATAGCCCGGCAAGGGTATATCACCTTGACGAGCTATTATGAGCAAATCTGTGAAAACTAGAGAACCGCCGTGTACCGAACGGTACGCACGGTGGTGTGAGAGGTCGGCGGGCCACTGCCCGCCTCCTACTCGATTTAAAATAAAGCTACTAAAGATAGAAGTATTATTGCATTTCTGGGCGAAAAAACAATCCAATAATTTGTGCACGTATATAATTATAAGCCTCCAACATGTTTTAAAATGTACTGATTATTATTTTTAATTAAAATAAAAAATCCCGATTTGTTATTTACCCATAAGCCTTCATTTTTTCCATTACCGGCAATCCATGCTGGATCTATGGTTTTCACTGAATATGATATATCATAATAATTCTTATCCATTCCATCCTTGTCCTTGATTTTTATTGGTCCGTCAATTCTATTAATTGTATAATCAAAAATTTTATTTTTAGTGAACAATCTTTCGGATTTATAATGGTCAAATTCGTGAATTAATATTTTATTGACAATTTCTTTTTCTGATAATCCTTCTGCATCTGATACTGCTATACGATTACATTGAATCGGTTCTACTAGTATGGAGTCATAAGAATAGAACATTAAATATGCAACTCCTATTAGTATAATTGCTATATTTTTTCTTCTCCCTTTCTTTGTCCGGATGTATTTATAAAAGGAAATTGCCACCATAAAAAAAGTGAAAATATATAAGATAAATAAGGAATCACTTATAAATGTAATCATCTTAATCCCTCCGGATTATTGAAAGACGGAAATCCCGATAAATATAAACATTAAAATTATATTTATCCTGGTAATCTATTTTTTCTGCTAGTAAATAACTCAAACTTCCCACATGAAAAACACAGTCATCTTCTTCGCTAAGGTTCACATCGGTGCTGATGAGGGCAATCCAGTCCTTGCGGTTATGCCGGTTACGCACACAAACAATTTTGGCCATCGCTGTTTCTTCGCTGACGTCTTCTTGCTTCACATGAATTTTCACGGGGACGGACAGCAGGTATTTGGAACGGCCGCGGCGCTTCTTGCAGGCTGCAAAAAGCTGCTTGACCGTCATGCGCTTTCCCTCAAATTCGTAATAACACTTAGCACTCCGCTTGATCATAGCAATGGCATGGAGTTTAAGAACCAGGATATCGAGTAGCCGCCTCGGGTTAGAGAACCAGATGTCGAAGAGGACATACTTGGCAGAAATCCCTTCACCAAGTGCTTCCTTAAGTAGGCGAATCATGACCGTAGTCCCTTTTTCCTTGGCCATCTCCTGTCGCTTGTGCGAGAGTGTCCGATGGTCGAAGGAAGGTTTCTTGATACGTATTCTTGGAGAAACGTTTCTGCCATTTGGAATCTCGTTGCTGCATATAGAAACTGGAAGCACAAAAGACATTGCTGAGAATGTAGGCAAAAAGACATTCAACGGAAATTCCTTTGGCTTTATCGCCACCACAGGCACGAAATAAGCGGATTACCTGAAAATTTAAAAGAAAGTTAGAAATAGAATAAGAAATCTGGTTTTCATTGAGGCGATTTGATGATAAAATAGACATAGTGTAAAGCTCCTTTCGAGTAGTGTTGCCTATATCTATTTTCGACAAGGATAGGCTTTACGCTTTTTTTTGCTTCAAAAATCTTTTATAAATCATAGTTGACTAGCATTTGAGATGTGGGAAGTTTGAGTATAGGAAAAGAACCACTGTTGTGAACGTACCCCCGCCTATAGAGGCGGGAGCTTCCTGCTTCAACGAGAACAGCGCCACGGACTCCAAAGAGTTGCGGCGGCTTACACTCTCTCCACAGGCGTAGATTCCCGTGCGCCCCACGGTATGTTATGGATTACGTCAGGCAGATATCCGCCTGGCTTCTTCTCGAATATTTATGGCAGCGTTCTTATCGCGGTTATGGTGACTGCCACATTTAGGGCAATCCCATTCCCTTACAGACAAGTCCTTGGTTTCGTGGTTCTGATATCCGCAAACATGGCACAGCTGGCTGCTTGGATACCACTTGTCTATCTTGATAAGCTGTTTGCCTTGCCAAGCCAGCTTATATTCCAGCATGTTCGTGAACATATTCCAGCCATTATCAGCTACGGATTTGCCAAAACTGAACTTGCCACCCTTTTTCCCCTTGACCATCGCTTTGACACTAATATCCTCAATGCCAATGGCATCATAGCGGTCTGCAAGGTAGCGGGCCTTCTTATGCAGGAAATCCCGCCGTTGATTGGACACTCTCTCATGGAGAATAGCTACGCGAAGCCTTTGTTTTTCTCTGTTGTGACTTCCTTTCTGCTTTTGGGATAGCTTCCGCTGTGCCTTAGCCAATCTCTTCTCTGCCTTTCGCAGGAAATCGGGATACTTAGCATCCTCCTCATCGGAAGCCACATACAAGCTGTGCATCGCAAAATCCAAGCCAAGGAAGGTCTTCGGTATGACCGGGAGTATTTGGTTTTCATACTCCACCAGCATACTGATATAGTACTTTCCTGATGGCGTCTGGCTGATGGTTACGGTCTTTATGATACTGTTCTCCGGCAAGGGACGATGCTGGCATAGTTTCACCCAGCCGACTTTCGGCAGTTTCACCTTATGGCCCTCGATTCGGACAGAGCCCTTCTGGTTGTTCGTGGAATACGAAGCACGACGATTCTTCTTGGACTTGAAGCGCGGCTTGCCGAAATGCTGGCTGTCATTCCAAAAGTGGCCGTAAGCCTTATTGAGGTTCATTTGGGCATTGGCAAGGGCTAAACTATCTACTTCCTTTAGCCAAGGGAAGTCTTCCTTGTACTGCGCAGGCGTGTTATTCAGCTTTTGGCCGGTTTCTTTATAATAGTCAATGCGGTCACTCAGCATCTTGTTGTAGATGAATCGGACACACCCAAAGGTCTTGGCAAACATAATTTTCTGTTCCGTTGTCGGATAGATTCTGTATCGGTATGCCTTATTCACTATCATCACCTGCCTTGACTTTCCAAATCCTTTCACTCTTACTATTGATTATACTGCAAATCAACTTGTGAAACCATTGCTTTTCTGATGGCATCGAGCCCTCAGAAAAACCTGCAATTCATCTCACCGCCTAAAGAGGCGGGAGACTTCTTGCAGAATCAGGTTAAATTATATTTGATTGTAATCATATTTCATCCATGAATGAAGGGGAGACTTTTATGATTGAACGGCCTACCACGAAGCAGTTATTGGCTGCTTCCCTCATTGAACTTGCTGGGAAGAAATCCGTTGACAAGATTTCGGTCAAAGAAATTGTCACCAACTGCGGCATGACAACGACAACCTTTTATAATCATTTTGCGGATAAATATGTACTACTGGCTTCTATCTATAACAAAGAAATTGAGCCGACTTTCAGCCAACTCGGCAATAAAATCAGCTGGCGTGATGCGTTGCGCATATTCTGCACTACCCTTTCGGATAAACAGTCATTTTTTCTAAATGCGTTGAAAAACACATCAGGGCAGACCTCCTTCCGCTATGCGACTAATGACTACGCCATCGATTTATTGCGTGAACGCCTGCGTATTTTAGGTAAAGAAGATGCACTTCCTATAGAAATCGATTTTTTGGCTAAGTACTATATGCGTTCTATCTCTGAGATGATTCAGGACTGGTTTATTGGTGGGCAAAAAATTCCTCTCGATAATTTTATCGAACTACTTGTCCTCGCCATGCCAGAACCATTAAAGAAGCGTCTGCTTTAATGGCAGGTTGGCATTCTGCACAAAATGACAAGTTCGTTTAGAAACACACGATTTTCTAACGAGATTCTGCCTTCCTCCCGTGCTATAATAATTCAGTCGAAAAAAACAAGAAACCTACTCAGGAGGATTATCCATATGTCTGTTTTTCCAGAAATCATCCGCCATGTTCCACAACGTGACTATGGTATAGAAGGGCTGACGGTTCGCGTGGACCATACGTCTACAGGCACGGTCTACTTCGTCAGTGCGGAAAAAGAAGTCCATTTCCCAGAGCATGCCCATGCGGAACAGTGGACAATTGTTGTCAGCGGTAAATGCCTGTTGACAATGGATGGCGCAACCAGGACGTATCAGCAGGGCGATACATACGTCATCCCAGACAATAAGAAACATCAAATCACACTTTGCGCTGGCTATGCGGAAGTCGATTACGTCGACGATCCGTGTGACGGCGAAGCATAATCTATTTTTGCGCGGTCTGCGGTTATGAGTACATTGGCGATATCAACAAAAAATCATAGAGGAGGAGAGATTCCTATGAAAAAGATACTGATACTGAATGGTGGCCCCCGGAAGAACAACAACACTGCAAAACTCCTGGCATCTGCCAGGGAAGGTGCTGTTTCTGCCGGAGCCAGCGTCGAGACTATTGACTTATATAATCTGAACTTTACCGACTGTCGCAGCTGCCTGGCATGTAAGAATAAAAAGATTGCCGTGCCTTGGAAATGCTATTGGAAGGACGGCTTGACGGAAACGCTGGAGAAAGTCTATGAGGCAGATGCAATTATCATCGGCTCGCCAATTTACTTCGGGGAACCAACGGGCGAGGTCCGTTCCTTTATGGTCCGCTCGACCTTTCCGGCACTATCCTATGATGATTATAAGAGCACGTTTACGGGAAAGATCGATGTCGGCATTATCCTTACGATGAATGCAGACCAGAACTACTACGATGAGCACTACAAACCGCGCATGGAAGAATACTTCTGGCCGTTCCATTTCCTGAACGGGAAAACGGAAATACTGGCTTCCTGCGATACGCTGCAGGTACCGGATTACAGCCGATACCGTATGGCATCGTGGGATGAAACGAAAAAGAAAGCGCATCACGCCGAGCAATTCTCGAAAGACCTGCAGGCGGCCTTTGATCTTGGAAAGAGACTGGCCAGCCAGCAGTAACTGTTTTGTTGTGAAAGGATAAACTTTTATGAATACGAAAGATTTTCAGCCAGAGATTTTCAAACTCTTTGATGACCAGTGGGGCATCCTGACCGCCGGCGATAAAGACGCCTTCAATTCGATGACGATTAGCTGGGGTATGCTGGGAACACTCTGGTGTATGCCTCACAAGGGGAAGAATGTCTGCGCAGTATTTGTCAATCCGGCGCGTTATACGTATGGTTTCATGGAAAAGAGCGACTACTACACTGTCTCTTTCTTTGACAACAAGAAGTATCAGAAAGCTCTCGGTATCATGGGAAGCAAATCCGGCCGGGATATGGATAAAGCAAAGGCCAGCGGTCTCACCCCAAAATATCTGGAGCATGGTGTGACCTACGAAGAAGCAGAGATTACTTTTGTCGTCCGGAAAATCTACCGCCATGAGCTTCAGCTGGGGCAAATGCCAGCGGATGTCATCGAGGGATTCTATACCAAAGGCCGTGTGCCGCACACGATGTATATCGGAGAAATCATCGAGACCATCCGGTAAATCCCGGCTATCAACCCTATAAGCTTCACATAATCATAATCTCCCTTTTCTGTTATAATTATAGGGGAAATTTCACCTATAAAAATTACGGTAGTAGGAATCATAGCCTTTTACGGCTTTGAGAGGAGTTAAATGATCTTGGTCAGGATACTTTTCATTTGCCATGGCACTACCAGGTGAGCGGAGCCGGAGAGGCGCATAAACTGGGGAAAAGAGAACTAATGTATAGAATAAAAACAACTGTTTTACTACCAAACACAAGATATAGTGGCTAATAAACCGTAAACAACTACATCTTGTGTATGCCCCAAACTGCTCATAAAACATTGCAAATAATGGGAGAAAAAAGCTCTTCTTGGATTACTTTTGTAATGAAATGAATTTACATTCAGATAGAGAAAAACTTGCTCGTATGTAAGATTGCGGCAAGAAAGATCGCCGTGGTGGGAGTTCCTGCCAGGGCGTTTTTTTGTTTTCTCACAATGATAATATGTATACTGTATTTAACTATGTATGTTTGCGATAATTTTTTGACAATACACATAATATACATCAGAGAATAGGTCTTGCAGGAAAAAGTTCGGAAGACAATATTCTAAAACGGTAGAAAAGGAAAAGAACCATGAACATCTTCGAAGACCTGATTCGCCGTTTTTCTGAAAATGCCGAAGCCGGGGACCATTATACCGGCCGGGACATTATTAAACTGATGGTCAATATCCTTTTGGCCGAAGGCTGTGAAGATATCTTTGATGACGGAAAAGTCATCACTATCCTGGATGAAGCCGTCATCGAAATGATACGAGCCGCCTGATTCCCTCAGACGGTTCTTTCGTTACATAATCTCAAAAACAGCGTAATCAAAGTGTTCCTGTACATTTCACGGTGTGCAGGAGTTTTTTCATGTCTTGGCGGAAATTTCGATGCTGTTTCCAGCACGGCATACAGTTCAAGCGGTGGGGGTCAAAGCTGAAAATCTCTCCTAACCGTTAAACGATGCATACCCTATTGTGTAACCCAAAAGGATGCAATAACGATGTGTCAGGCATAGTTCGTTATGCAAGTTCACAATAAGTTATCCCTTTAGAATTGTCGGTTTCCTTGACTTTCAGGGCTTTTTGAGTGATAGATGTCATACTCTAAAAGCAAAGGAGTGATTAAACTTGTTAACGAAAGAAGTGGACTACAGGGTGTGCAAATGGTTGCTCGGCAGCATGGAACGTGATGGCGTCCTTACGCCTGATGAGATGCGACTTGCACTGAAGAAGTTACAGGAGCATTTTCAGCCGCCGTTCCTTGAGGTTGACGTGGCGGACGATGAAGGAAGTGGAAAAAGCTGTACAGCGCGTGCGGCTTACGCCAGAGTTTCGACCGACCATGAGAATCAGGAATCGAGCCTTGCGGCGCAGATGGATTATTACAGAAACAAGATATTGAAGCATGCTGGATGGGAGTTCGTGGAGGTGTTTGTTGACGATGGCATTTCCGGACTCAGCACGAACCGGCGCGAGGGTTTCAACAGGATGGTGGATTCCTGCCTGAACGGAGAAATCAATCTGGTGCTGACTAAGTCTATCTCGAGGTTTGCGCAAAACACCGTGGATACGGTCACCATTATCCGCAAACTGAAAGAAAAAGGAATCGGCGTGTACTTCGAGAAAGAAAACATCTTCACGCTGGATTCCAAGGGCGAGGAGATTGTTACCAACGCAACTCTCGTCCGGCAGACGCTCTGCGACACCACGGAGTTGGAGCGCGAGAAAGCCGCCTTGGGGCAGGAACTGGTGGTGTTGGTGGAGATGACGCAGAACTGCATCGCCGAGAACGCAAGAATTGCCCAAGACCAAGGGGAGTATCAGAAACGCTACAACGGCTTGGTAGAGCGGTACGAGACGGCCAAGTCACGGTTCGATGAGGTGACGGAGGCCATCGCAGAGCGGTCAGCCAAGAGCGAGAGGCTGGCGGGATTCATCAAGACGCTCCGAGCGCAGAAGGAGCTGCTGGAAGAGTTCGACGAGCGGCTGTGGGGCTGCATGGTGGATTATGTGACGGCGGGCGCGGATGGCGGCATGATGGTGGTGTTCTGGGATGGGACGGGGATGCGGGAAAATATGGCACAAAACCGACTTAAAAATAGCAAACATGACGATTGATAAATTCTCAAGGGGATTTGGAGGATAAGATAGAACGAGCTTCTATAATGAATTTGCAGATGGCAGAGTTATTGTCATGGTGAGCTTCCCTGCGACAATAAATGCCCATAGGTGCATGGGGAGATTCGTTCCACGGTAAAAAAGCCAATTCCTTATGCGGTAACGCCAGATGTTCGGGGATAAGCGCAAAACCTGCTCCTGCCAGAGTTAAATTGTAGGCTTCGCTGATGGTGGCGCAGAGTATGTTATCCAGTTCGTCGTTGACGGGGATGATGCGATGCCCACGGGAAAAGGTGTGCTTCAAAAGATACGGCGGAATGGCGATAATTTGGCGGTGAGGCCACAAATCTGGGGAAGAGACGCATTTTTTGCGTCTCTTTTTGCATTGAAGGGCAAGTTCATGCGCTTTGCTTACGATACAAACAAAACCCTCATCCCTAAGTTTCACGAAATCAATGGCTTCATCGGAAAATTTGGCATCCTTCATGCCGATTACCAAGTCAAGCTGATTGACGGACAGTCGGCGCAGATTGGCGTCGGTCTGGTCAAGGGTAAGCTCTGGCGCAATATTTTTCTGCGTTGCCAGAATCGGAGCAAGTATTTTGCTGATGAGCCAGTTGGTATGGGAATCGGCATAGCCAATGCGCAGGATACTCCGCTCACTTTTGTGAAAGCTCTTCATCCATTCCCGCGAACGATAGTAGATGGAAAGGATTTGACGGGCATCGGGCAGGAACTGCCAGCCGACCTGCGTCATCGTCACCGAGCGGGTGGTGCGCTGAAAAAGCTGGACACCTAGCTCGTTTTCCAGACTCTTGATTTGCCGGGAAACGGCGGGCTGTGTCATGGAGAGTTGCTCGGCGGCCTTAGCGTAGTTCAGCGTCTTGGCAAGGGTGGCAAAACACTCCAGTTGTTGCGTGTTCATAAGTTTACCTCGTAAGTTCTCAAGAATATGAATTCTCCATTTATCATATCACATAACAGGGGACGAAGAAACAGGTCATAAAAATTATTGATACGCTAGGCGTATCAATATTGCGATATTGACATTTCACAAAGAGAGATTTTCCTGCTACTATAAGCTTGTCGTTAGGAATTGTGCCAATAATGAAGAGAGGATGATTGACATGGCACTGAAGAATTTAGTAGCTTGGAACAAGAAGACGGCAATGGTTTTGGCAAGCCCCTCTTGCGGCTCCGGGGATAAGGCGATGGGAACCGCCTGTGGCTCTGGCGACAAGGTTCTTGCTACTGCCTGCGGTTCCGGTGACAAAGTGATGCCGACTGCTTGCGGCTCCGGCGACAAGTAATGTTGGGCAGGTAAAGGAAGTGTAAGGAGGGCGGCCAAAGTGAAACCGTATTTTTCATTTCAGTGGCATATCACCGATGACTGCGACCAACGTTGCAAGCACTGCTATATTTTTGCGGAAAGCAAGCAAAAATGTATCGACAGCATGACGCGGGAAGATATGCAGACAGTGTTGAAAAACTGCGAGGATTTTTGCGAAACCTTCGGCCGCCAGCCTTACTTCTACCTGACAGGAGGGGATCCAATCCTGCACCCTGATTTCTGGTGGTTGCTGGAAAGATTCAAGGAAAAGCACATCCCCTTTACCATCATGGGAAACCCTTTCCATCTGACCGATGAAGTATGCAGACGTTTGAAGGATTGCGGTTGTGTCCGCTATCAGATGTCCATTGACGGACTGGAGGAAACCCACGATTGGTTCCGAAAGCCCGATTCTTACAAAACCACTCTGGATAAGGTTGCCATGCTGAATGGCGCGGGTATTCGCTCCATTATCATGACCACAGTTTCCGATAAAAATATAGACGAAGTGCCGCAGATTATTGATGCGGTAGTGGTGGCAGGAGCCAAGGTCTACGCCTTTGCCCGTTACTGCCCTACCAGCGAGGAAAAGAATACGAACATTACGCCACAGCGTTATCGGGAGCTCTTAGCCGAGTGCGACAGAAAATTCCGCGCCTATGAGGAAGCCGGATGCGAGACCTATTTCAATCGCAAAGACCACCTCTGGACGCTCTATGATTATGAAGAAGGACGATTCACTATACCAGAGGGCGCAGAGCCGGACCTGATTTACGGCGGCTGCAACTGCGGCAACGGGCATATGACAATACTGCCTACTGGTGAGGTCTATGCCTGCCGCCGGGTGCAAAACAGCTGTGTGGGAAATGCGCTCAATGACCGCTTGGCGGATTTGTGGGTAAACGAAATGGAAGCCTATCGGGACTATGATAAATTTGTGAGGTGCAGCAAGTGCGAGCTAAAGGCTTGGTGTCGCGGCTGTCCCGCTGTAGCCGCCGCCAACTCTGACGGTGATTTTTATGCTGCCGACCCGCAATGCTGGAAGGAGATTTGAGATAGATGGATATACTCATGTTGATGAAGGTGCGCCGCTCCATACGCAAATACCAAGAAAAGCAAGTACCGCGGGAACTGGTGGACAAGATTGTGGAAGCCGGGCTTTATGCCCCAAATGCCGGAGGTGGTCAGCGCAGTATGATTGTCACTCTGCACAATGCGGAGCTGGCGAAGAAACTTGGCAAGCTGAACTTCTCCACCTTTGACCGCAGCAAACTGATCGGCGGCCATGTATCCGATGAGCAGCCATCGGTCATTGATGACCCGAACATCAAGAATGGCTTTTACGATGCTCCCACGGTCTGTGTGATTTTCGGGCAGAAGGATTTTCTCTTCAATGTGGCGGATGCTTTCTGTATAGCGGAGAATATGATTTTGGCGGCTCATGCGCTGGGCGTTGATTCCTGCATCGTTTCCCGCGCCGAGGAAACCTTTGCCCTGCCGGAAGGAAAGGCGTTTATGCAGGAATGGGGCGTGCCGGACACGATGGAGGCAAAGGCATTTGTGACATTAGGCTACCATGCGGGAGGTTATCCTCACAGCAAGCCTCGCAAGAAATGTCGGAATATAGTTGTTGAGTAGTTTATAGGGAGTGACTGTCGATGAGTTTGCTGAAGGGATTGCACCATGCGGCCTTGCGTTGCTGTGGCAAGGCGGAAATGGACGATGTCATCACGTTTTATTGTGACGTGTTGGGTATGAAGAGACTAAGGAGTTGGGGCGAGGGCGTTGAAGCCGGCGCAATGCTTGACACGGGGAGCGGTGTGATTGAGCTGTTTGCCAATGCCGAACCCGGTCGCAAGCCCGGCCAGGTTGACCACATCGCTCTGGCTACCGATCAAGTGGACGAGTGCATGGCGGCCTGTGCCAAGGAAGGGCTGAAAATCATCATGCCTCCCAAAGACATCGTTGTGCCATGTGAAACGCCTTATCCCCTTCGTATTGCCTTTGTGGAGGGAAAAGCCGGGGAAATTATTGAGTTTTTCGATGAAAAATAGGAGGTTATTGATATGCATTTTTCCAGTGGTATCAACCGGCCACCTTATGAGGCCAATGATGAATTTTTGCAGATTACATCGGGATGCAGTCATGGGAGCTGCAAGTTTTGCACCTTTTACAAGGATAGTCCCTTTTCCCTGTCGCCGATGGCGGAAATAGAAGCGGATATCAAGGAATTGGCTTATTCGGGGTGGAGTTTTGACCGGATTTATTTGCAGGGGGCAGATCCCTTTATCCGAAAGACAGAGGACTTGCTGAAAATCGCCGAGATGATTTACCATTATCTGCCCCAAGTGAAGTCCATCGGCGGCTACGCACGGGTGGACAACCTGAAAAACAAGACCGTGGAGCAGGTGCGGCAGCTCAAGGATGCTGGCTATAACTATTTCTACTTCGGTGTGGAAAGCGGCGACGATAAACTGCTCGACCGTATGAACAAAGGCTATCATGCCGATTATGTACTCAATGAGTGCCGCAAAATGGACGAGGCAGGAATGCCTTGGATTGCCAATTTCCTTGGCGGTTTGGGCGGGCACGGCTGGGGGCTGTCCCATGCAAGGGAAACGGCGAAGCTCTATAATCAGTTAAAACCAGCCATGATCTATGCCTCGGAACTGACACTTTTCCCCGATACCCCTCTTTCCCGCGATGTGGCAGAAGGAAAATTTGCCGAGGCGACAGAACTGGAACGCATGGAGGAAATGCAGGAGTTCATTCGTTGCCTGACCGTTCCCACCATTTTCCGTGCTGAGCATGTCACCATGCCCGTGCGAATTAATGGTCAGGTGCCGGAGGACAAGGATGCCATGATAAATTGTTTGCAGGAAACCATGGATACAAATGGAGAGGAAAGGCTACAAATGTATCGGAGCAGTGTGTACAGTCTGTAAGAAGGTGTCAAAGTGATTCTTTACTTCAGTGCCACAGGCACCAATAAATATGTGGCAGAACAAATCGCCAAGGCAACCGACGAAAAGATTGTGCCGCTAAAAGAAATGGTACGGCAGGAGAAATATTCCATCACCGTGCCGGAAGGGGAAAATTTTGGCGTTGTCATGCCGACCTATTGGGAAGGATTGCCCGCGATTTTGTTGGACTATCTGCAAAAAGCCGAGATACTTTTGGAAGGAGCCGACCATTACTGCTATTTTGTGGCCACTTACGGCTGCGACTACGGCAATGTTTTATCTACGGCACAAAAGGAATTTGGCAAGGTCGGGATTCAATTTGACAGCTTGTATGCGGCACGTTTTGTCGATAATTGGAGTCCCATGTTTTACCTGAAAAATGCTGAGCGCAACCGCCGCGCCGAGGAAAATGGAGAGGCAGAAACACGCATTATCATCGGGCAAATTCTGCGCCGCGAAAAGGGGCAGCGACTGCCGGATCAGATGTCAAAAATTGTGGCAGCAGCAGCTAAGGCGAATTACAATCGCATACGTAAAACGAAAAACTTTCGGCTGGACAGCGAAAAATGTATCGGTTGCGGGCTGTGCGCTCGGCAGTGTCCGCTCGATGCCATTGCCATGAAGAACGGAAAGCCGAAGTGGGTAAAGGGTAAATGTACCCTATGTCTCGGCTGTTTCCACCGTTGCCCAGCGGCAGCGATTGACTATGACGGCGGTCTTCGCAATGGGCAATACATCAATCATCAGGTTACGCTGGATGATTGAAAGGAAGAGGGAATATCGATGGATTACAGGAAAATGGGCGGACGAGTTTATGTCCGTATAGACAAAGGCGAGGAAATTCTGTCAGAGGTGAAGAATGTTTGCCGGGAATTTCACATATCTGCGGGAACATTTCAAGGCATCGGAGCTTGCGGCGAGGTAGAAGTAGCAACTTATATTCCAGACAAGCAGGAGTTTTTACCTCATGTGCGGAATGGTATGTTGGAGATGATTTCCCTCATGGGAAATATCGTGACGGACAAGAATGGGGAATTGGTACACCACGCTCATGCGCTTTTCTCCGCATTTGACGAAACGACGGAGCACATAGATTACCTTGGTGGTCACTTGAAGAGAGCGACAGTGCTATACACGGCAGAACTGCTCCTTGACCCTGTGCAGGGAGGAAATATCGGACTGAAATATGATGCGGTTACGGGAATTGATGTCTGGAATTTGGAGATTGGCCGATGAGCCGAAAGAATAATGTTTGCTACCTATCGCTTAAAGCAGCTTTTCCCTACACTTTGCCCATTTTTGCTGGCTTTTGGTTTCTTGGCATGGCATACGGTATGTATATGAATGTCGCAGGGTTTAGCTTTTGGTATCCAATGCTGATGAGTTTCTTTATTTTTGGCGGATCCTTGGAATTTGTCGCTGTAACCATGCTGACAAGTTCGTTTGCGCCTTTGCAGGTGCTCATCATGACCCTTCTTATACAGGCTCGACATCTATTTTATGGAATTTCTATGCTGGAACATTTCAAGGGTTTGGGATGGAAGCGGTGCTATCTGATATTTGGCCTTTGCGATGAAACCTTTTCTATCAACTATACTGCCAAAATCCCGGAAGGGATAGACCGTGGATGGTTCATGTTTTTTGTAACACTTCTGAATCATTTTTACTGGGTTTCCGGTGCTACGATGGGAGGGGTGCTTGGCTCTGTGCTGACCTTTGACATGGAGGGGCTGGACTTTGTCATGACGGTAATGTTTGTTGTAATCTTCATGGAGCAATGGGCGAAGGAGCGCAAGCACTATACCGCATTTATCTGCATTGGAACAGCTTTTGCCTGCTTGGTGGTTTTTGGGGCTACCAGTTTTATGTTGCCAACGATGGGATGTATTCTGTTCCTGCTCTTGTTCTTTCGTAGGCAAATTGAGAAAGTTGGGGAATTTGCATGACCTTTGCCGAACAAATGATTACCATCGTTATTTGTGTGCTTGGCACAATGACGACAAGGTTTTTGCCCTTCCTTATTTTTACGGAGGGGCGTCCTACGCCACCCGCTGTCCATTATCTGGGCAAAGCCTTGCCATCAGTGGTTTTTGGAATGTTGGTAATTTACTGCCTGAAAGATGTTCAGTTTACATTGGGAACATATGGTTTTCCGGAAGCAATAGCAATTACAGCAACGGTCATATTGCACAGTTGGAAGCGACAGATGCTGCTCTCGATTGCAGGCGGAACCTTGGTATATATGATGTTGGTGCAATTTGTGTTTTGATGGGAGATGTGAGAAATGGACACCGAACGTGTGATGTTGCGGCGCAGGGCATGATCGGTTTGCTGGAGGCACTCGGTATGATGCCCTGAAGAATTTACGGAAATGGATATCGAGAATTTGGAGGGATAGGATATGAATTGGAAAAAATGATTCAGGGGACTGGCGCACTCATGTTGAGTGCGGCTATCCTGCCGACGAGTAGCATAGAAATCGGCGAGGCTACAAAAGCTGGTAACGCCATACGCTATTTCATGCAAAAACCGGAGGCTAAGGGCAGCAGCACTCCCTACGGGAACAACAAAGTGGCAGGGCATTATGTGCAAGCGGACGATGCCAAAATCTACTATGAGGTTTACGGCAAAGGCAAGCCGCTGTTCGTCTTTCATGGTGGTGGAGTGGGTACGCCCTATGAGATGGGACAGATGATAGACAATCTGCGGAAGGACTATCAAGTGATTGTCGTTTCTACGCGTGGACATGGACGATCAGAAATCGGCCACTCGAAGCTGACCTATGAACAAAAAGCCAATGATATGCTGGCGGTGATGAAGGAAGTCACCAATGAGCCAGCGATTCTTTTAGGCTTCAGCGACGGCGCATACACGGCATACAAGGTAGCATCTATGTACCCCGACCGTGCGGAACGTGTTATCGCTATCGGTGCGGGTACGCTCAAAGCAGGTTTTTTCAGCGGTGAAATGAAGGTAGAGGACTTGGCCAAGATTGATGCTGCTTTTATTGAGCAACAGAAACGCATCATGCCGGAGCCGGAGCGCTATCAAGAATTTTGCGATAGCTATATGAATTTCTGGAGCAAAATGGAAGTCGGCGAGGATTTTCTTCAAACCATCCAATGCCCGGTACTCTTGATTGCAGGAGATGAAGACGACCATGCCCCATTAGTGACTATGGTGGAGGCAGAACAATATATCCCACAAGCCAGCCTCTGCATCGTTCCTAAGGCATGGCATACAGCATTCCTTGATAATTTCGATGTGACTTGGGCAGCCATAGAGCAGTTTCTACAAACGGATATGTCTCAGTTGACGGGCAGCAAGAAGGTGGACTACAACAGAAAGTAAGATGTCAAGGGGGTGCAAACTCCGAGCCTTAGGGGGTGCAAGGGGGTTCATCGTTAATCGAGTATAGGGGGTGCATCGTTATTTTGTATCAAAATTACTGGTAAAGGGGAGCTGATGATGACCATCCTGGCTTCCTTTGCCCAGGAAGAGAGCCGCTCCATCAGTGAAAATATCCGATGGCGTATCAAGAAACAGTTTGAGAAGGGGAACACCAATGGTCGGTTCCGTGTCTATGGATATCGCTGGGAAGAAGATAATCTGGTGGTAGTTCATGAGGAAGCAGCTGTTGTCAGACGCATCTTCCAGAATTTCCTTGACGGCAAGTCTCGGCTTGAAACAGAACGGGAATTTGCCGCCGAAGGCATCACGACCAGGAATGGCTACCGCTGGATGGATTCCAACATCAAGGTTGTCTTGACCAATGTTACCTATACTGGCAATATGCTTTTCCAGAAAGAATACGTGACGGATCCAATCCTCAAAAAGCGGAAGAAGAACCGGGGCGAACTTCCCAAATATTATGTTGAAAATACGCACGAACCAATCATCGACAAGGAAACCTTTGATTACGTGCAGCAGGAGATGGCTCGGCGGAAGAAACTGGGGGCGCTTGCCAATAAGTCCTTGAACACGACCTGCTTCACGGGGAAAATCAAATGCGGCCAGTGCGGCGGCTGGTACGGGGCAAAGGTCTGGCACTCGACCGATAAGTACCGCAGGACCATCTACCGATGCAACGACAAGTTCAAGAGCCACTGCCAGACTCTGCATCTGACAGAGGACGATATTAGGGAAGTCTTCATTCGGGCCACCAATCAGCTCATCGAAAACAAAGCAGATATCCTTAACAGCATCATCCTGCTGAAGGAACGACTTACCGATACAGAAGCCTTGGAAGAGGAGCGGGACAAGCTCAGCACAGATTTGAACCTGCTGGCCGATAAGGTACAGCAACTCATAGCTGAGAATGCGCGGGTGGCACAGAACCAGGATGATTACGACCGGAACTACAGCGAGCTGGTCAGCCGATATGAGGCGGCAAAGAAGCAGTACGACAAGACCTGTGAAGCCATCCAGTACCGCAAGGCCCGGAGCCGCCAGATGGACAGCTTCATCAAGACACTTCGGGCGCAGACCGAGCCTGTGGCAGAATTCGACGAGCGGCTGTGGGGCTGCATGGTGGATTATGTGACGGTGGGCGTGGATGGCGGCATGACGGTAGTGTTCCGGGATGGGACGGGGATGCGGGGGTAAAAATGTAAAATACATTTCCCAATATTTATAGAGAACACTTGACAATTACTGAATGAACATTTATTATTAACACCATGAGAACAATCGATGAAGAGAAACGCAACAAAATCGTTCAGGCTGTCTTTGATATTGTAACGGAGGAAGGGTTAGCAGGACTGACCTTTTCCAAGATTGCCAAAAGGGTCAAGGTCAGTACCGCAACGGCTTATGTCTACTTTGAAAACAAGGAGGACATGATTTCAAAGATATATATTGATGTCAAGCAGCTTTTTGATGAGGGGCTGAAAGAAAGTATTGAGCAAGGCACAACTATGCGTGAACGCCTGTTCCATTGTGTCTTTCATTTTGTCCGGAGATTCTGCGAGCATCCTCGTGAGGCCAATTTTGTCCTAGCCTTGCAGGACAATCCTGAGTATCTGTCAGAGGAAGCTACAAAAGTCGCCGAGTATTACACCAAGCCTATGCTGGTTCTGTATGAGGAGGCACTGAGCCAAAGGCTTTTGAAAGCACAGAACGTCAGCGAGATTAACGCATTCCTGTTTGCCCCCATACTCTGGCTTATGAAAGAGTATGATTTGCAAAAGAAGCCATATTCGGCTGATGATTTTAAGCCATTGATTTGGGTTAGTGTAGATTCCATATTGAATAACCGCTGAAAAATGCGGTTATTCTTTAGTATAATAAGTGAATGATTGTTTAATAAAGGGGAAACAAAAATGGAAGCTAAGTCAAGGAAAACAGTAATTATCACTGGAGGGACAACAGGAATCGGTAAGGCAACTGCGATAAAATTTGCCGAAAACAACTATAATGTTGTCATTACGAGCCGTGATGCAAGAAAAGAAACGGTTGTAAAAAATGAATTCAAGGCGAAAGGACTGGAAGTAGATTTCCAGGTATTGGATGTCAGAAACGAAGGACAAGTAGAGGCCCTGATAAAAGAAACGGTTGCCAAATATGGGAAATTAGATGTTATGGTCAATAACTCCGGAATCTCTTTAGGAAATGCTGTATTGGCAGAAACCGAATCGGATGATTTGAAACAAATGCTTGATACGAATGTAATGGGTGTCTACTATGGAATGAAATATGCGATAAAAGAAATGCTAAAAACAAATGGCGGCTCTATTGTAAACCTAGCCTCCATCGCGGGACTTAATGGGTTATACGCAACGGCGCAATATAACGCGACCAAACATGCGGTGGTCGGTCTGACGAAAGGGGCAGCCATTGATTATGCACAGCAGGGAATACGTATCAATGCAGTAGCACCGGGAGCTATCAAAACGGATATCCTGCAAAATGCTATTGATGCTGGGACTTACGATGTATCAGGCATAGAAGCGATTCATCCTATGAACAGATTAGGAAGACCGGAAGATATTGCAAATGGAATTTTCTTCCTTGCATCCGATGAGAACAAATTTATTACGGGAGCTATCCTAAGTATTGATGGCGGATATAATGCCAAATAAATAGCTAAGCAGTAAACACAACTGCGGGGAAGGTTGGCGATGCCTTTCCCGTTGTTGTGTTGCATTTCATTTCTGCGAGATGCGATTTTTGACGAAAAGATTATGTGGATTATTGAGCATACCAATAAGTGGTTAGTTGGTGGAATTTACGAGGATGTGTCGCGATAGTAACAGACCGAGTCTGTGGCAGAGTTTAACGAGCGGCTGTGGGGCTGCATGGTGGATTATGTGACGGTGGGTGCGGATGGCGGCATGACCGTGATATTTAGGGATGGGACGGGGATGAAAGTATAAAATAGCATATAAATTGTATATGCGGCATTTGTTGTCTCGCCACAAAGCAGGAATCTTGCAGTATAGCAAGTTCCTGCTTTTTCATCATACTGTTTTTACCTACCCATCACTCGCTCCATGACGTGGATAAATTCCATAACGTGCTCCGTCGGATCTTTGGCGTACAGGATTCCATAGGGGACGGCATATTCCTTGCCCCAATCGCAAGTGAGCGTGACCAAGGCCGGATGGATTCCGTCCCAAAGGTCAACGGAAATCATTGGTCGCCCGGTGTTTTCCGCATAGTTAAACACATTGAAATCATATGGTGGGACATCATGGATATGGATTTGCGGATGATTTTCCTCAATCTCATCGCGCAAGTTGTCGATATAGGATGTATCGCCGCGCTCCACCATGAGGATGGTTTCGCCATATAAATCCGTAAGCGTTATATGCTTACGACCGGCCAAGGGATGGTTGACCGGCACGGCGACCGCCAATGGTATCTGCCGCAAAGTCAAGGCATTGCAACGATTTTTCCAAAGTGTGGAAGGGAATATCCCTGCGATGATGTCAACATCGTTGTCTTTGTTGCCAAGCAATTCAGGTCGGTTATTTTTGCTGTCGTCCATTGGCACAATTTGCAGCCTGATGAGCGGATGCGCCGCGCTGACGGCCAGCCATAGATTGACGATGGGGCGGGCAGGACACATGAGCGAGCTGCCGAGCCGTATCGCGTGCTGTTTTCCTGCCCCAAGGGTGTGGGCGGTTGCCACAGCCTGTTCGGAAATCTGTATGATGCGGCGGGCATCTCGGTAGATGCTCTTGCCCGCTTCGGTCAGCGCAATGCCGTGATTGGTGCGCGAAAAGAGTGTCAGTTCCAGTTTTGCCTCCAACAAGTTGATTTGCTTGATGAGGGCATTGGGCGAGATGAACAGCTTTTCCGCCGCCTTGGTGAAGCTGCCGCAGTCTGCTGCCATCAGGAATGCGTCCAGATGCTTGTTATACATTGCTACCTCCTGCATGAACCTTTGGGTTAATACCATGTTAGCAAATTGCGACTTCCGTTGCAAGGGAGTTTGTCTTAAAATGGCCTTGCAAGCAGGAAGTTGCGGCAAAATCGGAAAAGACATGGCAACAAAGAGCATTCGAGGATGCCACGGTATGCTTTTGACAGCCATCGACAATAGGGGGCAAGAAAATGGAATATACCATGCTGAACAATGGCGTCAAGATGCCGCTTTTGGGTTTTGGTGTCTACATGATGACCGACCTTGAGGAATGCGAAAAAAGTGTTCTCCATGCCATTGAAACGGGCTATCGACTGTTGGACACATCCTCGGCCTATTTTAACGAAGAGGCTGTGGGGAGAGCCATCAAAAAAAGCGGCATCCCGCGCGAGGAGTTGTTTGTCACTACCAAGCTGTGGATTCAGGACGCAGGATACGAGAACGCCAAGGCCGGATTTGAGACATCGCTCCAAAAACTTGGCTTGGATTATCTTGACTTATACCTTATCCATCAGCCATGCGGGGATTGTTACGGCTCTTGGTGCGCCATGACGGAACTGTATCAGGAAGGGCGTATACGAGCGATTGGCGTATGCAATTTCAACAGCGACCGCCTCGTAGACTTCGTCATGAACAATGAACTCCCTCCCGCCATCAACCAAGTGGAATTTCATCCCTACTTTCAACAGAAGAAAGCAGAGGAAATCATGCGGGAATACGATGTGCAGATGGAGGCATGGAGTCCGTTGGGACACGGCGGCAAGGGAATCCTCGAAAATGACGTGTTGGTTTCCATTGGCAAACGATACGGAAAGACTCCGGCGCAAATCATTTTGCGCTGGGATATAGAGCGAGGTATAGCCACAATTCCCAAATCAGTCCGCAAGGAGCGCATTGAGGAAAATTTTGATGTATTTGATTTTCATTTGACGACAGAGGAAATTACGGCGATTGACCAACTGGACAGAAATGACCACATTGCCGATTTGACGGATGTGGAACTTATCAAAAAGCTGAACCAGTTGAAAGTAAGATAAAAATTTTTATGGAGGTTACAGAAATGGAACAGAACAATAACAACAAGCGGGAAGCGGTGAAGGTCGTGCAGACGGCGGGACGCGATATGTTGGGAGATATTGCGCCGGAGTTTGCTCGGCTCAATGACGACGTTTTGTTTGGCGAAGTTTGGTCGCGAAACGATAAGCTGTCCCTGCGTGACCGTTCGATGGTTACGGTAGCCACGTTGGTGGCCAAGGGGATGGGCGATACCTTTGCTTGCCAGTACCAGATGAAGGAAGCCAAGAAAAACGGCATTACGGCAGAAGAAATGGCAGAAATCCTCACACATCAGGCATTTTATGCCGGTTGGCCGAATGTGTGGTCGGCCTTCAACTCCATGAAAAAGGCGTATGTCGAGGAAAGCGGAGATACGAAATGAATAAGAAATTTTTGACCCACCTAAAGAAAACTTTAGCGGTCGCAGTGGCGGCGATTTGGCTTTTCTCCCCGGCAGTGATGACCGAACAAAATCATGTGGCGTATGCCGCCGAAACTCAAGCGGCGGTTAGCCAAAGCGTATTGGCGAATACGGAAAACGGACAGGTTCGCGGCTTTATGGCAAACGGCATCAGTTACTATCGCGGCATTCCCTATGCCAAACCGCCGGTGGGAGAACTGCGTTGGCGACCGCCGGTCAAGGCCGATAACTGGCAGGGTGTGTTGGACGCAACCCAATACAAGAGCGAAGCCGCACAGACCGATTATTTGGGTGTTTTTGCCACGGCAGGCGGCTCGGAGGATTGCTTGTATCTCAATGTAGCCGTGCCGAATAAAAAACCGGGCGACCCGGAGAAACTGCCGGTATTTGTCTGGATTCACGGTGGCGCATTGGTGGTAGGCGCGGGCAGTGATTACGACCCGACGCTTTTGGCAAAAGAGGGACGCGCCGTAGTGGTGACGATAAACTATCGCCTCGGCGTATTCGGCTACTTTGCCCATCCGGCCATTGACGCGGAAGACCATGCCAAAATCAATTACGGCGTGATGGATCAGATTGCGGCGTTGGAATGGGTGCAAAGAAATATTGAAAACTTTGGCGGCGACCCGGACAATGTAACCATTTCGGGAGAATCCTCCGGCGGGCAGAGTTCGCAAATCCTGATGGCCAGCCCGAAGGCCAAAGGCTTGTTCAAAAATATCATCGCCATGTCCGCCCCGGTCATGTACGCCAATGGCCATTCCGTTTCGCCGGAACAGGCCGAGGAACGCGGTATAGGTTTGGCCAAGGCAGCAGGGCTGAACAATGCCACTGCCGAACAGCTTCGTGCGCTGTCCACGGAAGAGATTTTAGCCTTGGAGAATAACTATTTGCTGGACGGCATCATCACCAGAGATGGCGAGTATGTCCCTACCAGTATCGCCGAAGCCTTCCAAGCGGGACGTGTCAACGGTGAGCGGCTGGGGATTGGCAATGTGCAAAATGAAGGCTCTTTCTTTGCCGCCTTGACGGAGAGTGCCGCCGGAAAACCGATGGACGAGGTCGCTTATCGCGACAATTTGGAAGCCTTGGAGAAACAGTATGCTCTGCCGGGATTTGCAGACAAGGTGATGCAGGAATACCCCGCTTCCGATTACGGCAGTCCGGCCGAGGCTTATGCCCAAGTCATCACGGACAGTTGGTTCGCCGCGCCGATTTATCGGATTGCCGACTCCCTTGATAACCAAATCAAAGTCTATTACTACGAGTTCAGCGACCCGACTTGCCCCAAGTATGTGACAACGGACTTTGCGCAGGGTACGGCGCACACCTACGAACTGCCCTATCTGTTTCCCGGTTTCCACGGCTCTTCCGACCTCAGCACCGACCTCAATAAAAAGCAACAGAAGGTTGCCAAGGAAATGGTCAAGTTGTGGACGGGTATGTCCGAGGTGGACAGGCGGGGCATTTGGGAGCGTTTTGACAGCGACCGCGCCCAGTATCTGAAACTTGGTCAAGGCAAGCCGCAGATGATGGACATGAAAGACTATAGAGAACGCCATCACTTTGATTTTTGGCAAAACATCCGACTGTATTGAAGAGAAGGAGCTGTCAATGAATTTGCGTAGAGCCAAATTTGTCGCTGCATTTGTTGTGGTGGGGGTGCTTGTCGTCTTTGGCATTACCTTCACGGCAAGCCCCACGCCAAAAAGGCTGTCCACAGCGGCAAACAAGGAGGAATCTGTCGTGACCAAAGAGAAAAAAATACTGGTGGTCTGTTACTCGTTTTCCTGCGGCAATACCCGAAAGATTGCCAAACAACTGCAAGTGGCCTTAAATGCCGATTACGCAGAGATAGAACCCGTTACCCCATACCCTCCGTATGGCGGTTGGGATAGCGAAGTGACCCGCCAAGGGCAACGGGAAGTAGAAGCCGGCTATCAACCGGAGATTAAGCCGCTGACGGTCAATGTGGCAGATTACGATGTGATTGCGGTGGGAACTCCCACTTGGTGGTTTCGGGTGGCACCGCCCATGCTCACATTTCTGCACTCGCAGGATTGGACGGGGAAGACCGTTATTCCCTTTATGACCCACGGCGGCTGGCCGGGTCATGTGATAGCGGACATCAAGACAATCTGCGCCGGGGCAAAGTTTGCTCCCGACATGGAAATACAGTTTGACTCCCAAGGCGGAGCCGATATGCTTACCGACCAAGCGGAAATAGATGCTTGGATAGATAGTGTGAAGAAATATTTGCAATAAAATCGGGAAAGGAAGGGTTGACATGGAATACAGGAAACTGGGAAATTCTGATTTGAATGTGTCCCGCATTTGTCTTGGTTGCATGGGTTTCGGCGATGCCAAAACGGGACAGCACAGTTGGACGGTGGACGAGGAAACGAGCCGCAGTATCATCAAGCGGGCTTTGGATTTGGGCATCAATTTCTTCGATACCGCCATCGTTTATCAGAATGGCACTAGCGAGGAATATGTGGGGCGAGCCTTAAAGGATTTTGCCAAACGGGAAGATGTGGTCGTGGCGACGAAGTTCCTGCCGCGCACGCCGCAAGAGATAGCGGACGGCGTGACGGGGCAACAACATATCGAAAAATCCCTTGACCTGAGCCTAAAGCATCTGGGCATGGATTATGTCGATCTCTACATTTATCATATGTGGGATTACCAAACCCCGATATATGACGTGTTGGGCGGACTGACAAAAGCCGTCAAAGCCGGAAAGGTGCGCTATATCGGTATCGCCAACTGCTACGCATGGCAACTGGCCAAAGCCAACGCCTTGGCGGAAAAAGAAGGATTCGCCCAATTCGTCTCCGTGCAGAACCATTACAATCTCCTGTTCCGTGAGGAAGAGCGAGAAATGGCCGGCTTGTGCGAGGAGGATAACATCGCCATGACGCCATACAGTGCCCTGGCCAGTGGCCGTCTTTCCCGAAAACCGGGTGAGTCCAGCCAGCGGCTTAGGGAGGACAGTATTGCCAAACTTAAATATGATGGCATGGCGGCAGAGGATGAGAAAATCATCCTGCGGGTGGCAGAACTGGCAGAAAAATACGGCGTGACCATGACGGAAATATCCCTGGCTTGGCTGCTGACCCGCGTGGCCTCTCCCATAGCGGGAGCGACGAAGCTGCATCATGTAGAGGGGGCAGCGAAAGCGGTTGACCTGAAGTTATCAGACGAAGATATTGCTTATCTGGAAGAACTGTACGTCCCTCATCCATTGGTGGGAGTTATGGCCCAAAATACCAGGGGAGCTGACAAGAAAAAGCAGGTATGGATGCAGAATGCGCCCAAGGAGCAGTGAGAAAGATGAGGAATAACGCCTCATAATTTACATCTGCCATGATTTGACGTAGAATTATATATAATATAATTCTACGTATCCTGCTTGTTTTCTACAGGGAACTGACATATGGCGCAAAAATTTCTGATTCGCTTTTCTCAAAAAGGCGCTGTCTTCATGGGACAGCGCCTTTTGCTATTCCCTATGGAGAACCGTACTATCAATGTAGATAAACAGCTTCAGCGGGATACAACAGGGAGACGCTATATTGTCTCTACTAAAACAAAGGCTGGGGCTAGGATGCTGCCAATCCCTTGGTAGCGATGCATTGGGAACATTATTTTGGCCGGGCCGTTAATAAATATAACCGGATTTATCGCTACCAACTGCCGACAATCACTACTCATGTTTGTAGGCATACGTACTGTACCAACATGGCTCTTTCAGGGATAAGCGCCAAGACACTGCAATATTTGATGGGACACAGCGATATTTCCATCACACTCAATGTGTATACGCATATCAAATTCGATAATGCCCAGAAAAAAGTGGAACTTGTCCAGCAGCGGCAGCAGAAAGAAATGGAAAATGTACGCAAGGAATTAGAGCAGGTAGGCGCCATTCGGCCTAAAATCATACCTTTCAAGAATGAAGCGTAGGAAAAAGAATATGCGAAGAAGGACTTACGGTTTCAAGAGCTGTGGGTCCTTTTCTTTTATATAGCTTTTTTAGATGAAAGCCGGCACATTTTCTGTTACAATGGAACCATGCATTTTACGCAGAAAATTTTTACGGTAGTACGGTAGTCCCTGTTTACTACCGATTTTACTACGAATGGCGGCTGAGTTATGCCGACTTATACTACTGTATGGAATATATGAGGTAAATCGCTTGGAACGGGAGAACCGCTATAATACGGCATTTAGCGGCGTAACCCGGCATAAGAAGGAGTGAAAATAAAGTGATAAAAATACTTTTTATCTGTCATGGCAATATCTGCCGATCGCCCATGGCGGAGTTTGTGTTCCGGCAGATGGCAGAACAAGAGGAAATGGCAGACCGGTTCGACGTGGCTTCGGCGGCTACGACGGATGAGGAAATCTGGAATGGCTGTGGCAATCCGGTCTATCCGCCGGTGGAACGGCTGCTTCGGGCGCACGGCATGGACCCCGGTGATAAGCGGGCCGTGCTGTTGACGGCTGGCGATTATGCAGTTTACGATTATTTCATCGGCATGGATGACGAGAACCTGCGGGACATGAAGCGCATCTTCCATGGCGACCCGGACCAGAAGTGCCATCTTCTCATGGATTATACGGCCAATCCTCGGCCCGTAGCCGACCCGTGGTATACACGGGATTTCCAGCGGACCTGGGATGATGTCGATGAAGGCTGCCGGGGGCTGCTGGATGCGTTGAGAAGCAGGGAAGATGATGACTGAAATGGACGAGCAGGAATGGGAGCATATACTGGGCATCCGGACGGCTGGCCGCGATGACAGCCGGTCTGACGGGGAGCATCATCCCTATGAACCAACGGATTATTGCGTGCTTGAGCGTCTGGCCAACAGTGGCTATATGGGGAAAAAGAATATGCTCATCGATTATGGCAGCGGCAAAGGGCGGGTCGGTTTCTTTCTGGCGTATCAGACACGGTGTCATGCCATCGGGGTAGAGTATGACCGCCGTTTGTGGGAAAAGGCGATGTCCAATCGCTGTACGGCTGTATCGGGGCGCCGCGTGACCTTCGTCCTGGCCGATGCCGTGGAGTACGAGGTCCCGCCAGAAGCGGATTGTTTCTTTTTCTTCAATCCCTTTGGACTGCATACGCTGAAGCTGGTTCTAAAACAGATTTTTGATTCTTATTATCGTGCGCCGCGGACGATGCGCCTCTTTTTTTATTATCCGTACGAGAAAACAGAAGCGTTCCTGACACATCATAACGGACTTCTCGTTGAAGAACGTATGGACTGCCGTGACCTGTTTCCGGAAGACGATGACCGGGAACAGATTCTGGTCCTGCGTCTGCAACCGGATTTCCATGCCTGATGATACAGACATATACAAAACTCCCTCATATCATTGCCCGGACAGGCACGGTGTGAGGGAGTTTGCTATTTATCTATCCGAAAATGAATCAGAACTGCCAGTTGATGCCAATGTTGATTTGCCATTTCTTGTGCCAGTTGCTTCCAAAGGAGCGTTCGGCGTCGGCATAGAGATAGGTGCTGTCATTGGCGCGATATGTACCGCCGAAGCCGGTTTCGTACCAGGTGCTGCCGTAGTGGCTGGAGCGGTTCGATGAACAGGCCATGTCTGTTTAATTTCAGCGTCCTCGTTATCTATTTGTCATACTAAAGCTAATATCCAGCTGTTTTGTAATCATAACACTATGTGATTGCAGAACGGGATAAATTAATAATGAATTATAACAATATAGTAATAAGTTATTGCTATATGAAATAACCAGACGGAACAAAGAAAAAGTCTTCTGCCGGATGCCTTTTGGGCATGCAGACAGAAGACTTTTTATGAATTCTCAACTAAAAACCAAAGATAAAGCCGGTCATGGCCATGGATCCAAGATTACATGTATTGTTAAATACGGCAACTGTTTCACCCTGTGCTGCGCCCAAGGTCATCACAAGGGGCAGAAAGTGATCCGGTGTGGGGACAGCATAGGCGGCATCGGGATGAGAGGTGTAGTGGATGACGGCGTCATCATTATGATTCCGCACGGCCTGGATAATGTAGTCGTTGAAACGCAGCGTCTGAGGCGTGCCACCGGGGTTATTCCATTCGACGCGTCCCAGGTTGTGAACGACGTTGCCACTGGCAAAAATCAGATATCCCTGAGTACGCAGTGGCGCCAGTTTCTGGCCGAGGTCATACAGTTCCTGTGGCGATAGATCACGATTTACGGAGAGCTGGACGACGGGAATATCGGCGTCGGGGAACATGTGGACCAATATGGTCCATGTGCCGTGGTCGATGCCCCACTGGTCATTGACGGAAACAGCCGGCCCCAGAAGGTTTTGTACCGACCGGGTCAGAGTGGCATCGCCTGGTACGGGATAGGTGACCTGGTATAATTCTTCAGGAAATCCATACATGTCGTAGACCTGACGCGGCTGGGGCGCGCTCTGGATAAACGTACCGGACACATACCAATGGGCGGAAATAGCCAGGATGGCGCGGGGCGTGCCGTGGCGGGAGCAAATCTGGCCGCCGATGCGGCTCAGATTGCGGGTGATATCGTTGTGCTGAAGGGCCAGCATGGGACTGCCATGGCCGGAGAAGATGACGGGAAATGGTTGCTGTATCATAGACGGGACCTCTCTTTCACAAGGGATACGAAGAATATATTTACATTTTTTTATAGTATACGGGGCATTCTGAAAATATACAAGAGGAATTGAAAAAATCGATGACATATGTAGAAAATAATAGCCACAAACGGTGATATTTGGTATAATGAACTAAATACGTCATCCCAACGGATTTCCTGCGGGAGAACGTCATGCAAAAGCTGTCGTACTTTTCTGTAAAGGTATCCTGCACAGACGAGGCGGAAAGCACATTTTACACACTGCGTGTTTGTTGTCCTGTGCTTTTGGCATGGGACTTTTTTTATGAGGAGGTACATATGGAAACGAGAATTGCATTGATTGGTATTATCGTTGCAGACCGGAATGAGTCGGGAAAACTGAATGAAATCCTCCATGAGTACGGCGAATACATTGTCGGTCGTATGGGGGTCCCTTATAAGGATAAACATGTTAATGTCATCAGCATCATCGTCGATGCGCCACAGGATGTCATCAGTGCCCTGTCAGGAAAACTGGGTATGCTTCCTGAGGTGAGCACGAAGACGATTTATCCGCCGCTGCCGCAGTAGGGTGGTCCGATGATGGAACATAAACATTCACAACCTTATGCCATTACGGTACAGGACCTGGTCCGGAGAGGGAAAGAGCGTATACCGGAAGAACTCTTGTCTTCGGAGCATCTGATTTATAATTCACCGGCAGCACTGGCTTTCAATTCTCCGGGAGCACAAGGCTTTGGCGTGAAACGGGCCGGGTTGTCTATACCGGGATCCATCATGCTCCTCATCGGTCCCGGCTGCTGCGGCCGCAATACGACTATCCTGGGGGAACAGGGTGGTTATCAGGACCGGTTTTACTTCTACATCCTCGATGAGACCGATATCGTCACAGGCCGGCATTTGCAGAAGATACCGCAGGCCGTTGCGGAAATCGTGGAGTCCCGCAGGGAAAAGCCATCGGTGGTCATGCTCTGTATGACCTGTGTCGATGCCCTGCTGGGAACGGACATGGAACGGGTCAGCCGGAAAGCGGCATCTGTCTGTGGCGTCCCTGTCGTACCGTGCTACATGTATGCCCTGACACGGGAAGGACGCAAACCGCCCATGGTCGATGTGCGCCGTGCACTGTGTTCTCTGCTGGAAAAGCAGCCGCGCCACCGTCGTACGGTCAATCTGCTGGGATTTTTCTCTCCTTTGCAGGAAGATTGTGAATTATATCCTATCCTGCGCCAGATGGGACTGGTGCGCATACAGGAATTATCCCGTTGCCGGAACTTTGATGAATACTTAGCTATGTCCCAGGCCAATTTCAACCTCATCCTTCATCCCGAGTCCTGGCTGGCGGCACAGGATATGGAAAAAAGACTGGGCATTCCATCCATTACTCTGACGAGATTGTATCAGGTATCGCAGATTCACCGGCAGTATATGGCCCTTTCCCGCGCGCTCGGCTCTCCCATCGATGATGAGCCATGGCTGGAACAGGCCCGCCAGGCTGTAGATGCCATCCGCACCCGCTTTAGCGGCGTGACCGTGGCTATCGGGGGCATGCAGAATGGCAATGCCTATGAAATGGCGCTGGCCCTGACCCGGTACGGCTTTATCGTACGGGAAATTTATGCCAGCCTCAGCCCCGATGATTTTGTTTATCTGCGTCATCTGGCACAATGGAGTCCCGACACGGAAGTCTATTCCAATTTATCGCCTACCATGCTCTACTATGAGGAAGCATCCCATCCTGTCGATCTGACCATCGGCAAGGATGCGGCCTGGTATCACGGAACAGTCGCCCATGTGAACTGGGATGACGATATCCAGCCTTTTGGTTATGCCGGTGTCTTATCCCTGCTGCGGCGTATCGGATCGGCTCTGGAAGAAAGGGGACACAGCACACGATGAAAGGATTGTGGAAATATATATCACCCTTTGCCCCGGATCAGTCCGGAGCAGCAGCCGTGCTCTATGGACTGGGAGGCATTGTCGTTATCTGTGATGCCGGCGGTTGTGCCGGGAACATCTGCGGATTTGATGAACCGCGCTGGTTCAGTGGCAGGAAAAGTGCTGTTTTCAGTGCCGGGCTGCGCGATATGGATGCCATCCTTGGCAGGGATGATCTGCTGGTACGCAAAGTGTGTGCAGCGGCAGAAACGGTGGGAGCCGCCTTTGTGGCCCTCGTCGGTACGCCTGTGCCGGCTGTCATCGGTACGGATTTCAAAGCCCTGTGCCGCATGATATCCCGTAAACTGAACGTACCGGCACTATCTGTTCCGACGACGGGGATTGGCTATTATGATGCCGGGATGAAAGCAGCCTATGAGGCACTGCTGCCGGCCCTGACACAGGAAGAGCCCGTCGTGGAACAAGGCAGGGCCGGTGTCCTGGGAGCCGTGCCGCTGGAACTGGCTGACCCGGATGAACAGCAGGTTATTGCTGAAATGCTGCAACGGGAAGGCTGGAAGGACGTAACCTTCTTTGACTGCCTGGAAGACTATGAACAGGCTGGCAGGAATGAACGGAATTTTGTCGTATCACCGGCGGCTCTGAAAGGGGCGCACTATCTGTACGAACGGTTTGGTACGCCTTATGAAATACGCTATCTGGGACGGCCTCTGCCAGAAGATGTCCGGAGTGCCATGAAAGGGCAGCGGGTACTGGTCATCCACCAGCAGATTGCGGCTAATGCCATAGCAGAAGAAGTACTGCGGGCCGGTGCGTCCTTTGTGCAGACGGCAGGGTGGTTTCTGGCAGATCCGTCCTGCATACGGCCGGGTCACATCAGGCTGAAGGAAGAAGACGACTGGTGTCAGCTGGCGGACAATGATGCCTTCGATGTCATACTCGGTGACATCTATTTCAAACGGGCCCTGCCTCATTTTACGGGCCTGTACATAGATATGCCTCATTTTGCCGTATCGGGGAGGTATTGATGGAAACAGAGAGAATTTGCGTAATCGGCATCGTGCAGGGAGTCGGATTCCGGCCATTTGTCAGCCGTCTGGCCCATTCCTGTCATATTCGTGGCACGGTCTGCAATAAAGGGTCCTACGTGGAAATAATCATACAGGGATCAAAGAGCGCGAAGGAGCAGTTCGTGAATTATCTGCCCAGGAAAGCACCGGCACGATCGGCTATTCTCAAGATTATGACCGAGCAGACCGATTTGCCTCCTTTTTCTGATTTTTCTATTATTGAAAGTGCGGCCGAGGAAGGAGACGTTTTTGTGTCTCCTGATATCGCCATCTGTGACGATTGCAAAAAAGAGTTGTTTGATCCGCAGAACCGCCGCTATCTCCATCCGTTCATCAACTGCACGGCCTGCGGTCCCCGCATGACCATCCTCGATGCCATGCCCTATGACCGGGAACGGACGAGTATGGCAGAATTTCCCATGTGCTCCCGCTGTGAATATGAATATACCCATCGGGAAACACGGCGCTATGATGCGCAGCCCGTATGCTGCCCTGATTGCGGGCCCGAAGTCTATATACTGGATAGTACAAAACGGGGCCGGGAAGCTATCGTGGCGGCCCGGCGGGCTCTTTCAACAGGGCGTATCGTGGCAGTCAAAGGCATCGGAGGCTATCATCTCTGCTGCGATGCCTTCCGGGACGATACGGTTCAGCGCCTGCGCCGTCTGAAACACCGGCCGGCCAAGCCCTTTGCCGTCATGATGAAAGACATGGCTGCCGTGCGGCGTCACTGCCACGTGCCAAAGGGAGCAGAACCGGTGCTGGACGGACACGAAAAGCCCATCGTCCTGCTGGAAAAACGGCCGGGTAGTACGCTGGCGCCTTCACTGGCCCCGCAAAATCCCTTTTTGGGCATTATGCTCCCGTATACGCCGCTTCATCTGCTCCTCTTTACCTACGACGACGGACTGGAGATGCCGGAAGCGCTGGTCATGACCAGTGCCAATACATCGGGAGCTCCCATATGCCACGACGAGGAAGAGGCACGGCAGGAACTGAAGGGCATGTGTGACGCCATTCTCAGCCACAACAGGCGGATCCGTCTGCGGGCTGATGATTCTGTTGTGGACTGGTACGGTGGCAGTCCCTATATGATACGCCGTTCCCGCGGCTATGCCCCGCTGCCTTTTTTCTATGGAAGGGAAAAGGGGACTGTCCTGGCACTGGGAGGTGAACTGAAAAACTGTTTCTGCCTCGCCAGGGACCGGCTCTATTATTTGTCTCCTTATGTCGGGGATATGGCTGATGTCCGGACCGTACAGGCCCTGCGCGATGGAATTTCCCGGATGAAAACACTTCTCGGGATAGAGCCGTCCTGTGTGGCCTGTGATCTTCATCCCCGGTATAATACGACAGCAGTAGCTCAGAAAATGGGGCTGCCCGTCATTCCCGTCCAGCATCATTTTGCCCATATCCTGTCCTGTATGGCTGAAAATGACTGGGAGCAGCCTGTTCTCGGTGTAGCCTTTGACGGAACCGGATACGGAACCGATGGCACCGTATGGGGAGGGGAGATACTTCTCTGTGACGGTCATGAATTTTGCCGCAGCGCGTCCATTGCGCCATTCTGGCAGCGGGGCGGTGATGCAGCAGCCCGGGAAGGATGGCGCATTGCCGTCAGCCTCATTGTCAGTCTGTATCGGCAGACCGATGAGGCGGCTGCTGTGATTGATGCCCTGCATATCTGCAGCAGGGAAGAACGGCAGATGCAGTTCTTTATGGCCCAGCAGGGACTGAACAGTGTCGTATCTACCAGCGCTGGCCGGCTGTTTGACGGTGTCAGTGCTATTCTGGGGCTGGCACGGCAGTCGTCCTTTGAAGGAGAGGCGGCCATGCAGCTGCAATTTGCGGCCCGGCGATGGATGAAACGCCATGAGCCCGTTGGGAAAGACCCGATACCGCCGCAGAAGGAAAACGGCCGGTGGATACTGCCAACAGGGGAACTGGTGCGGTATATGGCAGAAGAAAAGCTGGCCGGCAGAAATCAGGATTTCCTGGCCTATGCCTTTCATGAGCAGCTGGCCAGACAGATTTCCGGAGCCTGCCTGCAGCTCTCGCAGGAAACGGGTGTGAAGACCGTCGCTCTGAGCGGTGGCGTATTCCAGAATACGCTGCTCCTGTCTTTGTGTGAACAGTCTTTGAAGCAGGCCGGACTGATGGTTCTCCGCCATCACCTCGTGCCGCCCAATGATGGCGGTATCGCCCTGGGACAGGCGGTGTATGCCATGGCGAACCAGAACCGGTGATCAGGCGGGAACAGCCAGACGCCGATTTAATTACGGATTTAGTATATATGTTTATACAATACGCATATATTATTAATACATTACGCATACGTTTACTATATATAAGGAGGAATACTACATGTGTGTCGGATTACCTGCACGGGTCGTGAAAGTGCATCAGGGGATGGCCCTGGTCGATGCATCCGGAGCTAAGAGGGAAGTATCGGCAGAGCTGCTGGATGAACTGGATCCCGGCGATTATGTGATGGTCCATGCCGGAATGGCTATTGCCCGGATTAACGGCGATGATGAAGAAGAAATGGACGATATTCTGGAGGATCTGGACTGATGGGAACAGAATATACACAGACAGCTCTGCAAATAATACGTTCCTATGATGGACCGCCTGTACGGATCATGGAAGTCTGCGGGACACATACTCATGAAATATTCCGCCTGGGAATCAGACAGATTCTGCCCAGCCAGGTAGACGTCATTTCCGGGCCGGGCTGCCCGGTCTGTGTGACACCTGTGGGCTATATAGATGAGGCGGTCTGGCTGGCTCTGGAAAAAGGAGTCACTATTTGCACCTTCGGCGATCTGGTCCGTGTGCCGGGAAGTACCCTGAGCCTGGCGGGAGCGCGGAGCCGGGGAGCTCATGTGGAAATCGTCTATTCTCCGCTGGATGCCTATGATTATGCCCGTCAGCACCGGGATGAAGAGGTCGTGTTTTTATCCGTAGGATTTGAAACGACGACACCGCCATCCTGCCTGGCCGTCCGGAATGCCAGACGGGATGGTGTGACGAATTTTTCCCTGCTCACGGCCAATAAGACCATGCCTCGTGCCTATGAAGCGATGAAAGACAGTGCCGATGCCTTTCTATATCCCGGCCATGTCTGTGCTGTCATGGGAACCGCTGATTGTGAAGCCATGGTGCAGCAGGGCGTTTCCGGCGTCGTCGCCGGCTTTACGGCAAAGGAACTGATGACGGCCTTTGCCGTCATCCTGAAGAAAATACAGAAAGGGGAACCGTTCTTTAAAAACTGCTATCCCCGCGTCGTAACAAGAGAAGGAAGCAGGACAGCAAAAGAACTCATGGCAGACGTCATGGAACCCTGTGATGCTGAATGGCGCGGTCTGGGCTGTATTCCCCAATCGGGACTGCAGCTGCGGCCGGCCTATGCCGCATGGGATGCCCGCAAAAAGTATGGCATACCGCTTATAGAAGGCAGGGCCAATCCAGCCTGCCGCTGCGGCGATATCCTGCAGGGAAAATGCAAGCCGCCCCAGTGCCCGTTGTTTGGTACGGTATGTACGCCGGAACAGCCTGTCGGCGCCTGTATGGTATCTCATGAAGGTGCCTGCTCTGCATACTATACGTACGGAGGAAATATACGATGAATGATGTGATTACGCTGGCTCACGGGGCCGGCGGCAGACAGACGGCCGAGCTGATCGACCGCGTATTTAAAGCCCATTTTTCCAATCCTCAGTTTACCGGCGATGATGCCGCAGTCCTTTCCATAGGCGGCGCGGATCTTGCGTTTACGACGGATGGATTCATTGTGTCCCCGCCGGATTTTCCCGGTGGCAATATAGGCAAACTCAGTATTTGTGGTACCGTCAATGACTTGTCCTGTATGGGAGCACGGCCATTGTACCTGTCCTGTGCCTTTGTCATCGAAGAAGGCTTTCCCCTGGCAAAGGTAGAAGAGTACGCTGCTTCTATGGCGCGGACGGCTGCAGAGGCCGGTGTACGCATCGTAGCCGGTGATACAAAAGTAGCGGGCAGGGGGCAGGTAGACCACCTGTTCATTACGACTACGGGAATCGGGCAGCGTCTGGCCGGTGTCCATACGTCGGGCACGCTGGCACGGCCCGGCGATGTCGTCATTGTCAGCGGCGATGTGGGACGCCATGGCTGTACGATTCTGCTGGCGCGGAACCAGTTCGGCATCGACGCCGATGTGACCAGCGATTGTGCTCCCTTATGGGGAACGGTGGAAGCCATGCTGGAACGGACGAAAGACATTCATGTCATCCGCGACGCCACCCGGGGAGGCGTGGGAACCGTCCTGTATGAAATTGCCAGCCAGAGCCAGGTAGGCATTCATCTGGACAGTACATCTGTGCCGGTGCATTCTTCTGTACGCGGCGTCTGCGGCATGCTGGGACTGGAACCGCTCTATCTGGCCTGTGAAGGCCGGCTGGTCATCGTCGCACCGGAATGTGAAGCACCGGCGATTCTGGATGTGCTGCATCAGCAGCCCTATTCCCGGGATGCCGCTGTCATCGGACAGGTGACGGCAGAGCAGCCGGGCCGGGTCGTGCTGCGCACGGAAATCGGTGCAGAAACGATGCTCCCACCGCCGGGGGGAGAATTGCTGCCCCGCATCTGCTGACCGAGGAGGGAAACCATGATTTATGAAAATGAAATTCACCCGCCTCAGGTGCCACACTATTCGGTGACGCCGGAAGGCGCTGAGATCCCCATAGGAAAGGCGGAGTTTCCCCAGCCCTTTCATATCGGTCTGCAGTATGCTTCTCCGGCCCGGGGTCACTGGACTATTGCCCATTCCCCGATGCTCATTCCCCAGTGCCATGAAATCTATGTCTGCTGTGCCTGCTGTCTTCATGGCGTCGTCTTATCGGCCGATGAAATCCCCGATGGTGCCGGACGGTTCTCCATGGTGACGCTGACGAATGAAAATCTGATCAAAGGCAATCTGGAAGAGATGATGATCGACGGCATAACCCGTATCATCGAGGAACTGCCCGAACGGCCGCGCTGCGTCGAAGGCTTCACGAGCTGTATGCAGCATTTCCTCCATATCGACGTCCGCGTCGTCTATGACACGCTGCGGCAGCGGTTCCCTGATATCGATTTCATCGATGGCTACATGACACCGACATTGCAGCGGCGGTATACGCCGGATATTCTGGGACGGCGTCAGCTTATGCGGGCCGTGACGAAACAGCCATGCTGCCGGGCTGTGAATTATATCGTCAACTATTATCCTGTCGATCCGGATAATGAACTGACGGCCATGCTCCGTGCCGGCGGATATGCCATTCATGATTTTGCCGATTGCCGGACTTACGATGAATATAAAAAGATGGGGGAATCGGAAGCCAATATTTATTTTCTGGAAAATGCGGCACCGGCAGCGCAGGATATGAAGCGTCGCCTGGGACAGAAAGCGCTCTATCTTCCCTATGCGTACGATTATGGGATGCTGCGGCAGAACCTGCAGAAGGCGGCAGAAACATTGCACCTTGCCATGCCCGATTGCGATGCCTTTGAACAGCAGATTGAAGAGAAAGCGACGAAATTGCATGATATACTCGGTCAGACGCCGGTTGCCATCGATTTTACCGCGACGCCGCGCCCGCTGGGACTGGCCCGTTTCCTTCTGACTCATGGATTCAACGTATATGCCGTATATCTCGATGCCGTTTCGCCAGACGAAAAGGATAGTTTCTTTTTCCTGAAAGAACACTATCCGTCCCTGTCCCTGCGCTCGACGATGCATTTTAAACGGCGCCTGCTGCCACGGGATGACAGCCGTAAATATGGAAAGGTCCTGGCTATCGGACAGATGGCAGCCTATTTTACCGATACGAATTTCTTTGTCAATGTCATTGAAAACAGCGGCCTTTACGGGTATGTGGGCCTGCTGAAGCTGCTGGACTGGATTGGCAGTTCGGCCAGAAAAGAAAATCCCCGTATGAGAGAAATCATTCAAGTCAAAGCCTGGGGGTGTCATGGATGAAACAAGCACAACGAGTCTTATCTACCTATGCCGTAGATATGTTTGGCATAGCGTCAGCCCTGTTTGAACTGGGCGGACTGGTCGTCATGCACGATGCATCGGGCTGCAATTCGACCTATGATACCCATGATGAGCCACGCTGGTATGACACACCATCTATGGTATATATATCGGGACTCAACGAAATCGATACCATTCAGGGAAATGATCAGCGGCTGGTCGATGATATCGCCGAGGTGACAGAGGCAGTCAGGCCGGCTTTTATCGCCATTGGTGGCAGTCCCATGCCCAACGCGATCGGGACGGATTTCCACGCCATTGAAAAAATGGTACAAGAACGGACAGGCATCTTCACTATGGGATTCCGGACGGACGGTATCCATAGTTATCTGCCGGGAGCGGGGAACGCTTACGTCCGCCTAGCACAGCATATTTTGAAACGTCCGGTCAAACAGCTGCAGCGCCCGGCCAGGAGAGTCAATATTCTGGGACTGACACCGCTGGACTTTTCCGTCGTCGGCAATGCGACGACGCTGAAACGCCTTATTACCGATGCGGGTTTTATCCTCCAGAGTTCCTGGTCTATGGGGGATACACTGGACCATCTGGCTGAAGCGGCTGATGCCGATGTCAATGCTGTCGTATCTTCAACGGGATTCTATCTGGCCCAATATATGCAGGAACAGTACGGGATTCCCTATGTAGCCGGCATCCCCATGGGAAAACAGGGAACGGCGGACTGGCTGCAGGCACTGCGCGACGGGGATACGTCTTATCTGACAGGCCTTACGGGAACGGAAATGCGGGAAAAGCCGCAGTATGCCCTGGCAGACCTCAATGCCTGGAAAACAGAACCGGTTTATGACGACCGCCCTTGTGATGTTCTGGTCATTGGCGAACCGGTCTATCTCCTTTCCATGGGAAGTCTGCTGCGTCATGAACTGGGGATGTCTTCCGTTCGGCTGTTATGTCCGCTGGCCGATGCTCCGCAGTTGCTCCTGCGCCACGTAGAAACGGCCAGTGTCGAACCGGTCATCCGCGAAGAATGCCGCAAGGCACGGCGTGTTCTGGCAGACCCCATTTATGCCCGGCTGCTTCCGGACGAACCGGGGAAATTTATTTCTTTGCCCCACGAAGCCTATTCGGGGCGTCATTATCACGATGAAATGCCTGTGATTGCCGGGCCGGATATAGCGGACTGGCTGCGGAACCGTTTGGAATAAGAAAGGAAATACGATGAGAAAATTTGCGATTTATGGAAAAGGCGGCATCGGCAAATCGACGACAGCTGCCAACGTTTCGGCTTCTCTGGCCCGGATGGGGAAGAAGGTCATACAGATAGGCTGTGATCCCAAAGCCGATTCGACGTGGAATCTCCTTCATGGAGAGCCTGTCATGCCGGTCATGGATTATTACCGGACGTATACGGAAGAACCGGATTTTGAGCATATCGGAAAAACCGGGTATGGTGGCGTCTTTTGCATCGAAACGGGCGGCCCCACGCCGGGACTGGGCTGTGCCGGACGGGGCATCATTGCTACCTTTGACCTCATTGACGAACTGGAAGTATTTGACAAGCTGCAGCCTGATGTCGTGTTGTACGACGTGCTGGGCGATGTCGTGTGCGGTGGTTTTTCGGCGCCTATACGGGACGGGTATGCCGATGAAATATGTATCGTCACATCCGGTGAAAAAATGTCACTTTATGCGGCAGGCAACATCATCAAAGCCGTAGAAAATTTCAAAGACCGGGGCTATGCACAGGTCCGGGGTATCATCCTGAACCGGCGCAATGTAGAGAATGAGTATGAGATTGTACAGGATTTTGCCCGGGAGCATGGGCTTCCCATACTGGCAGATATTCCCCGCAGCAAAGAAATACAGTATTATGAAAATCAGGGGATGACTGTTGTAGAAGGAAATCCGGATCTTCCGGTCAGTGCCATCTATCAGAAACTGGCCAGAGACCTCCTGGAACTGTAGAACGGAAGAATGATCATATACAGTTGACAGGTGTTTTTCTTTATGATATCATTTGAATGATTTTGAAAAGATGATACACAGAGTCTTTTCAAAGCAATTGTACGGGACCACTTTTTTTTAAAGTTCAGGCCATACGGACAGCCGGGTCCACTGCCGATTGGCGGCATGGTTGCTGCCTTATTGATTGAGCGGTATGCTCAGTTTTCAAGAGTTGGTTACTTCATAACCGAAACGTGCGCAGGCACACTTGTGAACCGATCAATAGGAGTAGTAAAAGTAGAATTGCTATATAGACTCTGATCACGCAATTTCCATCCAGACCAGACGGCCGGGATAGTTTTCCGCCGTCTCATACGGGCATTGGAATGATAAGAACGCAAGTTGTGCAGCAGCGCAGCTTGCGCTTTTTTTATGCAGGCAATGGGGGTGGAATATAGTGAAGTCAAAACAAACGGTCATATCACAACAGAGGGCACCGATTTATGAAGCATTGCAGCGCTTCCGTGATATGCGCGTTGTCCCTTTTGATGTGCCGGGACATAAGAGGGGAAGGGGAAATCCGGAATTGACGGCGTTTCTGGGAAAACAGTGCGTCGGCGTCGATGTCAACAGCATGAAGCCGCTGGATAATCTCTGCCATCCTGTTTCTGTCATCCGCGAGGCGGAAGAACTGGCAGCCGAAGCATTTGGTGCCAATCATGCGTTCCTCATGGTCGGCGGTACGACCAGTGCCGTGCAGAGCATGGTACTGACCGTCTGCAAACGGGGGGATAAGATTATCCTGCCACGCAATGTCCATAAAAGTGTCATCAATGCCCTGGTACTCTGCGGTGCCATTCCTGTTTATGTCAATCCGGAAGTCGATGCGCGGCTGGGGATTTCTCTGGGCATGCAGCGCCAGCAGGTGGCACGGGCTATTGCGGAACATCCCGATGCCGTCGCTGTACTGGTAAATAATCCGACCTACTATGGCATCTGCAGTGACCTGCGGGCCATTGTGCGCATGGCCCATGATGCGGGAATGCGATGTCTGGCCGATGAAGCCCACGGAACTCATTTTTATTTTGGCAACGGTCTTCCTGTATCGGCCATGGCAGCTGGTGCCGATATGGCAGCCGTATCGATGCATAAGAGCGGTGGCAGCCTGACCCAGTCCAGTTTCCTTTTGACCGGCCCCGGCGTGCATGCAGGCTACGTGCGGCAGATCATCAACCTGACGCAGACGACGTCGGGCAGTTATCTCCTCATGTCCAGTCTCGACATCAGCCGCCGTCACCTGGCACTTCATGGACAGGAAATTTTCCATAAGGTTGTCGATATGGCCGACTATGCACGGCAGGAAATCAATGCCGTTGGCGGATATTATGCCTTTGGCAGGGAATTGATGAATGGCGATTCCGTGTTTGATTTTGACAGTACGAAACTGAGCGTCCATACCCGGGATATCGGGCTGGCAGGAATTGAAGTGTACGATATCCTGCGCGATGAGTACGATATTCAGATTGAATTTGGCGACATCGGCAATATTCTGGCCTATCTGTCCATGGGCGACCGCCTGCAGGAACTGGAACGGCTGGTCAGCGCCCTTTCAGAAATCCGCCGCCATTACCAGAAAGATCCGGCGGGGATGCTGACCCAGGAATATGTAGAACCGGAAGTCGTCATGAGTCCCCAGGACGCGTTTTATGCAGATAAGGTCAGCCTGCCTCTCGGGCAGAGCGAAGGCCGCGTATGCAGTGAGTTCGTCATGTGCTATCCGCCGGGGATTCCCATACTGGCACCGGGAGAACGGATTACAGCAGAGATTCTGGAACATATCTGTTATGCGAAGGAAAAAGGATGCAGCATGACCGGGTCGGAGGATCCGGAATTGCAGTATATCAACGTCCTGGCATGAAAGGAGAAATAGCATGGAGTTTTGGTTTAGTGAATTTCACACACCGGATGTCAAACACAGCATCCGGGTCAACCGCCATCTGTATTCCCGGCAGAGCGAATATCAGCGCATCGATATTTTTGAAACACCGGAATTTGGCCGTGTCCTGACCCTCGATGGCAACGTCATGCTCACCGAACGGGATGAGTTCATTTATGACGAAATGATTACCCATGTGCCCATGGCGGTCCATCAGCAGTGCCAGGACATACTGGTCATCGGCGCCGGAGATGGCGGCGTCGTGCGGGAATTGACGCGCTACGACCGGGTGAGGTCTGTTGATCTGGTAGAAATGGATCCGGCCGTTGTCGAGGCCTGCCGCAATTATCTGCCGGGCAATGCCTGCCGCCTCGATGACAGCCGTGTCCATATCCATTTTGAAAATGCCCTGAAATTCATCCGCAGTTGTGAAGCCGAATACGATTTGATCATCGTCGATTCGACAGATCCGTTCGGACCATCGGAAGGATTGTTTACGAAAGAGTTTTATGGCAGTTGTTATCATGCCCTGCGCGATGACGGCATCATGGTCAATCAGCAGGGGAGCCCTTTTTATAAAGAAGACGCCCTGGCTATGCAGCGCAGTCACCAGCGCATCGTCAGTACCTTCCCTATCAGTAAGGTCTATCAGGCGCATATCCCGACGTATGCGGCAGGATACTGGCTGTTCGGCTTTGCCAGCAAAAAATACCATCCCGTCAATGACCTTGACGCAGCGGCATGGGAAAAGCTTCATCTCCATACGCGGTACTACACGACGCGGCTCCATGTGGGATCATTCTGGCTGCCGGCGTTTCTGGAAGACATGCTCCAGGAGGTGGAACGGTGATGCTGGGACCCAATGTGGAGACATTTCTGGCCTGTGATGCTCCCTATGAAGAAGCCCGTATCGTCCTATACGGAGCTCCCTTTGACTCGACGACGAGTTTCCGGCCGGGAGCCCGTTTCGGCCCGGCAGCTATACGCCATGAAAGTTTCGGACTGGAGACGTACAGCCCTTATCAGGACAAAGACCTGGAAGACTGCCGGATTTTTGACAGTGGCGATATGGAATTATGTTTCGGCAGCTCTGAAATGGCCCTGTCTGATATAGAAAAAAGGGCATCGGTCATTATCGGCGATGGGAAACTGCCGTTCCTCCTCGGCGGGGAGCATCTGGTAACCCTCGGTGCCGTTCGGGCTGCTGTGAAGAAATGGCCGGATCTGCACATCATTCATTTCGATGCCCATGCGGATCTGCGCGATGATTACCTGGGAGCAACACTCAGCCATGCCTGCGTATTGCGGCGCTGTCATGACCTGCTGGGCGATGGCCGGATTCATCAGTTCTGTATCCGCAGCGGGGAACGGAGTGAATTCCGCTTTGCCCGGGAGCATACGGATATGCATCCCTTCGGCTTCGAAGGTCTGGATGCGGTGATAAACGAACTGTGTGAACAAAATCTGCCGGTCTATGTGACGATTGACCTCGACTGCCTGGACCCGGCGGCGTTTCCCGGAACGGGGACACCGGAAGCAGGTGGCGTCTGGTTCCCGGCCTTACTCCGGGCCATGCAGCTCGTTTCCCGGACCCATGTCATAGGTGCCGATGTGACCGAGCTGGCGCCCATGCTGGATGCCAGCGGGGCATCTACGGCACTGGCCTGCAAAGTCGTGCGGGAACTGCTGCTGGCATTGTATCAGGCTTGATATGAATGTGTAACCTGCTCTTGCAGAGCATAGGATAGATTTCTTTGTGTATACTGAAAGGAGACTACTATGAGTAAAGTTCTTGTCATTGGTTGTGGCGGTGTTGCCTCTGTCGCGATTCAGAAATGCTGCCAGGTAAGTACTGTGTTTACGGAATTATGCCTTGCCAGCCGTACGAAATCCAAATGCGATGCACTGGCTGCCAAACTGAAAGGGCATACGGATACAAAGATTACGACGGCCCAGGTAGATGCCGATGACGTAAACCAGCTTATCGCCCTCATCGAGAAAGAAAAACCAGATCTGGTCATGAATGTGGCTCTGCCCTATCAGGATCTGACCATCATGGATGCCTGTCTGGCCTGTGGCGTCAATTACATGGACACAGCCAATTACGAACCGGAAAATACCGATGACCCTGAGTGGCGGGCTATCTATGAAAAGCGCTGTAAGGAAGCGGGATTCTCTGCTTATTTTGACTATAGCTGGCAGTGGGCATACCGTAAAAAATTTGAAGACGCCGGCCTCATGGCACTTCTTGGCTGTGGATTCGACCCGGGCGTGACCCAGGCGTATTGTGCCTATGCGAAAAAACATGAATTCGACCGCATTGATACGATTGACATTCTCGACTGCAACGGCGGTGACCATGGCTATGCCTTTGCCACGAACTTTAATCCCGAAGTCAACTTGCGGGAAGTATCGGCACCGGGCAGTTACTGGGAAGATGGCCGCTGGATTGAAATCCCGGCTATGAGCATCAAACGGGAATACCATTTCGACCAGGTGGGAGAAAAGGACATGTATCTCCTGCATCATGAAGAAATCGAAAGCCTGGCCCAGACCATTCCCGAAGCGAAGCGGATCCGGTTCTTTATGACCTTTGGGCAGAGCTATCTCGACCATATGAGATGCCTCGAAGACGTAGGAATGTTATCTACTACACCGGTTGAATTTGAAGGCCATCAGATTGTGCCAATCAAGTTCCTGAAAGCACTGCTTCCGGATCCGGCCAGCCTGGGACCGAGGACCAAGGGCAAGACCAATATTGGCTGTATCTTTACAGGGATGAAAGACGGCAAAGATAAGACCTGGTATATCTATAACGTCTGCGATCATCAGGAATGCTACCGCGAAGTAGGCAGTCAGGGCGTCAGCTACACGACGGGGGTTCCTGCCATGTGCGGTGCGCTCATGATGCTTACGGGTAAATGGCAGAAGCCCGGTGTATATACGGTCGATGAACTGGATCCGGATCCGTTCCTCGATGCATTGGACAAATATGGCCTTCCCCGCAGCATTGATGAAAAACCGGTACTGGTACCGTGATGGAAGACATGGTATATACGCCGCCGTTCCGCTTCCTATCTGAAAGTACGCCGGAGGAATTGTTTGGCCGGCTGCCGACGCCGTGCTATATCCTGGAGGAAAAGGCTCTGCGGCATAATGGGGAAATACTGGCAGGACTGGCAAAACGTACGGGGTGCCGGATCCTGCTGGCTCAGAAAGCCTTTTCCAATTACGACCTGTACCCGGTTTTAGAGTCCTATCTGGCCGGGACAGAGGCGAGCGGTCTGTATGAAGCGCGGCTGGGAGCAGAGAAGATGCCCGGAAAGGAAGTGCATGTGTTTTCGGCGGCCTACCGGGATGACCAGTTTGTCGAACTGCTGCACTATGCTGACCACATCGTGTTTAATTCGCCGGGACAGCTCATGCGGTTCGGTCGGCAGGCAAAAGTAGCTGGCCGGAGCATCGGACTTCGGATCAATCCCGAGTGGTCTACGCAGGATGGGCACGACATCTATGATCCCTGTGCTCCCGGCAGCCGCCTGGGAACGACACGGGAGCAGTGGAATGCCCTGATGACAGAGGAGTGGAAGTCGCTCATCGATGGTCTCCATTTCCATACCTTGTGTGAACAGGATGCCGATGATCTGGCTACGACGCTTCAGGCCGTAGAAACGACATTCGGCGATATCCTGCCGCAGATGAAATGGCTGAATATGGGTGGCGGCCATCATATCACCCGCCCGGGATACCACATGGATATATTGGAAGACTGCATCGGGACAGCACAGCAGAAATGGGGTGTCCAGGTCTACCTTGAACCGGGTGAAGCCTGTGCTCTTCACGCAGGATACCTGGCGACGCGTGTTCTCGATGTGCTGACCAATGGCAATACAAAGATTGCTATTGTCGATACCAGTGCGGCCTGCCATATGCCGGATGTACTGGAAATGCCATACCGGCCACCCCTGTATGGCAGTAAAGAGGCAGGGAAACTGCCCTATACGTACCGCCTGGGAGGGCCGACCTGCCTGTCTGGCGATGTCATTGGGGAGTATAGTTTTGACAGACCGCTCGAAGCAGGTGATCTGCTTCTCTTTGGTGATATGGCTATTTATACGACCTGTAAAACCAATACATTCAATGGAATGCCGTTGCCGGACCTCTACGTCCGCCATGAAACGGGCATTATAGAAGAACTGTGCCACTTCGGATATGATGATTTCCGGTATCGTCTGGGAAGATAGGAACAAAAAAGCGCTGTCGCATGAAGACAGCGCTTTTTTGATTTCAATCAGATAGCAACTTGCTGGACAGGTTGTTTTGAAGAGGCGTATCCAGATGAAGTATCATTTTTTCCTGACTTTGGACGGGATCACCGGTACACAAGGCTTCATAGATGGCCTTGTGTTCTTTCAGGGTCCGCTCTATGACGCCTTCCTTGCGCAGGGAGACGAGAGAAAAATCATTACTGCGGACGCGGTTGTTTTTGATGATATGATAAAAATGTTTGTTTTTTGTCGAAGAAATGATGATGTTATGAAACTCTATATCAAGGATACAATATTCATCAGCTGACTGATGACCGTACACGGCTTTTTCCTGGAGTTTCAGATTTTTCTCGAGCATGGCCATTTCACTGCGGGATGGATCCGAGGCATAGCAGGATGCTAGAAAGGCTGCACAATACCCCTCGATGGCGCAGCGCAGCTGGTAGAGTTCGATGATTTCCCGGCGGGTCACTTCGTGGAGTTGGAATCCCCGGCTGGGAAGGACATCGACGAGGTTTTCCTGGCTGAGGCTCAAAAGTGCGTCGCGGACCGGAGTTCGCGACATATTCAATGAGGCTGTGATGGCTGCCAGAGAATAGATTTTCCCCTTTTCAAAGGCTCCGTCCATAATCTGGTTTTTTAAATATTCATAAGCTTTATCTTGCAATGATTTGCGCGACTGCATGACATCACATCCTTTGGTTTTTTACGTTTACCCTTTTTATTATATACTTACAAGCCGTCTATTTCCAATAGGATGGTTAAAACTATTTTGTATAACAAAATAACGAACAATGATATTTTAGCAATATAACTATTATTGACAAACATAACTGGAAGATTATAATAATAGTATACCGGTATATCGGTATACCGGATGCACGTAATTAAGAAATTCTAGAATAGTGTTTTAGAGAGGAGAGAGTACTATGTTCAGGTTCATGCACACCAAACTCCCGGAATTTATCAAGAAAATGTATGTCGCTGTCCACGACGTGGATGACACGAAGACGATGGAAATCCATGGTCTGGAAAGTCTGCACAGTGCCAAGATGCAGTCACTGCGTACAGGCCGTATTGAAGAAGCAGTCCATGAAATCGCCGGCCGGGATGATGTACAGCATGTAGAAGTCCTCGTACTGCCCCGTGTTCCCGAAACGATGCATACTGTTCTTATCAAGGGCAAGGACGAAAACGGCAAGACGACGAAGATTATCATGGAAGTCATCAATATCATTCATCCTACAGAAGAAACAGAATTTGACGGCTGCACGGATATTGAAGACAGAAGACCGAAACTGGGTCTGCACTAAGGAGGCGCATACATCATGAAATATAAAGTTCTGCCCGGTGGGGATATTGATAATAAGATTATACCTGTATCGGTTGTATTTCTCGATGTCAAAGAAATTGAAAAGAGTGGTCTTTCCCAGGATGATGCTATCCGCAAGGTAGCTTCTACGATTGAAGGGCCGGCTGCTATCAATATATTTGATATGGATGCCGTGACGACAACCAGTGACGGCATTGTCGTCGAAGGGGCTATCGTCCGCATGGGGGCTTCCGATAATGGCAAAGTCAATAATGAATTCGGCATCCTGCCCATGCAGGAAATCACCCTCTCCGATGAACTCGTAGAAAAGGAACCCCATCTGAAACAGTGGAAGAAATTATTCCCGGAAAAGAAAATGTTCCGTGGCCCGAACCCGAAAGACAAGAAGATTCCTGTCCATAATGTCGTCATTACCGGCCGGGCTTCCAACAACAATTCCGCAACGGAAATGATGAATATCATCACTATGGATGAAGTCCTGTTCCCGATTCTGGGCCAGCTCGAATGTATGCATCACGGTGACGTCCTCGTCGGTCTGACCGGTCAGGTCATTTCTGTCGGCATCGGTATGACCGTCGCTGAAATGTACGGTCGTGTATTCCCGCATCCGCAGTTTGAAGCCGGCGATACAGCTCATGGTTCCGGTGCCTATGCCAAGACGCTGAAACAGTATATTCCCTGCATCGTCTGCGATAAGAAGGTCATTGCCCGTCTGACTATCCGCGCTCTCCAGTGCGGCTGCGTACCGGCCCGTGATATTGGCTGCTCGCCTGTCGTCCTGTCTATTGCCCGCGCTATGGGTACACCCATCGACTTTGACCGCATTACACCGGCCGCCCAGGCAGAACTGGACAGCATCGGCTGCACGCGGGAATGGATGAAACAGACGTCCCATATGACGGCAGATGAAGTCATCGCCCATGCCGATGAAATCCTGCCAGGCGTGGAACAGGCCAAAAAGTATCATGCCGATGATCTGCTGGTAGAAAAAGAAATCTGATAGAAACAGGGGATTTGCCATGGCTGATGAAAATATTATTGTCTATACGGATAAGACCGTTGTCAAAGTACAGGGACTCGATGTCAAAGGACTGGACACGCGGGCACTGGAAAAAATCCTGATGGATAAATTTCATTCTGTCGTCCGGGTCATTGGTGTAACCGGTTCGTCTATCGATATGGATATATATGGTATCGATCCGGAACAGATACAGAAAGACGAACATGGTCTGATCCAGGCTATTTCGACGACAGAAGGGGTTACGGCGACGGAGCTGGCGAAACTGGCAGGAGCGGAAAAAATCGTACCTGTCGATATCAATCATATTCCCCAGCGCGACCACGATTATTGTGCCCGGGAAAGGTGGATTCATCATGATTGATACGGCGACGATTATTCCCACCGGTGATGAAATCAAAGCGGGTATTGTCTTTGATACCGATAGTGCTGCTGTCGTACAGCAGCTGGTGCGCTATAATCCGGAAATGCAGATTACCCGTATTGCGCCGGTGACAGATGAAGAAGATAAAATCGAACAGGCCATCCGCAAGGCTGCAGCCGTATCGGATCTGGTCGTGCTCATCGGGGGGAGCGGTGGAGGACACCGTTACAGTTCTACGCTGGGAAAAGATTTTACCCACACAGCACTGGAAGCGATGCTGTCGCCCAGTGCCAGCCGGCAGCTCTTTGGCAAGAACGGTCATTTGTGGAGCTGCCTGGTATGTGGCAGATTGGGTGATGCACTGGTTCTGAACCTGCCAGGTCCGTTTGTCGAAGCCAGCGCAGCGATTGAAGCATTCGTGAAAAATGCCGCATCAGACAATCTGGAAACCATCAATGCAGCCATGGCGGAGGCTGTGAGAAAGCAGTATCCCTGATGAATGATTACAGGGTACGACTCTACAGAACCTGCCTGTATCAGGTAACGGCGGCTGTCGGTGTCTGGTGCAGGGCAGAGGACCTGGATGGCGTTGATGGACAAATCAGGCGGAGTCTGACGGCATATCAGGGGGAAGACGTACGATGTATTACAGATCCTGTAGCGCTTGACCAGTATCTGGCAGATTATGTGACCTGGCTCTGCCCGCTCACTGTTCTGGCAGCGGCCGCCAATATAGCGGCCTGGCAGAATGGGCCACGGACAGGCGGTATTATCGGATCCCTGGGGGGAGAAGCCCATGTCATCGATGAACATATGGCGGAAATCCTCCCACAGGTCTGGTGCCTGTCGTATGCAGGAGGACCGGGACTGTTATTGCAGGGAAGCCGGCAGGCGGCCTGGAAAATGCGGGAGTACCTGGAATACCCGGGACAACAGTTTACCTGGGATGATGTGCGGCTGCATCTGAAACAGCAATCTGTTTCTGCTTACTTATACGTTACCGATGGCAGTGGCGGAGAAGGCATACTGGCCTGTGGTGATGAACAAAAAGAAGAACGGATTTGTTTATCTGATAACAACATATCATTATAGATAATAACTATATGATTTAAACTGAAACGTATGCAAGACAAATTGTTCGTGATGATCGTGAAGAAAGAGAGATGAAACGTGACATGTTAGATTTAAAAAAGCAGGAACTGCCTCATCTCATACGGGTACGGCAGCACTTCCCGACAGACTGCATCAGTGACATTCCCGCTGCGGTACGGCAGGAACTGGATAAACTGACGCTGGATGACAAATTGCGCGATAAACGGATTGCCATTACGGCTGGCAGCCGGGGGATTGCCAATATTGCAACTATTATCCGCAGTATTGCTGACTATGTCAAGGCAAAAGGGGGACATCCATTCATTGTCCCTGCCATGGGAAGCCATGGCGGTGCGACAGCCCAGGGGCAGATTGACGTACTGAAAGGATATGGCATTACGGAAGAAACGATGGACTGCCCTATCCGTTCGTCCATGGAAACGGTATATCTGGGAGAAACGGAAAATGGCGCTCCTGTATATTTCGATAAAAATGCTTATGAATCGGATGGAGTCATTGTCTGCAACCGGGTTAAACCGCATACGGATTTTTCGGCTCCCAATGAAAGCGGCATCGTCAAAATGATAGCCATCGGCCTCGGGAAAAAAGATGGCTGTTCGGCCATGCATGCCCACGGTCTGGCCCAGTCCATTGCCCAGTCCTGCAAGGTGTCGCTGCAGAAAGCGCCCATTCTCTGCGGCCTGGCCATCGTTGAAAATTCCAATGATCAGACATACCTCCTCCAGGGTGTGCCTGTAGAAACGTATATTGAAACTGATGCGAAAATCCAGCTTCTGGCCCGCAGTCTCGTGCCGCATCTGCCAGGCAGCCAGTACGATCTGGTTGTCGTCAAGGAAATAGGAAAGATTTACAGTGGGACCGGGATGGATACGAAAGTTATCGGACGTATCCGCGTGCGCGGTGTGGAAGAACCGGAAAGCCCGGATATCCATATGCTCGTCGCTCTCCGCATGAATGAACATTCCTATGGAAATGCCCTAGGTATCGGTCTTGCCGACATAACGACGAAAGGTCTGGTCAGTCAGATAGACCGGGAATCCATGTATTCCAACCTCATTCCTACGACCTATCTCGAACGGGGCAAGATCCCTGTGTACTTCGATACGGAAGAAGAAGCTATCAGTCAGGCCTATGCATTGGCCAATCCCGGACCGGATGGACGCATTGCTATCATAGAAAATACACTTCACGTTCAGGAAATGCTCGTGTCGGCTCAGATAGTCAAAGAAAATCCGGAACTGGAAGTGTTGGAAGACGATGTGCCTGTCGTGTACACGTCGGACGGAATGCTCAATGTGTAACGAATATAGACTGACCTGATTCATCTATCCACTGGAGGTGTCATATCATGAATGATGGGAAGCAGATTTCGAAAGTAAATGTCGTAGGGGCATTGTCCATTGCGGCGTTGATGTTCAGTAGTTATGTAGGACCGGGATTTGCCGCAGGGACGCAGACCGTAGCCTATTATCTGAAAGCCGGTTCGGCAGGTGTCATCTGGGGGCCGCTTCTGGTCGGTATCCTGACTTTTATCTGGTGCTGGCTGACCTTTGAATTCAACCGTATTTACAAACCGAAAGATTACCGGGAACAATCGGATATGATTTACAAAAATCCGGCTGTACGGCAGGTACTGGGGATTTTTAAGGATTTCTTTTCTCTAGTACAGATTTTCCTCGTAGCCGCCGGCATGATTTCCGGTGCCGCTATTATTCTGGAACAGACCTTTGGTATTCCTAATATGATCGGGACCCTTCTCTTTGGTGTTTTCATGATTGGCTTTACGCTAAAGGGTGCTAATCTGGTCATGAAACTGGGCAACACGCTGACTATTCTGATCATTGCCATCATTATTTTTATTTTCTTCATCAGTATCGGTACATGCTGGCCGGCAGCGGACCAGTTCATCGAATCGGGCTCTACAGCTGCTGATTACGGTCTTACAACAGGTTATGCCTGGGTCATCGTTTTCTCGTCGATTATCCTCTTTACCTGTGGCGCCAATGCGGCTGTTCCTTCCTGCCTTGTGACGATCCGCAGCAAGAAAGATACCTTCCTGGCAGCTCTGGGTACGGCGATTCTCTGCGGCGGCGGTACCATGCTCTGCACTATTTTGTTTGCCGCCGGCATGCCTCATATCACGAAAGAAAGCATCCCTATGCTGTATCTCCTTCACGATATCGTTCATTCTGCTGACTGGACACGGTATCTGTATGTTGCCATTGCCGTTTCCGCTATGCTGAGTACCGGCGTAGGCCTGTTATTCGGCATCAGCGAACGATTCCAGTTGTTGTCGGCCCGCCACAATATCATGGCCAATAAAACGGCGTTCTATCGCCGCGCTGTCATCGGTGTCATCGTCACCCTCATCAGTGTCGCATTCAGCCGCCTGGGCATCCTGACGATCGTCGCCAAAGGTTATGTCGCTTTTACACTCGTTTCGGCACCGTTCCTGATTTATATCCTTTTCCTGGCCGTTCCCTGGAGAATGTATAAAGACAAACAGGATGGAACCTATCCGGAACAGAAATAACGTCGTATATGCATAGTTTATACTATAATAGTAAGGGAGGAAGTCACTATGCCGTCACTTCACATTGAATTTTACTCAGATGTTTTACGCATTGATACGGGCATCGAAGTTATTTATCCGCAGAACTGTACCCGCACGCCGGAACCTCTGCGGGATGTCATCAAACCGCCATTCCCTGTACTGTATCTCCTCCATGGCATCATGCGTGACCAGACAGGCTGGATCCGTTTCACCAACGTGGAACAATACGTCATGGATATGGGCCTCGTCGTCGTCATGCCAACGACGGGCCGTGGCCATTATATCAACCAGCCCCATGGATACCGGTACTTTGATTACATTACCCAGGAACTGCCGAAGGTTATCGGCAATATGTTCCAGGTATCGCAGAAACGGGAAGATACATTCATTGCCGGACTGTCCATGGGTGGATATGGTGCACTCCATGCAGCAGCCCTCTGCCCGGACCAGTATGCCGCAGCAGCCAGTCTGTCTGGTGTCGTAGATATCGGAGTCATGTATGAATCGAAGGAGCTCTATTCTGATGCGGAACGGCTTATGACCTTTGATAATAAAGATCCCCGTGGCGGTGAAAATGACCTGGTCGTAGAATTCCAGAATGCCGTCAAAGCCGGTAAGAAACTGCCGAAGATGGTATGTGCCGTAGGCAATCAGGATTTCCTCCATGATTATAATATTGCTTTTTATGACAAGGTCAAAGATCTGGCAGATATTGAACTGTGGACGGAAGATGGCGATCATACGTGGGATTTCTGGGACCGCAACATCAAACGAGTCCTTCAGTGGCTGCCTATCAAGCAGCGTCTCGATGATTACAAACCGCAGTTTGTCGTAAAATAAAAAGGAAAGGGTGAGCAGCATGAGCCGGAATGATGGAACAAAAAAAGGAATCGTCCTGTTTGGCGGGACCTTCAATCCCATTCATCAGGGACATATCCGGCTCTGCTGCAGTGCCTGGAAGGCGGTTCATCCACGTCTCGTCGTTCTCATGCCGACCCAGCCATTCTATAAAGAACTGAATACGGAGGCGTCGCAGCGCATTGAAATGTGCCAGCGGGCAGTGGAAAATCTGCCATTTCCCGTAGCTGTCGATGGTTATGAAATACAGCAGGGGAGTTCCTGCCGGACCTATGATACGCTTTGCGCGATGAAACAGAAATTTCCCGACGATCCGCTGTACTTGCTCATGGGCTCGGATACGTTCCTTTCCTTCAGTTACTGGTATCGCTGGCAGGAATGCGGCAGGATGGCAGGTCTTCTTGTGGGAATGCGCAAAAGTGATGACCGTGAGCAGATAGAAATGGTAAAAAGCCTGGTGGAACAAGATGGCGTTTCGGTGCGGCTGCTGGATCATCAGGCCGATGATATTTCATCTCATGATATCCGTCAGCATCAGGAAAAACAGAGAGAGGAACTGGCACCGGCTGTCTATACGTACATCAGGGAACACCATCTCTATGGAAACGATACGGAGCGATGAAAACGGTGTAAAGTGAGTTATCACGATTATTTGTGGTAACTCACTTTTTTATAGCAAAATAGGGTGAAGTACGCTTTACGCTATAAAAAAACGACCTGCCGCAATGCAGCAGGTCGTTGATGATTCACTATATAGATTATTTTGCGAAGTAGCGGGCGAGGAGACCATCGAATACACGGCCATGACGAGCTTCGTCTTTTGCCATTTCATGAACGGTGTCATGGATAGCATCATAACCGAGCTGTTTAGCCAGCGTTGCGATTTCTTTCTTGCCAGCGCAGGCACCCTGTTCAGCGAGGGCACGCATTTCGAGGTTTTCTTTGGTATCAGCCGTTACGACTTCGCCGAGGAGTTCAGCAAATTTAGCAGCGTGTTCGGCTTCTTCAAAAGCGATGCGTTTGTAAGCTTCAGCAACTTCCGGATAACCCTGGCGGTCAGCGACACGGCTCATAGCAAGGTACATGCCGACTTCAGAACATTCACCAGTGAAGTTGAGGCGGAGACCTTCAACGACTTTTTCATCGAGGCCTTTGGCAACGCCTACCTGATGTTCATCAGCATAAGTTTTCGGGCCTTCCGGAACGAGAGAGAATTTTTCTTTCGGAGCGCCACACTGAGGACACTTTTCCGGAGCATCGTTACCTTCAAAAACATAACCGCAAACGCCGCATACAAATTTTTTCATGATTGTTACCTCCTGATAATATGAAACATAATTTAATAATGATAAAATCTTTACTGGTTCGTAATAAATAATCATTATTTATTACGAACACATTATAGCAGGTTACTGGAATAATTGCAAGAGTTAATCTTCTTTTGTACTCCAGGTTTTCCATTCTTCCATCCAGTTTTTCAAGGCTTTCTGAGGAAGAGTATAATCACAGAGAGTTGATTTAAGAGCTTTTCTCAATTCAGCTTCTTTTTCTCCCAGGGGATAAATGGACTTATATTCATCATATACATCCCAGAAATCGCGCATGTGGAGATTGGCATAGGTACTGCCGTAGATCTTGAAGCACGTATCGCACAAGGTGATAAACACGGCTTCTTCGTCGTGCTGATTGGCGTCATCGAGGCCGCAGCAGCGGGTGTAGAGACGGATTTTGTCGCCGAAAAGACGACGCAGATAATCATACACATCAGAAACCATCGTAGGCTGTAACTGCAGGAGCTGACAGCCAGGAGCAAAATAAATTGGGTACTGGGCAATGTTGTCGAACGTATCCATAATTGACACCTCTTTTTAATTAATATTTTTTATTTGTTATTTACAAATATTATAGCACGAATCACTAGGATTTGCAATAAGCGTTACGTGTTTCTCCGTAAAATTTAGGGTAAAAAGTCAGAAATAGATTATTGAGGCGAAAATATATGTTAGTAGAGTTAGAATTTACTAGTCATGTATATTATCGTTATTACTCAATCATTATGAATTATATGCATTTATTATTTAGAAGAAGAAATGATATATTTCTTACAAAAATATTTTTTTTACAATTATCAAATGTGTAAAATAGTGTATGAACAGTTGTAAAATAATGAACAAAACTACACAATAATATTTCAAATAGATATACAATGCGTAGGGTTTACGTTTAACGTATATTTTTGTCAACATATGACAATAGGCAAACAACGATGAACAATAGTGAACGTAATGAACAAAAATAAACAATGAACAAATTAGATAGAGTTTTACAAAAAGGCATGTTAGACATAAAATACGGGCATAGAACGGCACAACATTCACTCATGTAATACTCACTAAGTTTTGTGCCATATTTTTTAGAAAAGAGGTTATTCATAATGGGTAAAGGTATTTTGGATGGAATTGTGGTTCTGGATTTGACCCGTGTATTAGCTGGTCCGTATTGTGGAATGTTCTTGGCTGATATGGGAGCCACCGTTATTAAAGTTGAACGTCCGGGGAAAGGCGATGACAGCCGGGCTTTTGGACCGTTCCTTAACGAACAGAGCTGTTACTATATGAATCTGAATCGTAATAAATATGGCGTTACCTTAAATTTAAAAGCTCCGGAAGGTAAAGAAATCTTTAAAAAGATGGTTGCTAAGGCCGATGTTGTCATTGAAAACTATCGTCCCGGTACTATGAAAAAACTGGGTCTTGATTATGAAGTTTTAAAGAAAATCAATCCTCGTATTGTTTACGGTGCCTGCTCCGGTTTTGGCCAATATGGCCCTTACAGTCAGCGTCCTGGCTACGATATCATTGGACAAGCTATGGGTGGTCTTATGAGCGTAACCGGCTGGCCCGGAGGTGAACCGACACGCTGTGGCACTGCGATGGGTGATGTCCTTGGTGGTCTTAGCTTAACGGTAGGCGTTCTTGGTGCAATTGTTCATCAGATTAAAACGGGAGAAGGACAGATGGTCGATGTTTCCCTTGTTGACTCTGTTGTTTCTTCCTTGGAAATCATTACACAGATTTATCTGGCTACAGGCCGTATTCCTGAACGTATCGGGAATCGTTATGAATCTACATATCCTTATGATTCTTTCAAAGCAAAAGATGGCAGTGTAATTATAGGCTGTGGCAATGATAAACTTTGGAAATTGATGGCTACTGAAATGGGTCAGCCTGAACTCATTGATGATCCTGATTATAAAGCTGTTAAAGACCGTGTAGCTCACCATGAACAGTTGAAGGTAATCGTAGAAAACTGGACAAAAGATCAGACTGTTGACCAGGTCGCAGATCGTCTGACAAAAGCTGGTGTTCCCTCCTGCCCGATTATGACGATTGACAAGATTGTTAAAGATCCGCATATCGTGGGAGCACGTAAAATGTTCGTCGATGTGGAACATCCGGTAGCAGGTCATACGACATTAACAGGTGATCAGATTAAATTCAGTGATTGGGAACAACAGGTTCGTATGCCAGCACCTGTTCTGGGACAACACAACGAAGAAGTATATAGCAAATTCATTGGTTTGACGAAAGATCAAATCGAAGATCTCAAGGAAAAGAAAGTACTCTAAGAGTCAGCATATCAAAGGGCTGCTACTATAATACAGCAGCCCGATGGATACTAGAATATATAGAAAGAAGGTTTATTCATGTCCAAGGTAAGAATTTGTGAAGTCGGCCCCCGTGATGGCTTTCAAAATATTAAAGATTATATCCCTGTAGAAGATAAATTACATATTATTGATGGGCTGATTCAATCTGGCGTCACGTATATGGAAGTAACATCTTTCGTTTCTCCTAAAGCCATCCCTCAGTTAAAGGATGCCAAAGAAATCGTCGGAATCTGCTTGAAAAAATATCCTGACGTTGAATTTATGGCATTGATTCCTAACCTGAGAGGTGCTCAGACTGCTGTTGAAACGGGAATAAAAAAAGTTGCTTATGTTGTCTCACTGAGTGCTAGTCATAATAAAGCAAATATTAACCGGACTCATGAACAGTCTTATAATGCATTGAAAGAAATTATGGAAACATATCCTCAACTCGACATTTGCGTTGATCTTGCTACTGCGTTTGGCTGTCCGTTTGAAGGGAAATTCCCGACAAGCCGTGTCGTTGAATTTTTGAAAGACTATGTTGATCTCGGTGTTAAAGAAGTATGCCTCTGTGATACCATCGGTATTGCAAATCCAGCTCAGGTGCGTGAAACCTTAAAAGCATTACAAATCGCTTATCCACAACTTAAATTAGCTGTCCATATTCATGATACGCGTGGTATGGGGCTGGCTTGTACATTGGCAGCTATCGAAATGGGCGTAACTGACGTTCAGTCTACACTTGGCGGTCTTGGTGGTTGCCCATTTGCTCCAGGCGCTTCAGGTAATCTGGCAACAGAAGATCTGGTTTATATGCTTAATGAAATGGGTTTTGATACAGGTATCGATTTTGAAAAAATTTTAAATCTGGCTAAAGAAGAAATAAAATTGATTCCGTCTGGCGTCTATAGTGGACATCATATTCATATCGATAAAACGTCTAAATGTTTCCGATAGGAGGGAGAATCCACTATGGACTTAAAAGTAGCATTGCTGCTTGTTCTGGTTGCTGTTATCGTTATTGGCTTTATCAGAAAAATTAATGTTGGCTTGCTGGCCATTGCAGCTGCTTCAATAGTGGCTTATGCTTCTGGCGCTTTTAAGGCAAAAGCCGTTATTTCTGGATTTAACTCATCATTATTTGTTACATTGATGGGTGTTACACTGTTATTTGGAGTTATCCAGTCCAATGGATGTCTGGATCTTCTTTTAAAAAAATTAGCTTATCTGTTCCGTAAACAGGTTTGGTTTATTCCAATTTTATTGCTGATAATTGGTTTTGCTTTCGCTGCTGTTGGACCAGGCTGCGTACCTGCATTAGCTGTTGTTGTAGCGTTGGCAATCCCACTGGCAAAACATACAGGGTATAATCCACTGATGCTTATGCTGATTGGGGAAATGGGAACATTTTGTGGCCGTTTTACTGCAATTACGCCGGAAGGTATCCTTATTTCATCCATCATGACTCCGCAAGGGTATCCAGGAATAGCTTGGCCAATGATTAAAATTGTTTTACTGGGTGTCGCTATTCTTTCAATCATAGTATATATTTACTATGGCGGCTATAAAATCAAGACGGCAAAGAATGTAGAACAAATGACAAAAGGCGATTCTTTTACGTCTAAACAGTTAATCGCCATGGTCAGTATCCTTGTCATGCTTGTCGGTGTCATTGGATTGAAGATGAATGTTGGACTTGCATCGTTCATTGTGGCCGTTTTTCTTCTCCTCATTGGCATTGGTGATTCCAAGGTTGTTATGAAAGATTTGCCTTGGAATACGATGGTCATGGTTTGTGGTGTTGGTGTACTCATTACATTGATTATCAGTTCCGGAGGAATTGATTTGGTAGTAGAAGTTTTATCTTCTGCTATGACTGCTTCAACAGCAGCACCTATTATTGGCTTCGTGTCGGGCTGCCTTTCCTGGTTCTCTTCTGCTTTAGGTGTCGTATTCCCGACAGTAATGCCGCTCATCGGCGGTATTGCTCAGAATGTTCCTGGTTCATCTGTTGAAGAAATGGTTTCAGCTGTTGGAATTGCTGCATCTGTTGCAGGTCTTAGCCCTGCATCTACCGGTGGTGGGTTGATTATGGGGGCTTTTCAGGGAGATCCCGAATTGGCAAAAACGAAGAGTGCAGACCGTTTATTTATTGAATTGTTTGCCTGGTCGGTTTTCTGCGTTGTATTTCTGTCAATCCTGGCATTTACAGGCATTTATGGCCTCTTGATTTAATGATCTGTCATATGTATAAATGGAACGGGTTCACTACATGTTGCTGAACCCGTTTTTTATTACTGTTGGAATTGTTTTTAGAAGGTGATATGTATGAACTGGTTAGTAAAGTCCTGTATCTGTACCATGTTTCTGACTGGAACTTCCGTTCCCATTGTTTTCGCCAATGAAGCAGCTCATCATGCTGTCGATATGGCATTGCCTGTATGGAGTATTATTCCTTTTGTTGCAATGCTTTTATCCATTGCTATTATCCCTCTTATTAGTGGTGATTGGTGGAGCAGGAACATGAAGTGGTTCTCTCTTGGTTGGTCACTGGTATTTCTTATACCGTTTTCTATTGTTTATAGTGTACATGAGGGGATATTTCGATTACTAGAGTCGGTGTTACTTGATTATATTCCTTTTATTGTCCTTTTATATGGATTGTTCGTCGTAGCTGGTGGTATTGTTTTTAAAGGAACTTTGGCAGGTACACCTAAAATCAATTCTTTGCTTTTACTTATTGGGACGGTTCTTGCCAGTTGGATTGGCACGACGGGGGCTGCAATGTTGCTAATACGCCCAGTCATTCGTGCAAATGCATGGCGTAAAACGAAATCTCATATTATGATTTTTCTTATTTTTCTGGTAGCTAACATGGGAGGATGCCTGACACCTCTTGGCGATCCACCTTTGTTTATGGGATTTCAGCGGGGCGTACCTTTTACATGGACATTCCATCTGCTGCCTATTTTATTGTTTAATATGGCATTGTTGTTTAGCATTTTTTATCTTTTAGATAATCATTTTTATAAAAAAGAAATTGCAGAAGGCCGATCTCCTGTTAAGGAGCCAATGAAAGAAACAAAAGAACACATTCATATTGAAGGTGCACAAAATCTTATTTTTATTGTTATGATTATTCTTGGTGTTGTTGCCAATGGCATTTTACCTGAATGGATTCCCTGTTTTTCAAATGGTGCAGGTATTCCAATTTTTGATGATATTGTGTTTCCTTTCGCAACGCTGGCAGAAATTATTATAATTTTAGCAGCGGCGTTTTTATCACTTAAAACAACATCAGCTCATACGCGTGAACTTAATGAATTTACGAATGGACCTATCATTGAAGTGGCTGTATTGTTTATCGGTATCTTTATTACTATGATTCCTGCTTTGATTCTCCTCAAAGTACATGGTACTGAATTGGGAATCAATCAGCCTTGGCAAATGTTCTGGGCAGCGGGTGCCTTGTCATCATTCCTGGATAATACACCGACATATCTGGTGTTTTTACAGACTGCTGGTACACTTGGCGCAGTGCAGGGCATTTCTACATCCGTTGGGACTGTTTCTCAGGTTATGCTGGAAGCCATTTCTGCGGGTGCTGTTTTTATGGGGGCTAATACTTATATTGGAAATGCACCTAATTTTATGGTTAAATCTATTGCAGAAGAAAACAATATTAAAATGCCGAGTTTCTTCGGTTATATGGGATGGTCCTGTGCTATTTTGATTCCTACATTTTTTATCGATATGATGTTGTTTTTCTTTTAAGAAATAGGGAATTGAAATTTTATTAGCATATTGAAAAGGAGATGTCGATAAAGACGTCTCCTCTTCAATATGTTTTGATATAGATTTGTTTCTGCATATGTTACAATAAACTATATAGTAGAGTACGAGTGAATTTCTATACAGGAGTGTGAAAGATTGTACTATGAATCAGATATTATTTATCTCTCCTTCGGAACAAGGAGCGAATAAAGCACGGGATATCATATTCAGGCATCATATAAAAGTTGATGTATGGGTTGGTTCTTGGGAAAATGCAAGAAATTATGCAGAACAGGCTATTAAACAAGGGGTAAAAGTTATTATTAGTCGTGGCGGTACAGCTGCTTTATTGCGACACTCTTTAGATACAGCAATTATTAAAGTGCGTTTTACTAGTGCCGCTTATCTGGAAGCATTTGAACGCCTGCGCAGTGTTGAAGGGAAGATTGCTTTTTTTGTGCTGGATACGATGCCAAGTTTTATTTCTCATTTCTGCAAGCTTCTTAACATTGATGCTTGTTATTATTCATATACAGGAGATAAAGATGTAGAAGAAGCTGTAAAAAAAGCAAAAGCAGATGGATGCCATTTTGGTGTAGGCGGTGTTTTAGCAAAAAATTATGCCCGTTTATATGATTTTAGTTATTATACACTGGAAAATACAGAAGATGAAATTGAATTAGCCCTTGACTCTGCCCAACAAACGTTATCGTCTATCATCCAAGAAGAAAAACATCACCGGGAACTACAATTAAAACTAGAGCAATACGAAGCAGTGTTAAATTATACTCATGACGGTATTTTAGCTATTAATAAAGAAGGCAATATCGTTGTCGTCAATAGACAGGCTGAAGAAATACTTCCGTTAAAAAATAAACCATATGAAGGAAAATATATTGAAGAAGTCTTTCCGTCATCTAAACTCTCATCTGTTTTACGAACTGGAGAAAAAGAAATGGATGAATTGATGAAGACTGGAAATGTTGTCATTAATACAAATCGTATTCCTATTATGGTTAATGGCAAAATAGAAGGGGTAGTAGCGACATTTAAAGATGTCGATTCTATTCGCAATAGTGAACAGAAAATACGTACCAATCTTCATAAACGAGGAATGGTAGCACGTTATCGTTTTTCGGATATTGTTGGTGAATCTAAAGTCATGAAACGGGCTATTTATATGGCAAAAAGCTTTGCTAAATATGATGCCAATATTTTGATTCAAGGAGAAATTGGTACAGGAAAAGAAATGTTTGCTCATGCTATTCATCATGAAAGCCAGAGACGCAATCACCCATTTCTGGCGGTAAATTGTTCTAATATCTCAGCGGATCGGTTGACCAGGCAACTCTTGGGACGGGAAAAAGAGGGTGAGTTATTTGGATCTCCAGAATCACAGGAAGGCGCTTTCGAATTAGCTCATGGCGGCACTTTGTTTTTAGATAAAATTGATGAAGCTCCATTGGAAGCGCAGTCGGACATACTGCGTATTCTTGAAGATAATGAAGTTTGTCGTATCAATGGACGTCATACCATATCAGTTGATGTACGGATTATTGCTTCTGCCGGGAATGGTTTGCAAAAAAAAATGCAAATAGGCGACTTTCTTGAAGAATTATATTATAAAATCAGCGTTCTTTCATTGGAAATTCCGCCTCTTCGTAATAGAGAGGCGGATTATCTGCTCCTCAGTGAGAATTTATTTCACCGGTATTTTGGTTCTGTATATTATATGTATGAAAGTAAAATCAGAAAAATTGAAGAGTATATGCAAAATTATATCTGGAAGGGGAATATCCGGGAGCTACAAAATTTTGTCCAGCGTGTAAGTGTTTTATTGAAGAATGCGATGCCTGTTGATGAAATTATGCTGACTATGCCGGAAAACAGCATGATGAATGATACCAGTATAGACGTTAAAATGAATAAATGGTCCCGAGCTCATGTAGTTGATGCATTGACTGCCAGCAAGTTGAATATTACAAAAGCTGCACGCATGTTAGGCTGCAGTCGCGGTACACTGTACAAAAAAATGAATGAATTAAATATTAAAATATCAAATATTGAATAAATAAATCGATACATCTCTATCATAAATTATTTTTCTTTTTTATATAAGTGTCTGTATTGTAGGCATAGAAGAAATACTATACAATGAAAGAGCTTGTAATAGTAACTGTATTTTATGAGGAGATATAGCGTGAAGAAGTTAGGGCTGAGTTCACAGATTTTTTTAGGATTGGCGCTGGGAGCGCTCGTGGGATATGTATTTCCTGATATAGCGGGGCATTTGAAGCCATTAGGTGATGCGTTCCTGCGGATGATCAAGATGATTGTGGTGCCGCTTATTTTCAGCACCCTGGTCATGGGGATTGCCGGTACCGGCGATTTTAAGAAACTGGGCCGTCTGGGTGGCAAAGCGATTATATGGTTTGAATTTGCTACGACCATTGCCCTGGCTATCGGGCTGTTTGTCATGAATGTGACCGAACCGGGTGTAGGCGTGCCTTTATCGGCGGCGGTTGGAACGGAAGAAGCAGCTGCTGCCGGCCAGCACAGCATCGATATGGTGCAGTATGTACTGCATATTATCCCTACGAACATCGTCGATGCAGCGGCACGGCAGGATATGCTCCAGATCATTTTCTTTGCCTGTTTCTTTGGTGTCGCCGTTGCCCATATTGGCGAAAAAGGGGCGCTGATCGTCAGCTTCTGTCAGAGCGTGGCGGAAGCCATGTTCAAAGTGACTAACTACGTCATGCACTTTGCTCCTCTGGGAGTTTTTGCCATGATAGCCTATACGGTTGGCAGTTATGGCATTGCCATGCTGATTCCGCTGGGAAAATTGATCCTTCCTGTCGCCGGGGCCACGGCCTTATTTATTACCGTCATTGCCAGTCTGGCCAGTTTGTTTACAAAAATCAATTTTTTCCACCTGATTCTGGCTCTGAAAGACATTCTATTCCTTGCCTTTTCTACTGCCAGTAGTGAAGCCGCCCTGCCAGGCGCCATGAAGCGCCTTCACCGTCTGGGCGTACCGGAAGCGACGGTAACCTTCGTCATGCCGACGGGATATTCCTTTAACCTCGATGGCTCCACGTTGTACAGCTCGGCAGGAATCCTGTTCATCGCCCAGCTCTATGGCATAGCTATGCCTATCGAACAACAACTGCTGGTCATGGTAACACTCATGCTTTCCACAAAAGGCATTGCAGGCGTACCCGGTGCGGGCATTATCGTCGTCGCCGCGACAGCTGCCGCCTTCAACCTGCCTACAGAAGGCGTGGCAATCCTGCTGGGAATCGACCGCATCCTGGATATGATCCGGACCATCTGTAACGTATGCGGCAACTGCATGGCAACAGTCGTCGTATCCTGCTGGGAAAAAGAACTGGATCATACGCGCTTTAATATGTTATATAAAGAATATAGGGAAGGGAAGTAAAAGAATACAGAACTCCGATTTCGGCATTCATAGTTGAAATCGGAGTTCTTTTATTAAGATTAACTAATTTTTGGTTTATTTATCAGGCGGCGTATTACGGAATATTCTAAACGATGGATCGATGGTTCCTATGCCCATATAGCGGGCTTTGTAATCTCTTAATAACTCTCTGAATTTATTCCTCAGGAAAAATAAGGATAACAGGTTAAATCCCACGGGAAATACAAGTGTGATGTTTACCAGAGTCCAGAATAAATCAGGACCGTTTCCTGTCAATACGATGGACGATACGATAATGATATTAGGCAGAGGATACAGATATTTCAGGAGCGTAGTCATGTGGTCACGGACATGAGGATGATTTTTAAAGACAAATTGAATGATAGAGACATAATAGGTGAACCAGCCTGTCGTTGTTGTCAGGCCGAATAAGACTGCTACAAGACCAATTAATACGACACCAGGATAGCCGTATACACTGTTATAAGCCATGATAGTCAACGTGGCACCGAACTGTCCGGAGTCCCAGACTCCCGTTACCAATACGGACAGGGCCGTTATGGTGCTGATGACAATGGTATTGATGAAGACATCGAAACTGCCCCAGAGTCCTTGTCTGACAGGATGGATTGTATCAGCCGAACCATAAATAAGCGGACTGGATCCCTGACCTGCTTCATTTGAATTGATGGATCTGGCTAATCCGTCATTTATGGTCTGAATAATCGTAGCTCCGGCAAAACCACCGATAGGTGCCGTATCGGAAAAGGCACAAGTGAAGATTTGATAAAAAGCATGGGGGACTTGTTCTATATTGGCAAAGATAACGCCAAGACCGAAAAGGATGAAAAGTACGCACATAAATGGGACAACCCGGATAGCAAAGGAGGCAACCCGGGGCACTCCTTTAAAAATAATATAAAATAATGCGGCAGAGTAGATCAGTGTTACGATAATCATGTCGAAGCCAAAGGAACGGTTCAGTATTTCAGCAATTGTAAAAACCTGCGAGCCACCGAGAAACTGGGCGACGAATCCAAATGAAAAAAGGAGTGCCAGATATTTCGCTATGGTTGGGAAGTGCATATCTTTTCCAATGCCGTCTGCGATGAAATATACACTGCCACCGTAGTATTCCCCTTTCTCATTTTTATAGCGATAATAACAACCCAGAGAGGTTTCTGCACACTTGATAATCATACCGAGTACGGCCCAGACCCACATCCAGAAAATCGCCCCCGGACCGCCGGTAGCAACAGCCGTTGCGACACCTCCGATAGCCGTACAGCCAACGGCACCGCCTATAGCAATGCATCCGGCTTCAATAGGGGAAACGGTCCCTTCTCTTTTGGAAAAGGTTTCTTTTGATTCAGGACTCCAGAGGGAACAGATTGTGTGTTTGATGATATGATAGAAGTGAAAAATAGGAAAACATCGACTTGCATACATGAAATAAATACCAATAGAAATAATAAAAATAATAAAGGGCCATCCCCAGAGAAAGGCATTTATTCCGGTGATAATATTGTATAGCATATCGTAACCTCCCGGGTTATTCATGCTTTTGGCAATAATACGCGTTTATGCCTGCATAAATAATAAAAATCATTGATACTAAAAATGAAAAATATATATGATATTTTCGCATACTACAGGCTGCAAAGAAGCAGGGTTATAACGTTTTATTTTAAATAATTGTTATAACCCCGCTGCTGTTACAGAGAGCGCTTTTTATTTATATGCAATTTCTAATGCATTCAGGAAATCATTGACTAAATCATCTGTTTCTTCTATACCGCAGGAAATACGGAGGAGTCCATCGGTAATACCCATTTTAAGGCGTTCTTCCCGTGGTACATCATAATGGGAAGACATGACCGGATACGATAAGGTCGTCCGGTAGCCACCTAATGTCATGGCATAATGAGCAAAACTCAGAGCCCGCATAAATTTATTCATCTTATCGCGGTCTTCCGGGAGTTCGATGCTCAGCATGCCACCAAAGCCATTAAACTGTTTAGCGGCTAATTCATGCTGCGGATGATTGGGAAGGCTGGGATGATTTACTTTTAATACATATGGGCTGGCATCCAGGGCTTTGGCCAATGCTGTAGCGTTCTTGGCCTGTTGACGGACACGAAGCTGGATAGTACGGAATCCCCGGGATACGAGCCAGCTTGAAAATGGGTCTGCCTGTGTGCCAATTAAGACTTGTAAATCATAAGCTTTCTTTATGAGAGATGCTTTGCCCGTAGCAGAACCGCACACGGCATCGCTATGACCATTAGCGAATTTAGTAAGGCTGTTGACGACAATATCGGCTCCCAGATCGAGCGGACGGCACTGGACGCAGGTCATGAACGTATTATCTACGACAAAAATAGCATTGTTATCGTGAGCTATATCTGCGATGGCTTTGAGATCTGGTACCGTAATCATAGGATTGGATACGGTTTCCGTGTAAAAAAGGACTGTGTTCGGACGAATGGCTTTCTTTACACTATTAATATCTGTAAAATCAGCAAATGTTGTTTCTACACCATAATGGCTCAGTACTTTTGTAAAAATATCAATCGTTTCTCCATACAGCGTCATGTCAGATACGATGTGATCGCCTGCTTTGACATTAGAAATAATAGTAGTAGCAATAGCACCCATACCAGAACTGCAGGCAATAGAATCTTCACCATTTTCTGCATATGTCATCAATTCGATTAATGCACTGCGGTTTGGATTGCGATTCCGATTGTAGCAAAAACCGTGTTCATCATACCGTTTCTGTAAATCATCCAGATCTTCTACATTAAAGGCTGTAGTCATATAAATAGGTGTTGCTTCTGGGTTAGTAGCCGGTTCATTGATATAGATACCCTTTGAGAGGACATCGGTACCAAAACTGAATTTTTTGTCTGTCTGTTTAAACATGTTGTAAGACCTCCTGTATTCTGACGTGTCTCCAGTATATTGTCTATAGCCGCAATAGAGTCAACGTCAAAATGTCTGTTTTTTTGCGTTGACTCTATTGTAGCTATATAGTTTAAGATTAGAGCCACAAGACAAATGCATTTGTAAGTTGGGACAACTTTATCTGAACTGGAGGTAGTGCATATGTTAGCACATACACTGAATGCCATAAATGATTTTTTCTGGAGCATTCCATTTATTGCATTCGTTATTTTTGTAGGGGCTTATTTTACGATTGGATCTAAATTTTTCACGGTATTTCATTTTGGGCATATTATAAAGAATACATTCATGAGTATGTTCAGCAAGGATGCCCATCAAAAGTCGGAAGGGCATGTTTCTCCATTTGAAGCTATCTGCGTTTCTGTTGGTGGTAACGTTGGTATGGGAACCATCGGCGGGGTAGCGACGGCTGTTGCTACTGGTGGTCCGGGAGCTGTATTCTGGATGTGGTTATGGGCTTTCTTCGGCATGATGGTAAAAATGGTTGAAACTACGTTAGGGTGCTATTATCGCAGCCGTAATGAAAAAGGTGAATATTACGGCGGTGGTACGTATATGCTGGAAAAGGGGATTGCCCATGAATTGCATCACCGTAAATTTGGTACGGTTCTGGCTATTCTCTTTGGGATAGGCTTTGTTGCCCAGTTTTTAGGCGGTTCGCAGGTATATACGATTTCAGAAATTTTAAAAACGAGTTTTGGTATTGACCAGATGCTGGTTACCGTTTTATACACAGCTTTATTGTATTATGTTATTTATCATGGTATTCCTGGCGTTGCAAAATTCGAAAAGTATGCAACTCCCTTTAAATGTTTGTTATACCTTGTAGGATGCCTGTTCCTGATTGTTTTCAATTATCAGAATATTCCTCATATGTTTTATCTGATTTTCCATGATGCGTTTACAGGTACTGCTGCTGTTGGTGGTTTTGCTGGTGCTACCATTGCCAAAGTTATTGGTGACGGCGTAGCCCGTTCGATTAATGCGAACGAAGCAGGTCAGGGTTCCTCCCCGTTTATTTATGGATCTGCTGATACTCCGCATCCGGTACGTCAGGCTTTATGGGCATCGTTCGATGTATTCGTAAATACGATGATTGTTTGCTCCCTCACGGCATTGTGCGTTATTGCTACTGGTGTCTGGGATTCTGGTATTAAAGGAGCGTCTTTGAGCATTGCTGCTTTTGAAACAGCTTTTGGCTTTGGTGGTGACATCTTCCTTGGTATCGTAGCTATTCTTTTCGGGATTACTGTAACAAGCGGCTGGTTTACATTCTATGTTGCTGTCATCAATCATGGTTTTAGAAGCCATCCGGTCCTCCGTGACCGGTTAGTAAAAATTTTCAAATTTGTATATCCTATTCCGAATTTAATCATTGTTGGTTCTATTGTATATACTGGCAACGGCCCGGATCTTTTCTGGACAATTGTTAATATTACATTGATTGCTCCTGTTGCTACAAACTTATTGGGACTTTTGGTATTGCGTAAGAAGTTCTGGGCATTACTGAAGGACTATAAAGCGCGGTACATGGGGATTGGCGAAGTAGATCCTAATTTCTGCATCTTCTATGAAGATGACCCGGAAGTCTTTGCTCAGGAAGAAGCAATCCGGCAGAGAGCTCGTGAAATTGATGCTAAAGCCCACGTCAACAAGTGAATTTGAAATAGTGTTTTCATGAAATATATATAAGCCGCTCATAAAATTTTCAAAAATTTTATGAGCGGCTTATATACTATATTTGATTCGTTGTATATTATATACTATATTTGATTCGTTATCCGTCATTAAACAACCCAGTTTGTTTTTTTTGCGCTTGACCAATTTTAAAGTCCATGATATGGTTACGATATTAGTCTGATACAAGGAGATTAAGTATGAAGAAATTTTATGCTATTGGTGAAGTATCAAAGATAATGGGTGTATCCGTACAAGCTTTACGATACTATGCTAAAATCAATCTGCTCGAACCGGAATATATCAGTCCTCGTACAGGATATCGGTATTACACATATGAACAATTCCATTTTATAGACCGTATTAAATATTTACAGAAATTCGGCTTTTCACTGGATGAAATACGTACGATTTTATTGCGCAATGACATCGATAAGCTTGTAACCATGCTGGATCAAAAAAAGGAAGACTTTCAAAAACAAATTAGGCAATTACATGACACCATAGATATGATTACCTGGTATCACGATTATTTTATCCGGAGCCAGAAAGAGAATAAAAGCCATATCAGTCATTTTCCGAAACGCTACCTGGTAGTAGTAAAAATAAAAGAAGGGGAAACAAAAGAAAGCTATCATATACGTTTGCATAAAATAAAAAATTCGAGTGAATTAAAAAATGAAGTGTACAAACGGCAGTTTTCTCTGATTTTGTCCTATACAGATTTCCTGGAAGGCAAAAACAATCCGACGCATATTGGAATGTTTTTAAATAATAAGCCAGAAAAGGCATCCAGACATGTTATTGAAATTCCAGAGGGAGATTATTTTTGTATGACCTCTCATATTTTGTGTGAACAGTGTAATCCATATGAAGCAAAAATATATTTCCGGCATTTGCATTGCAAGCCTAAGCTGGTTCTGGCTAATGAATATGAAAATAGCTTATGTGAATACACCCATTGTCCTTATGAAATACAAATTTTGATTCCACCTGGCATAGAGCATCCAACGACAATATAATATTGTATAATACTTTATATATTTAGATGGGATGAGTGTTGCAAAAGCAACAGACAAAATCCTGCCTGTCTGATACACTGCGAGTAAGAGGTGATATATCATGGATTTGCAGTACAGTGCCAATAAAATATGGATAGAGAATGAAGAAGGAAAGACTGTTGGTGAAGTTGATTTTTTCCAGGATGAACAGGGAAATTATGATATTGTCCATACGGAAGTCGATGACAGTCTGCGCGGTCAGGGAGCGGCCGGCCGTCTGGTACAGGCTGCAGCTGATTATATCCGCAGTACAGGCCATCAGACGAAGGCTTCCTGCTCGTATGCGTCCCGCTGGTTTATGCGTCATAAGGACTATAGCGACATATATCTTCCCTGATTTATGGATTGACAGTCTTTGTGATGGCGTGTAAAATAGGTTTCGTTAAGCCATATCGACAGTTCGCTTGTACCATCCTGTCGTTAAACAAAACCAGGACTGTTTATTTGTATGAGACAGCTCTGCTCTGGCAGGGCTGTTTTTTTATAGGAGTATAGCTATGTATTATTTAAAGACGGAACAGTCATTTGATGCGGCTCATTTCCTCAAAGGGTATGCAGGAAAATGTCATAATCTGCACGGTCACCGCTGGCGGGTCGTCGTAGAAATCCAGTCGGAGCAGTTACGGACGGATTCACAGTGCCGCGGCATGGTGGTTGATTTCTCCGATTTGAAAAAGAGCCTGAAGAATATTTGTGATTTCTATGACCACAGCCTGATATATGAAACGGGGTCTCTGAAACCGGCTACCGTTGAGGCGCTGAAGGGAGAAGATTTCTGTCTCCATGAAGTCCCGTTCCGGCCGACGGCAGAGGCGTTTTCCCGTCATATTTATGAACGTCTGCAGCAGGAAGGATACGAGATTCACCGTGTAGATGTGTATGAAACGCCCAATAATTGTGCGTCTTATGGAGGCTGACATGAAGGTAGCAGAGAAGTTTATCAGTATCAACGGGGAAGGGACCCGGGCCGGAGAATTGTCCGTGTTTGTGCGCTTTCAGGGATGCAATCTCCGCTGCAGTTATTGTGATACGTCATGGGCCTACGAAGCGGATTGCCCCTATGAGGATATGACAGCGGATCAAATTGTGGAGTACGTCCTGTCTACAGGTATTTATAACGTCACTCTCACGGGAGGCGAACCGCTGCTTGCTCAGGGAATTGCTGAATTAATAGAAAAACTCCTCGCTCAGCCGCAGCTCCGTGTGGAAATCGAAACGAATGGAGCCGTAGACCTGCGCCCGTTCTGTACGCCCGTGCGGCCTGTTTTTACGATGGACTACAAATTGCCATCCAGCGGCTGGGAACGGGCCATGAAGGTAGAGAATTTTGCCATTCTGGAACTGCAGGACACGGTAAAATTTGTCTGCGGCAGTCAGGAGGACCTTCAGCGGGCCTGGGACATCATACGTGAGTACAGGCTGACTGACCGGTGCCATGTCTACCTCAGTCCGGTATTCGGTTCCATAGAGCCGGTCCATATGGTCACGTTTATGGAAACACACAAAATGAATGATGTACGCTTACAGATCCAGATGCACAAGGTCATCTGGGATCCGGAGAAACGGGGTGTCTGATATGATTGATACGAAAGCCATAGAAGAACATGTACGGGGAATCCTCATTGCTCTCGGGGACAATCCCGACCGGGAAGGCCTGGTGGAAACACCAAAACGGGTAGCCAAAATGTATCAGGAAGTCTTTGCCGGCATGAATTATACGAATCATGAACTGGCACAGATGCTGGACAAGACCTTTACGGAAGATACGGCCAGTACCTGCAGTGATCAGGTCGTCGTCATGAAGGATATTGATCTTTTTTCGTATTGTGAACATCATATGGCCCTCATGTACGATATGAAGGCAACGGTCGCTTATATTCCCAAGGGCCGGGTCATCGGTCTCTCCAAGATTGCCCGGATCTGTGATATGGCAGGACGGCGGCTGCAGCTTCAGGAACGGCTGGGCCGGGATATTGCCGATATCCTGGGAGAAATCACGGGCAGTACGGATATTGCGGTCCTCCTGGAAGGCCGGCACAGCTGTGTCAGTGCCCGGGGCATCAAAAAAACGAATGCAAAAACGCGGACGGTAGAACTGAGGGGCCGTTTCAAAGAGGAACCGGCGCTGCAATTATATCTGCGCTGATAAAAATGCTGTCACACCATGGCGTAACAGCCATGGTATGACAGCATTTTTTGTCAGGTATTCCCGATTTTTTTACCTGTCCCTGGGAACGGCCGGGCTTTCCAGCAGTTCCAGACTGGCTGTACCGTCTTCGCTGGCCGTGAGGCGGGCCCGGGTTCCCAGGGGCAGGAAAATATTATATTCTGTATGACCGGCAGGGAAATTTTTGATAGCTGGTTTTCCCGCCAGACTGGCATAATGGGCGATGATATCATCGTATTCTTCTCTCTCTGCAGCATGACCGTCTTGGTCAGGAAAGAGTCCGAATACGATTCCCCGGACGCGGCTTAAGAGACCGCTCTGATACAGCTGCAGGAGGTCCCGGTCCAATTGATAGGGACTTTCGTATGTATCTTCCAGGAAAAGAATGCCGCCATCGCCACGCAGTTCGTAAGGCGTACCGGCAAGGGATGCCAGAATCGTAATATTGCCACCGCAGAGGCGCCCTTCTGTCGTGCCGGGAACGAGGCTGCTGAGCTCTATCCCATCGGGCATGGGAACATTTCCCGGTACATCCGTCCCGGTCAGGCCCTGTTCAAACTGGTAGAGCGTATAGGCCGTCGTGTCATGGGTAAGAGAGGTCAGGACAGGGCCGTGTATCGTGACCAGGTGACTTCGCTGGCCGAGTGCCGTGTGCAGGGCGGTGATATCGCTGAACCCGATGAATAATTTGGGGTGGCGGGCAATCATTGCATAATCGAGCTGACTGAGCAGCCGGGCAGAACCATAGCCGCCACGCAGGCAGAGAATAGCCTGGACAGAATCATCACGAAAGAATTCGTTGATATCCCGGGCCCGCAGGTCGTCACTGCCAGCCAGGTAGGTACCATCGGTTGTAGCCGATTCTCCGACTTTTGTCTTGTATCCCATGGCATGGAGGAGAGCCAGCTCGTCATCCAGTTCCTCCTGAAGGGCCGGGGAAGCCGGTGCGATGATTCCAATCGTATCGCCGGGAGATAAGGCCTGGCCACGGCTGCGCTGGCCTGTCAGTTCGTTATACCATAAGGCTGCCGGAGGGATTTCACTGCCGTGCCGGGAGGGAATCAGCAGGATACTAAGGGTGCATAAGAGAAGCAGACAGCCCATCACCATAGCTGCCCGATGTTGAGATTTCATGTTTTGTTACCTTCCTTTTTCATCGTACGGCTATTATAACACGGATAGAAGATAAGAGGCAGAAAATCTTTTTCCGGTATAAGACTAAAAAATTCCTATAGAAAGAGGCTGTTTCATGATATACTAAAAAAAAGACTGTTTCGCACTCGTGCAATCATGTGTTATGCAAATCATCAGTATATGAGGAGTGATGTATCATGAAATGGAAAGAACCACTGTCTATCCACCATCTGACGTTGACAAACCGTATTGTCATGCCGCCTATGGCTACCCGTTCTGCCTCGCATGGCTATATTGATGACGAAATCTGCAAATACTACCAGAAGCGGGCAGAAAAGGGCTATCTGGGACTGATCATTACAGAGCATATGTATATTGACAAGCAGGGGAAAGCAGATCCCAATCAGATTTCCATTTCCCGCAACTGTGATATTTCCGGCCTGCGCCAGTTGACAAAAGGCATACATCGTGAAGGCAGTACGCGGGTCTTTGCCCAGATCAATCATGCCGGCTCCATGGCAGATCCCATTGTGACACGGCAGCAGGCCGTAGGGCCCTCGCCGGTTCTGCATCCCCGTCAGAAACAGAGCCAGGTACCGCCACGGGAACTTTCTGTTGAAGAAATACAAGTGCTTGTCGCTGAATACGCGGCAGCGGCAGGCCGGGCCAAGGCTGCCGGATATGACGGAGTCGAAATTCATGCGGCCCATGGGTATCTGCTGAATCAGTTTTATTCTCCCCTGACCAATCATCGTAACGATGCGTATGGCTGTGATACACTGGAAAAACGGATTCATTTCCATCTTCAGGTCATCCATGCTATCCGCATGGTCGTCGGTACGGCGTATCCACTGGCTATCCGTTTTGGCGGATGTGATTATCAGCCAGGCGGCAGTACGATCAATGAAGCCGTAGAAGCGGCCAAGTTATTTGTGACGGCCGGGGTTGACCTGATCGATGTGTCGGGAGGAATGAACTTCTTTATCCGGCCGGATCATACGGAACCGGGGTATTTCCGGGATATGTCCTCGGCAATCCGCCATAATGTATCCGTCCCCGTCCTTTTGACTGGCGGCGTCCAGACCGTAGAAGAAGCCGAAGACCTCCTGGTCACGGGAGCTGCCGATATGATCGGCGTTGGCCGGGCTATCTTCAAGGATCCCGGATGGCCAGAACGTGAATTGGGTAAATAATAAATGAAGCATAACACAACAGGCTGCCCTCATCGGGCAGCCTGTTTGTCAATGCTGCATCGTCGCTTTTTTTATGGACAGGGCAATGCGTTTCCGTTCCGTATCTACAGAGAGAATCATGCAGTCTACAATATCGCCGACATGTACGATATCTGTCGGATGGTGGAAGGGATGATTACAAAGTTCCGACCGGTGGACGAGCCCCGGTATTTTGAGGCCGATATCGACAAAGGCACCGAAATCGACGACGTTGTGGACCGTACCGCGCACGATAGACCCGATTTCCAGTTCGTCCAGGGACAGGACATGGCGCCGGGTCAGCGGTTTGGGGAAATCGCTGCGCACATCCCGGCCGGGCTTCCGCAGTTCTTCCAGTATGTCACGGACGGTCGGTTCACCCGCCTTGAGGACCGATGCCAGTTTAGGGGCCGCGTTCATCTGGAGACGGCTCTGCAGATCCTGCAGACGGGCCGGGTTTTTCAGATCTTTCAGTGTAAATCCGTACTGGTGTACGATTTTAGCGGCCAGATCATAGGATTCAGGATGGACGGACGTATTATCCAGCGGCTGGGTGCTGTCTTTGATGCGCAGAAAGCCGGCACACTGGGTGAATGTCGCCGGGCCCAGGCGGTTTACGTTCATCAGTTCCTGACGGTTGTGGAACGGGCCGTTTTCGTTGCGATAGGCGACGATATTGGACGCTGTTGCCGAGGTCAGGCCGGATACATGCTGCAACAGGGCGGCTGATGCCGTATTGAGATCGACGCCGACATAGTTTACAACGGATTCGACGACCGTATCCAGAGCTGCTGACAAGGATTTTTGATTGACATCATGCTGATACTGGCCGACACCGATGGACTGGGGATCGATTTTGACCGATTCTGCCAGGGGGTCCTGGATGCGGCGGGCGATCGAAACGGCTCCGCGGATGGTGACATCGAGGTCGGGCAATTCGTCCCGTGCCAGTTCCGATGCCGAATAGACAGAAGCCCCGGCTTCGTTGGCAATGAGATAGCGGCATTTCAGATGCTGGTCATGAATCAGCCGGGAAACGAACTGTTCCGTTTCGTAGGAGGCCGTACCGTTGCCGATGGAAATAAGGGTGACTTCGTGATCCCGGATCATGTGGGTCAGAGCATCGGCGCTTTCATGGCGCTGTTTTTCTGAACCCGTGAGATGATATGTCCCGTAGGCCAGTACGGCACCGGTAGAGTCGATGACAGCTGCCTTACAGCCTGTACGGTAGCCCGGGTCGAGGCCAAGGATGGTCTGCCCTGTAAATGGTGGCTGCAGGAGCAGGCTCCGCAGATTAGAAGCAAAGACCTGGATGGCCTGTTTTTCGGCTTTTTCTGTGAGCTCATTGCGTATTTCCCGTTCTATCTGGGGACAGATGAGCCGTTTATAACTGTCTGCAGCGGCACTTTCCAGTATATCCGTATACGGGGAAGGGTTTTTGATGATCATCTGGCACAGCCGTTTGATGTATGCATCGGTGCGGACTTCCAGACTGACTTTCAGTACTTTCTGGTTTTCTCCACGGTTGATGGCCAGGATACGATGGCTGGGCAGACGCCGTATGGCTTCATGAAAATCTTTATAAGCGAGGTAGGTCTGTGATTTTTCATCTTCCTCCTGCAGCGTACAGGTGAGTTTACCGTCATGCCAGAAGGCACTGCGCAAAAAACGACGGTACGGTGCAAGCTCAGAGCAGCGTTCAGCAATAATATTGCTGGCACCCTGGATAGCCTCTTCTACGGTTGGCACGTCGTCTGAGATATATGCTTTTGCCGCTTGTTCCGGGGCCGGTCCATGGACATCCTGGTTCCAGAATACATCTGCCAGAGGTGACAGGCCTGCGTCCCGGGCCATGGACGCTTTCGTACGTTTTTTGGGCTTAAAGGGGAGATAAATATCTTCTACATCCTGAAGCTGCCGGGCTTTTTCCAGCTGCCTTCTGATTTCGTTGCTCCACAGCCCCTGATCCATGATGGATTGGCGTACCGTGTCTTTACGGTTGCTGAGCGCTTCTTCGTATTCGTACTGCTCCTTGATCTGGCGCAGCTGCTGTTCGTCCAGAGTACCCGTTGCCTCTTTGCGGTACCGGGCGATGAACGGGATGGTATTGCCACTGGCAAACAGGTCCAGTGCGGTCCGGACCTGTCCCGGACGGACATGCAGGTCAGAAGCTATCTGACGGATAATCATTTCTTCATTCATGCCGCTTCTCCTTTCTTTCTAATACTACATTATGAGTGGAAATGTCTGTTCCGTCAACGGCAGATTTGACAAAGAGGGGGATATAATGTATATTTTTCGTATTATTTAGAATCTTTGTATTGCCATTTCAACAAATAACAGTTACAATATAATAGAAGTAGAATTTAAAAATCATACTCATTTAATAGTATTCACAGGTGAAAAATCTTTGTTACTGGAGAAAGGAGGATTACATCTATGGATATTGCTGCAGTATTGCGGGAAAACGGCTATAAAGTGACACCGCAGCGTCTGGCCGTATATGAAGTGGTCAACAACAATACGACACATCCCAATGCGGAAGCCATTTATAAAGAATTGCAACCCAAATATCCGTTTATGAGTCTGGCGACGGTATATAAAACGATGGAAATTTTTGCAAAAATTGGTGTCGTACAAGTATTGCAGTGCGAAGAAGATGCGCACCGCTATGATTTCAACACGAAACCTCATGCTCATATCCGCTGCACCCGCTGCAACCGCGTTATGGATGTGGATGTAGAACGGGACAAGCTGGCAGAGATGGCTCAGGCACAGACGGGATATCGTGTAGATTCTGTCAATGTATCCTTTACGGGAATTTGTGCAGAATGCCAGAACGAAAACGAAAATTAACAAGATAAGCAGGCAGGCTGGGACGAAGCAGTTTCGTTGCAGCCTGTTTTTGTATAAAAGGAGAAAAGGCTATGCTTCATATAGGTTGTCATTTATCGGTTTCCCAGGGGTTTCTGCATATGGGAGAAGAAGCCCTGTCTATCGGTGCTGATACGTTTCAGTTCTTTACACGGAATCCCCGTGGCGGCAGTGTCCGGCCTCTCGATACGGAAGATATGGCGGCATTGAACCGGCTGATGGAGGAGCATCATTTCGCGCCCATACTGGCCCATGCGCCGTACACGCTGAACGGCTGTTCGAAGACGGAAAAGACGCGGGTTTTCGCCAGAGAAGCCATGGCTGATGATTTGCGCCGTCTGGAATATCTTGACAACTGCCGCTATAATTTCCATCCGGGCAGTCATGTCGGTCAGGGCGCAGAGGCCGGTATCGATTTTATCGCCGACATGCTCAACACCTGCATGTTCAAAGGGCAGAAAACGACGGTCCTGCTGGAAACGATGGCCGGCAAGGGAACGGAAGTTGGCCGCAATTTTGAAGAAATCGCCGCCATCATTGAAAAGGTGGAGCTGCAGGACAACATCGGGGTATGTCTCGATACATGCCATGTGTTTGACGGCGGGTATGACATTGTCAATCATCTCGATGACGTGCTGACTCAGTTTGATACGCGGATTGGCCTGTCCAGGCTGAAAGCAGTCCATATCAACGACAGTAAAAATGAATTGGGAAGCCATAAAGACCGTCATGAAAAAATAGGCGAAGGCCATATCGGCATAGAAGCGTTTACGAGGATCATCAATCATCCGGCATTACGGCAGCTTCCCTTTTACCTGGAAACGCCGAATGAACTGGCCGGTTACGCTCATGAAATTTCTCTCTTGCGCAGTTTGTACAACGAATAAGAGGTGACGACATGCGTATTTTACATACGGCGGACTGGCACCTGGGCAAAATGTTTTACGGTGATTATCTGACAGAAGAGCAGGGATATGTATTAAAAGAACAGTTTCTGCCACTACTGAAGGACGAAGGAGTAGAAGCCGTTGTCCTTTCAGGAGATGTCTATGACCGCAGCCTGCCACCAGCAGCTGCTGTTGAATTATTCGATGAAATCGCAACGAAGGTAACAGCAGAACTTCACATTCCCTTTCTGGTCATCAGCGGCAATCATGACAGTGCGTCCCGCCTTTCCTTTGGCAGTGCACTTCTGGCCCGGCAGGGACTGTATATTGCCGGGGATCTGGATAAACTGACGGGACCGGTCATCCTCCGCGATGAGGCAGGACCCGTAGCTTTTGTACTGCTTCCTTATGCCGAACCAGCCGATGTCCGCCATTTTCTGGATGACGAAACTATCCACGATCATCAGAAAGCGCTGGAAGCCTTATGCGCATTCCAGTCCAGAGGCTGCGACGGCATGCGGGCGGTCTGTGTCAGTCACGTATTTGCTTCTGGTGGCAAAAGCAGTGATTCCGAACGCCCCCTTTCTATTGGAGGTACAGATTTGATTGACAGCGCAGCGTTTGACCGTTTCCAGTATACGGCACTGGGACATCTTCACGGACCGCAGCAGGTGGGGCGTCCCGAAGTGCGCTATGCCGGCAGCCTGCTCAAGTATTCTTTCAGTGAAGCGACGCAGAAAAAAGGAGCTGTCCTCGTCGATCTTGACGGTGATGGAAAGGTCAGCAGCCAGTTCATTCCGCTGACGCCCCACCATGATGTGCGCATTCTGAAAGGATCCTTCCAGGATATCATGGAGCGGGAAGATGACCGGACCGGTGATTATGTACTGGCACGCATCGACGATACGGAACCGGTCCTCGATGGCATGGCCCGGCTGCGCAAAAAATATCCTAACGCTATGGCACTGGAAGCTCCGCAGCGGTGTGTTTCTGCCAGTGCGGGGGACCGGGATTTTAATATCCGTGGGACGACGGAAGAACAGCTGTTTTCCAGCTTTGCCGCTGCCATGAGGCCGGATCAGCCTTTGTCGGAAAAGGAAACAGGCTGCCTTCATCAGCTCTGGGATGCACTGCGCAAAGAAGAAGGAGGCGGTATTCTATGAAACCGGTTTACCTGGATATGACAGCTTTTGGCCCTTACGCAGGCCGGCAGGTCATCGATTTCCGCCTTCTCGGCGACCGGCAGCTGTTTCTCATTTATGGGCCCACCGGTTCGGGCAAGACGACCATTCTCGATGCCATGTGCTATGCGTTATATGGAGAGCTGACCGGCGGTTCGGAAGGCCGTAACGGAGCCCATATGCGCAGTGAATACGCCACGGCAGAGGAAACGACGCGTGTAGCCTTTACCTTCAGGGTCGGTCAGAAGCTATACCGGGTCGAACGGAGCCCGGAGCAGGAAATTGCTAAAAAACGGGGGACAGGTACACGGCATGTTTCCATGAAGGCAGCCCTGTATGAACAGGATGAGTCCGGCAATGAAACATTGGTGACCAGCAAGAATGTCTCCCAGGAAATCGAACAGATCCTGGGATTTAAATCGGATCAGTTCCGGCAGGTAGTCCTTCTGCCCCAGGGCGATTTCCGCAAACTGCTCCTGGCTAATTCATCGGACCGGCAGCGCATCATGCAGGTATTATTCCATACCCAGCGCTATGACCGGCTGCAGGTCCTGGCCAGGACCATGCATGATGATGTCAGTCGTGCCTATGAAGATCTGAAGAAAAAAATTGAGCAATATCTGTCCCTGGCGGGAGCCGCTGACGAAGAAACGCTGACCCGGACCATTGCCGACAAAACGGCCCGGACAGAGACGGCGAAGGAACAGGCCGGCCAGGCTGTACGCCAGCGCGATGCCTTTCAGGAGGAAGTCCAGCAGGCAGAAGCTGTTGCCAGTCATTGGAAGGCGTGGGACGATGCCAGAACCCGGCTGCAAAAGCTGGAGGAACAAAAGGATACGATGGCAGAGATGAGGAAACGGCTGGATCTGTTGGAAAAGGCCCGCCTTCTCAGCGAACCGTGCCGTACACTGGACGATATTCAGAAACAGGGAATGGATGCTTCCAAAGAATGGGATAACCTGCAGAAAAAAGCGCTGGCGGCAGATGAAGAGCTGAAACGACTCAATGGACAGGAAACGGATATGAAAGCCGGCCATGACGCCTGTGAACGAGATAAGGCCGGGGTAATCCGCCTGGAAAGCCTCGTAGGCGAAGCCAGTTCATATGCAGCACTGAAAGCCGAGCGGGACAAAGCATCCCAAACGGCAGCGGCTTGTGAAAAGGCTTGGCATAGGGCCGACCAGAACCGGGAAGCTGCCCAGAACGAACTGGAAATGATCCGCAAGAACCGGGACGCCCTCTCTGGCAGGGAAGGTGAGTATGAAAAGACAAAAGCCAGAACAAAACAATGGAAGCTCCGTGCCGCTCAGGAAAAGCAGATAGAAGCATTGCAGCAGACGTGGCAGGATACGGCAGGAAAGCAGAAAGAAGCAGCAGCCCGCCTGCAGAAAGCCGTGAAGAAGGCCATGCAGGACAAAACGGATTTTGAAGCCGTAAATGCCATGTTTTTGCAGGGACAGGCCTTTGTCCTGGCGGAACATCTGCATGATGGGGATGCCTGTCCCGTATGCGGTGCCGTATCACATCCCAAACTGGCCGTAAAGCCTGTTGATTTTCCGGAAAAAGCCGATGTCGAACGATGCCACAAGAGAGCAGAAGCAAGCGAAACACAACGCCAGCAGGCAGAGCAGGATGCACAGGTCCTGAACGCGCAGGCCCGGGAACAGCAGCGGCAGTATGAAGCGCTGCGTCAGCAGTATCCGGCCGACGGGACGAGTGCAGACTGGATTCGCCGGGCCGATCAGTCTGCTGCAGAGGAAGCGGCTCTTCTGAAAGAAATCGAACAGGCCCGCAAGCTTACGCAACAGCTGGAAGAGAAAGAAAAGACGGTGACGCTGCGTACGGCAGAGGGCGAACAGGCACGCAAGGCATATGAAGAAGCACGGCTGCACCTGACGCGGGCAGAAGAAGCACTGGCCAGAGCGGAACAGACTCTTCCTGAAGAGTACCGCAATCCTGCCGCATTGAAAAAGAAGATACAGAGCCTTAAACAACGGCTTGCTGAATTTGAACAGAAAGAAAAAGACTGGAATGCAGCCAGACAGCAGAAGGAGCAGGAAAAGGCCCATTGGAGCGGTCAGGCGAAAATAAAAGCAGAACAGCGGGATGCTCTGCGCCTGAAATATAAGAGCGCACTGGAAGAACTGAAATCACAGGCGGGTCAGTACGGATTCCGCGACATGAATGAATGCCGTACTCTGCAGAAAGAAGTGCAGCAGATCGAGTCGTTAAAAGACACATTGACATCGTATGAAGCCTCCCGCCAGCAGACACAAGGCCAGGTACTGCAGGAAGAAAAGGCAATCAAAGACAAGGCCAGACCGGACATGGAACAGTATCGGAAGAAACTGGATGCACTGAATCAGGCATGTCAGGATTTATCGCGGCAACAGGCAGCTCTGGCAGCAGAACTCGGCCAGCTCATGAACTGTGCCAGCCAGATCCGTGCCTGGCATGAAGAACAGGCGGAACTGAGCGAACGCTATAAGACCGTCGGGGCGCTCTATGATCTCATCAGCGGTAAGACGACGGGAATCAATTTTGAACGGTATGTCCTGGGGGCGCTCCTCGATGAAGTACTCCAGGCGGCGAACCAGCGGCTGCAGAAGATGAGCCGCAACCGCTATGAATTGCAGCGGTCCCATTCATGGGATGACCGCCGGGTCCGTCAGATCGGCCTCGATATTGAAGTGTTTGATGCCTATACAGGCTATGCCCGCCCGGCCAATACCCTTTCCGGAGGAGAAACCTTTCTGGCCTCCCTGTCTCTGGCACTGGGACTGGCCGATGTGGTACAGGCCTATTCCGGAGGCATACATCTCGATACGATTTTCATTGATGAAGGATTCGGGACGCTGGACCCGGAAACACTGGATTTCGCACTGAAAGCGCTGCTGGAATTACGGCAGGGCGGGCGCCTGGTGGGGATTATTTCCCACGTAGGAGAATTGCGGGAACGCATCGATACCCGTCTGGCTGTCAGGAAGACCGATTGCGGCAGTGTTGCATCCTTTGAACTCCTCTAGAACTATCTTGAATGGCTGACTTTTTTGGTATATAATTTTTAATGTCTGCCGGAGTAGAATGTTCAGTAGTGTATTGGGGACGGGGGATTTACATTATGTCATTAGAAAAAGTGAAAGCTTATTTTGCACAACATGGTATGGAAGACCGGGTGCAGGTGTTGCACGAATCGAGCGCTACCGTCGATCTGGCGGCGGCGGCACTGCACACGGAAGGGAAGCGCATTGCCAAATCCATGTCGTTTTACGGCGACGATGATACGGCGTTTCTCGTCATTTTTGCCGGTGATGCCCGGGTGGATAACCGTAAATTCAAAGATACATTTCATCGCAAGGCGTCTATGGTCAAGCATGATGATGTAGAACGTCTCATCGGTCATCCCGTAGGCGGTGTATGCCCCTTTGCGGTCAATCCCGGTGTAGACGTATATCTCGATGAGTCACTCAAACGGTTCCGGACCGTATTCCCGGCCTGCGGGACCGGAAATAGTGCCATCGAACTGACGCTGCCGGAATTAGAAACCTACTCCCATGCCAAAGGCTGGGTCAATGTAGGTAAAGGCTGGGAAGAAGAGTAAGGAGGGAATCCCATGACATTTAAATTTGCCCATACTAATTTCAATGTCCTCGATCTGGACAGAAGCCTGAAATTTTATAAAGAAGCCCTGGGACTGGTAGAACAGCGGCGCATCGAAAATCCCAATTTCACCATTGTCTATGTTGGCAACGATGCCAGCGATTTCCAATTGGAACTGACCTGGCTCAAAGACCGGAAAGAACCGTATAATCTGGGAGAAAATGAATTCCACACGGCGTTCCGGGTACAGGATTTCGACGCTGCCCACAAAAAGCACGAAGACATGGGCTGTATCGTCTTTGAAAACAAAGCGATGGGAATTTATTTTATTGCCGATCCGGACGGATACTGGCTGGAAGTCATTCCCGTGCGCTGATACCTATCGGTTCAGAAGAATAGAATGCGACAGCGAGAAAGACAACCTCTGGCAGAAGCCAGAGGTTGTTAGCGTTTATAGAAGGGGGAACAATATGTACAGACCAGAGGTTTTTATTTTTGATATGGATGGTCTTATGTTCGATACAGAACGAATCTCCGTGCCATGCTGGCAGGCCGTTGGCCGCAAGTACGGGATAGAGATGGAGGATTCCTTTTTTGATAAAATTTTTGGTATGAATAATGCCAAAATAAAAGAAATGTTTTTGCAGACCTATGGGAACGACTTTCCCTATGACTCCTTCCATGACGAGAAAAAGGCGATGCAGCTGGCCATCTATCAGGAAAAAGGAGCCCCGGTGGAACCGGGACTGGAGGAATGTCTGGACTTTGCAAAAGATATGGGTATCCGCTGTGCTGTCGCTTCTTCTTCGGCTGAAGACACGGTCCGTCTGCTTCTCTATAAAGCCGGTCTGACCTCGTATTTCTGCCACATCCAGAGTGGAGACACTATGGCTCACAGCAAACCGGCTCCTGATATTTTTCTGGCGGTCTGCCAGACACTGGATGTGGAACCGGGACGGGCCCTTGTCTTTGAAGATTCAGGAAATGGCCTCAAAGCAGCGGCGACAGCTCATATCCCGTCTATCTGGGTACCGGATCTGGTTCATGTAGAACCGGAGGTGGCAGCGACAGCCTGGCATACTTGTCAGACTCTGGCAGACGTACCGCCGTTGATTCGGAATCTGCCTGTGTGGAAAGAGAGTGTAAAATAGATGAGCGAACAACGGAAAAATCTGATGATTGTGTTGACTGTATTTCTGGGGATGCTGGCAGCGATTGCCCCCCTTTCGACCGATATGTATCTGCCGGGACTTCCGGCTATGATGACGGACTTTGGCGTCGTACCGTCTATGATACAGCTGACGCTGACGGCATCCATGGCCGGCATGGCGGCAGGTCAGATCATAGCCGGGCCTGTCAGTGACGATGCGGGGCGGCGTAAGCCACTGTTTCTGGGCATGGCAGTCTTTTCTATTTCCTCTGTCGCCTGCATTTTGTCGCCGACTATCTGGCTGCTCCTGCTGTTCCGGTTTATCCAGGGGTTTGCCGGCGGTGCCGGTATCGTCATTGCCCGGGCAATTGCCCGTGATGTCTGCCGTGGTACGGCCCTGACCCGTCTCTTTTCCATGCTTATGCTGGTCAATGGGATTGCGCCTATCCTGGCCCCGGTCATTGGCGGGCAGATTTTACGGTTTGCCAGCTGGCGCGGCATATTCTGGCTGCTCGTCATCATCGGGCTGGTGCTGGCGGTCAGCGCTCTCATCATGCCGGAAACGCTGCCGGTCCGCAAACGGATTCATGGCGGTCCGCTGGCAGGTATCCGGAGCTTTGGCAAGTTGTTCCGCGACAAGTATTTTATGGGGCATTGTATCATGCAGTGCTTCGCTTTTGCCGCATTTTTTGGATATATATCGGCGTCTTCCTTCGTTTTCCAGAATATCTATGACGTGACACCCCAGACGTTCAGTCTGATTTTCGGCATCAACGGCATTGGCCTGATGATCAGTGGAGGTCTGACCGGCCGTCTGGCAGGGCGGATCCCCGACTGGAAGATGCTGCGTTTCGTACTCTGGGTGGCCTCACTGGGCAGTATGGCCCTTCTGGCAGGATTTTTCTTCCACCTGTCCGTATATGCCATCCTGGTCATTCTCTTTATCACGGTGGCAACGCTGGCCTCTTTATCGACGAGCAGTTTTTCTATGGCTATGCAGGCCCAGGGCCGGAACGCCGGCAGTGCTGCGGCGCTCATCGGCTTTTTCTCCATGATTTCCGGGGCAGCCATGGCGCCTGTAGTCGGAATTGCCGGCAGTTATACGGCCATTCCTATGGGCATCGTCATGGTCATAGGAGAAGTCGGGGCTCTCGTATCGTTTTATCTGTTCATTTACCCGGCTCATAGGAATAGAAGAGATACGGAAGATGTGGTACAATAAAAGTATCAATTTGTTTGAGGTGATAACATGAATACAAAAGCAGAAAAATTTAAAGCCTATATCGATAAAGTAGATCCGAAAGCCTTTATGGTGGATGAAATAAAAGACGACGAACGCCATTCCGTTGCTTTCCGGTCAGGTATCGAAGTCAAAGGCCAGCGGCTGCCGTTCCTGGTACTCATCGACGACAGTATTTATGTTATGTTGCGCATTTTCGTTGCGACCCAGGTTGTCAACGATGGGAATAAGGCTGCCATTTATGATTTCATCAATCAGGGCAATAAGGAATACAAAGTATTCAAATTTTACACGTCGGATAACGGCGATATCGTACTCGATATCTGCTTGCCCGCCAGCGATGATGCCTTTGATCCCCAGCTCGTCGATGCTATGATCCGTCAGGTTGCCTATCCCTATCTGAACGATAACCTGACCAGCATCCTGGAAAAAGTATAATAGTGAAATAAAGCATAGTAGCGAAATAGAAAAAGGGAATGCCACATGATAGCTTATGTTATCATGCAGCATTCCCTTTTTAACGTCAAACGTCAAACATCAAACGTCAAACAATCTTTTATCTCAGCTGCGGAGAGAATCCATATATGCCAGATACTGTTCTTTTGTCATACGCGGTTTGTAGTCTTTCAGGATGTCTTCCAGACCCTGGGCGTCGTCGTACAGCAGGTCGATGACAGTCATTGCCATGACTTTTGTCGTCTTGATATAGGCGGCCTGTTTCTGGAAGAGTTCAAATTCTGCACTGTGAAGGGCTCCGTGGACGCATCCGACGTGGGGATGGATACAGGGCATGAGATTGCAGATATCACCGACGTCGGTGCTGCCGGCATTGAACGGCGGGTTCGTATCGACGTGTTCTTTGCCAAAAATAGCATCGGCATTGGCTTCACAGATTTTGCCCAGGGCTTTGTCCTGTTCCATGGGCAGATAGCCCGGCATATCCTTGATTTCACACGTGGCCCCGATGGCGTCGGCACCGGCGCGGAGAGCGCGGTTGATGCGGTCGTTGTAGAATTTCATGGCATCAGCCGAAGCGGCGCGGACATAGCTTTCCATGCGTACCAGATCGGGGACGACATTGACCAGATCACCGCCGGACGTGATGATGGGATGGAAACGGACGTGGTCTTTTTCCTGGAACGTTTCCCTCAGGGCGTTGACGCCCATGATGCCCAGCATGCAGGCATTGAGAGCATTGACGCCGAGATGGGGCTGGCCGGCCGCATGGGCTGCCTTGCCGTGGTATTCGATGAGTTTGGTGATGAAGCCGCTCATACCGCCGTTGAGGATGATATTGCCTTCCTGGTCATCTGTCGAGTAGGCATGCATTTCCATGGCTGCGTCTATATCGTCGAATCCGCCCTGAAGGATGATTTCCTGTTTGCCGCCGAAGAAATGGATTTTACCTTCATCCATGAGTTTCTTACGGTATTCGATTTCGATACATTCTTCGCTCGGGACGGCAAAGAAGACGACATCGCCGCCGAGATAGTCCATAGCGCCGGCATCTTTCAGTGCCATTGCGACGCCGAGCATATCGGAAATCTGGATGAAATGACCGCAGCAGTGGGCAGCGCCTGTTACGGGGTCAGCTGACGGATGGCGGCGGCAGACGATGGAATCGAGTTCACCCATGACTGCGACAGTACGTTTGGAATGTTTGCCTGTGAGGCGGCCTTTGACACCGGTAATGCCCCAGCCTGTCGTATAAGGAATGCCAAGTTTATCCATGGCTTCCTGGACTTTGGCGGATGTCTTCGTTTCTTTGTAACCCAGTTCAGGTTCATTGAATACGGACGTTCCGAATGACATGATATCTTCTGCGCGTTTATCGATGGCATCGCAGACTTTCTGTTTTAATTCTTCTTTTGTCATAGTGAAGACCTCTTTTCACGGACTAAATGACTCCTTCGAGATGGAGCATGATTTCTGCCATGATGGTGGCGCAGATAAATGTGCCCGACGATACCATGAGGGCCACAGGAACAATGCGCCAGGACAGCCGTTTAAATGCCGGGATATCTTTACCAAGGGACAGGCCGCCATATGCCAGGATAGGCGTGCAGGCTGCCAGGAAGTTGACATTCTTGGTAATGGTCGTAATCCATTCGGCACCGGGGATGCTCGGAATCGAAACGACGACAGCTACAATGGAGACCCAGAATACATTGGGGAGCTTGTTCAGTACGGGAACGTGGGCGATGAGGATGCCGACGAGACAGATGGCGATGATGACCACGATACCGAGCCAGTCGTCGAGAGGATTGACTTTGAAGCCGACGAAATTGGCTACGAGGGTGAGGAACCCGGTGATGCAGAGGATGAGCAGGTCATCGCTCAGGGTAGAACCTTTTTTGGCTTCCTGTTCTTCTGTTTCTTCTTTCTTGATGTCAGCGGCGACGGCTTCTTCGTTCTGTGCCATCGTTTCCTTTGTTTTGGCATCAGCCTGTTCTTCTTCCGTTACTTCATCTTTCCGTTTCCGGCCCGTGACGAATTCATAGACCTTGATGGTGACAGGCAGGGAAATAAAGAGGGAGAAATAGATCCCGATGACCGATGTCATGAGGTTGGCAGCACCGGCAAAGGCGGTGATTTTCTGCACTTCATCAGGGAATACGGCGACGATAGAGCCGACGGAGGCGGCCATCATGCTGGCAGAACCGATGCCACCGCCCATAGCCAGCGCGTAGGGATGGAAGATTCCCGTACGGGATACGATGCCGGCGAGAATGGAAATCCAGAGTGCCCCGAAGAGGGTGCCGCAGATGTACATGCCCATGACGCCACGGCCTTCGGGAGAGAAGATACCGAATTTTTCAGCAATGATAGCGACATTGGCTTCCCGGTCGATGGAATAGCAGGCGCCGATGGCTTCCCGGCCCATTTTCAATAAAATAGCCGTAGGCAGGCCAAAAATCAGTGTGCCGAAGAAATGACCGAATTCCTGCATGATCAGTGCCAGACCGGAGTTCAGGAGCAGATGCAGGTTCGGGCCGATGCCCAGACCGATTTTGGCAATCAGGAAGAGCATGGTGATGCCCATGAGATTGCCGGCACGGGTCATCTGTTTTTCGTTCAGGATGTGAAATGATGGGTAGGAAATGATTCCGCCCAGTACCAGTGCGTAGAGCATTGGCAGGAAGATGACCAGTCCATGTTTCTGGATGCCGATAAATTCTGCCACGATGACGAGCAGCAAGGCGAAAACATGGATTTTCCAATTTTTGATAAGGTCCAATTTAGTGCCTCCTAAAAATGAAATAAAAACATGAAAACATATATATAAATAATAACAGCTGCCTTGTCGCAACCGCCATTATTCTACAATATAATGTACCAGAATGCAATTGTATTTTTACGATAGACAATATGCGTGTCATACATTTCGCGCGGCCAGTGTATCTAACGGTTCATCTGTGCGTATGAATGATGTTTGTGGCTTTTCTTTCAAAAATGCCAGTGCATAGGATATACAGGCTGTCGTGCCGTAGACGAGAGAGTCTTCATCGAGGTCGAATTCCGGCGTATGGTGGTTGCCGCCCGTGCCTTTTGACGGATTGGCAATGCCCGTAAAGGTGAGGACTCCCGGATAAAGCCGTGTGAGGATGGCGAATGTTTCCGAAGCCATCCAGGGGTCGCATGTCGTGAGGACATCCTCTCCCAGAGAGGCCGTGATGGCCTTTTCTGCCAGGGCCGCACAAGTAGGGTCGTTGTGGACTTCATATAACGGTTTGGGGACAGGCCCGCTGGTCCAGCTGCAATGATGACTGGCACAGGTATGGTCCAGCAGATGATAAAATTCATCATAAAAGGGCTTGCCAGCCTGATCATAATCGAAATAGCGGCACGTACCGCCAAAAGTCAGGTCCTGTGGAACGACGTTTTGTAATTCTCCGCTGTGAAGGCTGCCGATAGAGACGGCCAGACACTGGCGGGGCGGAACGGTACGGAGGCGCAGGCCCTGCAATTCCTGATTGAAGGCAGAAAAGCAGTCGATGGGACTATGGCACAGATCCGGACGGGATCCATGGCCTCCCTGACCGTGGATGGTGATGTCGAAACGGAATCCCCCTGCCATAGGAGCATCGGGGCAGATGGCGATTTTACCGGTCGGGATATCCCAGCGCAGATGCGTGGCATAGCATCCATCGATGTGATAGCCGCTCTTTGTTTCCAGCCAGGGAACGATATATTCCATAGCGTGGGAATCTTCCTCTCCTTGTTCGAACAGACAGATGATGGTGCCGGACCAGGTATCTTTCCATTCATGCAGTATCTTTGCTGCGACCAGGAGCATGGCTATATGACCGTCGTGACCACAGGCATGCATAACGCCGGGAACGCGGGAGATACACATCCTTTTCTGAGAGAGATTCTTTGGCCCTTCCTGCACGGGCAGGGCGTCTATATCTGCCCGGAGTAGCAACGTAGGACCGGGCCGGCCGCTTTCCAGGATAGCGGCGATGCCCCCTTTTTCGATGGACTGGAAGGGAATATGCCAGCTGTCCAGCTTTTCGGCAATATATGCCAGCGTTTTTGTTTCCTGCCAGGAAAGTTCCGGGTATTCGTGACAATGACGACGGATTTCGACGAGCAGGGGAAATTGTGTTTCGACGAATGCTTTTATATCCAGCGACATGAGATGGCCTCCTGAAGTATAATTTTTCTATAGTATAGCATATTTAAACAACAATACAAGACGATGTATGGTATTTTTTCCCGTTGTGGGTGGAGGATAACTTGTAATTTGATGACCTGTCATAGTATAATTAAGTATTCTGTTAATATATTACAGGATTCAGTGCAAAACGATGGGCCTGACATCCTGATGGTGTAGAAAATGAGGTGTATCTGTTGAATCCAATTGTACGGCGCGTCCTGCGCGCTTTCCATGACGCCGGTTTTGAAGCGTATATCGTCGGCGGGGCCGTACGGGACCTGTTGATGCAGCGGCAGCCTCATGATTATGATGTGACGACGTCGGCGCGTCCGGAAGAAATCCGGGCCCTGGCAGAAAAGGAACACTGGCATACCGTAGAAATCAACGGAGAAGCCTTCGGTATCGTTGTCCTTGTCGTCGATGGGATGACCATCGAGACGGCGACATTCCGGGGAGAACGGTACGGAACGGACAGCCACAGGCCGGAAGAAGTCTGGTATGCTTCCACACTGCGGGAAGACGTGATGCGCCGCGATTTTACCGTCAATGCCCTGGCCATGGATGCAGAAGGGCAGATTTATGATTATACAGGTGGCCAGAAAGATATAAAGAAAAAACGCCTGGTCACTGTAGGCGACCCGCGGCGCCGCTTTGCGGAAGATGCTCTCCGCCTGTTCCGGGCCTGCCGGTTTACGGGACAACTCGATTTTCTGCCCGTGAAAGACCTGCTGCGTGCTATGCCATCGGCATATGACCGCGTACCGGGGCTGTCACTGGAACGGGTGGTTTCTGAAATAGACCGGCTCATGGTAACGCCGGCAGCCTATAAAGGACTCGATGTCCTCGTACGCAGCGGTCTCGGCCAGTGCAGCTGCCGGCAGAAAGAAAATGGCGTCTATCACGAAATCCCCATTCTGCCGGAATTGGCCCATCTGCCGGATACGCCGCAGTCACTGCCGTTCCATGCGTTTGATGCCTGGTTCCACACGCTGGCCGTCATTGCCCATACGCCACAAGATCTGGTCATCCGCTATGCCGCCCTGTTTCATGATGTGGCCAAGGGGATGCCGGGAATCCGCGGCGTCCACAAAGGCAGGCTGACTGACTATGGACACGACGATAAAGGCGCCGACATGGCTGCAGACATCCTGACACGGTGGCATAAGAACCCGGCTTTTGTCCGGCGCATAGCCTGGCTGGTCCGGACTCACATGAAATTCCATTACTTTGCCAATACAGGCGAAGGAGATATCAACAAATGGCTGCGCCGGGAAGCCTTGTATGGTCCGTTCCGGCGCAGTGAAGAGTTGGCAGAAGCCATCCGGCAGGCGACGGCTCTGGCTGTAGGCGACATATGGGGATGCGGTCATGAACACACTGATACGAGTGGTACCGAGTCATTTGGAGCCTTTATGGAAGAACTGGCCCGGGAGATGCCGGTCAGTACGAAAGATCTGCAGTATGACCGCCGCCTCCCCGATGCCTGCGGACGCCGGACGGGGGACTGTCTGCGCAATCTACTGAAACGGGTCCAGAACAAACAGCTGGAAAATGATCCGGATGTACTGCTCGATGCGGCAGAAAAATGGCTGAAACGCCATGAAGAGGCGGAAACGCGATGAATACAGAGGATAAAAAAAGACAACAATTCATGAAACGGCGCATTGCTTCCTGCATCGTCGTCATGTTCGCCGTATGTGCCGTCGTTTTTGGCCGGTTGTTCTGGCTGCAGGTCGTGCGGGGACCCAGCCTGTCACGGCGGGCCGATGCCCAGACGGAAGAAAGCCGGAAAATCCAGTCTCCGCGGGGCACCATCCTGGACCGGGACGGCCGGGTGCTGGCTATCAGTGAAATGGCGAAATCCCTGTACGCCGATCCAACTATGATCAACCGCACTCCCAGCGAAATGGCGCATCTCCTCGCACCGTATCTGAAAATCAAGGAAAGCGAGATACAGGAACGGCTCCAGCGGGATACGGCCTTTGTCTGGCTGGAACGGACCATGGACCATGACCGCTACGAAGCCCTGCAGCAGGTGATTAAAGATGAAAAGCTGCAGGGACTGCGGTTTAATGATGAAAACCACCGTTACTATCCCAATGGCAAGATGGCGGCCCAGCTCATCGGCTTTGTCGGTGAGAACGACCAGGGACTGGATGGCATTGAAATGGTCCTCGATAAAGAAATAAAAGGGGATGTGCAGAAATTCCATATTACGACAGACCGTAATAACATTCCCATCCTCGAATCGGCACTGGAAAAAATACTGCCGGATCAGGAACGTTCTGTCCAGCTGACCATTGACAGCACTATCCAATACGTCGTGGAAAAAGGGCTGGATGGCATCATGCAGCGCAACCATCCGTCGGGAGCAGCCATTATTGTCATGAATCCCAAGACCGGGGAAATCCTGGCCATGGGCAGCCGCCCTAATTTTGACCCCAACGAATACGGAAAGGGGAATGCGGAAGCGTATAAGAACCGGGCCGTAGTGAACCTGTATGAACCGGGATCGACATTCAAGCCGATTATGGCAGCTTCAGCCCTGGATTCCGGGAAATGGGATATCAACCGCGTGTATCACGACGTAGGCTACATCGACGTCGATGACCGGACCATCCACAACTGGGATAATGCCGGCATGGGCAATGTCACCATCAAGGAAATATTGAAGTTTTCCATCAATACCGGTATGGCCTATATCGGCATGCAGATGGGCGGCCGGATAGAAACGGAATACGCCCGGCGGTTTGGCTTCGGCCAGCCGACGGGAATTGAACTGCCCGGTGAAGGGGCTGGCATTCTTTTTGATGCCTCCTCTATGAGCCATATCGATGAAGCGATTATGGGAATCGGTCAGGGCAATGCGGTTACGCCGCTCCAGATGGTCCAGGCATTCGGAGCCATCGCCAATGGCGGCCATATGATGAAACCCTATGTCATCAAGGAAATCGATAATCCTGATGGTTCCATTTATAAAAAGGCCGAACCGACCGAAGTGGGACAGCCTGTATCAGCTGAGGTGAGCAAGACTATCAGCAAAATCATGGCGGAAGAAATTTCTTCCGGTGGTGGTCAGAATGCCCGCGTTGCCGGCTACGATTTCTGCGGCAAGACGGGGACGGCCCAGCGGCTCAATGCAGAGGGGACTGGCTATGCCGAGGGGCAGTATATTGGCTCTTTTGTCGGCTTCGGGCCATTGGAAGATCCACAGTTTGTCGTCCTCATCGTCGTCGATAATCCATCGGGCGTCTATTATGGCGCCCAGGTAGCGGCACCGGTATTCAAAGAGATTATGGAAGAAATTGTGCGATTTAAGGGAATTCGTCCATCTCACGGGCAGGAAAATCTGCTGCCACGTCGAAAACAAGACATAAAGGGGCAGCACAACATACCGGACATCCACCGCAGTGAAGACGGCATTCTCATGCCATCTTTTATCGGCTGGGATAACCGGGAAGTCAATGACTGGCTGGATAAAGCAGGCCTTGGCTTCGTGCCGAACGGGGCCGGACGCGCCGTATACCAGAGTCCGAAAGCTGGCACATATGTCAGGGATGGCGATGATGTCCACGTGACATTCCTGCGCTAAAAGGGGGAATTTTTGTGTTATTGTTAGATGGCAAGGCCGTGGCGGCCTTTCACCGTGAGCGGGTAGAAAGCCGGATTTTTGATTTCCAGGAACAGCATATCCGGCCGGAACTGGCCATCGTACTGGCCGGTCAGGACAAGCCGTCGGCTATGTATGCGTCTTCTATGCAGCGCGTAGCCCGCAGTGTAGGTCTTTCTGCTGAAATTTACCGCTTGTCTGAATCGGTAAGCGAACGGGATATCATTTCCATGCTCGAGCATTTCAATGAGCAGAAATATATTTTTGGTATTCTCATGATGATGCCCCTGCCGCATCACCTCAACGCTACACGGATCATCAACTGTATCAGTCCCGATAAAGATGTAGACGGCCTGACTGATACGAATATTGCCCGTCTGTTTTCCGGGAGGTCCGGTTTTGTGCCCTGCACGCCCCGTGCTGTCATGGCTATCCTGGATTATTATCACATTTCACTCACGGGGAAAGATGTCGTCATCATTGGCAGGAGCAATGTCGTCGGCAAGCCACTGGCCCAGCTGTGCCTGAACCGCAATGCGACCGTTACTCATTGCCATACCCGTACCCATGATCTGAAAGCCGCAGCACGGCGGGCCGATGTCCTGATCAGTGCTGCCGGGGCGCCGGGGCTCATAACGGCCGATATGGTCAAACCGGGAGCCGTCGTCATCGATGTAGGAATCAACCGCGTCGATGGCAAAACCGTAGGGGACGTGGACTTTGCCGGCGTTTCCCAGGTAGCAGGGGCACTGACTCCCGTGCCGGGTGGTGTAGGAGCCGTTACGACTATGATGGTTTTGGAAAACGTAGTCTGCCGGGGTGCATGGACGGACTAGGTTTATTATAAATAATATGATGAGAATGGAAGGTGTTTAGTCATGCATATTATGGATAATTTCCTCATTTATTACCTGCAGCGGTTTGATAAGTATTGTTTTGACGTAGTACTTCACGGACATACCTATACCATAGGGACAGGGGAGCCTCTGTTCCGCGTACTGGTACACAAGGATATCCCTAAAAAAGAACTTCTTACGTCTACCTCGCTGGCTCTGGGCGAAGCTTACATGAGAGGCGATATCGAAGTAGAAGGGGATTTGTTTGTTGTCTTAAAGTGCATCCTCAAACAGATCGACCAGTTTTCTCTCGACCGGTCGGCTGTCAACAGTCTTCTGTATCCGTCGGAAGACAAAACGACGCAGCGCGAAGAAGTATGCTCTCATTATGATCTGGGAAATGATTTCTATAAGCTCTGGCTCGATCCGACTCTGAGTTATTCCTGTGCGTATTTTAAACACGATGATGATACGCTGGAACAGGCCCAGCGGAATAAAGTGGACTATATTTTATCCAAACTCCACCTGGAAAAGGGCATGAGTCTCCTCGATATCGGCTGCGGCTGGGGCTTCCTGCTCATTGAAGCCGCAAAGAAATACGGTGTAACCGGCTATGGGTGCACCCTGAGTCACGAACAATGGGCCATGGGCCAGGAACGCATCAAGAAACTGGGACTGGAAGGACAGGTCCACATCGACCTCATGGATTACCGCGACCTGCCGAAAAAAGGAATGAAGTATGACCGGCTGGTCAGCGTCGGTATGCTGGAACATGTAGGGCGTTCCCAGTACGAACGCTACATGTCCATTGCCGATCAGATCTTGAAACCAGGCGGATTATTCCTTCTTCACTACATTGATGGCAGGGATGAAAAAAACAGCAATCCCTGGATGCGCAAGTATATTTTCCCGGGTGGCACACTGCCAACGGTCTATGAAATCCTGAAACTGGCTTATGATGGTGATTTCCAGATTCTCGATGTGGAAAGTCTGCGCCGTCATTATTATCGTACGCTCAGCTGCTGGTATCATAATTTCCAGAAGGTCCGTGACCAGGTAGCTGCCGATAAAGGCATTGAATTTGTCCGCATGTGGGACTTATACCTGTGTGGCTGCGCTGTAGCCTTTTATATCGGTTATATCGATGTTCATCAGCTGCTCTTTACTAAAGGGACGAACAACGATCTGCCTATGACACGCTGGTATTAATCTGGAATATAAATTTCAATGCATTTTGTTCAATCCTCTATATGGCAGGAGACAAAAGGGAACTGAATATGCTATACTAATAGTATGATTTACTTTTTCATGTCAACAAAGCTTTTTTCCAGAAGGAGGAATGAACATGGCAGTAGAATTTTATAAATGTGAATTGTGTGGCAACATCATTGCCGTCATTAAAAATGGCGGTGGCAAGAATCTTGTCTGCTGCGGCCAGCCTATGACCCATCTCGTGGCCAATACGGTAGATGCATCGGCAGAAAAACATACGCCGGCTGTTGCCAAAGAAGGAGCCATGCTGCAGGTGACTGTAGGCTCGGTTGAACATCCTATGCTGGATAATCACTATATCGAATGGATTGCCCTGGCATGTGATGGCAAATTGACGTTCAAATACCTGAAACCGGGCGAAGCTCCCAAAGCAGATTTCCATGCTGTGGATGCAGGTACGGTCTATGCATACTGTAACCTCCATGGCCTGTGGAAAGCAGATATCTAGACACATAATGCACAGGCCAGAGGCAAAAGCTTCCGGCATTACAAGACAAGAGGGGCTGTCTTACGGGACAGCTCCCTTTTTTTAGGAGGGAAAGGGCTTGAAAAAAATATGGTTTGTCCGTCATGGTGAAAGTGCTGCCAACGCAGGGGAAGCAACCCGGGATCATCGTACCATCCCTCTCTCCCAGCTTGGGGAAGAGCAGGCCCGGGCCGTCAGTATCATCATACCCAGACCGCAGCTCATCGTCACATCTCCGTACCTGAGAGCCCGGCAGACGGCAGATCCGCTCATGCGTCTCTATCCCGATGTCCCCGTAGAAACATGGGATTGTGTCCATGAATTTGTCTATCTGTCACCCCGTACCTGTACTGGCACGACATCGGCCCAGCGCCGGCCCCGGGTCATTGCCTATTGGCGTCATCTGGATCCGGACTACGTAGATGGTGATGATGCCGAATCGTATCAGCATCTCCTGCAGCGCATCCACCAGACCATAGACCGGCTGCGCAGCCGTCCCGAATCGTTTATCGTCGTTTTCAGCCATGCCCAGTTTATGCGTAATCTGCTGCTGGTCATGCAGGAACCGGACCTTACGCCCCGCGAGTATATGCAGCGGTTCCGGAAGAGCGCGACTATCCGCAACGGCCAGATAGTAGAAATCCGGCTGTAGTGGAATTTGACAGAAAGGGCCTTTCATGGTAAAATACTATCACTGCATTGTGTGCAGCCTATTTTATTTTAAACTATGAGGTGATGTAGAAAATGGCAACGAGGAGAGACCCGCGTTTTAAAGAATGTCGCCGGTTCGGACTGAATGTGTACGGACATCCTAAGGCATTAAAACGCGTCAAAAAAGAACAGCGTCAGAAGAAAATGTCTGAATATGGTACACAGTTACTGGAAAAACAGAAGCTCCGTGCATATTACAACCTGCTGGAACGTCAGTTTGTCCGGTATTATGATAGAGCCAAGAAGATGGAAGGCGTTACTGGCGAAAACATGCTGAAACTGCTGGAATGCCGTCTTGATAACATCGTTTATCGTATCGGTTTTGCTAATTCCATCCGCCAGGCACGTCAGATGGTCAACCATGGCCATATCCTCGTCGATGGCAAACGCTGCGACATTCCGTCCGCCCGCGTAAACGTTGGTTCCGTCGTTTCCCTGAAAGAATCTTCCCGTTCGAACGAAATGTTCAAGAAGTCCTTCCAGGAACTCAAGACTTTCGATGTAGCTTACATCGACAAAGATTTCGACAACTTTGCTGGTACCCTTACCCGCATGCCGGAACGTGACGAACTCCCAATCGAAATCAACGAAACACTGATCGTCGAATTGTACTCCAAATAATAGACAATATATCTGGATTACAACAACCTATGCAGAAAACAGGAAATCCTATGGATTTCCTGTTTTTTTTATTCCAGATCAGGTTTTATCGTTCCAGAAGCTTCTGTAGATGCTGTACATAGAACTCCCGCAGGGAGGCCAACAGTATTGAGACGGTTGGTCCGTGAAAAGGCCTGTCCCATACAGGGTTTGCTTGCTGGTAGCATAAAACGGCAACGAGACAGTAAAACTATCTCGTTACCAAGGTCTAACTTTTTGGGGTCACATCATTGTGGGGACATTTTCATCTGTTGTCTATTAAAACAATATCATATGTGGCTCATAAGGTATGGCAGAATATCCAATTAGAACTGGATACTAGAAAAAAAGTATGCTATAATTATCTGTCACTATAGAGATAGAAAGGAACATGGTATTATGTTGGGACGTTTTTCCAGAACTGAATTATTGCTGGGCCATGCTGCCATGGAAAAGCTGGCACAGACGACGGTAGCTATTTTTGGGATTGGCGGTGTCGGTTCCTATGTGGCCGAAGGGCTGGCCCGGTCCGGTATCGGTCATTTTGTCCTCGTCGATAATGACCTGGTCTGTCTGACCAATATCAACCGGCAGATTCATGCGACATCGAAGACGGTGGGCAAAAAGAAGACGGAAATGATGAAGCAGCGGATTCTGGATATCAATCCCCAGGCTGTTGTCGATACGATAGAAGAATTTTTTATGCCTGATGTAGCGGACAAATTTTTCCAGCAGCACTACGATTATATCGTCGATGCTATTGATACGATGACCGGTAAAATCGCCCTCGTCGTGGAAGCAGATAAGAGACATATCCCCATTATCAGCTGCATGGGGGCCGGTAACAAGCTGGACCCGACGAAGTTTGAAGTAGCCGATATTTACAAGACCAGCGTTGATCCTCTGGCCCGTGTTATGCGCCGTGAATTGAAGAAACGTCATATAAAGAAATTAAAAGTCGTCTATTCGAAGGAACAGCCATTGAAACGCCGGCAGAGCGGTTGTGGTGCCAACTGCATCTGTCCGCCCGGTAGTTCTCACAGCTGCGATTTCCGCCGTTCCGTGCCAGGCAGCATCTCCTTTGTGCCATCGGTGGCAGGGCTGATTATTGCCGGGACCATTGTCAATGACCTGGTAAAAGATTGCATTGAAGACGATACAAACGTAGAAGGACCGGGAACGGGCGTACTGAATCGCTGAGCAGGAGAAAAAACATTCAGGGTAACACTATCAGGATAGAACGGGAATTGTCATCATAGAAGTTGATGGCAGTTCCCGTTTTTTTGCCGGATATATCGTCGCAGCCGTATCAAAGGCTGTGATATACTATAGAATATATAGTGAGAATTTCAGATTAGGAGATCAGGATAGATGAGAGATGCATCATTTTTAGGGACCCAGCCGGTCAGCAGGCTGCTCTGGAAGTTTTCTGTCCCAGCTATTACCGGTACGGTCATTACGGCATTGTACAATGTAGTAGACAGTATTTTCGTCGGTCAGGGCATTGGCGAGCTGGCACTGACGGCCGTCACCGTAGCTTTTCCTGTCCAGACTTTGCTCATGGCGTTCGGTATGCTCATCGGTGTCGGTTCAGCCAATATCATTTCTATCCGTCTGGGACAGGGGCGGACGGACCGGGCAGAAGGCATACTGGGCAATGCTTTTACCCTGATGTTTGCCATCATGGTCATAACGACAGGCGTGTTCCTGTGGTATCTCGATCCGCTGCTCAGCGATTTTATGGGCGTCGATCCGGCCGTCCTGCCATATGCTCATGATTTCATCAGCATCATTCTCCTGGGCAGTGTGTTCCAGCACATCGGCTTTGGCATCAATAATGTCATCCGTGCCCAGGGCGACCCCAGGACGGCGCTGGAGACACAGATTATCGCCGGTATCATTAATGTCATTCTGAATTACTTGTTTGTGTTCACCTTCCAGTGGGGAATCAGCGGATCGGCGCTGGCAACGGTACTGGCACAGGCCGTAGCGGCACTCTGGGTTGCCTGGTATTTTATCTGGGGCCCGGCTGTGCTGAAGCTGCAGTGGAAGTATCTGCGTCCCCGGCTGCATAGTATACTCGATATTGTCAAAATAGGTTGTTCCCCCTTTATGATGCAGCTGGCCGCTACGGCTGTCATGGTCGTGTTCAATGTGAAAATCCAGTTTTATGGAGGCGTGACGGCCGTGGCTGCCTATGGCATCATCAACCGGCTCATGATGCTCATTTTTATGCCCGTTGTCGGCATCAGTATGGGAGCCCAGCCTATATTGGGATTCAATTTTGGTGCCAGAAAGTACGACCGCGTCCTCCATACACTCCGGCTGGCTCTGTTGGCGGCAACGGGGGTCAGCGTTCTGGGATTTATCATCGCCGAGGTGTTTCCCCAGGAAATCATACGTATTTTTAACGATTCACCGGACCTGCTCCGCGTCGGGACGAGAGCCATGCGCATATATCTGGTGATGACGCCCGTCGTCGGTTCTTCCATCATAGCAGGAAATTATTTCCAGGCCGTGAACAAACCGCTGTTTTCCCTGTTCTTTACAATCAACCGCCAGGTATTTTTCCTCATTCCCTGTGTCTATCTGTTTTCTTCCTTCCTGGGGCTGGATGGCATCTGGCTGGCAGGGGCCGTCAGTGACGGAGTGGCGTTCATCGTTACGACAGCGGCATTAGTATACAATGTGCGACAAATAAAAAAACAGATACGGTCATAAAGAGATGGGCGGCATTGGTTGCCCCCATATCATCAAGGAGACTGTCCTGGTGTGCAGCCTCCTTTTTCTGTACATATGTTCGCCAATATGCTATACTGGGATAACGGAAAATTGCTATTCCTTTGTTCTGATTCGAGGTCTGCTATGGATATACAATCGCATTTAAATAAAGATTATGATACGTCTCATCCGTTCCGGGTCGTTGCGCCGTACGAACCGATGGGAGACCAGCCGGAAGCCATCGCATCACTGGCTGAAGGGGTAAAGTCCGGTCAGTGGGCGCAGGTCCTGCTCGGGGCCACGGGGACGGGCAAGACGTTCACCATGGCCAAGGTCATTGAAGCCGTGCAGAAACCGACGCTGGTCATTGCCCACAACAAGACACTGGCTGCCCAGCTTTGCAGTGAATTCAAGGCGTTCTTCCCTGATAACGAAGTGGCTTACTTTGTCAGTTACTATGATTACTATCAGCCGGAAGCGTATATTGCTTCGACCGATACATATATTGAAAAAGACGCGTCTATCAACGATGAAATCGATAAACTGCGCCATTCGGCTACGATGAGCCTCTTTGAACGGCGCGACGTCATTATCGTTGCATCCGTGTCCTGCATCTATGGCCTGGGCGACCCGGAAGATTACAGCGAACTCGTCGTTTCTTTGCGCCTCGGTCAGGAAAAGTCCCAGGAAGAAATCCTGCATAAGCTGGTCGATATCCAGTATACGCGCAATGATGTGAGCCTGGAACGGGGGACATTCCGCGTTCATGGTGATACCATCGAAGTCTTTCCGGCGGCGTTCGATAATTCTGTCATCCGTATTGAAATGTTCGGTGATGAAATTGACAGACTGACCGAAGTGGATGTGCTGACCGGAGAAGTCATTGCCGAACGAAAACACGTGGCGATTTATCCGGCCAGTCATTATGTCACGACAAAGGATAAAATGGAACGGGCACTGGGAACTATCCGGAAAGAGCTGGATGAACGGCTCAGGGAGCTGAAAGATGGCGGTCATCTCCTGGAAGCCCAGCGGCTGGAACAGCGGACCCGGTACGATATGGAAATGATGGAGGAAATGGGATATTGCTCAGGGATTGAAAACTATTCCCGTCATCTGGCGGGACGTAAAGCCGGTCAGGCACCGTATACGCTGCTCGATTATTTCCCTGATGATTTTCTCATCATGGTCGATGAATCCCACGTGACGCTGCCGCAGCTGCGGGCCATGTATGCTGGAGACCGTTCACGCAAACAGTCTCTTATCGAATATGGATTCCGTCTGCCATCGGCTCTGGATAACCGGCCTCTGACGTTCGATGAATTTACCGAACGGATCAATCAGATTATTTTTGTCAGTGCCACACCGGGCGATTATGAAATGGAAGTGCAGACCAATCTGGCCCAGCAGATTATCCGGCCGACAGGGCTGCTCGATCCGGAAGTAGAAGTCCGCCCTATTGCCGGGCAGATGGATGATCTCCTGGGAGAAATACGCAAACGCCGTGACCGTCATGAACGGGTGCTGGTCACGACGCTGACGAAAAAGATGGCAGAGGACCTGACAGACTATCTGAAAGAAATGGGAGTCCTCGTGCGCTATCTCCACTCCGATATTGCCACTATCGAACGGGCCGATATCATCCGGGACCTGCGGGCCGGTGTGTTCGATGTCCTGGTCGGCATCAACCTGCTGCGCGAAGGACTGGATATGCCGGAAGTTTCGCTGGTAGCTATTCTCGATGCTGACAAAGAAGGGTTCCTGCGGTCCGATACGGCTCTTATCCAGACCATGGGCCGGGCTGCCCGTAATGTCCATGGCAAGGTCATCATGTATGCCGATACGATTACTGATTCCATGGCCCGCGCTATAGATGAAACGAAACGGCGCCGCAAAGTACAGGATGCCTATAATAAGGCACACCATATTATCCCTAAATCGGTCAAAAAAGATGTCGTCAATCTGATTGAACTGACGAAAGTAGCAGAGGACCAGAAAGAGTACAGCAGTAGTACGGATAAACCGCTGACCCGGGAGGCGCTCCACAAGGTCATTCAGACCGTAACGCTGCAGATGAAGCAGGCCGCCAAGAATCTGGAATTCGAAAAGGCGGCGGAATTGCGGGACCGTCTGGGGCAATTGCGGCAGAAACTGGCCGATATGAGCCAGGACGATACGCTGCCCAAAGAGCTGCAGGGCAGTGATATGCCTAAGCGCAGATACCGGCGCAAAATCAAGCGGCCCGATGTGAAGAAGCGATAGGCGCAGTTCGCAGGCCGCAGTTCACCGGTCGTAACGGCCCGTTTTCATCAAACATCAAACTTCAAACTCAAATGGGAGGCACGAAGTGCAAGATAAGTATATTGTCATCAAAGGTGCCAGACAGCACAATCTGAAAAATATAGATGTAAAAATACCCAGGGATAAACTGGTTGTGTTTACCGGCCTTTCCGGGTCGGGGAAATCGTCTCTGGCTTTCGATACGATTTATGCCGAAGGACAGCGGAGGTATGTAGAATCGCTGTCGGCTTATGCCCGGCAGTTCCTGGGGCAGATGGATAAGCCTGATGTCGATTATATTGAAGGGCTGTCACCGGCTATTTCTATCGATCAGAAGACGACGAGCCGCAATCCCCGTTCTACTGTCGGGACTGTCACGGAAATCTACGACTACCTGCGCCTGCTGTATGCCCGCGCCGGGGAAGCGTTCTGCCCGAAATGCGGCAAACCGATCCGCCAGCAGACAATCCAGCAGATGGCCGATTCGGTCATGGCCCTGGGAGACGGGGAAAAAGTCATGATTATGGCACCTGTCGTCGATGGACGCAAAGGGACGCACCAGAAGGTCCTGTCCCGTCTGGTAAAAGACGGATATGTCCGGGTCCGCGTCGATGGGGAAGTCTTTCTCCTGTCGGATAATATCCCTCTGGAAAAAAATAAAAAGCATACCATCGAAGTCATTGTCGATCGCCTGGTCATCAAGGACAGCATCCTGACGCGGCTGACCGATTCTCTGGAAACGGCTGCGAAATTAGGCGAAGGCATCGTCCATGTCTTCCGCATGAGCACCAAAGAAACGGTGACATTCAGCCAGCATTTTGCCTGCCCGGATTGTCATGTGAGCCTGCCGGAAATCGAGCCCCATCTGTTTTCTTTTAACAGTCCCTTTGGTGCCTGCCCGGCCTGTTCCGGCATCGGCAGTACCATGGAAGTCGATCCTCATCTGTGCCTGCCCCACGGCGATGTATCCTTTGCCGATGGCTGCATTGCGGCTCTCAGCAGCAATCCCGATTCGTGGTTTATGCGCCAGCTGGGCGGTCTCCTGAAGCCCTATGGATTTACTATACAGAATTGTTATGACGACCTGCCGGAAGAACTGCAGCAGAAAGTGCTCTACGGTTCGGATGATGAATGCGTCTTTGAATATGAAAATCTGCGCGGTGAAGTCAAGACGTTCTCGACGCCCTTTGAAGGAGTCATCCCCATGGTGCGCCGCCGCTACCGGGAAGCTTCATCGGATATGATGCGCGACCAGTTTGGCCAGTTCATGTCGGTCAAGCCGTGTACGACCTGTCATGGGGCGCGGCTGCGCCCGGAAGCGCTGGCCATCAAAATCGGCGGACTGGACATTCATCAGCTGACGGACTTATCGGTCACAGATATGATCCACTTTTTTGATGCGTTGGAACTCAGCCACCGGCAGCAGCTCATTGCAAAGCAGATTCTCAAAGAAATCAGGGCCCGTCTCGATTTCCTGCGGACCGTAGGGTTGGAATATCTGACCTTGTCCCGGACTGCAGGCACTTTGTCGGGTGGGGAAGCGCAGCGTATCCGCCTCGCTACGCAGATTGGCTCCGGCCTGGTCGGCGTCCTGTATATTCTCGATGAACCGTCTATCGGCCTTCATCAGCGGGACAATGATAAACTGCTCGGTGCCCTGAAACATCTACGTGATCTGGGAAATACCCTGATTGTCGTGGAACACGACGAAGATACGATGCGGACAGCCGATTATATTCTCGATATCGGGCCGGCAGCCGGGGAACACGGAGGACAGATCGTCGCCCAGGGGACGGCAGAAGATATCATGGCATGCCCGGAATCGCTGACCGGACAGTATCTGAAGGGAACGAAGTACATTCCCATTCCGGCACAGCGCCGTCCGGGCAATGGGACGCAGATCGAAGTCATCGGTGCGGCAGAACACAATTTAAAGAATATCGATGTAGCATTTCCCCTGGGGACGCTCACCGTTGTGACCGGTGTATCCGGGTCAGGGAAATCGACGCTGGTCAATGAAATCCTTTATAAAGGGATGGCAGAAGCCGTGTATGGTACGCCCCACCGGCCGGGAAAATTTAAAGAACTGCGCGGCACAGAATACATCGATAAAATCATCAATATCGACCAGTCGCCTATCGGACGGACTCCCCGGTCCAACCCGGCTACGTATACGGGGGTCTTTGATTTCATCCGACAGTTGTTCAGTCAGACGCCGGAAGCCAAGGTCCGCGGCTATAAAGCAGGCCGGTTCAGTTTCAACATAAAAGGCGGCCGCTGTGAAGCCTGCCGGGGCGATGGCATTATCCGTATAGAGATGAATTTCCTGCCCGACGTCTACGTGCCCTGTGAAGTATGTCATGGCACGCGGTACAACAGGGAAACGCTGGAAGTAAAGTATAAAGGCAAGACGATTTCCGATGTCCTGAACATGACCGTAGATGAAGCCTGCGATTTCTTTGCCCAGATTCCCCGTATTCTCAATAAACTGAAAACGCTCCAGCAGGTCGGTCTCGGGTATATCCGGCTGGGACAGCCTGCGACGACTTTATCCGGTGGGGAAGCACAGCGGGTAAAACTGGCGACAGAGCTTTCCAAGCGAAGTACCGGGCGCACGTTGTATATCCTCGACGAACCGACGACGGGGCTGCATACGGCGGATATCCACAAGCTGATGGATGTCCTGCAGCTCCTCGTCGATGGCGGAGATACGGTCGTTGTCATTGAACATAATCTCGATGTCATCAAAGCAGCCGATTATCTCATTGATCTGGGCCCTGAAGGCGGTGACGGAGGTGGTACGGTCGTCGCTACGGGGACGCCGGAAGATATCTGCGTTGTACCACAGTCGTATACAGGACAGTTCCTGAAACCCGTGCTGGAACGGACGCGAAAACTCATGGAAGGAGACGGTGACCAGTAGTGGCATTTTCACAAGCCGTGCTTGAAAAAGTGAATAATCTGACGACCCAGCCCGGCGTATATTTATGGAAGGATGCCAAAGGTCACATCATTTATGTGGGCAAGGCCGTCAATCTGCGTAACCGCGTCAAAAGCTACGTGCGCCATGATGCCAACCGGGCCGTCAAAGTAGCCGCCATGATCAGCCATGCTGTCGATCTGGAAACCATCGTCGTAGCCAATGAAATGGAAGCGCTGATCCTGGAAAACACGCTTATCAAGAAGCATCATCCCCATTATAATATTATGCTTCGCGATGATAAGACCTATCCCTATATCAAGGTAACGCTGCAGGACGACTATCCGCGGGTCTGCATGACCCGGCGTGTCCTGCGGGATGGTGCCCGGTATTTCGGCCCCTTTGCCGATGCCGGTGCTGTACACCGCGTCCTGAAGCTGATGCAGCGGGCTTTTCATATCCGGACCTGCCGCAGCCTCAAGGCAGACCGGCCGTGCCTGCAGTATCATATGGGACATTGCGACGCTCCCTGTGTGCACTATATTACGAAAGCAGATTATCAGGATCTGGTCCGGCAGGCAGTGGATCTGCTGGAAGGCAGGAATACGCCGCTCATACGGGAGCTGCAGCAAAAGATGGAAGCGGCGTCGGAAGCATTGGAATTTGAAAAAGCCGCTGCATACCGGGATCAGATTGAAGCTATCCGGGTTATCCAGTCCCAGCAGAACATCGTTACCCAGGGCGGGGACATGGATGTATTGGGGCTGGCCAGCGATGCCGGGCAGACCTGTGTCCAGATTTATACCATCCGCAGCGGCCGGCTCATGGGACGGGAAACATTCAGTCTGGACCATAGCGATGATGAGACAGCTGCCGATATGACGGAAGCTGTCATTGACCAGTATTATACGGCCCAGTCTTTCATTCCCCGGGATATTGTCGTGGCGGCCGTGGCAGAACAGGAAGATTGTGAACGACGGCTGAGCCAGTTGAAAGGCCAGCAGGTCAACGTTATCATTCCCCAGCGGGGCAGTAAAAAGAAACTCCTTGCCATGGCGGAAGAAAATGCCCGGGTCCTGCTCGAGCAGCGGAGGCTTCAGTGGCAGCATGATACGGATAAGACGAGCGGCGCAGTCCAGGCTCTGGCCCGGGTACTGGATCTGCCGTCCCTGCCAGAACGGATGGAATGTTTTGATATTTCCCATACCCAGGGAATTGAAACGGTCGCATCCATGGTGGTTTTTGAAAACGGCCAGCCGGCACGGAGCGAGTACCGGCGGTTTAAATTAAAAACCGTACAGGGCAAGCCCGATGATTTTAAATCTATGGCGGAAATCATGGAACGGCGGTATAATGAAAAGGACTGGCCCGTTCCTGATTTAATTGTCATCGATGGCGGCAAGGGTCAGCTCCATGCCGCACTGCCTGTCATACGGCAGGCCGGGTGTGAAGCACCGGTTATCAGCCTGGCCAAGCGCATAGAAGAAGTCTTTGTCGAAGGGCGCAGTGATTCGATAATCCTCAGCCATCATACGCCGGAGCTGCAGCTGCTGCAGGCTATCCGTGATGAGGCGCACCGGTTTGCTATCACGTATCACCGGCATCTGCGGGGCAAGCGCAGCCTCGTTTCTATCCTGGACCATATTGAAGGTATCGGTCCGGCACGGCGCAAGGCACTGTGGCGGCACTTTAAGACTCTCGATGACATGAAGAAGGCAGAAATAGAAGAATTGGCAGCTGTGCCGGGTATGACCCGTCAGACCGCTGAAAACGTCTATTATTTTTTCCGCCTGGGAACGGATGAAAAACGGAAACAGACTCAATTAAAGTAATATGATGAGAGATGGGAGGAATTACGCATGAAACAAAAAATATTGGCCATGCTTGGCGCAGCTCTGCTGACGGCATCGGTAGCCCTGGCTGCTCCGCCTGCAGATGTTCAGATGGTGCAAGTGCCCCGGTTTGAAGAGGGAAACAGCTATCTGGAAATGACCTATCCGGACGTCACGGTCATGGGAAATAGGGCAGCGACGGCACAAATCCGTCAGTATTATGCCAATGAACAGAGGGAAACACAGGAATTTTTCAATAAGCAGAAAGAAAAAGCCGGCAGCAATAGTTTTGTCACAGAAACAAAATCCTATGAAGTGACACACAATGATGGCAATTATTTGTCCATTGTCGAATCGGGAGAAATTTATTTTGGCCGTGATGCCCATCCGACCCATTGGAAAAAGGGGACTACCTTTGATGTAACGACGGGGAAAGTAGTGACCTGGCAGGAAATTCTCAAGCCGGGCGATGAAAAATACTTTACCATCAAAAAAATCAATCAGGCACTGTTTACCAGTAAGTACCAGCTTTCTTCCTATTTTACCGGTCTGACACAGCTTCCGGAAAATTACTATCTCGATAAGGCGGGGAATATTCATTTCCTGTTCGGCCTTTATGAAGTAGCACCGTATTCTACGGGCATCGTCGATCTGAATATGATGAAGCGGGCAAAATAACTGGTTCTGGATTACCGGCCTTATGGTAGTGTGTCTATTAGGTACACTACCATATATACATTTTCTGGTTGCAAATTTTATAGGACCATGATATGATGTGATGAGTAAAGCTTAATTATTTACTATGATTTAGAATGATTTTGGAGGTAGACTCATGGACAAATACGAATGCACGATTTGTGGTTATATTTATGATGAAGCTGAAGGCGACGCTGATAACGGCGTAGCAGCAGGCACAAAATTTGCTGATCTTGCTGATGACTGGGTATGTCCTACCTGCGGCGCTGGTAAAGACGCTTTTGTAAAAATGGACTAAATCTGTCGCTGCTGGCAGATTCGACGGGATTGTCTTCGGGCAGTCCCGTTTTTGTTTTGTGTACGTATTTTTTTATGGCGGAATATGCTGCATTGCAGTACAATATAAGTAACGTATCATACATGTATACAACTTAAGGAGGTAAGTGAGATGGATCTGAAAGAAGTACGCGAAACGGCACGCCAGAAAATGAAAGGCTGTCATGTCTGTCCTGAATGTAATGGGAAAGCCTGTATTGGCATGATTCCCGGCTTTGGGGGGCTGCGCACGGCACGTTCGTTTATGCGCAATATGGAAGCCCTGCAGGAATATGGACTGGTCATGCGCAGCATGTCCGGACAGGACGAACCGGATACGAGCTGTCAGATACTGGGACGCACACTGAGTATGCCTGTACTCATTGCGCCCGTTGGCGGGATTGTATTGAATGCCAAAGTAGACGGGGACCCGGCAGAGGTAGAACAGGAATATGATGAAGCCGTGACCCAGGGGGCTATGGACGCAGGTACGCTGTGCTTTACTGGCGACAGCGGCGCCCCTTATATGTATGCTTCAGGTATTGCCTCCTGCAAGAAACGCCCTGGCATAGTCATTCCGACTATCAAACCCCGCAGTAATGATAAAATCATAGAAAAGGCACATGAAGCTGAAGCTGCTGGTGCCTTTGCTGTTGCCAGCGATATTGATGCGGCAACATTGATCAATATGCGTATATTTGGCCAGCCTGTAGGTCCCAAGAGCGCCAGTGATATTGCAGAAATCGTCCGGTCTATCAAGCTGCCATTTATCGTAAAAGGCATCATGTCGCCAGATGAAGCTGTTGCCTGTGCCGATGCCGGAGCAAAAGGTATCGTCGTCAGCAACCATGGCGGCCGCGTCCTCGATGGTATGGCTGGTACGGCCGACGTACTGCCAGATATTGCCGATGCTGTCAAAGGACGGCTGACGATTTTCGTTGATGGCGGCGTCCGCCACGGCGAAGATGTGCTGAAGATGCTGGCCCTCGGTGCCGATGCCGTCCTTTTGGGACGCCCGGCTGCTGTAGCTGCTATCGGTGGCGGGGCAGAAGGTGTCAAACTGCTTCTGGATACGCTGAAGCGGGAACTCATGGATGCCATGATGATTACCGGAACACGTGATTTGTCCCACGTCCCGGCGAACGTCGTGAGAAAGTTATAGAGATTAGCCGCCAGCTGCCAGCCACTAGCTACTAGCCACTAGCCACTAGCCACTAATCCCACATTGACAGCCTGCTTGTCCTGCCCGTATAATAGTACTATTGCAATGATTGCAGTTGTACTTGATAGGAGGTATTTCATGCACAGCATTTCCTATTTCTGGCATTTATCGCGCCTTATATACGGGCCACGGAATTTCCAGGAAAACAAGCGAGCTGTCGTTTTTTTTGCCCGTGCCGTGTCGAACCGGGCCTTGTTTGAAGAGCTTTACGATTTCTTTGATCACTATGAACCGATGAAGGGGTTCTTTGATCAGCACGACCCGGACTTCCAGGAAGTTATGACCCGTGTGTTTTTATTCAAGAATTCGACCATGCGCCAGCGTCTCGATGCGTTGAAACACCATTTTACTATTTTACGGACCTTTTTTTCCGACGATGTCATCCACGAACTCTACTGGGGAAACGGTTATACCCTGTGGACCTCGCCTGATGAATCGCTCCCCCTGGAAGCGCGGCTCATCTTCGATACGGGACAGCGTAAGGAAGGCTTCCTGTCGCTCTATCTCTATCATGAGGGACAGATGATCTATCACTTCAATTTCCGTTTTGACTATAATGCTGATGGCACACCGTCTATGTATATCGGCACCATCCAGGGATCGAAGCACGGTCTGGAAACGACGAAAGTCCTGACTAAGAAGCTTTTTGGCTACCGGCCGAAAAATTTCATCCTCTATCTCATGCGTATCTTCGTCCAGACACTGGGCATACACGATATGTACGTCATCACCGATGAAGGCTTCTATACCAACAGTCATATGCTGCGAGGCAACCGGTCGAAGAAGACCAATTTCAATGACTTCTGGACGGGTGAAGGCGCCGTGCCTGATAGTAAGGAACAGTGGTATTTCCGCCTGCCTATCGAAGAAAAACGGCGCAAATACGGTGAAATCAAGTCCCAGAAGCGCAATCTTTTCCGCAAGCGCTATCTTCTCATGGACACCATCGTTCCACCGTATATTGCTGCCATCAGGGCTTTGTTCCGCCAGGACTTCAATCCCGTCCCGTCGGCTGTCGATGAAGCCGCTATTACAGATAAACCGGCTGATTACGATCCCATCGAAGCACCAGTGAAATAGTTTGCAGTATAAAGTTTCTAGTTTGTAGAAAAAAAGAACCCCTCAGACGCCTGCGGCGCCAGCTCCCCTGTGAAGGGGAGCCAAAAGCCTCTCCTGTGAAGGGGAGGGGGACCGCATCGCGGTGGAGGGGTTCTTTTTGTTGCCGCCAGCCGCCAGCAGTCAGCAGCTGGTGAACTGCGGACTACGATTCACGTCCGTTCATGACAATCATCCGTCCGCCACTGGCTTCATAGAGCCGATGGGATATGGAGAGGACCGTTCGGTCTCTTGCGGCGGCCTGCAGGGCATGGAGAACCTGGCTTTCCGTCAGGGAATCGAGGTTGGCCGTGATTTCATCGAATAAGAGAATTTGTGGATTCAGAACGACGGCACGGGCGATGGACAAAAGCTGGCTCTGGCCGCGGGAAAAGAGTTCCGGCCTGAAAGGGGTTGCCAGCCCCTGCGGCAGGGCGCAGCACGTATCCCACAGACCGACGAGGCGGAGAGCTTTTTCTATGGCTTCCGGTGTCACACGCGGATCTTTGAGGCTGATCTGATCGGCAATGGTACCGCTGATGGCGTGGAACTGCTGTTCGACATAGCCGAAAATCTGACGCCGTAAGGGCGGGGGCAGCTGGCACGGGTCGCAGCCGAAGATACGGATCTGGCCTTCCCGTGGCCGGTAGAGGCCGAGAATGAGCTTGAAGAGCGTGCTCTTGCCGGCCCCTGTACGGCCTGTGATGGTAACCATTTCCCCGGCATTTACGGTAAGCGAGAAGTGGCGGAAAATATTTTTTTCCCGGCCATAGCCAAAGGCGGCATCGTTGATGACCAAAGGCACTGATGCCGGGACGGGTTCCATCGTGCCGTTCCTTTCCTGGACGGGTTCGGCGAAGAAGTCTTTCAGGCGGCTGATGCCGGCGACAGCAGACTGGATATTCTGGATTTCCATGCCGATGCTTTCCAGAGGCGAGAAGATGCGGCGTACATAGGCGATGAGGGCGACGACGCTGCCGACAGTCATGCCAAAGAGTTCCTGCAGGGACGGGCTGCTGACGGACAGGATCATCATCAGGCAGATGATGACGGTGCAGCTGGTGATAATGATCGGTGAATAGATGGAATCGCAGAAATTGCTCCGTTCCATGGCGTTGAAACTGGCGCGGATGGTCCGGCCATAGCGCTGACGCAGGTAATGTTCCTGCTGGCATGTGTGAATGGTCCGGATATTATGGACCGTTTCCGGAATGAGTTCATTCGTCCGGCTGACGGCAATGCGGTTATCCCGCTGGGCCTGAAGCATACGTTTTTGGAAATAGCGGGTCAGGAGAAACAGTAAAGGCAGGCAGATGCAGAGCAGTATGCCCAGCCCCGGACTCAGATGGAAGACGACGGCGAGGATACTGAAAATCGTGAAGGCATCGGCAATCATGCTGACGACGCCGGAATCGAAGAGGTTTTCCAGGGTATCGACGTCGTTGACGAAAAGCGATGTGACGGCACCGGCTTCATGGCCGACAAAGTAGGCGGCCGGCAGGTCATCGAGACGATGGCACATGGCTGAGCGAAGGCCATGGGTGATTTTTTGGCCGAAGACGGTAATCAGCGTTTCCTTGAGGGCATCGACGAGGCCGCTGCCGGCATTGAGGGCAAAGTAGATAGTGCCGGCTATGAGCAGTGGATAGGCACTGAAAGAGCCGCTGACCAGACTGTCAACGATGTATTGCAGGATGAGGGGCGGCGTGACGCTTATGGCGATGGACGCGATGATAGCCAGTATGAGGATGAACAGGAGCAGGCTGTTCTTCCGTAAAATCTGCCAAACGATGTTACGCATGGGAAGCACCTCCCCGGGCATGCTGCAGATCATAGAGATCCCGATAGGCCTGACACGATGCATATAAGACTTCATGGGTGGCGATGATACTGGTCCCGTCGCCATTCAGCCAGATGATCTGATCCAGTTCCGGGAAGAGTGTCAGGCGGTGCGAGATGAGGAAGATGATACGGTCGCTGTAGCTTTGGCGCAGGCTCCCGAATATGTTCCGTTCTGTCGCCATATCGACGGCGGCGAAAGGGTCGTCGAGAATCAGGAGTGGCCGTGGATGGAACAGGGTCCGGGCCAGGGCGATGCGGGCCTGCTGGCCACCGGACAACCGCTGGCCCCCTTCGCCGATGAGTGTCCGAATCCCGGCCGGGAAGGTGGCGCAGTCCTGATCCATGCAGACCGTTTTCAGGACGGAAGCGATGTCACCGGGCAGGCCGAGGCGGACATTTTCTTCAATAGTGGCTGCAAAGAGTTCTGCGTCGTGGCCGCAATAGCCGACGATGCCATCAGGGGCCGTATGGCCGTTGCCCAGTTCTTTCTTGCCGTAGAAAATCTGACCGCCGTGCGGGTTTTCGCAGAGAAAAACCTGTCCCAGCGTCGATTTGCCACAGGCTACGGGACCGGTTATACCGATGATGTCACCAGGCCGTGCCGAAAAGGAAAGGTCCTGGAAAACAGGCACGTCGCTGCCGGGATAGGTAAAGGAAAGATGGAGGACAGTCAGATTATCCGGTGCTGCCGGCGGTACGGGCCGGGGCAGCTCTGTTGCAGACTGGAGGTGAGGCTGTATGCGCTTCCATGAAACCTGGGCTTTCTGGATGGCGTTGAACAGCTTGGCCGCATGAGATGATTTCGTCGCCAGCTTGATAAAACATGCCAGGTACGTCGAGAAGGCGGCAATATCCCAGGATTCCCAGCCCGTACCCAGAACATTGTGACCGCCGAACCAGATGACCAGCATGGTGCCGATCATGGCGATGACTTTGTAAATCGGCTGGAGCGTATTTTCCCAGAGATTGGCCAGAATCATCTTTCGTTCATAGTCGGCCAGATAGGCTTCATACCGCTGGTCCTGGACCGATTCTTCACCGTAGACACGGTACGTCAGGGCGTTGCTGATGCGGTCCAGTGTCATGCCTGACAAGGCGCCGCTGCTTTCCTTGCTCCGGGCCGCTGTCGTGGCAACCATGCGCCGCAGACTGTTGGCCAGAATGTAGGCGATGGGCGGAAAAACGAGGACGCACAGTGTCAGACGCCAGTCGTACCAGATGAGCATAACCACGTAGGCCGCCATGACGACGCCCGTATCGAAGATTTCCGTCGTAAACTTGCGCATCCCTTCGACGCAGGTATCGATGTCGGAAATGACCTTGGTCATCAGAGCACCTGTATCGGCCTGTTCCATGTCCCTCTTTGGCGTCTGGACCAGATGCTGATAGAGCGTATCCTTCATGGACAGGCTGATATTATTGGCAAATTTCCGGACGTACAGCCGCTTGACATAGCGCGAACCCTGAACGCCGAGGATAACCAGAGCATAGAGCAGGCAGAGCACATACATATCCGCTGCCAATCTGGTGCCGCTGAAGATGTCATAGAGATACTGGGCCAGCTGCCCGTCGAACCAGGGACCGGCAATCATGCCAATATTGTACATGATGCCGCTGATTGTGACGATGAGCAGCAATTTTTTTTCATGATAAAAATAATAACGGACTGAACCCGGTCCGGATTGTTTCAAAGCAAACACCTCACCTTTTATGGTTCATTTATCATACACTATTATAAACGTTCTTACAACGGGGAGTGCAGTCCGCAGGCCACAGGTCGCAGTTCATTTGTCGAAGGAGCATGTTAATGTCAGTTGTCATTAATTCGCCCCTTGAAAAAAGTCAAAAAGACTAATATAATAAGAATGTGATAAAGTCAAAAGGTGAAAACACCTATTTAAATACTATTGATATTTTTGTTAAGCAGGTGATACGATGAGTGTGTTAGCTGATAAAATCGAACAATTTATATTACACAAACTCCTCGAAGAGGATGAAGAAAATATCGTTCTCCGCCGCAATGAGCTGGCCGATGAACTGGACTGCGCACCTTCTCAGATCAGTTATGTCCTGAGTACCCGGTTTTCCAACGATAAGGGCTATCTGGTAGAATCACGGAGAGGATCCGGCGGTTTTGTGCGCATTATCCGACTGACTCCGAAAAAACAGGACCGGACACCGGCACCGCTGAAAGAAACGCTGCCGGCTGTCAATATTACGATGGAAGATCTCGATGTGCTGTTGTACCGGCTGATTAAGAGCAAGTCGCTGACGAACAGGGAAGCCATTCTTCTCCACCATACGTTTGAGGCATTGTTTGATGAAGTCGATGAACCACAGCGACTGGCTGTCATAGGGCGGATACTCAGAACTCTGAATCTGCACTAGCATAAGAAAGGAGGCGCACGCCATGCTTTGCGACCAATGCAAAAAAAGAGAAGCCGTCGTTCATATTACGAAGATTGAGAACGGCCGCCGCACGGAGCTGCACCTGTGTGCAGAATGTGCGCGTAAACAGGGAAGTTTGCCTGATTATTCTAATTTTAATATTATTGATAATGATTTCTTCCGCAAAATGGCCTATCCCGACTATTCCGGCCAGGCGGAAGAAGAACCGCGCTGCAGCAGCTGCGGAATGACATATAGTGAATTCAACCGCCTCGGTAAGTTTGGATGTCCCGATTGTTATGAAGCATTCCGGGAAGAAATTACACCGCTGGTCCGGCGGATTCATGGCCATACCAAGCATGTGGGCAAGGTGCCGAACAGGGGAACCGGCGTTTTCCGTACGGCCAATCAGATCAAGCGCCTGCGCCAGCATCTGAAAAAACTTGTCCAGGATGAACGGTATGAAGAAGCCGCCCGTGTACGCGATGAAATCCGTATGCTGGAACGTCAGCTGCCACCACAGACGAATGGAAAGGAGGAATAACGGATGCTGCAGGATATATTAAAAACACCGCTGATTCCCTGGCAGGACGGGTCGGGTGATCTGACCGACGTCGTGCTGGACAGCCGTATCCGCCTTTCCCGTAATCTGAAAAAATATGTATTTCCTGATAAAGCAACCGATGCGGAACTGGCAGCCGTCCTGGCTGAAGGAGAACGGTATATGCCGAGTCTGAACACCTTGGGAAGGGGAAACTATGAAAGTATCCATCTTTCGGATCTGACATCGTGGGAACGGGAAGTGCTGGCAGAACGCCATCTGGTTTCGGCAGGCCAGATTCAGAAACCGCAGAACCGGGGACTGCTGCTCCGCCAGGATGGTGCTGTCGCTATCATGATCAATGAAGACGATCATTTCTGTATTCAGACCGGTGCGGCAGGACTTCAGCTCGATAAGGCATGGGAGGACGCGACACAGGTGGACGACGCGCTGGAAGCAAAACTGAATTTTGCTTTCCGCGATGATTTCGGATATCTGACTGCCAGTCCGTCTCTTACGGGGACTGGACTGATTGCCGGCGTCATTCTCCATCTGCCGGGACTGGTGCTCATGAAACGACTGAACCGCATTGTCCAGGGGATTACCAAACTGGGATTTACCATGTGCGGCATGTATACGGAACGGAATGAATATATTGGCAATGTATTCCAGGTAACAAACCAGATTACACTGGGCGTATCGGAAGACGATATTCTGGGACAGCTGAAAAAGCTTGTCACCCAGATTGTCCAGGAAGAACGGAATTGCCGGAACCTGCTCTGGACACATAACCAGAATGCCATGAAAGACCGGTTCTTCCGGAATTATGGCGTATTATCCCATGCCTGGATGCTTGATTTTTATGAAACCGTTGATTTTTTGAGCGATTTCCGTCTGGGAATCGATTTTGGTGTCATACAGGAACGGCCTCAGGCCTATCATGCCCTGCTGACTGCAGCGGGTCCGGCATATCTGCAATGGCAGGCCGGCAGGGAACTGAATGACGAAGAACAGGATCTGCAGCGGGCCCGGGTGGTCCGGCAGCTTCTGCAGGATTATGCCATTTAAAATGTGTACGCTGGCCCCATGAAAGGGCAGGCACTGTCCGGACCAGAGTATAAGGATGTGAAAGAATATGTACAACAGATTTACTAATAATGCAAAACGGGTGCTGCAATATGCCCAGCAGACTGCGCAGCGCCTGGGTCATGACTATGTGGGGACAGAGCATATCCTGCTCGGTCTCGTTCTTAATAAAGACGGTGTAGCAGGACAGGTGCTGGCCCAGCTGGGACTTACACCGGAAAATGTACTGCGGGCCATCGAAAAACTGACGGCGTCCAGTGATATAGTCCAGGATGATCCGGGGCTTACTCCGCGTACGAAACGGACGATGGAACTGGCTGTCAGTGAAGCCAACCGGCTGGGGCAGAACTATGTAGGCACGGAACATATCCTTGCCGGGCTGATTCTGGAAGGAAGCGGCCGTGCCAGCCAGATCCTGGAATCCATGGATGTCGATCCCGAACAGATTTTGCATCGTCTGGCAGATGTAACGGGGACAGATGCAGAAGATATGCCGGAAGAAAACAGTGCCTCCGGTAGTATAGATCTTAATGCCTATGGCCGGGATCTGAATGAACTGGCACGGAAAGGAAAAATCGATCCGGTCATCGGCAGGGAAAAGGAAATCGACCGGGGCATCCAGATCCTCAGCCGCAGGACGAAAAATAACCCTGTTTTAATCGGTGCCCCCGGCGTAGGAAAGACGGCTATTGCCGAAGGCCTGGCCCAGCGAATCGTAAGCGGTGTCGTACCGGATATTCTGGCAGATAAACGGATATTTTCCCTGGATCTTACCAGTCTCGTCGCTGGCACAAAATACCGTGGCGAATTTGAAGAACGCATCAAAAAAGTGATAGAAGCTATACAGAATGATTCCCATATGATTCTCTTCATTGACGAACTGCATCAGCTCATCGGCGCCGGCGCAGTGGAAGGTTCCATGGATGCCGCCAACATTCTGAAACCGGCTCTGGCCCGGGGAGAATTGCAATGCATCGGTGCGACGACACTGGATGAATATAAAAAACATATAGAAAAAGATACGGCTCTGGCCCGCCGGTTCCAGCCCGTACTGGTCGGTGAACCGACAGAAGAGGATGCTATTCAGATATTGTTCGGCCTGCGCGACCGCTATGAAGCATTCCATAAAGCACGTATTACCGATGAGGCCGTACGCAGCGCCGTTACGCTTTCGGCGCGATATATCAGTGACCGCTATCTGCCGGACAAGGCTATTGATGTCATGGATGAAGCGGCATCAAGGGTGCGGATGAAAGTATATTCTCCGTCTGATGAAGTCAAGAATCTGGAACAGAAACTGGCCGATATCCGCAAGGAAAAAGAAGCGGCTCTCGCCAGTGAAGATTTTGAACGCTGTGCCGCATTGCGTGATGAAGGAAAAGAGTTGTCACGGCAGCTGGAAACGATGCAGAAAGAACGGAAGCAGCATGACGATGCCCGTCTGGTCGTGACTGGCGATGATATCGCCGACGTCGTGTCCCAGTGGACGGGAATCCCTGTGCGGCAGTTGACAGAAACGGAATCGCACCGCCTGCTCCACCTGGAAGAAGAACTGCACAAGCGGGTCATCAGTCAGGATGAAGCCGTGACGGCTGTGTCTAAAGCCATACGCCGGGCACGGGCAGGACTCAAGGACATAAACCGCCCGATTGGCTCGTTCCTGTTTCTCGGCCCCAGCGGGGTTGGCAAAACCGAGCTGGCCCGGACATTGGCACAGCAGCTTTTTGGCAGTGAAGAATCGATGATACGCATCGATATGAGTGAATATATGGAAAAGTACAGCGTATCCCGCCTGGTCGGTGCTCCTCCGGGATATGTGGGGTATGAAGAAGGAGGACAGCTTACTGACGCAGTACGGGAAAAACCGTATAGTGTCGTGCTGTTCGATGAAGTAGAAAAGGCATCGCCTGATTTCTTCAATCTTCTCCTGCAGGTCCTGGATGATGGACGGCTGACCGATTCCCAGGGACGTACGGTAGATTTCCGCAATACGGTCATCATCATGACCAGCAATCTCGGCGCATCCCATTTGAAACCCGATGCTCCTGTTATGGGATTTTCGACGGACAGTCAGGAGGAAAGCAGAGAACAGGCATTTAAAACGGCAAAAAAAGAAATCATGGATGATGTGCGGCGGTTCTTCCGTCCGGAATTTCTGAACCGGATTGACGAAATCCTCGTATTTAAACCGCTGCAGCGTGACGATCTGCGCCGCATCGTTTCTCTTATGCTGAAAGACCTGACGAAGCGGCTCGATGAAAAGGGCATTGCTATGGACTGGACGGAAAATGCCGATGATGTACTGGTCCGGGAAGGTACCGATTTTGCTTATGGTGCCCGTCCGCTGAAGCGTGCCATCCAGAAGCTGGTGGAAGATCCTATTTCCGAAATGATGCTTGGCGGCAGCCTGAAAAAGGGCAATCATCTCCATGTAGACAGCCCGGACAAAAAAGAATTATTATTTACGACAGAGTAAAGAAAGAAGTTACGGATTACAGAAAAATGACTTCTTTCAGAAGAGGAGCAGATTCATGGCTAAAGTAAAAACGCGCTATGTATGTGCCAACTGTGGCAGTGTTTCCAGCCGCTGGCTCGGACGCTGCCCCCAGTGCGGGGAATGGAATACGATGACCGAGGAAACACTGCAGCCGGAGGCTCCCCGTAAAGCAGGCAGCATGCAGCGGACGGGTACTGAAACCCGTCCGGCTGCACTGACGGATATTGCCATGGAAGATATGTCCCGTCTGGAAACGGGGATTGGCGAACTGGACCGCGTACTGGGAGGGGGATTGGTTCCCGGTGCCCTGATTCTGCTCAGTGGAGATCCCGGTATTGGCAAATCGACGCTGGTGCTGCAGATGGCGGCAGCCGTCTGTAAAAAACAGGGTACGGTCCTGTACGGATCCGGTGAAGAATCCCAGGGGCAGATTAAGCTGCGTGCCCAGAGGCTGGGTATTGTGACTCCTGATCTGTTCATACAGGCAGATACGTCACTGGATGCGGTACTGCATGAGGCAGAACAGCGGAAACCGCGTCTGCTTATTGTCGATTCCATCCAGACGATGTACTGCCAGGACGCAGAAGGCACACCGGGGAGCATGGGACAGATACGGGAAGGCACAGCACGGCTCATGACCTTTGCCAAGACAAGCAATATTCCCGTCGTGGTCATCGGCCATGTGACCAAGGAAGGAGCCATTGCCGGCCCGCGCATGATGGAACACATGGTAGATGTCGTATTGTATTTTGAAGGGGACCGGCAGTATCAGTTCCGCATCCTGCGGGGAATCAAGAACCGCTTTGGTTCGACGAATGAATCGGGTATGTTTACCATGACGGAGGAAGGTCTTTCAGAACTGGCCAATCCGTCTCAGTTACTGCTGGCCGAACGGTCAGTCCATCAGGCCGGCTCTGCCATTGCTGCTGTCATGGACGGACAGCGGCCCATGCTGGGAGAAATACAGGCCCTGACAGCTCATTCTGTATTTGCTGTGCCACGGCGGACTGCATCGGGAATGGATTACAACCGCCTGATCATCCTGCTGGCCGTCCTGGAAAAACGGGTCGGCCTGAACCTGGGAACACAGGATGTCTACATCAATGTCGTAGGCGGACTGCGTATCACCGGGACGGCGGCGGATCTTCCCATTGTTCTGGCTGTCGTTTCCAGTTTTAAAGACCTTTCTATGGATGAACATACGGTAGTTATGGGCGAAGTGGGGCTGACCGGTGACATACGGCGTGTACCACAGGCCCGGCGCCGGCTGAAAGAAGCAGCGAAGATGGGATTTACCCGGTTCATCGTTCCCCGGGGGAATATGTCAGAACTGAAACAGGATGACTTTCCTGACTGCCGGATCATTCCCGTGTCTTCCATACGGGAAGCAATTACCGCAGCTTTTTCTTCCTGAATGATGACAATTTAAATAAAATTTTATTCTTTTCACAGACGGCTGTGGTATACTGATAATAACACAGTAACTTTTTGAAAAGGAGGTAGAACGGTTGTGCAGAAACGGGGAAAACGGCTGGGCGTGTTGTGCACGGCGCTGGCCCTTTTATGTGGCGGAAGTGCCTTTGCTTATTTTCATAATACGGCTCCTGTCGGACCGGCAGGACATCAGACGGTATATGACTGCAATGGTCCGGTTACGTATTATCAGGGACGACGGGTCATGTCCGATGGACATATGGAACCGGTTATCCAGCATCGGGGCTATATTGTCAATCAGAACGGTGAAGTAGAAATGACAGGGCCTTGTTATACGGATGGTCAGGGATATGGACATCATGGCAATGGTGGCTGCCATCGCTGAGCTGGAATAAACGAGCAGCTGTGCTGTATAAGGAAGCAGGGCTGCTCGTTGTTTCTTTTCCATGAGATATGCTTTTTTTATGGTGTCTTATAAAAAAATATGGTATGATAAGAAATTGTAAAAAGATTCTTTTTATGCAGATAATGGATAAAAAGTATTGATTAGTAAAAGAAGGGGGTGACATGTTATGGCTGATGAACATACGACAGAAAACAGTGAAAAAAGAAAACCGGAGCGTAAGAAACTCAATGGCCGGAAGATTGCTGATAACATCATGAAAGGTGCTGTCATGTTGATCATGGCTGTCATATTTGTCATGCTGGCAGATCAGTTTGTGACGACGCCTTTTTTCAGTGCTGAAATTGAAGGACGCTTTTCCCGTATCGGTATTTTTGGTACGACACTCATGACGATTATTACGTACATTCTGGGGGCACTTCTGGGAGCTCTTCTGGGATATATACTGTCGCCGCTGGTGCTGCGTCTGATATGGAAAGTGATTCAGCGCATGGAAACCGGCCTGAGTGATTTTTCGACACAGGATCTGCTGATTGGAACGCTGGGATTGCTTTTTGGACTCATCATTGCTAATTTAATAGGACTGGCGTTTTCCAAACTGCCGATTATTGGTGCCTACGGGCCTATCGTTTTCAGTATCATCTTCGGGTATGCCGGCATGAGCATTGCCGTACGAAAAAAGACGGAAATTGCCGGCTGGGTCAGTTTTTTCCGGCTGCCGAGGAGCAGGGAAAAAGAGCGGAAAAAGGAAGAGTTTTCCGGTAAACTTCTCGATACGAGTTCTATCATCGATGGACGCATTGCTGAGATATGCAGTACAGGCTTTCTCGAAGGACCTCTGCTGGTTCCTGTTTTCGTTCTGGAAGAACTGCAGCTCATTGCCGATTCATCCGATGTCCTCAAGCGGAATAAAGGCCGCCGCGGACTGGATATACTGAAGCAGATGCAGGAAGACAACTACGTGGAGGTACGTATCATCAATGATGATTTTGATGACGTCCAGGGCGTCGATTCCAAGCTGGTCCGCTTAGGCCGTAAAATCAATGCCAAAGTTGTAACCAATGATTATAATCTGAATAAAGTCGCTGCCCTTCAGGGGGTAGTCGTTTTGAATATCAACGACCTGGCCAATGCCCTTAAACCGGCACGCATACCTGGCGAGCATATGGAAGTCCTGGTTGTCAAGGCCGGAAAAGAAAACAATCAGGGGGTAGGGTATCTCGATGATGGCACCATGATTGTCGTTGAAAATGGTCAGAAGTATATTGGTTCAACCGTTCCCGTCGTAGTCACGTCAGTACTGCAGACTTCGGCAGGACGTATGATATTCGTAAAAGTCGAACATGAGTAGGTGAAACGATTGAAAGTATCTGTCATCATAGTAGCGGCCGGTTCAGGCCGGCGTTTTGGCTATGAGCGCAATAAGCTGTTTTTTCCTTTGTGCGGGAAACCTGTACTGACCCATACGCTGCAGCATGTCTTTGCCGCGTCCTGTGTCAGTGAAGTCGTCATCGTCGTAGCGGAGCGGGATCGCAAAGATATAGAGGCGATGGTTGCCAGTCTGCATCCGGCAGTGCCTGTACGGTTTGCCCTCGGTGGTGCAGAACGGGAAGATTCTGTTTATAACGGCCTCATGGCAGCGGATGAGACAGCAGACATTATTATGGTCCATGATGGATCACGGCCCATGGCAGGCCCGGAATGGTTCGATAATGCCGTGCCGGTCGTGGAAAAAGCGAATGTAGCGGTGTATGCGATTCCCGTCAAGGATACGGTAAAAGAACGGGAAGAGGCCGGTGCATGGGGCCTGCAGCGGGTCCGTACACTGGACCGCAGCCGGCTGATTGCGGTCCAGACACCTCAGATTTTCCGCCGCCATACGCTGCTGGAGGCTCACCGGTATGCCAAAGAACATCATCTGACTGGTACCGATGATGCTTCACTGGCCGAAGCTATGGGGGAAAAGATTGTCATCCTCCAGGGTGATGAACGGAACCATAAAGTGACCACGATGGATGATGTGCCGGTCCTGGAATTTTATATGACCGGACCGTCGGAACACCGTGTCGGCAGCGGCTATGATGTCCATCCGCTGGCGGCAGGACGGAAGCTGATTCTGGGAGGTGTAGAGATTCCTTATGAAAAAGGGTTGGATGGCCATTCCGATGCGGATGTACTCGTCCATGCCGTCATAGATGCGCTCCTGGGGGCAGCGGGGCTGAAGGATATCGGTACCTATTTCCCCGATACGGATGCATCGTTTACAAACATTTCCAGCCTTATTTTGCTGCGCAAAGTCCGTCAGATACTGATAGAGAACAGCTGCCGCGTCATTAACGTCGATGTGACGCTCCTGGCACAACAGCCCAAAATCAAGCCATATGTCGCCCAGATGACAGCGAACCTGGCAGATGCGCTGCAGATCGATCCCGCCGCCGTTTCCGTCAAGGCGACGACGACAGAGCACCTGGGGTTTGTAGGCCGTCAGGAAGGGATGGCAGCACAGGCTGCCGCTATGGTCATTAAATATAGGAATTAATTGCAATAGATAGTAGGAGGAATTTTGTATGTCTAATACAGTACGCGTTCGTTTTGCACCGAGCCCGACAGGCCCGTTTCACATTGGTGGCGCCCGTTCGGCCCTTTTTAACTACCTGGAAGCCAAGCATACCGGGGGCACTTTTGTCGTCCGTATCGAAGATACGGATCAGAAACGTTCCACCCGCGAATCGGAAGAAAACATCAAAGAAGCACTGCGCTGGCTGGGGATTAACTGGGACGAAGGTATTGACGTAGGTGGCCCGGATGGACCATATCGTCAGATGGAACGCCTGGATATCTATAAGAAATATACGGATAAGCTGCTGGCTGAAGGCAAAGCGTATTATTGCTTCTGTACACCGGAAGAACTGGAAGCCGAAAAAGAAGCACAGATGGCAAAAGGAGAAACACCGGTTTATTCTGGCAAGTGTTCCCATTTATCGGAAGAACAGGTCCAGCAGTACCTGAAAGAAGGCCGTCCTTACGTCATCCGCGTCAAGACACCAAAAAATGAAACCCTCGAATTCGATGATCTCGTACGGGGCCATGTTGCATTTGATTCGAATAAAGTAGGCGATTTCGTCATTGTCAAATCAGACGGCATTCCTGTATATAACTATTGTGTCGTCATGGACGATGCCCTCATGCATATTACCCATGTCATCCGTGCCGAAGAACATTTGTCCAATACACCGCGCCAGCTCGTCCTTTACAAAGCCCTGGGCTTTCCCGTACCGACCTTTGCCCACGTATCCCTTATCCTGGGCAAAGATAAGAAGAAGATGAGCAAACGCCACGGTGCAACAAGTGTCCAGCAGTATCGTGATTTGGGGTATCTGCCACAGGCTATCGACAACTTCCTGGCTCTTCTGGGATGGACTCCGGACAGCGATCAGGAAATCTTCTCTATGGAAGAACTTTGCCAGCAGTTCAGCCTGGACCGGGTGGCAAAGAATCCGGCTGTCTTCGATATTGAAAAATTGAACTGGATTAATTTCCATTATATGAAACAACTGGATGAAGACCAGCTGCTGGCACTCTGCCTGCCTCATCTGCAGAAAGCAGGCTATGCATCGGACCATCCTTCCGACGATGAACTGGCGTGGCTGAAACAGATGTGTGCTGCTATGCGTGAACACGTCCAGTACGGCGCCCAGATCGTCGATGCAGCCAAAGTATTCTTCACGGAAGATTATCAGCCGGAAAATGAAGAAACGGCCGCTGTCCTCAAAGAAGAAACGGCTCCGGCAGTCCTCAAAATGTTCCGCGATGAACTGGCAGCACTTGACGATGTGACGGCAGAAACAGTACAGCCTCTGTTCAAAAAAATCCAGAAAGGCCTGAAAGTGAAAGGCAAATTCGTCTATATGCCTATCCGTGTCGCCATTACGGGCGTCATGCACGGACCGGACCTGAACGTCATCGTCGCCCTCATGGGACGGGACAAGGTCATCAGCCGGCTCAATGCCAGCGGTCTTATTGCTGACTAAATGTCGGGATGGTGACCTCTGATGGATTCATCTGACAAGACGCCTTCTTCCCAGTGGGAAGTACTCAGCCGCAACCAGGCGGCCCGCATGATTGCAGGCCGTCTGGTGCTGGACGGGGAAATCGAACTTTCCGAGGGGAATGGGAGATATACGTATATCCACTGTACAAATCTGAACGGCATATATTCGTTCCGCGTGGCCGGGTCCAGCCTGCTCGATGACATTGAAGACAGAGAAATTTCTCCTATATTCGGGATTCCTCTGCCGCCTTACGAACGGCTGCTGGAAGAATACCCCTGCCGGGAGACGTATCAGGGACTGGAAGCAGGCCGTGCATCACGTTATTATCCCTATTTCTGTCAGCTGGCTTCCCGGATGGATGAAATGATGACCGACGATGAGGATGAGGAAGACGAAATACCTGTTGATACGTGGGACCGCCCGGATATGACCGATGAATAAAATGTTCTTGACAGAATAGAAAATATTGAGTATCATGTAATATACAATACAGTATATTTAATAATTAGTATCAATTTGTAAATGCGATGATCAAAATGATCTGCAAGGGAACGCTACAGAGAAGTCCGGTAGTTGCTGAGAGCCGGGCCAGCAGATGAAATTGCAGAGTTGCCTTTGGGAGCAGGCCGGGTGAACTGACAGTATCCTGGTCCGGAGACAGCCGTTACCTGTAGTCGAGATTATGGTATATGCCATAAAGCAGAGTGGAACCACGGGCCACCGTCTCTGTAAGGGGACGGCGGTCTTTTTATTTACCTGAGGAGGGTTACTATGAGAGAATTAAAAGTATACAATACGCTCACGCGCCGCAAAGAAACGTTCGTGCCTGTAACACCGGGACAGGTCAAGATGTATGTCTGCGGGATCACACCGTACAATCATTCCCATATGGGCAATGCCCGTCCGTTTGTTACCTGGGATGTCATTAAACGCTATCTGGAACATCTGGGCTACGAAGTCACACATATCCAGAATTTCACTGATGTCGATGATAAGATCATCAACGCCGCCAATGGCGAAGGCGTCACGTGGGATACGATTGCCAACCGGTACATCGCTTCCTATTTTGAAGTCATGGATGCCCTGCATATCCGCCGGGCTGATAAATATCCCCGCGTTTCGGAACACATGCCGGAAATCATCCATATGGTCCAGACGCTGATTGATAAGGGATACGCTTATGTCATCGACCACGACGTGTATTACAGTGTAGAAAAATTTGCCGGCTATGGCAAATTGAGCGGCCGCAGCCTCGACGACATGATGGCCGGTGCCCGTGTTGAAGTCGATGACCGCAAACACAATCCCATGGATTTTGCTCTCTGGAAAGGCGCCAAACCAGGTGAACCTTCGTGGGACAGCCCCTGGGGACCTGGCCGCCCCGGCTGGCATATCGAATGCTCTGCCATGAGCAATAAGTATCTTGGCGATACCTTTGATTTCCATGGCGGCGGCAGTGACCTGATCTTCCCCCATCATGAAAACGAAATCGCCCAGTCTGAAGCGTATACGGGCAAGAAGCCGATGGTCAAATACTGGCTGCACAACGGGTTCATTACCATCAATTCTGAAAAGATGAGCAAGTCTCTGAATAATTTCTTCCTCGTCAAAGACGTGCTGGAACATTACAGCCCTGATGCACTGCGGTATTTCCTCATTTCCAACCATTATCGCAGCCCTCTTGATTTCAGCGATGAACGCCTGGAAGAAATGACGCGCAGTCTGGAACGGCTGGGTACATCGATTGACAATGTACTGGAACTGCTGGCTATGCCGGCTGGTGCCAAATCGGATACATCAGCCCAGCTTCTGGCAGATGCGAAAAAGATTGAAGAAGACTTTGAAGAAGCCATGTGCGATGATTTCAATACGGCTCTTGCCAGCGCAGCTATGTTTGAACTGGCCCGTAAAGTCAATATTTACAAAGACGCAGTCCTCAATAAAAATGTGCCTGTCGATTCGTCCGTCGTATCGGAAGTCAAACGGATTTTCAAGACTATGACTGATATCCTGGGTATTCTGGAAGACCGCTGGACTGGCAGCAAAGGTGAAGCCAGCAATAAGGACTATAACGACCTTATGGACCTCATCCTGGAAGTCCGTCAGGAATGCCGGGCCCAGAAACAGTATGCCCTTGCCGATGCTATCCGCGATAAGCTGGCGGCTCTGGGCATCACCGTAGAAGATTCTCCGCAGGGAGCTCGCTGGAAAAAGTGAAATTCAGACAACTGCAGGCATTAAAAAAGAAATCGTACGCCGCCTTTGCTTCGGGAGTCCGGCTGGACGTTCCCGAAGCAGGACCGGCGCAGCTCGACCCTATTTCCCTGGCCTTTGTCGGCGATGCCTATTATGCGTTATATATGAGGCGTCATCTCGTAGGGACGGGGATACCCAATGTACAGGTATTGCATACGCTGGCGGCAGAGTTCGTTTCAGCCAAAGTACAGGCTATTGTGTATCGTCAGCTGAAAGAACATCTGAACGAAGAGGAACAGGCTGTCTGTCAGCGGGCACGGAATGCCTATTCACAGACACCGAAAAGTGCTTCCGTTGCTGAATACCATGACAGTACAGCTCTGGAAGCGCTCGTCGGATACCTGGTCCTGTCTGACCAGCAGGAACGGCTGCAGGCCGTTATGGAACAGATCTATACACATACGCAGGAGTATTGCCGCATGGCACATCCCTGATGAGGAGATATCATGAGTAATGAGAGTATGATTATCGGCCGCAACAGCGTGACCGAAGCGCTGCGGGCAGGCCGGTCCATTTCTAAAATCTATCTGGCTGCAGGCAATCAGGCGCCGGCTCTGGAACGCATCCGGGAACTGGCTGGTGAAAAGGGCATTCTCATCGAAAATGTCCCTCCGAAAGTACTGCACCGCCTGGCACCGGATGAACGCCATCAGGGCGTCGTGGCTATGGCAGCGGCTATTGACTTTGCAGATCTGACTGATGTGCTGGCCGATGCTGAAGCGAAAGGCCAGGTTCCCTTTCTGGTGCTCCTCGACGGCATTGAAGATGTCCATAACCTGGGAGCCATCATCCGGACTGCCGAATGTGCTGGTGTCCATGCTGTCCTGGTACCGAAGCGGCGCAGTGCCCCTCTGAATGAAACCGTCGGCAAAACCAGTGCCGGTGCTGTCGAGTATATGCCTATCGTACCGGTAGGAAATAGTACGCAGCTCCTGAAAAAACTGAAAAAACGCGGCTTCTGGATTATCGGTGCGGACATGGATGGCACCGTAGATTATTTCCACAGCTCATTGACGGAACCGATTGTACTGGTTATTGGCAGCGAAGGACGGGGCATGTCGCGGCTTGTCAAAGAAACGTGTGACGTGCTGGTGCAGATCCCTATGTTCGGCCATGTCAATTCTCTCAATGCGTCTGTGGCGGCGGCTTTGCTCATATACGAAGCAGTACGGCAGCGGCAGGCGGTGACACAACAGTGAAAGACCTATTCGTTGTAGACGGGTATAACATCATTTTTGCCTGGCCGTCTTTACAGTCCCTGGCCCGTGAATCCCTGGAACATGCCAGAGAAAAGCTGATTGATATACTGGCCAGTTATGGCAAATCCAAAGGATATATGCTGGTACTTGTCTTTGATGCCATGTACACAGAAGAGACAGAAAAGAGCATGAAACTGGGCCGTGATTGTGAAATCATTTTTACAGACAAAGAAGAAACGGCGGACAGCCGCATTGAAAAACTGGTCTATGAGCACCGGAATGAACGGCGCAGTATCTATGTCGCTACGTCCGATGGCCCGGAACAGAACCAGATCCTGGGCACCGGCGCTTACCGTGTGACAGCGCGGGAACTGGCAGAAGATGTACAGCGCTGCCGGCAGGAAATGAAACAATATGAACATACGAATGTTCTCACAGAAGGCAGTGGCCGTAACGAAGTCGTATATCATGTAAAAAACGGCGATGTCCTTCAGAAACTGGAGAAAATCCGCAGATCAAAATAAGAAAGCAGGTACATGCGGTCAATGAAACAAGCGATGATGAAAAAAATGGACAGATTCAAAGATCTGACTGATGAAGAAATTGTCCGCATGGCACAGGAAGAGCATGACGCCGAGGCGACGGATTATATTGTTCACAAATACAGGAATTTTGTGAAAGCCAAGGCACGGTCGTATTTCCTCATCGGAGCAGATAAAGAAGATATTATTCAGGAAGGCATGATTGGCCTGTATAAGGCAACCCGTGATTTCCGTGGCGATAAGCAGGCATCATTCCGTGCCTTTGCCGATCTCTGTGTGACCCGGCAGATTATTACAGCCATCAAGACGGCGACGCGGCAGAAACATATTCCCCTCAATTCGTACGTATCCCTGAATAAACCGATTTACACAGATGAGTCAGAACGGACACTGATGGATGTCGTTTCGGCAGCTCCTGTTTCAGATCCGGAAGAACTCATTATCAGCCGGGAAAATTTTGCCGATATCGAACTCAGGATGAACGAAGTCCTGAGTGACCTGGAATGGCAGGTGCTGACGGCATATCTGGAAGGCAAGTCGTATAATGAAATGTCCCGGGAGCTGCACCGCCATGTAAAATCCATCGATAACGCGCTGCAGCGGGTCAAACGGAAACTGGAACGGTATCTGGAAATGCGGGATAAGGAAAATAATGGGAAAGAACCTATTGATAGAAAGGAAAAATGAGTGTACAATAGTACCGTTAAGTGTGTTATGTGAGGAGGATTATTGTGATTACCGCATTAGAAATTATAGTAGTCATTTTGGCATTGCTGATTATCGGTGTCGTTGTCGCTCAGAAAAGTAAGACACAGGGTATGGGTGCCGGTTTTGGCGGCGGAGCAGAAGACTTGTTCGGCAGCAGAGCCCGTGGTATGGACGCCTTGTTGTCTAAACTTACGATTATATTGTCAGTTGCCTTTACGATTTTTACCCTTGTTCTGGGAAGACTGCTGAACACTTATTGAGCCGGATAGAGGAGAGACGGCAGTGATATTTATGTGTCCAGGGCAGGCTCTCCTTTGCTTTAAATTTCAAACGTAACAGAGGCTGTCTTACCGGGCAGCCTCTTTTTTCTACACAGGAAGATCCTCACAGACGACACGATACGGAAATTCTGTATCATATTTCCTTTTTACAGGAGAAGATAATGGATAAACAACTCGCTCATGATATAATAAAAGTATGTAGTAAGACTGAAAAAGGTGCCACTGTTGAAGATTGTGCCGAACAACTGGATTTGAAAGGCGGTCAGCTGGCACAGCTGTTTACAGTTTTTGATGAACTGGCAAGGAGTGGAGCGCTTATGAGAATCGCTGGTGAACGGTATCTGGCAGCACAGAAGAGTGCGGAAATTACAGGTATTTATAAAGGATATACGAAAAATTTCGGGTTCGTTATTACCAATGACCTGAAGGAAGATGTCTATATCGCCGAATCGAACCGCCATACGGCTATGAATAACGATAAAGTACAGGTACGGCTGCTACAGAGCAGCCAGGGACACAGGCAGGAAGGGGAAATCATCCGCATCATCGAACGGGCCAATACGACCGTTGTCGGGACCTATGACCGGCAGCAGAACTGCGGGTTTGTCATTCCCGATGATGAACGGCTGCGGGAAGACATTTATGTTCCACTGGATAAGACGTTAAATGCCAGAAGCAGTGCCAGAGTATTGGTAAAGATTACCCGCTGGCCCGAAGAAAACCGGAAAGCGGAAGGAGAGATTACAGAAGTCCTGGGATATGACGGAGATAAAGACCTGGATATCAAAGTCATCATGGCCCGTCACGGCCTGCCTTTTGATTTTCCGGAAGCCGTGAAAAAAGAAGCGGAAGCCATCGACCAGACTGTCGTACCGACAGAAGACAGACGGGATTACCGGGACCGGAATCTGATTACTATAGACAGTGAAGATGCCAAGGACCTCGACGATGCTATCGACGTAGTACGTCTGCCCAATGGGAATTTCCGTCTGGGCGTCTATATTGCCGATGTCAGCTGGTATGTCCGTCCCCGTTCGGCTATCGACCAGGAAGCCTATAACCGCGGTACCAGCGTCTATCTCGTAGACCGGGTCATTCCCATGCTGCCGACGGTGCTTTCCAATGGCATCTGCAGCCTCAATGCCGGTCAGGACCGGTATTCCATGACCTGTGTCATGGAAATCGATTCCCAGGGGCAGGTCGTCCATGCTGATATCGCTCCGGCAATTATCCAGGTCAAACGGCGCTGCAATTATCACGAAGTAAAGAATGCTCTCCTGGAAGGTATCGTTCCCGATGATCTGAAACCATTCATGCCTATGCTGCAGGATTTGCGGGAATTATCGGATATATTAAAGACAATGCGTCTGCGCCGGGGAGCGATTGATTTTGATTTTCCGGAATACAAAGTTATTCTCGACCCCGATGGCAAACCACTGCGGCTGGAACGCCGGGACCGCTCCATCGCAGAACAGATTGTCGAAGAAAGCATGCTGATTGCAAACGAAACGGTCGCCTCCTATCTCCGTGACAGCGGGAATCCCAGTGTGTACCGCATCCATGAAATACCGGAACCGGAACGGCTGGAAATGATGCGGACTGTCCTTTCCAGTTTTGACCTCCCCGTGCCTGATGCCGATGAGGTAAAACCGGCAGATTTCCAGCAGCTCATCGAAAAATCAAAGGGAACCGATGCCGAAGCGGTCGTACAGACGATTGCACTGCGTTCCATGCAGCAGGCCCGCTACTCGACAGTCAATGCCGGTCATTTCGGACTGGCTTCGGAATGCTATACTCATTTCACCTCTCCCATCCGCCGGTATCCCGATCTGATGGTACACCGGCTCATCCGCCAGTTCCAGCGTGAAGGTAAGCTGACAGAAAAAGAAGCCAGTCTGTCCCTGTCCTTCCATACGCAGGCAGCAGATCAGGCCAGTACGCGGGAACGGGTCGCCGTCGAAGCGGAACGGGAAACGGACGATCTCAAGAAAGCCGAATATATGGTGCCCTTTGTCGGTGAAGCCTTTGACGCCCATATTACGGGGATTACCTCATTCGGGCTGTTCGTCGGACTGGAAAATGGCATTGAAGGTCTGATTCATATATCCCTGCTGACCGATGATGACTATGAATTCGATGAAGCGACCTATACGATGCGCGGCCGTCTCGGCGGCCATGTGTACCGCCTGGGCGATCCCATAGAAGTTACCCTGGCCAAAGTGAATACGGAACGGTGCGAAATCGATTTTGTGCCGGGCCGGGTCGATTCCCTGGAAGATTTGCAGCAGCGCATGGCTGCCAGCATGGAAAAAAGACATCACCGCAGTAAAGAAACGACGAAACGGGACTGGATGAATGATACAGGTCATACGTCCGGCAAGAAAGATAAAAAAGGCAGGAAAAACAAGAAAAACAGCAGGGTAAAGAAGAGCGGCCGCAAATCAAAGAAGAAGAAAGCCCGCAAAGGCCGCAAGGCGGGCAGAAAGTAGAGGAGTTGCGCGTTGGCAAAAGGAACGAGCGGGGTAAAATATATTGCAGAAAACCGTAAAGCCCGCCACGATTATTTTATACACGAAACGTATGAAGCCGGTATCGCCCTGACAGGGACGGAAGTCAAGTCCCTGCGTCAGGGAAAGGCAAATCTGAAAGACAGCTTCTGCCGCATTGAGCATGGGGAGTTACTCCTGCTGGGGATGCATATCAGTCCGTACGAACAGGGGAACCGGTTCAATCATGACCCGCTGCGGACACGGCGCCTTCTCATGCATAAGTATGAAATACTGAAGTTGTTTGGCAAAACGAAAGAAAAAGGGTATACCCTGATTCCGCTGAACCTGTATTTCAAAAAAGGAAAAGTCAAGGTGACGGTCGCTCTGGTCAGTGGCAAAAAACTGTACGATAAGCGTCAGGCACTGGCCGAAAAGGAAGCAAAACGCGATATAGAACGGCGCATGAAAGAACGGCGCTGATGAGGAGGAATACCATGAAATGCCGCTATTGTGATAATGAAGCAGTCTATCCGGACGGGCTTTGTGAACGCTGCCACCGGGCAGAGATGGAAAGCCGTGGCGCGTCCGTCCTGTCCGATGACGAACGGGATAATTTCAAAGGACAGACCATCAATGAAGACGGATCTGTCTATGAAGAAAAGAAAACGGAACAGGAAGAAAGCCAGTCGAATTTCCACATTTATATGACCCACGGTCTGCCGCTTCGCATCAAGCTGGCCATCGGCTTTATTGTTTTCTGCGTTCTGGCTATTATTATCAGTGCGCTGGGATTTTTAATACTGGCACTTCCATATCTGCTCGGCGGTGCCGTCATCGTGCTCGTGTATCAGATTGTAAAGTCGCTGCTGCGCCGTCATTAGGCCGGTCCGGGATAGTTATAGAGACAGAGAGGTTTGTATGAAAGATAAAATAGCCATCATCGATGGAAATAGTTTGCTATATCGTGCGTTTTATGCCATTCCTGTACTGACCGATAGTCAGGGGCATTATACCAATGCGGTCTACGGCTTTTTAAACATGCTTTTAAAGTTGTATGAGCAACTGGACCCGAAATATGTAGCCGTAGCGTTTGATAAGGATAAACATACATTCCGCAACGAGTTGTACGGTGAGTACAAAGCCACGCGGAAGCCGGCTCCCGATGAACTGCGTCCGCAATTCGCCCTGATCCGTGAAGTACTGCAGTGCCTTGGAATCCGCATCCTGGAACAGGAAGGATATGAAGGGGACGATATCATTGGTACGCTGGCACGGGAACTGGAAAAGGAAAATCTCGATATTGCCGTCGTCACGGGGGACCGCGATGCTCTGCAGCTCGTCGATGACTGTGTAACCGTTCACCTGACGAAAAAAGGAATAACCAATATGCTGGCCGTGACGCCGCAGGTCATGGAAGAAGAATATGGTTATACGCCGGCCCAGGTCATCGATATGAAAGCGCTTATGGGCGATACGGCAGATAACATCCCTGGCGTGCCCGGCGTAGGAGAAAAAACAGCGTTAAAGCTGATTTCCCAGTTTCACAGCGTGGAAGGCGTCTATGACCATCTCGATGAAGTAAGCGGCAAAAAGCTGAAAGAAAAACTGGGTATAAATAAGGATTCGGCATTTCTTTCCAAGCAGTTGGCTACCATCCGCTGTGACGTACCGTTGTCTTATACATTAGATGATTTTGTGCCGCAGCCGAGAGAAGAAGATGTGGCCAGCCTGTTCCGCCAGCTCGGATTCAAGAATCTGCTGGACCGGTTTGTCTCTTTTGACCGGTTTGCTCATATTGCTCCCCAGGAAGACGCGGTGACGCTGTCGTATCTCGACTGTTCCCAGTGGAAGCCGGAAACGCTTTCCGGTATGACTGTAGCAGCGGAAGCCTTGTATGATGCGGCACTTCCTGTACCTCATGTGACGTATCTGTCTCTGGCAACACCCGATGGCATCCTGCAGATTCCCGGGGAAAACGCTTATGAATGGCTTGACTCTCTGTCAAAAGCCGGTCTGGTCATTACTTCAGACGGGAAGAGGTTGTCGAAAGTCGTATGGGCTGCTACGGGGAAAAAACTTCCATTGGCAGATGTCACTCTGGCAGCGTATCTTCTGGATCCGACGCGGACTGCGTATGGCCTGACCTATTTATCGGAAAAGTTTGCCGTACCGCTGGCAGAACATCCGGAAGCACCGGATACGGTGCACTGTGATGAAGCGGCCGCTTTTGTCTATGCTCTCTGGCCAAAAGAAAAAGAGGCTCTGGAAGAACTGAAGCTGGATGAATTATACCGGTCCATCGAAGAACCGCTCATCCATACGCTGGCTGTCATGGAAATGAATGGCTTTACCGTCGATGAAATGCGGCTGCAGGAGATGGAACGGGAATTGTCCCTGAAAGCGGATGAACTGGAACAGTCCATCTATGACGATGCCGGCGAAGTGTTCAATATCAATTCTCCCAAACAGCTGGGCCAGATTCTGTTTGAAAAACTGCAGCTTCCGGTCATTAAAAAGACAAAGACGGGATATTCGACCGATTCTTCCGTACTGGAAGAACTCTGGGACAAACATCCCATGATCGATAAGATTTTACAGTTCCGGGCATTGAAGAAACTGATTTCTACCTATCTCGAAGGGCTGGAACCTCTGATTTCCCGGGAAACGGGCCGGATTTACACGTCCTTTAACCAGATGGTCACGGCGACGGGACGACTCAGCAGTTCTGATCCCAATCTTCAGAATATTCCTATCCGCACGGAACAGGGGCGGAAAATACGGTCCCTGTTCATACCGGGAGAAGGATATGACTATATCGTCTCCGGCGATTATTCGCAGATAGAACTGCGCCTGCTGGCTCATTTGTCACAGGACCCGACAATGATAGACGGTTTTAAAAAGGGGCAGGATATCCACCGCCGGACGGCATCGGAAGTCTTTGGAATTCCCCTCGACGAAGTGACATCAGAACAGCGGTCCCATGCGAAAGCCGTCAATTTCGGGATCATCTATGGAATCAGCGACTTTGGCCTGGCCCGCAATATTTCCATCTCACGCAAGCAGGCAAAAGAGTATATTGAATCCTATTTTGCCCGGTACAGCTGTGTCCATGGATATATGGAAAAACTGGTCGCTGAAGCCAGAGAAAGCGGCATGACTCATACCATGTTCGGACGCATCCGGGCACTGCCGGAGATCAACAGCAAGAATTTCACCCGCCGTTCCTTTGCCGAACGGACGGCCATGAATACGCCCATTCAGGGAAGCGCCGCCGACATCATCAAGCTGGCTATGAATGCCGTGCAGGATGAATTGGAACAGCGCGGCCTCAGGAGCCGGATTTTGGTACAGGTCCATGACGAACTGGTCCTGGAAGTACCAGAAGCGGAAAAAGCAGAAGTAGAACAAATGCTGAAAGACACGATGGAACATATCGTCCAGTTATCGGTCCCTCTCGTTGTGGATATTCACAGCGGTACCAACTGGGAAGAAGCAAAGTAGGTGGAGCGTATATGCCTGAATTGCCGGAAGTAGAAACCATACGGGCTTTTATTGATTCCCACACGAGAGGTGCCAGGATTACTCATGTGGAAACGGATCTGCCACGGCTCATACGGAATACAACAGCCGATTGCTTTGCTATGGCTCTCACGGGACAGACGATTGAAGGCGTGAGCCGGAAGGGAAAATATTTGTTCATCCACTGCAGCGGCCCCTGGTCGTTCCTGGCCCATATGCGCATGACGGGCAGTCTGCTCTATGAAAATCATCCCGGTCAGTATGCCGGACGGGCTGTCCATATTACCTTTACTCTCAGTAAGGGTTGGCTATTATACCGGGACATCCGCACTCTTGGCTGTCTCTGGCTCGTCCCGTCCCAGGGGCCGACGGGTATCAAAGGCTATGACAGCCTGGGACCGGATGCTATCGGTCCGGATTTCACCGAAGACTATCTGTACAGCATGTTGAAACAGACCGGCCGTCCCGTCAAGACAATCCTCATGGACCAGTCAAAAGTAGCCGGTCTGGGCAATATTTATGTAGATGAAGCCTTATTCCGGGCTGGCATCCGGCCTATGCGGCATAGTGACAAGGTAACGAGAAAAGAAGTGGCCCGCCTCTATGAAGCCATCACGGCAGTCCTTCAGGAAGGCCTGGAACATGGCGGCACGACAATCCGCAACTTCATCAGCGGCAATGGGAAAGAAGGGCAGAATCAGGAAAACCTCCGTGTCTATGGCCGGGAAGGCACTCCCTGTACCGTCTGCGGCACGACTATCGAATATACCAAACTGAATGGCCGGGGCACCCACTACTGCCCGAAGTGCCAAGTGTAGGAGGGCGCTGTTTGCAGTGGCTCGCAGGGCTGGAGAGGGTGATTAGGAACCGTCCCAAAGAGGAGTACTATGTACGGATTGAGTGCCAGGCATCAGACGCAACCTCTCTTCTCATACCTATAACGAAGATACGGCACAGGACATCTACCGCCACGTCAAAGAAGACTACATCGTCCTGCTGCAGGATTTGGACCAGGAAATACGTTCAAGGCTTGACGTTTGACCTTACTGACAACGTAAAAGGGCTTGTTGCACGTTTAATCGTGTACAAGCCCTTTTACTGTATGCAAAAAAATATCATATATCTGTTTACAAACAAGAAGGTTATTCTCCTTTAGACGGAGACGACTGTTTCTGAATTTCCATGAGCCATTGCAGCCGCTGTTTTTCCCGTTCAATGGCCTGCTGCAGGATGAGGGAATGGCCGTAGTGCTTTTGCCGGTCTTCTTGCGTACGGAACAGGGCTTCCCAGCGGGAACGCAGATAGTCGTACTTTTTCTGATGCCGGGTAATTTCTTCCTGAAAGAGCCGGGCGAGAATCGGGTCCCCGGGATCGTCGATGAGGTAGAGTTTCATCGTGAATTCATCGCGGCTGGGGACGAGGCTGCCCAGGGGTTCATGCATCCAGGCGGAAAGGACTTCCTGCCCTGCCGGGGTGATGCGGTAGTATTTTTTTTCCAGTTTCGTGCCGACCGTTTCGCTGTGGCTGGTAATGAGCCCCTTTTCTTCCATACGCCGCAGTTCCGGATAAATCTGACTGTGGTTGGAGGACCAGAAATCGCCCACTTCACCTTCGAAGAGTTTTTTCAGGTCGTAACCGGCCAGTTCTTTGTGATTCAGCAGGCCGAGAATGATATATTTTAAGATGTTTTTCTGTGCCATCAACATCTTCCTTTCTTTTTTTACAAGTATAGCATATTTTCTAACAAAAATCATGAAAATAGAAACATGTAATAATTGACATATTTAATGGAGGAGAGTACAATGAACCATGTCAGATATATGTCATTATTTACATGATTTGGAGGAATATATATGGAATTCAAAGAATTAGAAGACTTTTTAGGGACACACTTTATTTATACATATGATAATGGCTGGGAATACGAATGGTATGCCAAGAATGACCATACTGTCGATTACCGTATCCATGGAGGCATGGTAGCTGGCCGCTGGGTCAGGAATCAGGAAGCAAATATTGTGAAACTGACAGACGGCGTATTTAAAGTTACCTGGACGGAGCCGACTGGGACTGATGTAGCCCTCGATTTCATGCCCAATGAACATCGTATGCACGGCACTATCTTTTTTTCGAAGTGGGTCCAGGAACATCCGGATATCACGGTCTGCTTCCAGAATGAACATATTCCCCTGATGGAAGAATCACGGGAAAAGTATGAAACGTATCCCAAGTATCTCGTACCGGAATTTGCTAACATTACCTATATCGGTAAAGCCGGTAAAGATAATGAAGATGTCATTTCGGAAGCTCCCTATCCGGGCATGACCGACGACATCCGGGGCGGGAAATATTTTGATGCTTCCTACCGCCGTATCCATAAATAAAAAGAGAAAGCTGTATGGAGGACGGCCTTTATGGGCGTAGTTCTCTGTACCGGGTCGGTGACATGCCATAAACCCGACGGAATGACGCATAAAATGAAGATATACTGCCAAAACCAGCAGCCATGGCGATATCCAGCACGGATTGACTGCTGGTTTTCAGCATAGAAGCTGCTTTTTCCAGGCGCTTATTCAGGACGTAGGCATGAGGGGTCTGACCGTACCGGATTTTGAACAGCTGATTGAAATGATGAGGCGTCATGGGAATCTGTTTCAGCGCTTCCTGCAGTTTTTTTGGATTGTCAGCGTTCAGGTCCAATACTTCTTTCATATGGCTGACCAGATGCCGGTTTGGGTCATAAGACTGCAGGTCGGGACGGCAGCGTTTGCAGGCCCGGTAGCCTGCATCCATGGCTTCCTGAGGAGAATCAAAATAAACGATATTATCCTTTTTGGGACGGCGGGATTTACAGGATGGATTGCAGAAAATGCCCGTACTTTTCACGCCGTACCAGAACATACCGTTGTAGTTTGCGTCACAGCGGCAGACTGCCTGCCATTTTTCTTCTGCGTTCATGGTTTTATCCACCTCCTGGTTTCATTATATAAAGTAGCCAGGCCTTGCCAACCTGTTTTTACACTGTCATTGTAAATTAGAAATCCATTTTTGAGAAGATAGCAGACCCGATTTTCGATAAAATAAAGTATAATTTATTTTGTGTGAAATGAGGTGGCATCATGAATACATCTATGATACAGGCGAATGGTGAAAATAAAATATGGGGTTATATGACATCTCCTATAGGCCTTCTGAAAATTACTGCTTCGGATGCGGCTGTTACGGCTGTAGAACGGATTATCTCTGAAGAAGAAAAGCCGGCAGGAATGGAAGATAAGATGATAGAGCATCCGTTAATCCGGCAATGCTGTGAGGAGTTACAGGAATATTTCGCCGGTTGCCGGCAGTCTTTTGATGTGCCGCTGGCGCCGTCAGGTACTCCCTTCCAGCAGCGCGTATGGAATGCCTTATGCCAGATTCCGTATGGCAAGACCCGGACCTATGGCGAAGTTGCCAAAATGGCAGGAAATCCCAGAGCAAGCCGGGCCGTAGGTATGGCTAATCACCGCAACCCCATTCTGATTCTCATTCCGTGCCACCGCGTCATCGGATCCGATGGCAGCCTGACCGGTTATGCGGCAGGACTGGAAACAAAGAAATACCTGTTGCAGCTGGAGAAGGAGAATGGGCATGGCTGACCGGTATTTTTCCTATGGAGAAAAGGAACTTGCCTATCTCCGGAAGAAGGATAAGAAGCTGGCTGCCGTCATCGATCAGCTGGGGTATGTACGCCGTCCGGTCATTCCCGATTTGTTCCAGGCGTTGGTGAATGCCATCCTGGGGCAGCAGATTTCCTCGAAAGCAGCCGATACGGTGTGGCAGCGGTTCCAGGATGTATGCTCCCCGGTAACGCCGGAACATGTGCTGTGTTTTTCAAAAGAAGACCTGCAGGCATGCGGGACGACGTTCCGTAAAATCGGATATATACAGGATATATCCCATGAATTTGTGTCAGGGCGGCTACAGACAGAGATTGTATCGGCTATGCCGGATAACCTGTTTTGCCAGACTCTCTGTCAGCTGCCTGGGATTGGTCAGTGGACGGCAGAAATGCTGCTCATTCATTGCCTGGAGCGGCCCGATGTGCTGAGCTATGGAGACCTTGCTATTTTGAGAGGACTGCGCATGATATACCGGCACCGGAACATCACCAAAGATCAGTTCCGCCGGTATCAGAAACGGTATTCTCCCTATGGTACAGTGGCCAGTATTTACCTCTGGGCCGTTTCCGCCGGAGCTATTCCCGGACTTACCGATCCGGCAGAAACTGTGAAAAAGGCAGTTGGAAAAATGCGCAAATCATAGTAGAATAATGCCAGAAAACATAAATGCAGGGAGACGGGCATTATGGCTATTGATTTGAATTCGATTATATCACTGCTGACCGATGATGGATCACCGGAGCACTGGAAAACACGAAATCCGCAGCAGGGGGACCATATTCGCGTACGCCGGCTGGGCGGGCTGTATTATCATCACGGTATATATGTCAGTGAGGAAGAAGTCATTGCTTTTGCCGGAGATGATGACTATAATCCCATTGACTGGTGGGACACGGAAATCAGGGCGACGTCTCTGGAAGAATTCCGTCAGGGCGGTGTCATTGAAGTGCGGCAGTATACAGAAAAAGAACAGGAACAACTCTGCCCGGTTCCCGAAACCATCGCTTTTGCCAGAGCCTGCATAGGAAATAAAAAATATGATCTGCTGTTCCATAACTGTGAGCATTTTGCCAATGCCTGCAAGCTCGGCGTATACCGCAGTCATCAGACAGAACAGATACTATTGGGCAAAGCCCTTCCCAGGGCACTGGAATGCCTGGGTGATGAAACGCAGCGGGAAACGTGGCTCAAAGAGGCATATGAGGATTTAAAAAATCAGGTCCTGGACAAGCTGCGCCGTGATCTGGATAAATCAGGTCCGGATCAGGATGTATAGCATCGGAGCGGGAGGTGTCCTGGATGGAATGGTTGGTACTGGGGCTTTTCGTACTGGGCCTGGTTCTTTGTGTGATTTTTCATTTTTCTGTGGTCTGGGCGCTGGCTGCAGGCTACTTTTTCTTTTTTTCCTATGGATTATGGCGCCGTATTCCGGCTGATGAGCTGTGGCAAAGTTCCGTACGGGGGCTGAAAACGGTCCGTACGATTCTCATGGTTATGGTACTGATCGGTATGCTGACGACGGTCTGGCGGGCCGGCGGTACGATTCCCATGATCGTATCGCTGGCTGGCAATCTGATCCGGCCGGAACTATTCTTTGTTCTAACCTTTGTATTGAACTGCTGTGTTTCCTGTCTCACCGGGACGGCTTTCGGTACGGCTGCTACAATGGGCGTCATTTGCATGTCTGTAGCCAATTTTCTGGGCGCCAGCCCGGTGTGGACCGGAGGCGCCATTATGAGCGGTGCTTTTTTTGGCGATCGCTGTTCCCCTCTTTCGACGAGCGCCCTCCTGGTTGCGGCTGTAACGCATACGGATTTTTTCCGCAATCTGGCAATCATGGCCCGGCGGGCCGTAGTGCCGTTCATTCTGTCCTGCATGGTCTATGGACTGGCAGGATGGCATTCCGGGAGTAGTGGGAGTATGGGACTGGACGTATGGCACGTGTTTGCCTCGGCGTTCCAGCTGCACTGGCTGACGCTCATACCGGCAGTCCTGATTATTGCGTGTTCTCTGATGCGGATGGATGTGCGCAAAACGATGGGCCTGAGTATTATCACTGCGTGTATCCTGGCGGTGACGCTGCAGGGGATGGCGGTGACAGATCTCCTCCCTATGCTTCTTACGGGATACCGGTGTCCCGAAACGGCACTGGCGCCGCTTCTCGATGGCGGTGGCATCCTGTCTATGATTTCTTCCATTGCCATTATAGGCTTGTCGGCAACTTATGCCGGCCTGTTTGAACGGACAGGGCTGCTGCTGGGGCTGCGGCATAGTGTGATGCTGCTTAGAAAATGGCTCAATCCCTTCGGGTGTATCTGGGTCGTGTCCTTTTTTATTAGCATGATTTCCTGTGCCCAGACACTGGCTGTTATCCTGACGGATCAGATTTGTCAGGACCTGGTACAGGATAAGGAACGCATGATGATGGCCCTGGAAGATACGGTCATTGTCAGTGCGGCCCTCATTCCCTGGTGCATAGCCGCAGCGGTACCGCTGGCGGCCGTATCGGCTCCCGTATCCAGCCTGGCAGCTGCTGTCTATTTGTATGTTCAGCCATTGTGGAGCTGGCGGCGATGGAAATGATCATCATATCATGACGATAGTGTAAAAAGAAAATCTGAGCCTGAACATAAAAGCGGGATCTACCATGATAACCGGATTGTCATGGTAAATCCCGCTTCTGCTATTTTTTCAGAATGAACCGTTCAATGGCTTCTGCCACGGCCCCTTCATTATTGGTGGCATCGGTGACGACATTGCAATATGGCCGGATAGCCTCATTCAGATTGTGGACACCAATGCTGAGAGAGGCGGCTTTCAGCATCTCTGTATCATTGATATTATCGCCGATGGCCAGTGTCTGGCTGATGGGTATGTGGAGCAGGCCGGCCAGTTTCTGGAGTGCCGTTCCTTTTGTGACATTTTTATGATTGAATTCGATATACCGGTCGCTGGAGTAGCTGACGGTCACGTCGCCGAGGAGAGAACCGAGCTGCTGGCGGTATCCGTTGAGCGTCCCAAGGTCCGGATCCATATAGACGATTTTGTAGACTGTCTGCCCTTTGAGAAAATCGAGGGATGGCTCAAACGTTTCTATGTTGGGCATGCGTCCTTCGAGAAATGCCCGTTCAAAGGGAACGTAATTATATAAATACACCTTGCCATAGGGGTAGATGTGCATTGTGATATTGTGGGCCACGCCAAAGTCATAGAGAGCGCTGGCAATATCCCAGGGGAGTCCGTCTTCATACAGGATGTCATTATGGCTGTTTTCGGTAATGAGAGCGCCGTTGTAGGAAATGACATATTCTCCCGGTTTCTGATATATGCCCAGTGTCTCCTGGATATGATTCAATGATTCAAAGCCCCGGCCCGTGCAGGGAACGAAATGAAGTCCTGCCCGGATTGCCTGGCGGATTGTCTGGATATTGCGTGTGCAGATGGTGGCATCGTCACTGAGAAGGGTGCCATCCATATCACAGGTCATGAGAGTATAAGGTAACATGGTGTATCCTTTCACAAAAAAATAATATTCCTTTTCCCTAATTACTATACCTTTCATGACGGCCTCTGGCAAGAGGCGAAGAAAAAAGACTGGACAGGCCGGACGTTTATCCGTATAATATAGTTGTTTCTTTTACATTTGGAAAGGTATTGAATAAATGAAAAAGTTAGTAGATGATCCCCGCCTGATCTATAAATGTTGTGATTTATATTACAGGCAGGAAAAGAGTCAGCAGGAAATCTGTGATCTGTTCGGCGTATCCCGGCCTTCCGTATCGCGGATGCTGAAATCAGGACGGGAACTGGGAATTGTGCGCATTGAAATAGTCAATCCCGATGCCACGGCATATGGACAGCTGGAACGGCAGCTTGAAGATGCATTTTCCCTGAAGGAAGCCATCGTTGTCTGCGACAGTCCGTCACAGAGCGGGGCAGAGACTGGCTGCGGCGCCCTGGGGAGTGCGGCTTTGTCCTATCTGGCACGGGTACTGCATAATGGCGACTATGTAGGGATTTCCATGGGCTGGACACTGCTGCAGACGATAAAAGCGGAGTGTGGGAATCTGGAACCGGTCCATTGTACTTTTATTCCCCTTGTCGGAGGTATCGGAGAAGGAAGCGAAACGCACGCCAATTTCCTGACCGGAGAATTTGCCCGCCGGTTTGGCGGAGAACGGCTGCAACTCTATTCGCCGGCCATATTTACGGATCCGGCAGTCCTTGCCGGCTTCCGCAGAGAAGGAGCCGTGCGTCCCGTATTTGATTTGTATGACCGTCTGGATGCAGCCGTTTTTGGAATCGGAATACTGGACAGCAGTCAGTCTACGGCAGTGCGCCTGAATTATGTGGATGTCCATACACTGGAAGCGTTTTCCGCTGCCGGTGCCGTAGGGGATATTTCTTTGCAGTATTTTAATCGCGATGGACAGACGGCCCCATATGAATCGTATAATGAACGGGTGGCCGGGCTGCAGCTGCAGGAACTGAAGCAGGTACCCCGCCGCATCGCCATCGCCGGCGGCAGGAGCAAGATAAAAGCCGTACTGGGAGCGTTACGGGGCGGATTCATCAATGTGCTGATTACGGATGAATCCTGCGCCAGAGGAATAGCAGCATGCATAAACGAAGAGGAGGAATAGTAAGTGGAAACAATAGCAGCTGTAGCAAATGGCTTCATGGCCCTGTTTAAAGCAGGGGGTGAGACATTTACGGCCTTCGTGACGGGAATTATCCCGCTGATTATCGTACTCATGACGGCCGTCAATTCACTGATCAAGATCATCGGGGAAGAGCGGTTTTATCATGTGGCCAAGAAGGCGACAAAATATACATTGACCCGGTATACCGTCGTTCCGGTCCTGGCCATTATTTTCATGGGCAGTCCTATGTGCTTTACATTCGGACAATTTGTGGAAGAAAAATATAAACCGGCTTTTTATGATGCCGCTGTCAGCTTTGTCCATCCTGTGACCGGACTGTTTCCCCATGCCAATGGCAGCGAACTGTTTGTCTATATGGGTATAGCCGCCGGTGTACAGGCACTGGGCTATGAATTAGGGGAACTGGCTGTACGCTATTTTCTGGTCGGGATCGTCATCATCTTTCTTCGCGGACTTATTACGGAAAAAATATATCTCTATCTGAAATCCCGCGACGGACGACGGAAAACACAGGAGGCAGAGCATGTATAAACCAGTTATTGTACGCCGTGGCAGTGGCGGATGGGGAGGTCCCCTGACATTGGTGCCGACGGAAGAAAAACATAAAATCGTCAGTATTACCGGGGGAGGGATTCATCCTCTGGCTGTCAAAATTGCCGATATGTGCGGCGGGGAAGCCGTAGACGGATTTTCCCATGCCGTACCGGAAGGAGAAATACTGGCTGTTGTCATCGATTGCGGCGGCACGGCGAGGTGTGGTGTCTATCCCCGCAAAAACATTATGACCATCAATGTCCTTCCCGTTGGAAAATCGGGGGCTCTGGCACGGTTCATGACACCGGAACTATATGTATCGGATGTCAAGGAAGCCAATCTGGATTATGCCGATGAATCATCGGTCCAGGCGGCCCTGCTCAGCACGGAAGACGTCGATGCTGTCCATAAGAGAGAAGATCTGAAGCGGAAAATTGATGCGGCCCGGGCAGGTCAGAAGCGGAATATCATTACCCGTATCGGGATCAGCATCGGTCAGATTGTCAATAAATTTTACGCTGCCGGCAGGGAAACCATCGATGTGGTCATCAAAAATATCCTGCCGTTCATGGCATTTGTCAGCATGATCCTGGGCATCATCAATGCCAGTGGAATCGGAACGGTCATTGCCAATACGATTTCCCCCGTCGCCGGTACCCTGCCGGGGATGCTGGTTATTTCCTTTATCTGCGCCATTCCCTTTATCTCCCCGATTCTTGGCCCCGGTGCCGTCATCGCCCAGGTAGTGGGGACACTCGTCGGGGCTCAGATTGCATTGGGTAACATACCCGTGCAGTATGCATTGCCGGCATTGTTTGCCATTGATGCCCAGGTCGGGGCAGACTTCGTTCCGGTCGGCCTGAGTCTGGGAGAGGCTGATCCGGATACGATTGAACTGGGAGTGCCAGCCGTTCTCTATTCCCGGGTCATTACAGGTCCTCTTTCCGTCCTGATTGCCTATGCAGCCAGTATTGGCTTGTATTAGTTTCACCAGAGGGCTATAATAATACAATGTCTGTTTTTACCGGACGAGAAACAAGGATACAGGGAGGAACTCACTTGAAATACCATAGCGTTATAACACGCATCGGCAGTGATGCGCTTCACTTTTTAAAAGAAGAAGTGCCGTTTATCATTTTGTTTGATGAAAGTGTACCGGCAGAACTGGCTGAAATAGCCGTCCTGCATAAGCCGGAAAAAATGCTGGCACCTATCGGAACTGGTGACACGGTCCTTCTGGGAGAAAAGGTATATGATGTGACGGCTGTAGGAGACAGTGTCAATCAGACCATGGAAGAACTCGGACACTGTACGCTCTGTTTCAAAGCATCGGATGTGCCGGACCGGCCGGGTTGTATCATGCTGGGTGGAGACGAAGCCCCCGAAGCGGATGATTTCCAGGAAGGAACTATATTGGAAATCCACTGATGCGCCGTATGGCTAAAACAATGATTTATACTAGCCCTGACAGCCGTTTGATGGTAGAATAATATACACAGCTACTATTATATTTACGATAGGAGAGTAATTCATATGAAAAATGAAGAACTGGCGCAGCATGCGTGCCATGTGCGCAAAAACATCGTCAAGATGCTGACAGAAGCCGGCTCGGGTCATCCCGGCGGATCTCTTTCTATTACAGATATGTTACAGGTCCTCTATTTCGAAACCATGCACATCGATCCTAAAAATCCGAAGATGGCAGACCGGGACCGGTTTGTCCTTTCCGAAGGTCACTGTGCACCTGCACTGTATGGGACCCTGGTGGAACGGGGCTATTTCCCGGAAGAAGAACTGTGGCACCTGCGCAAGTGTGGTGCCATGCTTCAGGGGCATCCCGATATGAAACATACTCCCGGCGTAGATATGTCCACGGGCTCGCTGGGCCAGGGCCTTTCCGCAGCCAACGGCATGGCTCTCACGGCAAAACTGGACCATGCGGACTGGCGTGTCTATGTCATGTGTGGTGACGGCGAAATCCAGGAAGGAATGATCTGGGAAGCCGCCATGTCTTCGGCACAGTATAAACTGGATAATCTGACACTGTTCGTCAATCATAACGGACTGCAGATCGATGGTAGCAACGATGAAGTCATGAATGTCAATCCGATTGATGCCAAATTCCGTGCATTCGGCTGGAATGTCATCGCTATCGACGGACACGATTATGATGCTATCCGGGCTGCCATTACCCTGGCAAAAGAAACGAAGGGCCGCCCGACGGCAATCATTGCAGAAACCGTTAAAGGCAAAGGCGTATCGTTCATGGAAAATCAGGTTGGCTGGCACGGTAAAGCTCCAAATCAGGAACAGTGTGCGCAGGCATTAAAAGAACTGGGAGGCGAAGCATAATGGGGACAGCTACTCGTGCCGCATATGGCAATATTCTCAAGACTGAAATCTATAAAAACCCGAAAGTCGTCGTCCTGGAAGCCGATCTGGGTGCTGCGACAAAATCGAATAACTTCAAGACCGTCGCTCCGGAACGGTATTTTGACATGGGCATTTCCGAACAAGATCTGATGGGGACGGCTGCTGGATTTGCGGCTGCCGGACGGATTCCTATTGCCAGCACCTTTGCTGTCTTTGCTACGGGACGGGCGTTTGAAATCATCCGCAATTCTATCTGCTATCCGAACCTGAATGTTAAAATCTGTGCTACCCATGCCGGGCTTACCGTCGGGGAAGATGGTGGTACTCATCAGGCCATAGAAGATATTTCTCTCATGCGTACCCTGCCGAATATGACGGTCATCAATCCGGCTGATGCCAAAGAAGCAGAAGAAGCCGTCAAGGCCGCTGTGGAATACGTCGGCCCTGTGTATATCCGTCTCGGCCGTGCTGCTGTCGATGATATTCACGGCGACGATTACAAATTCCAGTGGGGAAAAGGTGAAGTCCTGCGTGATGGCAGCGATGTCGCTATCATTGCAACGGGCATCATGGTAGGCAAGGCACTGGAAGCTGCAGACACGCTGGCTAAAGAAGGAATCCAGGCTGCTGTCGTCAATATCCATACGATCAAACCGCTGGACGAACAGCTCATTATCGATATGGCAAAGAAGACGGGTAAAGTCGTCACGGCAGAAGAAGCGACTGTCATGGGCGGTCTTGGCTCGGCCGTAGCGGAAACACTCGCCAGAAACTGCCCGACGAAACAGGCCTTTGTGGGTATCCAGGATACATTCGGTGAATCGGGAGCCCCGGCAGACCTGCTCAAGAAATATGGCCTTACAGCAGATGATATCGTAAAAGCTGCTAAGAGCTTATAAGAAAAAATAGATGCACAAAAGGACATAGCGTGATGGCAGAAGCCTTCATGCTATGTCCTTTTTTCTGAATAATCGCAACAAGTAGTTTTTAGCCGGTGACTTGTTCCAGATGATAGATACGGGCTGCGTTTTTCCAGAATACATCTTCCCAGTACGGTTCTGGTACGATGGCTTTGGTGAGGGTGATGTATTCTTCCAGGTTTGGCAGAGGCCAGTCCGTGCCAAAGAGTACGCGGTCCCAGGCATTGAGGTAGACGAGCCAGCCTTTCAATGTGTCGATGTACCAATGATTTTCCTTCAGGAAGCGATCCATATCACCAATACGTCCTTCCAGGAGACCGGAGAGATCGACGGCGACGTTCTGATTTTTTTCCAGTACGGCAATGGCGCTTTCCAGCAGCGGGTTTCCTATATGACACATGACGAGTTGTACATCGGGATGACGGACAGCCGCTTCATCCAGCGTAAAGGGATGACTGTATTTTAAAAGCGCATTATCTGTAGCTGTGAGACCTGTGTGGATGGCTACCGGTTTATGATAGGCGGCAGCCAGGGCAAAAAAGGGGTCCATGACCTTGTCGTAAACATAGAAATGATTATATCCCGGATATAATTTCAGGCCGACACAGTCGGGACGCTTCAAATGTGCCTCGACGAGGGCGAGTTGTTTTTCATGGTCTTCTTCTACGGCAAAACGGTCCAGACCGATGCAGTAGCGCATAAAGGGCGGATAATGGTGTCCTTCTAATGACAAGGTTTTGTTGCCCATGACGATACCGCAGACGATGCCCAGTCGTTTATATTCTTTTTCCAGATGTTCTGCTGTATTTTCGTGGCCGGCAGCAATGGCCAGTTCATCAAAGCCGGGAAAATCAGCAAAATGGAAATGGGCGTCAATTATTTTCATCCTGTTCAACTTCTTTCTTATGGCACTATACTAAGTATATCATAAAGCATCTGTTTTGCCCTGCTGATTTTGCAGACTGTACATGAAATTTTCCGGACAAACAGCCTGTGATCTGGAAGATGGGATGAGCCGGGGAAGAGAACCGGTACTGGAAACTTGCCAATACAGGCGAATTGTCCCGTATCAAGAGACTGATGTATATTATAAAAATGCATATTGGATATAAGAAAAAAATATAGAAAAATTCTATGAGGAAAACGGAAATAACCCATTGTCTTACGACTTTGATTTTTTTTTGTTTTCCTCTTTTTTTATCATGACATCACTACTACGCAAAACTATAGCCAGTTTTTTTAAAGTATAGAAATTATAAATAGATAGTAATAAAAATCGGCTATTTTCCTGTTTACAAATTACAGTATATACTGAGTGTGTTGAAATATTTATTGTTTTTTCCGTGATGCGATAAAGGAGCTATAATACAAATGGTTAAAAAAGGTATGCAGATTGGTCTGCTGATTTTCGGCATGACCTTTGGTGCAGGTAATCTGATTTTTCCTCCGTCCCTCGGATTTCAGGCCGGGCCGTTGTTCTGGCCGGCGATTATCGGATTTATTATTTCCGGTGTCGGCATGCCCGTTGTGTCCCTTATTATGGGGACATTCAATCCCGGCGGTTTCCGGGCGGAAATGAATAAAAAAATATCCCCCTTGTTCTCCCTGGTGCTGCTGACACTGATTTATCTGGCTATCGGCCCTCTGATGGCCATTCCCCGTACAGCAGCAACGTCTTTTTCTGTGGGCATTCTGCCTCTGGCCGGTGACGGCACGCTGCAGCTGGCAGTATATACGGCATTGTATTTTGCTCTGGCCTGGTGGCTTTCCATTACGCCATCAAAACTTCTCTCCCGCATTGGCAAGGTACTGACGCCTCTCTTTGCCGTTATGATTGTTGTGCTCTTTGTGCTGGGCCTCTCTGTTTTTACGACGACAGAACTGGCCGCACCGGCTGGAAATTATGTTGTTTCTGCCTTTGGCAGTGGCTTTATTGAAGGCTATAATACGGTCGATACGATTGCCGCCTTTGCTTTTTGCATTATCGCGCTGCAGACACTGCGGCAGATGGGCTTTTCTTCACGCAGGGAATATTACATCAGCGTGTGGGCTGCAGGAGCTTCAGTCGCCGTTCTCATGGCGGCACTGTATCTGGGACTGGGCCTTTTGGGGAATCATTTCCCCATCCCGGAATCGGTCTATCAGAATCCGGCTGTCAATCTCGGGGCGTATGTCCTTACCCAGGCTTCATACAGCGTGTTTGGCCCTGTAGGTGTCTGGTTCCTGGCTGTTATGGTTGCCATCACTTGTTTTACTACCTCGGTCGGCCTCATTGCTGCCGTATCAGAATTTTTTGCCAGCGAATTCCCGCGGCTGTCCTATAAGGCGTATGTTACGATTATTACGCTGTTCAGCTTTGCCGCAGCCAATCTGGGTCTGAACCAGATTATCCAGGTTACGCTGCCGCTCCTGCTGTTTGTATATCCCATGGCGATTACAGTCGTGCTCCTGATCATTGTCAATAAATTCGTCAGCCTTTCCCGTATTGGCATGCGTCTGGCTGTCGCTGCGGCAGCTGTCTGTGCCCTCATTGACATTTTCCATCAGTTTGCTCATCTGGAAGTGGCAGGACAGATACTTTCCTATCTGCCGCTGGGCACGAGCGGTCTGGGGTGGGTCGTACCGGTCGGCGTAGCTATTGCCTTGTCGTTTATCCTGCCTGAAAAAGTAACAGGGGCTGTCGATGTTGCAAAAGACCTGAATGGCTGATGAATTTGAATTTATAATTCCCACATCGCCCCTCAAATCTCAAATTCAACAAAAAAAACGGTCGCATTAAGCAAAAATGCTTAATGCGACCGTTTTTTTGTTTTAAGGTCCTGTTTGTTTTATGCGTACTCCTGTACGTAAAATACCAGTATACCGGTATTTCAAACGTTTAACTATATAAATTAGCTATAGGTAAACATAACCAATTTGCATTGATTTTACAAAGTGATATCTATTGTGCAAAGTACAAATCTATTTATTGAACTTTCCCAGTGGATATACTATACTTGAACCAAGTTCTACATCAATTGTAAGTAAAGAGAATGGGGGTATTAGTAATGGGTAAGAAAATGATGACCATGGACGGCAACACGGCTGCCGCCTATGTGTCCTATGTGTTTACTGATGTAGCCGCTATTTATCCGATTACGCCGAGCTCGACTATGGCAGAAAAAATGGATGAATGGGCAACCAAGGGCGTCA
>ERZ791885.14-NODE-14-length-170431-cov-6.298798_pt1 | contig 170431 bp, 149 predicted proteins | sample MGYA00510159_ERZ791885 | MGnify/ENA primary metagenome ERZ791885 (study PRJEB30046, sample SAMN00792054) | human gut metagenome | study: EMG produced TPA metagenomics assembly of the A metagenome-wide association study of gut microbiota in type 2... | reverse complement strand
GTATCGTCTCTCTGGCGCCGCGTCAATGATGGGCTGCCCGGGACAGGATTTCCCTGCCTGCGATAACGCCAGCTGCCGAAGCCTGTACGAGCCCCCGGGTGATACCGGCTCCATCGCCGATAGCAAAGAAATTAGGAATCTTCGTTTCCAGTTTGTCATTGAGTTCCAGACGGTTGGAATAGAATTTCACTTCTACGCCGTACAGGAGAGTATGGCGGGAATTGGCTCCTGGAGCCACCTTGTCCAGAGCTTCGAACATTTCCTTGATGTCCAGCATGTGACGGTACGGCAGGACCAGTGACAGGTCGCCCGGCGTCGCGCTGGGCATGGTCGGCCGTACGAGACCGCGGCGGATCCGTTCCGGCGTCGAACGGCGGCCGTCGAGAAAATCTCCCAGGCGCTGCACGATGACGCCGCCTCCGAGAATGTTGGCCAGGCGGGCGATATATTTGCCGTAGCGGATCGGTTCGTGGAACGGTTCCGTGAATTTCTTGGACACGAGAATGGCGAAGTTCGTGTTTTCACTGCGCTTGTGGGCATAGCTGTGGCCATTGACCGTCAAAAGGCCGTCGTTGTTTTCCGTGACGACGAACCCATACGGATTCATGCAGAACGTCCGGATCCGGTCATCAAAGGACTTGCTGAAATAAATGAGCTTCGATTCGTAGACGATATCCGTAATGGGCTCGAATATTTCCGCCGGCATTTCGACGCGGACGCCGATATCGACGGCGTTGGACGTAAGGGACAGGCCCATCTGTTCCACTTCCCGGACGAACCATTCCGACCCTTCCCGGCCCGGTGCGGCCACGAGATACTGGCAGCCGTAGAGCTGGCCACCGATGATGACGCCCCGGATGGCACCGTCTTCGACGACGATGTGTTCTACCGCCGTATCAGACAGGATATCGGCCTTGCCATCGAGGAAATCGCGCATATTCGTCAGAATCTGGGCGTTGACATCGGTCCCGAGATGGCGGATCCGGGCCGGGATGAAACGCAGGTCGGCTGCAGCAGCCCGACGCTGGATGCGGCGGATTTCTTCGGGATTTTCATCGCCGTATACCTTGCGGTCAGCACCGCCAAAGCGGCAGTATACAGAATCGACGTATTTGATTTTTTCCGCCAGCTCTGCCTGGGACATGTAGTCGTCGAGATTGCCGCCAAACTCCGTGGTAAGCGTCAGTTTCCCATCACTGAACGCCCCGGCACCGCCCCAGCCACAGACGACATTGCGTACCTTGTCCTTGGCCAGTGCCTGCGGATTGACGCTCGTAGCGATGCGGTCGCGGATGTCCTGTCCTTTTTCTACCATGAGGATCGTATATCCTTTATCGGCCAGTTCCAGTGCCGTAAAAATACCGGCCGGCCCGGCCCCGATAATAATGACATCATAATTCTTTACAGCTTTCATCATTCCTGCCTCCCAATAAAAATGCCCTCACGGGACAGATTCCGTCAGGGCGTTATTTCCAGTATGAGTTATCCTCGTTCAGCGTACCATATAGAAGGGCCGATGTCAACAAAGAGACAATGTCCGATGTACAGAGAAATTTTCGAAACTCTTATGCCCCGGTTTAGATGGATTTTAGCTTTTACCTGTACACTATCCTTGTCAGTAAACAACAGAGGAGGAATACATCATGACACAAGAAAAATGGAATACGTACCTGCATACATGGAAATCGAAAATCTTCACGGCCCGCAACGCGAAAATCGCCGTAACCGCCATCGTCATCTGTGCCGTCGCCGGCGGCGGAGGTGCCTGGTATCATCATCAGCAAAAACAGGCTTATAAAGAAAAGAAGATCCAGGCCATGTCCCAGATGATTGAAGCCCAGGCACAGGCACAGAACCTGACCCTCATCCCGGAAGAAAAAGCCCGTGCCCTGGCCGCCCAGGCAATCGGGAAAGATGAAAGCTCCCTTAGTTTCTCCCGCATCTCCCTCATAGACCTTGAAGGCAGCAAACATGAAAAAGGAGAGGACCGGCATAAAGAAAAAGACAAGAAAGATAAAAAAGACCGGGACAAAAAACAGGACCGGGACCGGGAAAAAGACAGAACCCCGGCTCCGGGAACTGCACGGCCTGACGACACAGCCGGTGCCACTGGTAAAGGCACCGCCCCTGACACGCAGCCTGCACAGGACGTGCAGCCTGCAGCAACTGCACCGGCTGCACCAGCCCCCCCGGCTGCCACGGCGTTCCATCCTGTCTATCAGATTCGTGCTTCCGATGGCGACATCCACTACCACATCCTTATAGATGCCGTAAGTGGAGACATCCTGGCCAGCCGCATTGCCTGATACCCGCAAAGAGACCTCCTATGATGGCCGGGCCATCACAGGAGGTCCCTTTTTGTCATACCCCATCCGGTCTCTGGCAGATTGTGCCGGCACAGTATATAATGACAGTATATACTGTGAGAAAATATGTACGAGAAAGGATACTGCTTATGCTGCATATACAAGATATCCCCCTGAGAAGGCGACTGCTCATGGCAAACGTCACCATGGTCCTCGTGCCGGTCTGCATCCTGACCCTGCTGGGCCTGCTTCTGTTCCAGGGCCTGCGCTTTTCGGCCCAGCAAAGCGACCTGGCCACGCTCTGGCCCGAAAAAGGACCGGCCCTGTCCATCCAGTACACGGTCAGCTCCCTGCGCGTCAAAGCCGAACACCCGGGGCCGCTGAAACTCAAAGACCTGAAAGAAGACTGCCGCACACTGGAAGATCTGGGCATCGCCACGGCCATTATACGGGATGGACGGACCATGTACGTCACCCCCGGCAGCAATGCCACCAGCCTGGCCGAACGGGTCCTGAGCAAATCAGGCGGTCAGAACACGGCCATGATCTGGGACGGCGACGGATTTTTCTTCCGCTATACGGCGCTTCACACGGGGACGACGGTCATCGCGTCGGGACCCATGCCATTTATCGCCAAAAGCGGCATCCGCGCCGGACTGGCCAAAGGCGTCCTGCAGGGACTGCTCATTGTCATCATCGTCACGGCCAGCGCGATTATCATCGCCTGCGGCCTCATCCTGTCCCATCTTCTTTCCCGTCAGATCCTGCAGCCCCTGGAAACACTGCGTCAGGCAGCGGCAGAAATTGAAAAAGGCAATCTCGACTATCCCATGACATCCACATTCCGCGATGAACTGGGCCGGACCTGCCTTGCTTTTGACCACATGCGCCGCCAGCTGAAAAGCGCCCGTGAAGCCCAGCAGCGCTATGAAAAAAACAGGAAAGAACTCATCGCCGGTATTTCCCACGATTTATCGACCCCTCTGACCCTGCTCAAAGGATACGCCAGCGGCATCCTCGAAGGAATTGCCCGGACCGAAGAAAAGAAACAACGCTACGTCACCCAGATATACCAGAATGCCTGCACCATGGAAAAACTGGTAGAACAGCTCTTCCTGTTCTCCAAGCTGGATCTGGGGCAGGTGTCCTTTTCCCTGACCCCGGTCTCCCTTTCGTCCTATATGGAAGACTACACCGGAGAAAACAGGCAGCGCCTGTCTGAACGGGGACTGGACCTGACCTGCCGGACGACTGGAAGATCCTGTGTACAACTGGACCGGGCCCAGTTCCAGCGGGTCGTAGAAAATATCCTGGAAAACAGTATCAAATACAAGGATAAGCCTAAAGTAGCGATGGAAATAACCGTAACAGACGGTCCTGATCAGGTCCGCCTCGTCTTTGCCGACCATGGCCCTGGCGTGGCACCGCCATTCCTCCCCCGCCTGTTCGACAGTTTCTACCGTACCGACGCGGCGCGGACAGATGTCAAAAAAGGCAGCGGCCTCGGGCTGGCTATCGTACGGCAGATCATCGAAGGCATGAACGGCACCATCTCTGCCGGGGAAACGCCCGGCGGTGGCCTGTCCATCATCATTACGCTGCCAGCAGCAGCTAAGGAGTCAGAATATGAAAAAAATACTCATCATTGAAGACAATCAGGAAATCGCCGAACTGGAACAGGATTTCCTCGAAGCCAATGCCATCGAAAGTGACATCGAGACCGACGGCATAAAAGGCCTGGACCGGGCCCTCCACGGCACATACGATCTCATTCTGCTGGACATCATGCTGCCCGGGATGGACGGCTTCCACATCTGCAAGCGCATCCGGGCCGAAAAAGAGGTTCCTATCCTCATGGTATCGGCCAAGCGGGAAGACATCGACAAAATCCGCGGACTGGGTCTCGGCGCCGACGACTATATCATCAAGCCTTTCAGCCCGCCGGAGCTCGTAGCCCGCGTCAAAGCCCATATCACGCGGTACGAACGCCTGACCCGGTCAGCTTCTCCTGCCGACGGTGCCGTCATCCGGTCCGGAGAACTGGAAATATACGTCGATAAACACCGCGTCTTCGCCGGCGGCCGGGAAGTCACCCTGACCAATAAGGAATTTGAGCTACTCGTATTCCTGGCCCAGAATAAAGGTCTCGTATTCAGCCGTGACCGCCTGTTTGAAAAAGTCTGGGGTCTCGATGCCGAAGGCGATACGGCGACCGTCATGGTCCACATCAACCGCATCCGCGAAAAAATTGAACCAGACCCGGCCAAACCCATCTATATCGAAACCGTCTGGGGTGCAGGATACCGCTTTCGCGAATAAGCAGAACCCGTCACGGCAAATATGCTATAATAAAGGGTATACAAAGGAGGTGATTCCATGGCACGTCATCGCAACCGGGATAGCCGTACCTATGAAGAAGAGGACAAACAGGATATCCGTCGTCAGGAAGGTATTTTCCTGTGTACCCTCTTTCTTATGGTACTGCTTCTCGTCTCACTCTATTTCCAGCTGAGCGTCCTTGCCATCGCCATCGTCACGGCAGCGCTTATATTCTCGACTATCGGTTTTTATATCCATTTCAAAGATTTCTTTTCCATGCGCGACCGGGGACAACGTACGGTAAGCGTCCTCATATCTATGTACGGCAGCCTTATACTGACCCTCATCTGTGCCTGGTACTACGTACAGGATGAACCACTCACACTGGATTACGCTCTGGTATTCCTGTTTGGCTTCTTCTTCTTTACCTTCATGGTCTACCGCAGTATCAGCCGCTACCTCGTCGTAGGCAACAAACGCCAGCGGATCAAGGGATAGGCCGAAAGGAACAATCCCATACAGATAGCAAACACCCCTGGGGAAATCCCCAGGGGTGTCTGTGCTCATAAACACAAGAGTGTGTATATCATCATGCCTTACGGCGCCATGATATCTGTGTTATTTTTCATCATAGGCCTTTGTCAGGCGGACATAGCCTTCATACCGTTCTTTGGCATCCTGTTCCGTCTTTTCAAACAGAGCTTCTGCCGTATCCGGGAAGGTGCGTTTCAAGGAAGCAAACCGGGTTTCGCCCATGAGGAAATCGCGGAAGTTTGCTGTCGGCGGTTTCGAATCGAGCGTGAACGGATTCTTGCCCTGTTTCTTGAGTTCCGGATTGTATCTCCACAGATGCCAGTATCCGGCTTCGACAGCCCGTTTTTCTTCCAGCTGGCTCTGTCCCTGGCCTACTTTCAGACCATGGTTGATGCACGGTGCATAGCCGATGATCAGAGACGGACCTTTATAGGCTTCTGCTTCTTTCAGGGCTTTCAGGAACTGATTCTTATCAGCACCCATAGCAACCTGAGCTACATAGATATATCCGTACTGGGCTTCCATCATGCCCAGGTCTTTCTTCTTCGTCTTCTTGCCGGAAGCTGCGAACTGGGCAACAGCTGCCGTCGGCGTTGCTTTGGAAGCCTGGCCGCCCGTGTTGGAATATACTTCCGTATCGAATACGAGGACGTTGATATCCTGACCCTGGGCCAGTACGTGATCCAGGCCGCCATAGCCGATATCATAAGCCCAGCCGTCGCCGCCGAAGATCCACTGGCTGCGTTTGACGAGGAACTTCTTCATTTCATATACCTGTTCCAGAGCCGGCTTGCCTTCTTTTTCCTGTTCCAGCAGAGCGATGATAGCATCGGAACGCTGCCGCGAGCCTTCGCCTTCCAGTTTATGTTCTTTCCAGTCCTTGAATGCTTCCTGCAGCTGCGGGCTGGCAACGTCCATAGCGTCGTCCATATATTTTTCCAGGAGCTTGCGTTCGGCCTGTTCTGCCAGCATCATGCCAAAGCCATATTCGGCGTTATCTTCGAACAGGGACGTAGACCATGCCGGGCCATGACCCTGGGCATTCTTCGTATAACCGCAGTCCGGAGCACTGCCGCCCCATACGGAGGAACAGCCGTGAGCATTGGCAACCATCATGCGATCGCCGAAGAGCTGGGTAACGACTTTGCAATACGGTGTTTCTGCACAGCCTGCGCAGGCGCCGGTGAATTCAAGCAGCGGCTGTTCGAACTGGCTGCCGATGACCGTATCTTTCTTCATGGGGTTCTTCTTCTGTGGCAGGGCAATGACGTAATCCCACAGTGCAGCTTTGTATTCTTCGTCGTCGAACGGTTTCATAGTCAAAGCTTCCTTCGGGCAGACATGAGTGCAACTGCCGCAGCCCAGGCAGTCCATAACCGATACGACAATGTTGAATTTGTATCCCGGGGCTACTTTGATTTCTTTATCCTGATAGCCTTCCGGTGCATTAGCGGCTTCATCCGGCGTCAGGAGGAACGGACGGATAGCGGCATGTGGGCAGACGAAGGAGCACTGGTTACAGCCAATACATTTTTCTGCATCCCAGCTCGGTACGAACATGGCTACGCCACGTTTTTCTTCTGCGCAGGTGCCGGTCGGCCATCTGCCGTCTTCCATGCCATTGTATGCGCTGACTGGCAGGTCGTCGCCTTCCAGGGCATTGACAGGGATAGAGAATTCGCGGAAGAATTTCGTGTGCTTCGAAAGATCAACCGGTTCATCCTGTGCATCAGCCCAGTCGGCCGGTACATCAATCTTTACGATATTCTTCAGGCCTTCATCAATTGCCGCATTATTCATATCGACGACTTTCTGGCCCTTCTTGCCATAGGACTTGACGACCGATTCTTTCAGTTTATCGATAGCCAGATCTACAGGGATGACTTCGGACAGTTTGAAGAAAGCCGACTGCATAATCATGTTGATACGGCCGCCGAGGCCAATCTTCTGGGCAATACCTACAGCATCGATAATGTAGAACTGTACATCATTGCGGGCAATATCCCGTTTTAATCTTGCCGGCAGCTTTTCGCTCAGTTCTTCTGGTTTCCAGACGGTGTTGAGCAGGAACGTACCGCCTTTTTTAATGCCTCTCAGGAGGTCAAAGCCATGTACGTACGACTGACGGTGGCAGGCAATGAAATCGGCGTTATTGATCAGATACGGCATCTTGATTGGGGTATCACCAAAGCGCAGATGCGATACGGTGACGCCGCCGGATTTCTTGGAATCATAGGCAAAATATGCCTGGGCATACATGTCCGTGTTATCACCAATGATCTTGATAGCGCTCTTATTGGCGCCGACCGTACCATCAGACCCGAAGCCCCAGAACTTACATGCCTTGAGGCCTTTGCCGCCTGTATGGACGCCTTCTACACGGGGCAGGGATTTATAGGTCACATCATCGACGATGCTCAGGGTGAAATCGTTCTTCGGTTCAAATGCTTTCAGATTTTCAAATGCTGCTACGACATCGCCCGGTAAGAATTCTTTCGAGGCAATACCATACCGGCCATGATAAATCTTCGGTGAACGGTCAGCAGCTGCAAACGTAGCGGCGACACTGTGATACAACGGTTCCCCGTTGGCCCCGGTTTCTTTTGTGCGGTCCAGGACAGCAATCTTCTTGACCGTATTCGGCAGGACGGACAGGAAATGTTTTTCCGACCACGGACGGAACATATGGACATTGATACAGCCCACTTTTTCGCCTTTTTCTACCATCATCTTGACCGTTTCTTCAATGGTCTGGGCGCCAGAACCCATGGCTACGAGAACGAATTCAGCATCCGGTGCGCCTGTATAGTTGAAGAGGTGATATTCCCGGCCGGTGATTTCGCTGATTTTCTTCATATAGCCTTCGGCTACGTCCGGTACACGGTCGTAGAATTTATTCAGTGATTCGCGGTGCTGCATATACGTTTCTGCCGGTTCGCAGAAGGAAATGGCTTCCGGATTATCCGGGTTCATGCCACGGGCGCGGAACGCCTTGACGGCTTCCATATCCAGCAGCGGGCGGAGTTCTTCATAGGGGATGACTTCAATTTTCTGGATTTCGTGAGACGTCCGGAACCCATCGAAGAAATTGAGGATAGGAATACGACAGGAAATAGCCGTAGCATGGACAACGGCGGCCAGATCCATAACTTCCTGTACGCTCGATTCACACATCATGCTGATGCCCGTGCCACGCATAGCCATAGCATCATCATGACCGGCAAAAATAGTATAACCATTGGTAGCAACCGTACGGGACGCTACATGGAATACACCCGGCAGGAGTTCGCTGGAAATCTTGAACATGTTGGAAAGCATGATCATCATGCCCTGGGACGAAGTAAAGGTCGTCGTCAGCGCACCAGCATTCAATGCGCCGTGCATTGCACCGGCTGCCCCTTTTTCAGACTGCATTTCCTGTACCTGGACCGTCGTCCCGAACAAGTTCTTCCGTCCATGGGCTGCCCATTCATCTACGTGTTCAGCCATAGGGGATGACGGTGTAATCGGGAAGATGGAAGCGATTTCTGTAAAGGCATACGCTATGTATGCAGCCGCTTCGTTACCGTCCATTGTTTTAAAAATTTTCTTTGCCATAATGCGTTACTCTCCTCTCTCTTGTGATTTATAAGCGGTATCCTCAAGTACGTTTCCGTACTCTTATTGACAAGTTTATTGTATGCTAAATAACATATTTTCACAAGAAAAATAACGTCATTTTGTTTTATATGATTTTTAATCTAATTTTAATAAAGCTCGCAAATGCCTTATGTATCGCATTTACAGGCACATAAAAAGCTGGCACATAATAATGTGCCAGCTGTATACCACTATATATTTATAGTATACTCTTTTAAATATTGACGATTACATCTTGATTTAAACGTATTTTCGAACTAATTCGTCAATTCATTCCTAATTTTTTTACCTTTTCCGGCCCGTTTTCAAAATCACTGGCACCAAAAAAGATACCAGATGGATTAGTCTGCTCCGCCCGACAATGCGACTGCTGACATATCCCAGAACCATGCCGCCCAAAATATCCGTCACATAATGGACACCGCAGGCAATCCGCGAAAGGCCAATTAGTATACTCCATATCAGGAGCACGATGCCTGACCGCTTCTGGTAACGGAAAATAGTCAGCGCTGCCGCCACCGCGTTCATCGTGTGGTTGCTGGGAAAGGATGCATTGTTTTTGTGCAGGACCGACTGCTTCACCGCCCGATGTGCGGCAAACGGGCGCTGGCGCCGCCATAGGAGCGATATGAGAAAAGAGAAAAAAGAACTGATTCCCACGGAAAGCAACGCTTCTGTCATTGATTGCCTGCGCTGAAACTGCTGCGGCAGTTTTCCCGGACGGAACCACTGTACCAAGCCATACAGGATATACACCCAGAAGCCCCAGCGGGCCATGCGGACTGCGCCGGTCTCCACCAGGGGATGGCGCAATAAAAGCGATTGTATTTTCAAAATAAGCCAGCGTTCCATCGTCTTCTCCTTTACGGGACCAGCCGCTGCAAATCGGGGAACGGCGCCAGACTGCGTTTCAGTATTCCATGGATACAGGCAATAAAAATGCCATAATTCGTAATGGGCACACGCTGCAACCGCGCACGCTGCATCCGCGATGCCACTTCCCGTTCGTTCAGCATACATCCCCCGCAGTGGATGACCAGCGCATAGGGTGTCAGATCCATAGGGAAATCCCTGCCAGACGATGTTTCAATGGAAAGTGTTTTCCCCGTATACTGCCGGAGCCAGCGGGGAATTTTGACAGTGCCAATGTCATCGCACTGCCTGTGATGAGTACATCCTTCGGAAATGAGCACTTTGTCTCCGTCCTTCAGGCCGCCCAGCGCGCGCACTCCATCTATGGCAATATCCAGGAATCCCTTGTGGCGTGCCATGAGAATGGAAAAGGAGGTCAGCGTGATATCGTCCGGCGTATCCGCCGCTACCCGTTTAAAAGCCTGACTGTCGGTTATGACCATCCGCGGTTTTTGGCCCAGATGCTGCAGCGTCTTTTTAAGTCCCGTTTCCTTGACGACGACGGCCGTCCCGTCTGCATCGAGTATATCCCGTATGGTCTGCTGCTGGGGCAGGATCAGCCTTCCTTTGGGAGCCGCTGAATCTACGGGAACGACGAGGACAAAAAAGTCTCCCGGCCGTACCATATCCCGCACGATGGGAACCCCGGCATCCTGCGGTTTCAGCCGAGCCAGCCGTTCTTTTAATTCATGGATGCCCGTGTTGTCTCTGGCACTGACATACAGGACGTCCTCTGGTATCTGATCCGGCCGCTTTGTCAAATCACTCTTATTATAGACGATAATATACGGGAGTCCTTTTTCCCGGATCAGCGCCAGCGTTTCCCTGTCGCTCTGCTGCATTCCTTCCGCTGCATCGATGACCAGGACGGCTATATCTGTTTTATTGAGCACCTGCCGTGTCCGTTCCACGCGCAGTTCCCCCAGAGCGCCTGTATCATCAAACCCCGGTGTATCGATAATCAGGACCGGTCCCAGTGGCAGCAGTTCCATGGCCTTATACACCGGATCGGTCGTCGTCCCCTTTTTATCCGAAACGATAGCCAGATTCTGTCCCGTCACAGCATTGACGACACTGGATTTACCGGCATTGCGGCGGCCAAAAAAGCCAATATGTACGCGTTCACCTGACGGTGTATCATTCATTCCCATAACAGTTCCCCCTCTGTTTCACTTTGCTCTATTATATCATAAATGCCAGAATGCATACTAGAAAGACCATCCGGCTCATGGTATGATACAAGGGGTAATGAAAAAAACGTTTCAGGAGATGACATATATGATTTGTAAAAAATGCGGAACTGAACTGCGCGACGGCGTGCGTATGTGCCCTATCTGCGGTACCCAGCAGGTAGAAGCCCCGAAACCGACGCCAGGAACGGTCAATGACCCAAAAATCTTTTCCAAAACCCGGGTAATCAGCTTCATCATCATCATGGCGCTGGTGCTTATCGGTCTTTGGAAGGTATTTTCCTGATATCTCCGGTCCTGTAGCAGGAACATATTTATTTAATTAATTTAGTTTTTTACATTCTATATCAGTAATATACTAGTTTTTTAATGCTATTTTCATGAAAGACGCTTTGTTTTTCCTTATTTATTCGAAACCGCCGTTTTGTTCTATTCCCTCAGGCTATATTGACTATTGACAAACGGGAATGGTTCCGTTACAATGTTCACAACTTCTCCCGGGGGACAGGCGTTCTCAGGGAGTAAGCACATAAAGACGAAATCTGATGACGGGAACGAGTACTCTGCCCCTGGTATTTACAGAGAGCCGGCGCCTGGTGCAAGCCGGTAATACAGGACAGACGAAAATCCTCCCTGAAGAGTGATGCTGAATGTATTAAGCATCAACGGTATTTCCACGTTACTGGAAACGCGTATGTTGGTACGTTGTGAGGTGCTTCACCATAGTGAAGAATTTGGGTGGTAACGCGGATATACGATCCGTCCCTTACAAGGGACGGATTTTTTTTATTCTGAAACCAACAAAAGTATCAAGGGGGAATTTAGTATGGCAAAGGTATTTTATGATCAGGATGTTAATTGGGAAGCTATCGAAGGAAAGAAAGTCGCTATCATCGGTTACGGCAGCCAGGGCCATGCCCATGCGCTCAATCTCCGCGACAGCGGCGTCGATGTCACTATCGGCCTCTACAGCGGCAGTAAATCGGCGGAAAAAGCCCGTAAGGCCGGTCTTACAGTCCAGACTGTCGCCGAAGCCGTCGCCGCTGCGGATATCACCATGGTTCTCATTCCCGATGAAAAACAGGCCGACGTATATAAAAACGAAATCCGGGACAACCTCAGACCGGGCAGTGCCCTGGCTTTTGCCCACGGCTTTAATATCCACTTCAAACAGATCGTCCCGCCCGATAATGTCGATGTCTTCATGGTCGCTCCCAAAGGGCCGGGCCACATCGTACGCCGCCAGTTCGTCGAAGGCAGTGGTGTCCCCGACGTCTTTGCCGTCGAACAGGATGCTTCCGGCCGGGCCTTTGACATCGCCCTGGCTTATGCCCGCGGCATCGGCGGCACCCGTGCCGGCGTCATCCAGACGACCTTCCAGGAAGAAACAGAAACGGACCTCTTCGGCGAACAGGCCGTTCTCTGCGGCGGTATCTGCCAACTCATTACCAACGGGTTCGAAACGCTGTGCGAAGCAGGCTACCAGCCGGAAATCGCCTATTTTGAAACGTTCCACGAAATGAAGATGATCGTAGACCTCATGTACGAAGGCGGCATGGCCAAGATGCGCTATTCCATCAGCGATACGGCGGAATATGGCGATTACACGGCAGGCCCGCGGGTCATCAGCGATGCTTCGAAACAGGCTATGAAAGACGTGTTGCACGATATCCAGGACGGAACGTTTGCCAAAGACTGGCTTCTGGAAAATAAAGCTGCCGGCCGGGCCCATTTCCTGGCTATGCGCCGCCAGCACGCCGAACATCCTATTGAAGAGGTAGGGGCCAAATTGCGCAAGATGATGTCATGGCTGAACGAAGAAAAGCCAGAATAATGAGAAGAAGGGGATGGGGTAATGAACATCAATGGTGCACAGGCAATTATCGAATGCCTGAAAAAAGAAGGTGTATCTGTCGTATTCGGCTATCCCGGTGGCACCGTGCTGACGTTATACGATGAATTATATAAAGCAGAATTTCCGCACATTCTTACCGGACATGAACAGGGGGCCATCCATGCAGCTGATGGCTATGCCCGGGCGACGGGAAAAACAGGGGTCTGCTTTGCTACGTCCGGTCCCGGTGTCTGCAACATGGTTACAGGGATTGCTACGGCTAATATGGATTCTGTTCCTCTGGTCATTATCAGCGGCCAGGTCACGACCAGCCTGATCGGCCGGGATTCTTTCCAGGAAGCCGATATTTCCGGCATTACGACGCCCATTACCAAACACAACTATTTGATAAAAGATGTGGAAGAATTACCCCATATCCTGAAAGAAGCCTTTTATATCGCCTCGACAGGCCGTCCCGGTCCCGTCCTGATCGATATTGCAAAGGATGTATTTGATGCCGTACTGAATTTCAAATATCCCAAAACGGTCCATCTCCGGGGATACAGCGGCCGCTACATCGGGCAGGAAGACCATGTCACCCGGGCCGTAGAAGCACTAGCAGCCGCGCGTAAGCCACTGCTCCTGGCCGGCGGCGGCGTCATCCTTTCCAATACATCAGAGTATTTACGTTCCTTTGTAGAAAAAACACAGATTCCCGTCATTACGACGCTGATGGGCAAAGGAGCCGTTCCTGACAGCTATGCCAATCATCTGGGTATGGTCGGCATGCATGGGTCGTACGCGGCCAACATGGCCGTCATGGAATGTGACCTTCTGATGGCCATCGGCAGCCGTTTCGATGACCGTGTGACAGGAGATGCCGAAAACTTTGCGCCTAATGCACAGATTGTCCATTTTGATATCGATAAAGTGGAAATCAATAAAATCGTCCATGCCGATATCAGTGTAGGCGGTGACCTCCGCTGGTCACTGCCGCTGCTGGCCAATCAGGTACAGCAGGGCCGGACACAGTACAAAAAACAGTATCAGGAGTGGCGCAATCACGTCCTGTCCCTGAAGAAAGACCACCCGTTTTCCTGCCGCCATCTGGTCAATCAGATTGCGCCGGACGTGCTGATTCAAAAACTGAATCAGCAACTGGATGATGACGCCATCGTCGTCACGGACGTAGGCCAGCATCAGATGTGGGCTGCTCAGTTCTACCACACGGAAAAACCCCGCCATTTCATTACTTCTGGCGGACTGGGCACCATGGGCTACGGTCTCCCGGCTGCCATGGGCGCCAGGCTCGCCTGTCCCGACAAGACCGTCCTGCTGCTGAGCGGCGACGGCAGCATCATGATGAACTGTCAGGAATTTGCCACACTGGCTGATAACGGCATCGCCGTCAAGACTGTCGTCCTTTGCAATGGTGTCCTCGGCATGGTGAATCAATGGCAGCGCATGTTTTATCACCGCCGTTATGCCGCATCCCTGCTGAAAAAGGACAACCGTATCACCGCCGTTGCAGAAGCCATGGGCGTCCCGGGCTTTACGGCCACGACGCCGGATGAGCTGGACGAAGCCATAGAAAAATTCCTGTCCGTACCAGGACCAGCACTGCTGGAAGTGACCATTCCGGCCGATGAAAATGTCTATCCCATGGTACCGGGCGGCAAAGGCCTGAATGAAATGATTCTGGAAGGAGGCAACCGGACATGAGACAACATCTGGCTCTGCTCGTAGATAATAAGCCGGGCGTCCTGACCCATGTCGCCGGCCTCATCAGCCGCCGCGGCATCAATATCGAAGCCATCAATGCCGGCTATACCGAAGACGCCGATATTACGCGTATCAATATCATCGTAGAAGTCAAAGACCACTGGGAACTGGATCAGGCCGTCAACCAGCTGGCGAAATTAATCAATGTCATCAAAATCGTCATCCTCGACAACAAGCCCTTTGTCAGCTACGACCTGGCCCTGATCAAAATCCGGTACATCACGGCCAAGGACCGGATTGAGCTCAGCAATCTGGCAGAACTGTTCCACGCCAAAATCGTAGACGTTGACAAACAGTCCCTCATTTTCCGTCTCGCCGGCCGGGAAGACCACATCGATGCCATGCTGAATATGCTGCAGTATTACGAAATACTGGAAATTGCCCGCACCGGCTCTATCAGCCTGTCCCGGGGAAAAGATGCGGTCAAGCACATGGAACCGTAGAAAGGAGCCGCTATGACCTGTCCCGATTTACATCACCTTTTCGTCTGCCGGGATCTTCTCTCTGATCCCCTCATCCAGACACTGCAGTCCCTGCAGCAGTCTCCCGGTCAGGAAGACCTGCCCTCAAAGCTTTCCGCCCGGCTCATTGAAAAAGCCGAACAGCTGGGACTTTCGGGAAACCTGCTGCCAGCCTATCTGACTTATCAGCTCATCTGGGGTGACAATACGGCATCGCGGACGCTGGAACGAAGCGGCACATACGGGCCCGGCCTTGAAGCCGCCCTGGCATCGGACATGGCAGTCCTGCTGCCGTATCTGCGCATGGACACAGCGTCTCTTACGGGATGCGCTTTTCTGTCCGCCTATGTGCCGGCCGCCCCGGTCCGGTCCCACGAACTGGCCAGCCTGATGGACGGCCTCACCCGGGCAGATTCGCCCGGACAGGCGGCCCGGATACTGCTGGACCATTACAAGACCCATGGCAGCGGCTCTCTGGCCCGGTTCACGGCGTTCCGTCTTTCTTCATCAGGACACCTTACGGGAATCCGCGATTTTCCGGACTATGACTGGGATGACCTCATTGCCTATCAGCGGCAGAAAGAAAAACTGCTGGCAAACACCCAGGCCTTTCTTGCCGGCCACCGGGCCAACAACGTGCTCCTCACGGGGGCCCGCGGCACAGGCAAATCAACGGCCGTCAAGGCCCTGGTAAGCCGCTACCGGGACCGGGGCCTGCGGCTGGTCCAGATTGCCCGCGGTCAGTTATCACAGCTGTCAGCCGTCATGGAACGGCTATGTGCCAGTAAAAATCTGAAATTTATCCTCTTTTTCGACGACTTGTCCTTCGACGAAGGGGAAACAGAATACAAATATCTGAAATCGGTCATCGACGGCGGCGTCACGCCCCAGCCGGATAATGTGCTCATCTATGCGACGAGCAACCGCCGTCATCTCCTGCGCGAATCCTGGCAGGACCGCAGCGACCAGATTGATGATATCTACATGCAGGACAGTGCCAATGAATCGATTTCTCTGTCAGACCGGTTCGGCCTGATTCTGCACTACGCCCAGCCCACCCAGGAGGAATACCTGGCTATAATCCGCCATGAGTTGGAAAAAGCCGGCATCACGCTCGATAAGGAAACGCTGCGGATCCTCGGCGTACGCTGGGAACATGAACATTCCGGACGCAACGGCCGCATTGCCCATCAATTCGTCACCTGGTATCTGGGCCAGCAGGGATTGAAGCAGGCCGTATCGGGAAGCGTCTGATTCTGATATCGTATACTATAGGACATACATTTCCATTCCAGAAGGAGGCATCTTATGCGCAGTGACATCGTAAAAAAAGGCAGTACCCGTACGGCTCATCGTACGTTATTCCATGCCATGGGCTATTCCAACGAAGACCTGTCCAAGCCGCTCATCGGCGTCGTCAACTCGTTCAATGAAATCATTCCTGGTCATATCCATCTCCGGGAAATCGCCCAGGCCGTCAAACTCGGCGTAGCCGCAGCCGGAGGCACGCCTATCGAATTTCCCGCTATCGGCGTCTGTGACGGCATCGCCATGGGCCATGACGGCATGAAATTCTCCCTTTCCAGCCGCGAACTGATCTGTGATTCCATCGAAGCCGTCGCGACGGCCCACGCCTTTGACGGGCTGGTCCTCATCCCCAATTGCGACAAAATCGTACCGGCCATGCTCATGGCTGCCGGCCGCCTGAATATCCCGGCTGTCGTCGTCAGCGGCGGCCCTATGCTGGCCGGCCGTTACCAGGGACGCAATATCAGCGTCAGCACCATGTTCGAAGCCGCCGGCAAAGTAGAATCGGGGCAGATTACGCCGGACGAACTGGAAGATATGGAAGAACGGGCCTGCCCGGGCTGCGGATCCTGTGCCGGGCTGTTTACGGCCAACACCATGAACTGTCTCACAGAAGTACTTGGCATGGGGCTTCCCGGCAACGGCACCATTCCGGCCGCCTATTTCGGACGGCGCCGCATGCTGGCGAAAAAAGCCGGTGAAGTCATTATGGACCTCGTACGCCGCGATGTCCGTCCCCGTGACATCATGACCCGTGAAGCCTTCGAAAACGCCATCGCTGTCGATATGGCCATCGGCGGTTCGACCAATACAGCTCTCCATCTGCCTGCCATTGCCCATGAAGCAGGCGTTGACCTGCCGCTTTGTGTCTTCGATGAAATCAGCCGCAAATCCGCCTACATCACCAAAATGAGTCCGGGCGGCACCTATCATATGCAGGACCTGGATGAAGCCGGCGGCATCAGCGCCGTCATGAAGGAACTGACGAAACTGGGACTCATTCATACAGGAGCACAAACCGTCACCGGTACCATTGCCAGCCGCATCGAACACGCGGAAATCCTGAATCACGAAGTCATTCACGGTGTGGAAAATGCCTATATGCACAAAGGCGGCATCGCAATCCTTACAGGCAATCTGGCTCCCGACGGCTCGGTCATCAAAGAAAGTGCCGTAGACCGGGACCTCCTCGTCTACAAAGGAACGGCCCGCTGTTTCGATGCCGAAGAAGACGCCATCGAGGCCATTATCGGCGGCAAAATCCACGAAGGTGATGTCGTCGTCATCCGATATGAAGGTCCCAAAGGAGGACCGGGCATGAGAGAAATGCTCAACCCGACGGCAGTCATTACCGGCATGGGCCTCAAAGTCGCACTGCTCACGGACGGCCGTTTCAGCGGTGCCAGCCGCGGAGCCTGCATCGGTCATATCTCACCGGAAGCCATGGAAGGCGGCCCTATCGCCCTCATCCACGACGGAGATACCATTTCCATCGACATTCCCCGGCGCAAACTGGAACTCTGCGTCAGCGATGAAGAACTAGCCGAACGCAAAGCTGCCTGGAAACAACCGGAACCCAAAGTCAAAACGGGCTATCTGTCCCGATATGCCCGCCTCGTCACGTCTGCCAATACGGGCGCTGTACTGAAATAAAAGAGAAATTAAAAGCGGGGCCACAGTCCCATGAGTGTATACCCATGGGCTGCGGTCCCGCTTTTATATATTTATCCGTATCCGGATCAGTATTCTGTTTTGCTCGTCTTTGTCCAGATGCCCATTTTTTCAGCTTCTTTGATGAGGTCTTCCCGGAAATCAGGATGAGCAATATTGATCAGCGCTTCGGCACGCTGCCATGTGGACTGGCCTTTGAGGAGGGCTACGCCGTATTCCGTAACGATGTAGTGAACGGCCGAACGCGGTGTCGTAACGACAGAACCCGGAGTCAGTGTCGGGCGGATCAGCGATTCCAGGCTGCCGTCTTTCAGTTTACGCGTCGAATGGACACAGATAAAGCCCTGGCCGCCTTCGGAGAGATACGCGCCCTGTGCGAAGTCCAGTGCACCGCCGGTGCCGCTGATATGGCGGTACCCTGCCGATTCTGCGCAGACCTGGCCATAGAGGTCGAGGTTGATGCAGCTGTTGATGGAGACAAAGTTGTCAATGCTGGCAACAACATTGATGTTATTGACATAGTTGACCGGAGCATTGAATACAATCTGGTTGTCATCGATGAAATCATACAGGCGCTGCGTGCCGCCGGCGAAGGTGTACATGATCTTACCTCTGTCGCGGTTCTTCTTCCCTGTAATCTTGCCGGCTTCATAAAGTTCTACGTAGGGATCTACCAGCATTTCCGTATGACCGCTCAGGTCCTTGACATCCGATTCTGCCAGTTTGTGGCCGATAGCGGACGGAACACCACCGATGCCGAGCTGCAGTGTACTGCCGTCTTTGATCATAGGTACGACGAAGCTGGCAATTTTATCATCCACAGGTGTAGACGGTTTATTCGGGACAATCGGCATATCCGGATTGGAGCCTTCTACAATCATATCTACATCGGCAATGTTCAGTTCCGTTTCATATCCCAGTGCCTTCGGCATTTTCTGATTGACTTCTACGATGACCTTATCAGCAGATTTCAGGATACCGCGTAAATCGGCTACCTGAGGCCCCAGATTGAAATTGCCCCATTTATCCATGGGATGTACCTGGAAGATGGCGACATCGACTTTTTTATGGCTCCAGTATTTCGGCAGTTCATTAAAGAGGAGCGGCATGAACCAGCAGCGGCCAGCTTTGTTCATTTTGCGGTCAAATCCATTGAAATGACCCGATACGAAGCGGACCTGATCATTGGATTCCGTTTCCGTATAGGTAAAGAAAGGATGATCCTGAATCAGTGTGGCATCAATGATTTCGACGTCTTTCAGACCATCATTATTGATATGGTCCGCCAGTGCTTTATCTGTATCGTACGGAGCCGAACAGCCAAGGCCGTAGGATACGCGGTCTCCGCTTTTGACGATAGCTGCCGCTTCCTGCGGCGTCACGAGTTTCTTCTGATATTCTTCTGCAATTTGTGAAAGTTTGTACATGTCTCTGGGTACCTCCTTACGCATAAACCCGTCCGCTCTGGCCGGACTAAACCGCGGATATATCCCCATCCAGCGGCATCGGGGTTATGTTACCAATGAATTTATTAAGATAAAAAAAGAAGTATTGTTCTTTTTTATTATACGAAATTTGTGAAAAATAAGTCAAGGTCAAACGCTTTACTCATGCGAAAAACATCTTGTATACATGATTATTTCGTATTTCCATCATGGCTTCCGCCCTGCTTCTTATCGATGATATCCTTGATGTTTTTCAGTTCGTCCAGATTGACTTCCTTGAGCAGCATGCGGAACTGTGCCAGCTGTTTTTCCACATCGGGAGCCAGTTTCGGAAAGTCCGGCTTAATGACCTTCAGTTTTTCCAGAACAATCTGGGCTACGACGTAGCGGGTATACCATTTGTCATCGGCCGGCACGATATACCACGGGGCATACTTGGTCGATGTCGCACTCAGGACTTCCCCGTATATCTTCTGATACCGGTTCCAGTACTTTCGTTCGTTGATATCGGACATGGAGAATTTCCAGTTCTTTTGTTTGGTCACAATGCGGTCTATGAGGCGTTTTTTCTGTTCATCCTTGGATACGTGAAGGAAAATTTTGACCATGGGGAATCCATTTTCCGCCAAATACCGTTCCCAATCCCGTATCTGACGGTAACGGCGTTCCCATATATCCTTGCCAATCAGTTTTTCCGGCATGCCGTCGCTCTTGATCAGGTTGTGGATATGGGTTACGACGACGTCTTCATAATGGGACCGGTTGAATATGCCGATTTCTCCGCGGCCGGGCAGGGCTTTATTGATCCGCCACATATAGTCATGATCCTTTTCTTCGGCGCTGGGCTGTTTGAAACTGGTAACATGCACCCCGGCCGGATTCAGCTGGGCAAAGACGTGTTTGACCGTACCATCCTTTCCTGCGGCATCCATGGCCTGCAATACGATGATGATTCCGTAATGGTTGTCGGCATAGAGCTTTTCCTGCCAGCCATTCAGTTCTTCCATTACGCGGGGCATCCATTCTTTTTTTACTTTCTTTTTATCCACGTCTATGTCACACGCTGTGGCATATTGACTGAGGTCTACCTTTTCTCCTTCTTTGACACGATATCGTTCGATATTCATGAATCCGTACCTCCTTATTCGCAGTGTATATGATTATTATAACTCATGAGCAAGAAAAAGTGTGTGTTTTTGTCGAATTCATATAACAAAAACGGAGCCATACTAACATAAACCGATGGTCTTCTTAGTACAGCTCCGTTTTATAATTTTTTCGTGTCAGGCCCCCAGCAGACTGCCGACGATGATACCCAGATAGGTACCGATGACGTAACCAAACGTACCGACCAGCATAGACGGCCCGACGAGACGGGTCCATCCCTGGGAAATAGCCATGCCGGCAGCCGTCGTCGGTCCGCCGATATTGGCATTGGAAGCCAGGATAATATCTTCCAGATCGAAATGGAACAATCTGCCGCCGATGAAGCAGAATGCCATATTGACGACGACCATGAGGAAGCAGAATACAAATAGCAGCGGTGCATTGCGCAGGATTTCCATAATCGAAGCAGGCACGCCGATGACGAAGAAAAAGAGATAAATGAAATATGTCCCCACTTCCTGGGCGCCGTGCATAGCCGCAGCTTTTTTAGCAAAAAACGTGGCATACACCATGGAAATGACCGTAATCCACACATACTGGCTGCCAAAGAAAGTATTGCACATATCGAGGAACCAGTTTCCTTTAGGGATGACACCGGCCAGCCCTGCCGCAATCAGTTTGGAAATGGTCACGACGATGACAGCATAGGCCAGATCGATGGCAATATCTTTAAGGGAAATATCTTTTCTCCCCCAGTAAGCCGCAGCCAGCGTCTTACCTTCTTCCGATACGCCGTTCTGCAATACGGCGTCAATATGGGGATGGGTATAGACCCGGCGGAAAAAGGCATTGCCGGCAATAGCCAGCAGGACCAGGAAATAGACCGCCATATTGAGATTATCGGCCACCGTCGCCGACGAAACGAGGGTGCCGCCAGCCTTGAAGGCATCGGCCAGTGCCGTAAAATTCACGCCGCCGCCAATATACGAGCCGGTCATCATGGCAGCGACCTTAGGAAGCCCCGGCACAAAAGGCCCCAGCAGCCAGGTCCCCAGAACGGCCCCACAGACCGTGCCGGCAGAGCCAATCAAAAAAATAAAGAGCAGCCGCCCCGTTTCCCGCCATATTTTCTGCAGGTTTGCCTGCAGCAAAAGGAGCGGAATGGCCAGAGGCACGGCATAGCCCCAGACAACATCGTCATAAATGGGCGCACTCGTAGGAATAATCCCCGTATTGACCAGAACCAGGGCCATGACCAGCGCGATGACGGCGCCGGAAATCCGCGACGCCCAGGTATACCGTTGTTCCAGATAAATAGAAACCGCTACGGCTCCGCACATTATCGTCATGAGCATCCACGTATTCTGCGGACTCACCAGAGTTGCCATACAAAATCCCCCTTATGCCTAGTGATTATCACAATTAGTATGATGTACATTATACATGATTTCTGCCAATTATCTACCCTCTCTATACCCTTTTTTCTTATCCAATCGGACATTTTCCTCCATTGTGTCCAGTCTTTGCCAATTCTAAAACAGTTTCTGTTATAATAAAGGGCAAAAGGAGGATGTCTCATATGAATAACCCATTTTCCCCCAAACTAAAAACGCTGCCGAAAATGACATCCGGCAGGATTGCTCTCTGGCAGGCCATGACTGCATTAGGATATAAGAAACAATATCATGAAATCACCGTAAAGGAACTCTGCAAAACAGCCTATATCGCCCGCAGTACGTTCTATCTGACGTATAAAAATATAGATGAACTTCTCATGGACATGGAAGATTACCATCTCCGTCAGCTCATCCCGATTTATGACGTATACGTCAAGACCAACTATCTCAACCGGCAGGATCATTTCTGTTCCGACACGATCCGCTATATACAGGAAAACAGAAAGGTTTTTTACCTATTTCTCGTCCAGCAGCCTAATATGCGGTTTATCCAGAAATGGAAGATTCTGATCAAATATTGTCTCTGGGAAAATCTGAAGAAAGACGATGCATCGGGAGCCCTTACACCGCAGGAAGAACTGCTCTTTGAAATGATTTCCGGCGAAATCGTCACCGCCCACGGGATCCTGTTGAAATACACCCAGGAGGAAACCGTAGAAGACTTAAAAAAGGTTCTGAACGAGGGATTATGTTTTTTCGGAAAAATGTACACCCTGATCAATACTGGACAGAATGCGCAATAATGTCGCAGACATCCCGATATCTGTAAGCTATACTATACATAACAGAAAGGGATGATACATATGACGAAAAGTAAAATGACATTCGTATTAGGACTCGCAATTTCCATGCTCATGAGTACAGCCGTATTGGCAGCCGAACCGGCGACCATTGCCGGCGGGGGCACTGGCGGCATCGGCTCCGATATTGCTACACGGGCCTTCAACGAAGGATCGACGGGCAATGAAATGAACCAGAGTGCAGCTGAACCCGTCACAATTGCCGGTGGTGGCACTGGTGGAATCGGCTCCGATATCGCTACACGGGCCTTTAACGGCAATCTGACCGGTACGGAAAACACCAGCCCTGCTATGCCAGAAACCATTGCCGGTGGCGGTACCGGCGGCGATGGAACCGATCTTTGCCTCCGCGTATTCAATTCGTATCACAAATAACAGTATATGGCTGGCCCTCTCTGCCCCTGGCGTTTTCTCCCCCTAACGTCAGGGGCAGATTTATATATGCGTATTAATGTATCACACCCATGGATACCAGTACGACAAAAATGACAAAAGCCACAACGACCAGCATCCCCATCTGCATCATATTCACAGCAATCCTCCTCTCCTGTACTATATCTATCATATCATAGATTGCCTAATCCGGAGAAGAACATCACCAGTATTACACCGGCAAACCAATGCAAATAAAAACGGGACTGCCCCGAAAGACAGTCCCGTTTTTATTTGTAGTGCCAGGGCATATAGCCTTATTTTGCGTGGAAGGCATCCGTATTGGCCTGGAAATGCTGATACAGGCTGACCGTATCCGTCTGCAGAGCCAGATACTGTACGCCCCTCTGTTTCCAGTTGATGGCCGATTCGATGCTGTCTACGTACAGACCGATTGCCACGCCATTTTCTTTGCCCAATTTCAGGATCGTATCAATCTGAGCCAGAACCTTGGGATGTTCCGTCTGTCCCGGGATGCCAAGGGATGCCGAAAGATCATAGGGCCCGATGAATACGACATCTACGCCTTTGACTTTCAGGATATCCGAAATATTTCTGGCTCCGTCCTGCCCTTCTACCTGGAGCACGACGATGGTATTGGCATTAGACTGGCCAAAGAACTGTTCACTCGTCATGCGGCCATATTCGCCGGCATGGACAAAACGGTTGCAGCCCCGTTCGCCTTCCGGTGTGAATTTTGCGCCTTTGACAGCCCGTTCTGCTTCTTCAGCAGATCCGATTTCTGGAATTTCTACACCGTCAGCACCTGTATCGAGCACTTTTCCAATGAGGGTCGGATCATTGGTATTGACGCGGAAAATAGCGGCTGTCCCTGCCAGCTTTGCCGCACGTGCCAGATTGGCTGCATCTTCGACAGCGATTTCGCCGTGTTCCCCATCGAGAATCACGAAATCATATCCTGCCAGACCGGCAATCTGTGCAATGGCCGGGTTATTCAATTCGATGAACGTTCCCAGCAATGCTTCTCCATTTTTGATTTTTTCCTTGAATTGATTCATGCATACCACTCCTCTGAAAGAGGCTCCCTACTTGTAATCATAGCACGTTTTATATATAATCAAAATGCAAGTTCGTAATAGCAATCGTACATATTATCACCTATACTCATACTACTCAGGGTATCACAGACCCGTTTCCGTTGCACTATGTGGAAAATATTAATATGATTTTGGGAATATTTTGACATCCGTAGCAAAGTCTAAGTCATCTATGCTATAATAACCTATAGCATGCATCTATAACGTTTACAGAGGGTTAACTATGACAGAACTAAAACTATCACCGAAAAAGCCAAGGGAAAACAGCCGGGAATATGTTTTCCGCATGATGTACGACAATATCATGTCCTTCCAGCTCGTGCCCGGCACCGCTATTTCCGAACAAGACATTTCATCCCAGCTCGACATCAGCCGTACGCCCGTGCGCGATGCCTTCGTACGCCTGGCCCAGCTGAAGCTGCTCGATATCGTTCCCCAGCGTAAAACGACAGTATCGCGAATCCATACAGAACAATTGGACGATTCCTGTTTCATGCGCCAGGCCGTGGAATGTGCCATCATCAAGCAGGCCTGCGAAAAATTCCCCAAAACACATATGAAACGCCTGGAAAATAACCTGGCACGGGAGCAGCAGGCCATTGCAAAATCAGACAATAACAGCTTGTTCAGATTGGATGAAGTACTACATAAAACAATTTTCGATGGCTGCCATCGCGGCCGCATCTGGGATTACCTTACCCAGACGGACCTCAATTATCTCCGCGCCCGCGTGCTGGTCACCATGTCCCGGGTCAATCAGATGGAAATCGTATTCGACCAGCATCGCCGGATCGTAGAAGCCATCAAAAATCAGGATGAACAGGCGGCTCTGGACGTAATGGGCCCCCACGTCGTCCGAGTCCTCCCCCTTCTCAAAGGGCTAAAAGAATTCTATCCGACCTATTTTGCATAACTCATACAACGCTAATCCGGCCCCGTCCATGACAGGGCCGGATTTTTGTATGCACAGGACACATGTATCTTTCATAAAGCATATAGATTATTCATACTGGACAATATATGCCGTTTCTGCATTGACATTCATCAGAAAAGAAACGTATACTTAACGTACATAAAACGAATACTAGGATACAAGTAAAATAAGTAAAGGAGTGTATACATATGACTTGGAGAAGTGCATCATTCATCGGCGATCCCGATAAAGGCGCCCTGGCCCGCGGCCTATACCGCTCTATGGGCTATAATGACGAAAATTTCAAAAAACCATTTATTGCTATCGTCAATACCTGGAACGATATCTGCCCGGGACAATATAACCTGAAGCGCATTGCCAGTTATGTCCGCGCCGGCATTGAAGAAAACGGCGGCACCCCCTGCGAATTCGGGACCATCGGCGGCTGCGACGGCATCGCCCAGGGCCACGACGGCATGCATTATATCCTCCCGTCCCGTGAAATCATCGCTGCCAGTATTGAAATCATGGTCCAGGCCCACATGCTGGACGGCATGGTCCTCCTCGGTTCGTGCGATAAAATCGTGCCGGGCATCCTCATGGCCGCTGCCCGGCTGAACCTGCCCGCCATCGTCGTAAACGGCGGCCCCATGTATCCCGGTCACCATAACGGGAAAGACATCGACGTCAATGAAACAGCCGTATACGCTGGAAAATACCGGTCTGGCCAGTGCAGCCGCGAAGAGTTCGAAACGGTAGAACGCGCTGCCTGTCCTACTCCCGGTTCCTGTCAGATGATCGGTACGGCCAATACCATGAGCTGCCTGGCAGAAGGCCTGGGCATGTCCCTGACTGGTTCTGCCATGATTCCCACAGTAGACAAAAAGCGCATGGACGTAGCCCGCCAGTCGGGACGGCGCATCGTCGATATGGTCAAAGAAGGTCTCCGTCCCCGTGATATCATCACCCGCAAATCCATTGAAAACGCTGTCCGCCTCGGCATGGCTATCGGCGGTTCGACCAACCTCATCATGCATATCCTGGCCATTGCCCACGAAGCAAAAGTTCCATTTACTATAGACGACTACGAAAAACTAAGCCGTACGACACCGCAGATTGCCCGGCTCATGACAGCCAGCCAGTACGACATGGTTGATTTCTACGAAGCTGGCGCCGTTCCTGCCGTCATGCATGAAATCCTGCCCCTGCTTCACGGCGATGCTCTTACCGTAACGGGGAAAACCATGGAGGAAAATCTGAAAGACGCCCGCATCCTGCGTCCGGAGGTCATCCATCCGCTGGAAGACCCGGTCCGCCCCGACGGAGGACTGGCTATTATCAAAGGCAATCTGGCGCCCCTTTCCGGCGTCTGCAAACCCGCAGCCATCCCCGTAGAGCATCATACCTTTGAAGGTCCGGCCAAAGTATACGACAGCGAAGAAGACCTGACCCAGGCCATATACGACAATAAAATTGAAAAAGGAGATATCATCGTCGTCCGTTACGAAGGACCCAAAGGCGGCCCCGGCATGAGAGAAATGTTTACGCCACTGGAATTGCTGCTGGGATATGGACTGGCAGAAGATGTTTTCCTCATCACTGACGGCCGTTTCTCCGGTTCCAACAAAGGCGGATTCGTTGGCCATATTTCTCCTGAAGCAGCTGAAGGAGGTCCCCTGGCTATCGTAGAAGACGGGGACCGCATCCGCATCGATATCCCCAACCGCCGACTCGACCTCCTCGTTCCGCAGGAAGAAATCGACAGAAGACTGGCACACTGGCAGGCTCCGGAACCAAAAATCAAAGACGGATACCTGTCTGTCTATGCCCGCCTGGTCACATCGGCCCATTACGGCGCTATCATCAAATAATCAGAACCGACAAAAGGACTGCCAGGGAAGCCCCGCTTCCCTGCAGTCCTTTTAATCAGTGGATTTCTTTCCAATTTTTTACATACGGGCCGGCAGGTTTCCGTTCGTCTACCAGACCTACCATATAATCGATGGAAGTCTCGTAGAACCGTGCCAGAATAGCCAGTCTGGCAATCGAAATCTTCCGTTTTCCTGATTCATACAGGCTGTACGCCACCTGCGTACAGTGCAGCATATCTGCCACTTCCTGCTGAGACAGCCGGGCTTCATACCGCAATTCCCTCAATCTGCCATATTCCTGCATACCACACCTTCTCTCTGCAGCATACCAAGCAACCACCTATATATAAAATGCAGGGGCGCCTGCCATTGCTCCTGCTATACATAATCCCCCGAGTTTTATTTGCTATAACTATTATAACACGTTATAGGTCATAATGTATTATTTTTCATAAAAAAGATACGATGCATGCTGTTTATGTATAGAAAACAGGTCTTGCCTTCATAATTTGCAAGACCTGCCTGATAGAGAAGATGAATCAGAATATATTATTTTTTTAGAGAACCCCGTTCTGCCTCTACATCGCCGGAAGACCACTCTGCCGCCTGGGCAATGACATCCGTCGCTACGCCGAGTTTCAACAAATTCTGCACTATTTTGCGCGTCTGATCCCGGGCCCCGTCCTGCCAGCCTTCGCTCCAGCCATTCTGCCAGACTTCCGTAGTAGAAATCCCTTGATCATAAAACTCTTCCTTCTGTTGCCATATGTTGAGCGTATCCAGTTCATCCGGTGAAAACGTCATATCATCATCGTGCTTCATAGGTATGCCTCCTGCAGTTTTTTACTTATATTATGGCAGGAAGCCGCATAAGAGTAAAGGAAAAAATTAATAGAGCTGCAACAGCTGTGGAATCACTCCGGTGGACTGGATGGCTTCGAGACACTCTAAAATACCGACGACTCCGATAAACCACAATACATCAAAGGCCGCCTTGCGGAAAACTTTGGGCTTTACCGTATATTCTTTCGGTTCGTAATACAGGCTCCTGTCCGGGATGAACCGGGGCACGTCGGCCAGGTATTCTTCGTAAGGCTTGCCAAACAAGCGGAGCAGTTTCTGTTCTTCTGACCGGATTATTACAGGGTATATCACGGCAAATCCCATAATAAGCATTGCTGCCAGCGACAAGGATTCCGTGCACAATCCGACGCCGGCACACCCCAGGAAGCTGAAGAAATACAGAGGATTGCGGCAGACCGAATAGGGACCTTCCCGAACCAGCACCCCGTCTTTATAACCGGCAATATACTGGGCACACCACATTCTTCCCGCCGTCGCCAGCCCCACCAGCAGACATCCTAAAAAGAAAAGAATCCCCGTCAGCATCGGGGCTGCCATTTCCAGCGGTTTTCCCGAAACAAGAAATAACACGACAAAGGCCAGACCCAGTATTTGTGAAATGCGCGTCCTGTATGTAACTAAAAATTTCATATTTCCGTTCCTCCCATGCACTATGTGATTGTCTATACCGGGAGTATACCAATGATTATTAAAAATATGGTATATAAAGGATTAGGAAATGTTAAACAAAGAATATAAATTTTTTAAATCAGGACTTGCGTAATTCACAAATTTGATTTAGGATAATACTATCAGTTCATGGGGATGTAGCTCAGCTGGGAGAGCGTGCGGTTCGCATCCGTAAGGTCGAGAGTTCAATCCTCTTCATCTCCACCAGAAAAACGGAGGCCGTCACTGAAAGTGGCCTCTGTTTTTATTTTATCTTTTACATACTATTACAGGAATTGACCATGGGACGCGTGGACCATGCCGCAATTCCTTTTTTATTGCCGCTGGCCTTATGGAGGCTCTGTCCGGCAGGAAAGGAATCCTATGAAAAACACTGCCATCGTATTTCTGTTTGCACTACTTGCCTGCCCCATCATATCGTACGGGCAGATTCCGCCATCCTCATCAACTCTTCAGGGCCCTTCTCCTGCGGAAGTATCCCGGTTCTCCTGTGAAGGCCGGGTCTGGCGCCTCGACGCCACCGATGTAACGGCACTCCCCCGCAATTTCCGTACAACCGATATGTCCTTCCGGCCTGTCGAAAAAAAATATCAGCAGGAAATCGATGCTGCCTATATTCCGTCCCGGCGAGGACTATCCAGACTGCACGCTTCCGGCTCGGCACAATTCACGGAAAAGCAGCTGCAGGCATTGGCTGGCGTATTAAAAGAAAAGGCATCCGGACCGGTGTATATTGTAGACCTGCGTCAGGAATCCCATGGGTTTGCCGATGGGATCCCCATCAGCTGGTACGGGCCGCGGGACTGGGGTAATAAAGGCAAAAGCCATCACGCTGTCCTTCAGGACGAAAAAAATCGGCTTCACCACCTCAAAGGAAAGACCATCACTCTGTATCAGCAGGGAAAAGACGATGCCGTCCTTCCTGTACGCACCGTCCTCGTCGGCCGGGCACAGACGGAACAAGAACTCGTGCAGGCTGCAGGCCTTCACTATTACCGCATCACGGCTACAGACCACCTCTGGCCCCGGCCGGAAACGATAGACCAGTTCATCCGCTTTGTCCAGTCCCTGCCGCCCCAGGCCTGGCTGCACTTTCATTGTGAAGCCGGCATGGGCCGGACGACGGCTTTCATGAACCTGTACGATATGATGAAAAATCCATCCGTTCCCCTGAAAGACATCCTGTACAGAGAATATGAAATCGGGGGAAATTATACGGCCCATACCGTTTCCCATACCTCTCCATCCGACTGGAAAGGTCCGTACTACAATGAAAAGAGCCGCATGATACGGCTCTTCTATCAGTATGTACAAGAAAATTACCGGACAAACTTTGTCCATTCCTGGAGTAACTGGCTCAAGGCTCACGAAACAGAAAAATATATGTAAAACAAAGACTGCCTGACCGTACAAATTTCTGTCCGGTCAGGCAGTCTTCTCTCAATAAACTTACTTGATTTTCCCTATTTCTATCTCCTCGATTTTCCCTTTTTCGATTTCAAAAACCATTCCTACGTCAGGAGTACCGACGGCCGTATAAATGAACTTGTCACCATGAATCACATCGGGTGCGCCATATGTCTCCTGCAACACCGACGCATCCATCCCTACGTGGATTCCTTCCGGCGTCTGCCAGCCATTGTTGGCCGAGGATTCTACACGATATACGATTTCATCCGCCAGATGAATGGATACTGAATCGCCATATTCATACTCGACGACCGACCCGGACGGAACAGACGACGTATACTCACGCTCAATCTCCGTCGGCGCACCGTATATCTGCCGTACATACGAACCATCACTGCCATACCCAATGCCACCCAGATACAAAGACTCCTGGGGTACAGAAGCAAATGCGGCCGAAGCAGCCAGCGTCAAGAGAGTTGCAGAAACAACCATTGTCCATTTTTTCATTTGCGTTCACGCTCCTCATGTAATTTAGATAATTATTATTGATTATTATTCTATCATACAATTTCATGCACTCGCAAGGGGTACGACACAAACCATCGGTCATACTATGACGCGGACGACGATTTTGACGGCTTTGTCCCAGTTGTATCCATCGGGAATGATGGTAATCGTTGACGTTCCCGGTTTGTTTGCCGTGAACAAGTCGTCTTTGCAGGTCAGCGCCCCCTGTCCATTGTACAGGACGCGTTCCCGTATCCCCCGGTTCAGCCGGCGCAACTGCATCGTTTCTCCTACTTTCATGGTCAGCGACTGCTGGGATGTATAAACAATCCCGTTATTACCAATACTAAATGAAATGGTATGTCCTGCCGGGACGGCGATTTCTTCAGGCAGTTCTTTTGCAATCAGGCGTTTGCCTTTCCAGCGGTACACCGTATCCTGATGGCCCATGTGTTCGACGAGCTGGCCATTTTTGATTTCTACATTTCCCTGGAAAATAGCCGACCGGCTTAATAGTACCTGTGGCTTTTCATTCAGCCAGGCCAGTACATCATAGCTCAGGAACGCTCCGCTTCCTTCGTGTTTATACAATACCAGCTGATCCCGTTTATTGTTCAGCAGATTTCCCGACAGGACATGAAGCGGGGCATATTTTCGCTCACTCTGGTAGATAGGAGTCCATTTCTTCTGCATCTCATCATAGGTCATGACAGCCGCCACATGAGATGGCCCATAACTGGCACCTTTCACATATCCGCTCAGGACATAATCATCCGCATCAGCCCCCGTAAAGTGGACCGGCACCTGCTCCTTGAGGACAAATTGCGGTTCCAGCTGCTGAAATGTATCCGCTGGTTCAGCTGCCTGTACCAGCACACCGGACAAACAACAAATGCTCAGAATCTGCAATACCTTTCTCATCCACGTTTTCTTCATCATCAGATGTCCCTCCTGACTATCTTATCACTACATATCTTTTCTGAAAACAGCTCCTGCCAGTCTCCCAGATCCAGTTTTGCCAAGATTGTCATCTCCATTCCCTGCATCGTTTTTTCCATTATACCATGCCCACGGCCATAACCCTATGTTCCTCCGGCAGATTTTTTCAATAAAAATGATAGTCCGTTGCAAATGCAACTGTCACATAGTATCCGCTGGATTATACTAACCATGTAAGGACGAAACGCCGATCTACATGTTAGTGATAATACGAATAGGAGACGATACACATGGGAAAAAAATTGACAGACAAAGTGACCTGGGTAGGAAAAATCGATTGGGAATTGAATGAATTCCATGGACATGAATATTCTACAGAAAAAGGATCTTCGTACAACTCGTACCTGATCCGCGATACGAAGACCGTTTTGATGGACACCGTATGGAAACCCTTTGATGAAGAATTTGTCGCTAACCTGAAGCGCGAAATCGACCTCAGGGACATCGATTATATCGTCATGAACCACAATGAAAACGATCACAGCGGTGCCCTGCCGGCCCTGATGCGTGAAATCCCGGACACACCGATTTACTGCACGAAAAAAGGGGAAGCCATCCTGCGCGGTCTGTATCACCAGGACTGGAACTTCGTCAATGTAAAAACCGGCGATACGCTGGATCTCGGAAGCAGCCAGCTCGTCTTCATCGAAGCCCCGATGCTGCACTGGCCCGATACGATGTTTACCTATATGACCGGCGAAAATATCCTCTTCAGCAATGATGGATTCGGCCAGCACTATGCCAGCGAAAAGATGTACAACGACTGCGTGGACCAGGCCGAACTGTACCAGGAAGCTATGAAATACTATGCTAATATCCTGAACCTGTACAGTCCCATGGTTACCCGTAAGATTGATGAAATCCTGAAAATGAATGTACCTGTATCCATGATCTGCCCCAGCCACGGTGTTATCTGGCGTGATAACCCGCTGCGGATCGTTGCTAAATACCAGGAATGGGCAAAAGCCTATCAGGAAAATCAGATTACTATCATCTACGACACGATGTGGAATTCGACGCGCCGCATGGCCGAATGCATTGCCGAAGGCCTGCGCGAAACTGATCCGACGCTGACAGTAAAATTGTTCAATTCTGCCGTGGATGACAAGAACGACATTGTTACGGAGGTCTTCAAATCGAAGGCCATACTCGTAGGTTCTCCGACGATTAACTACGGCTTCCTCTTCTCCATCGGCGGCATCATGGAAATGATCCGTGGCCTGAAATTCAAGAATAAAAAAGCAGCCGCCTTTGGCAGCTATGGCTGGAGCGGTGAAGCAGTCAAACAGATTACAGCCCTTCTTCAGGGATCCGGTTTTGATGTCGTAAATGACGGACTCCGCTGCCAGTGGAATCCGGACCAGGCAACACAGGAAACGTGCCGCGAATACGGCCGGGAATTTGCAAAAGCCGTCGGCGCCCCGGAAAATCCGGAAGATGAAGTACCGACAGAACTCGGTGATTACAACAACGACGAACAGATCGGCCAGGCTGCAAAGGAACATTTCGAAGATTGGGAAAGAGATGCCCGCGAAGGCGTCAAAGGCGGTTATGCCGGCTAATAGTTTGTAAGACTGTCCCCTTCTATCAGAGATATTTTTAAAAATTTACATTTTATTTCCAACTAAGCATGTGCTCTTTGCTCACATCCAGTGGGCAAAGAGCCTTTGTTTATGTCTGGTTTGGTGAGGAAATTGTACTAGCGATACCAATCCGGACTGGCCTTTCCGATGAGAAATATCAAATGATAATAAAGCTATTGCAATTTCGAAAAATCTGCTAAAATAAAGTTGCATCATTCTATGTTAGCAGATGCTTATAAAGGAGGTTCCTTATGAAAACATTAGATGAACTGTACCAGCAGATGCTCAGGCAGGCCGCTGATGGCAAGCCGATCGATGTCGATGGAGACCCGAAGCTCATCGACTGCCTGGCCCATCCAGACGACCATCCGCTGATCTGGCGGGTAAAACCCTGCGTTTGTCCGCCTGATGAAAAACACCCCTGTGAGGAAGCCTGTTCCTGGGGCGCTATCAAGCCATCTCCCGATGGCAAAGGGCTGGTAATCAACGATGCGGAATGTGTAGGCTGTCAGGCCTGTGTCGATGCCTGCAAACTGGAAAGTCTCAAAACCAGTAAAGATATCATCCCCGTCGTACAGGAACTGCATGACTATGACGGCCCGGTCTATGCACTGGTGGCACCGGCTATCTCCGGTCAGTTCGGTCCTGACGTCACCATAGGGAAGATACGCACCGCCCTGAAACATCTGGGATTCACCGGCATGCTGGAAGTCGCCGTATTTGCCGATATCCTGACCATGAAAGAAGCGCTGGAATTTGACAAAAACGTCCATACAGAAGAACAATTCCAGCTGACGAGCTGCTGCTGTCCTATGTGGATTGCCATGATAAAGAAACTGTATCACCAGCTGCTGCCAAATGTCCCCGGTTCTGTTTCCCCCATGATAGCCGGAGGCCGCACGGTAAAGGCACTGCATCCCAATGCCAAGACCGTATTCATCGGTCCATGCCTTGCTAAAAAAGCCGAACGCAAAGAACCGGATATCGCCGGTGCCATTGATTATGTCCTGACCTATCAGGAACTGCGTGATCTGTTTTCCGTCACCAATATCGATCTGGCCCGGATGGAAGAAGAAAATGTCCCCCACGCATCCCAGTCCGGTATCGGCTATGCCTATGCCGGCGGCGTTTCCGAAGCCGTAGCCATGACCGTCTCCCAGCTGGATCCGGACCGCAAGGTGCCCATCAAGACCCGCAAAGCCGATGGCGTTCCCGGCTGCAAAGCCATGATCAATGACATTCTCGCCGGTAACCGCGATGGCAATTTCTTTGAAGGGATGGGCTGCGTCGGTGGCTGTGTCGGTGGCCCCCGGGCCATCATCAAAAAGGAAGACGGCAAAGCCTGCGTCCAGGCCTACGGACAGGAAGCCCAGAGCCGGACGCCTGTCGAAAATCCTTATGTCATCGAACTGCTTAAACACTTGGGATTTGCTACAGTAGAAGAATTTCTGGAAAAGAGCGACCTCTTCGACCGTCATTTCGACTGACCGTTCATCAAATAAAGGCTGCCTATGAATAAACTGAAACAACGGCTGTGTGCTCTGTTATGTACGACTATACTGATAGGTACAACAGGAGCAGCTTATGCAGCTTCTGATTTTACGAACGATATGAAACTGGCCGTATCTGCCCGGCTGACACCCAATGAAGGAGCTGCCTCCATTGAACGGCAGTACGACCATCCCGATTCCCCGTATTACGCTCATCCCGATTTCTACCACATGAAATCCACGGCATCCCGGATCATTCTCAGCGGATACCAGACCTTCCAACAGACGAGCGAGTGGTCCTGCGGACCAGCAGCCGCCCTGACAGTACTGCAATGGTATGGCCGGGCAGACGGCTGGGACGAGCAAAAACTGGCTGACCTGCGTCATCCTCTGAAGAGCGTGATCGTCCCCGGTTTTCCCAATGGCTATCCGGGAACGACGCTGCGCCAGATGAAGGATATATTTGACGGCGTCGGAGGATTCCATTACATCTCAAGCAGTGACTACCAAAAGAAAGGCCGGACACTCTCTGCCAGCGATGTACGCCAATTCCTGAAAGAGGGCCATCCCATCCTGGTCTGCTGGATAGACTGGAGCGGCCACTGGCAGGCAATCATTGGCTACGATGACATGGGAACCGCCAATGAAGCCGACGACGTCATCATCGTCGCCGATCCGTACGATACCACCGACCATAACCAGGACGGGTATGGAATCTACTCCTGGCAACGGTTCCAATCGATGTTTTCCATGTACAATCAGTTCCCCGGATCAGAAGACGGCAGCAACCAGCTTTTCTTAGTACCCATTCCGGATAAAAAGTAAATTCATAAAAAATCACCTCTGACATCAGTATCCATGTACTAATGTCAGAGGTGATTTTCATTATTAAATTAATTTTCCTGAATTTAACAGGAATCTTTATTTACTAATACTTCTCTAAAATAATATCTTCCTCTCTTCTCTTTTCTAATGATGTCACACTCCATCACTTCAGTAAATTGCATTTTATCCATCCAAAAATGTCAGATATAATCTCATTTCGTATCTGTTGCTTTCCCGGGCACAATGAAGCTTACCGCAAAGCCGTTGTATGTATAGGTGGCACGCTGTCCCTGCGGTATGTTTTCCGGAGCATTTTCGGTCTGGTCACCGGGGCGCACACTGCCACGCGTGTATATGATGTGCCCATCTGCTGTTTTTTCCAGTGTTTCGGTTCGTTTTTGAGTTTTATCGGACAAAGTATAGGTCATCTGAGGGGATATACCGTACATGACAGCCTGATAGTACTGGTCAAACATGGTGCCATCTTTTTTGCCTGTACCGGCATAGAGTACGTCAAAGTCACTGCGGACGTTCTCTATGCGTTTCATATTTTTTGCAAAGTCTTCCAGTGAGATATTGAGTTCCGCTTTGGATGGGAAAAGAAATTCGTCACCACTGAATAAAATTTTCCGTGACTTGTCTAATATGGCAATGCCTCCCAGAGTATGGTTCGAATGGGGAAATGCAATGATCTTCAGTTCCCGGTTGCCGAGATTCAGGGTATAGCCATCGGTCACAGTTATGACCGGATAATCCCGCGGGAAGGTAATTCCGGAAAAACTGGTATAAGGCACGGTCGCATAGGGAATACTTTCTGCCGTCATGAATGCCGCATCAAAGTAGGCATCATTGGCCGTATGATCAAAATGATAATGCGTATTGATGACATATTTGACAGGCTTCGTCGTCAGCGTTTCTGCATATTGCCGTATATTCCCGGCCCCATACCCGCAGTCAATCATAACGGCAATGGAATCCCCTTCGAGAAGATAGCAGTAATCTCCATCAGATTGGATTTTCCACGTGCCGGGAGCGATTTCTTCTGCATCAAACCACGGTTCATCCATCGGAGTCAGTGAGCCATCGCTATTCTTGATAAAAACGTCATGTTTTGAGGAGAAATCGATAGATTGTACTGGCTTCCAGATATAAGAGGAATCTATCTGCGTCACACCGTTGACAATATCTGTACTCCGCCCCGCCATGACGCGCTGTGTCATAACCCGTGGGGTCGTTACCCGTATGGGCTCTCCCAAACGCACGAGTGCATCCGTCGCTTCTTCATATCCTGCCATACTTGCCTTTTCATACCACTGCCGGGCCATCAAAAGATTGGCCGGGACTCCTTCTCCTTTTTCGTACATGCGTCCCAGTGCGTTCTGGGCCGGCGCAGAAATAATGTCACTGCGGTATGAAGCTTTTTCATACATTTCTCTGGCCCTGGTATAATCGACAGCCACACCCAGCCCATCTTCATACATATGTCCCAGATAATAGGTCCCGGTCACATCGCCACGCTGCATCGCCTTCGTATACCATTGCACGGCCGTCTGCAGATTTTTCTCTACGCCATAGCCATTTTCATAACACAGTCCGATATATCGTGACGCTTTGGAATGGCCATGTTCATCGGCATCATGGAAATACTGCAGGGCCAATGTATAATTACCAGACTTATAAGCCGCAATCCCTTTATCCAGGAACGCCCGTGCGAGAAAACTCCGCCTGTGTGACATGGCCCCGTTGGCAAAATGACCCGCTGCCGGAGCTGCCTGAGCCGGCAATACCGTACCCATCCACAGCAGTCCTGTACCTACACAAGCTGTGGCTATGATTTTTTCCCATTGTTTCATACAGACACCTTCTTATTCTGATACCATCTAGTAAAATACGCATGTATTGTATCACATAAAACACGTCTGCATAATAGCTCTATTCATTCTGTACAAAATCCGTGACACAACGTATGTACAAAAAGGATTATTGGCCTGTATCCACCACACAGTCACTCAATCGGAAATGCGGATGCCATTGGGGCCTTTTTCCTGCTGCGAAAAGGTAATGAATTCACGGACAGCCCGGCTAAGGCGGAAAGCATTGAATGAGAAATATTAAAGGCTGATAATGGTTATAGAATACGTAAATAACCAGAAAGACAAAAAAAGAGGCTGCCTGATCAGACAGTCTCCTGGTTTATGTTACCATTAATGTTACGCCTGTGGAGATTCTTCTCCATCGTGTTCCATGTCTTCCGCATCGGGACGGATGATACGGAGGATGGATGCTTCCGAACGTTGTCCCTTCCAGGCTTTATTCAAAATTTTCATAACGATGAATGCCAGAATAAGGCCGCCAATGAATCCGGCTGCAGCCGAACCATTTTCCGATAATCCCCATGACGGGCCCTGGGTATACAGGACAACGATGCTCAGGAGGACAATCAGCATGGGGATACCAAAGCCGATAAATCCACCGAGGGCAATATTCCGTTCCGGCAGGGCGAATTCGACGAAATCTCCTTTTTCAGCTCCGATTTCATTGCGTACCTCAATGGGAGCCGTGGCATTGCCGATAGACGACGCGTGACGCGAAAAAAGGCTCGTCCGGCTGGCCTTGATCAATACCATGTGGTCAGGCAGTATCTTTTCTACTACCCCGGTTTCTGTTCTCATACTATCTCTCCTATCGTCATCGTGTCCGTACATATAGCAAAACAGCACATCCTCCTGGATGTGCTGTAACCTGGTGGGCGATAACGGGCTTGAACCGCTGACATCCTGCTTGTAAGGCAGGCGCTCTCCCAGCTGAGCTAATCGCCCAAAAAAAATGGTGACCCCTGCGGGATTTGAACCCACGTTCACGCCGTGAAAGGGCGGTGTCTTAACCACTTGACCAAGGGGCCATGCAAAAGAAAATTATGGTGATCCACCCGAGATTCGAACTCGGGACACCCTGATTAAAAGTCAGGTGCTCTGCCAACTGAGCTAGTGGATCATATATGGCAGGGGTAGTAGGATTCGAACCTACGGATGACGGAGTCAGAGTCCGTTGCCTTACCGCTTGGCGATACCCCTGTATGGCTCCTCAAGTAGGACTCGAACCTACGACAAATCGGTTAACAGCCGATTGCTCTACCGACTGAGCTATTGAGGAATAAATGGAGCGGAAAACGAGGCTCGAACTCGCGACCCCCACCTTGGCAAGGTGATGCTCTACCACTGAGCTACTTCCGCATGACAAAAGGTATTTTACCACATTTGCACTAGCCTGTCAACACATTATTTTACGTATTGAATACTGGCTTTGTCTCAGGTGCGTTCATCGGAACGTTTAATTATAATACCAAATCACTTTGCTACTGTCAAGAGATTTTTAATAAATTTGTAAAAATTTTCCAGAATATCCTCTTTGATTGCATCCAGGGTAACGTGCATTCCAACAGACAGCCCCGTATCGTAAGAGACATAAAATACACCGGATTGTCACAAAGTTGTTGCAAAACCTTTTATGTTGTCGTATTTTCTCATATTTTTTTATGGTAAACTGTTGGCGTAGTCTTAATATTTTAGGGGGTTCCTTTAGGTTTTATACCCCGCCTGTCTATGCAGAAAGGATTTATATATGAATACTATGTATGGAAAAAGACTGGTTGCGGCTGCCCTGACGGCAGGACTGCTGTGTGCATCCCTGCTTTTTGCCGGCTGCGGCCAGACTGCCCAGACCAAAAGCAGTGCCGTTTCCGTAAAAGCAATGAAGGTCATCCAGCAGGATACGACCGTAAGCCATGATTATTCCGGTCAGGTCAAATCCATGGATGCCGTCGTCATCAAGCCCCGCGTCTCCGGGGAAATCGTGGAGAAATATTTCACGTCCGGTCAGCCTGTCGTAAAAGGACAGGCCTTGTATAAAATCGACGACCGGCAGTATGAATCAGAAGTCCTGTCGGCCCGTTCTAATGTTGATAAAGCCCGGACGACGCTGAACAATTCCATGGTCGATCTGAACCGTTATCAGCAGCTGGCTTCTTCCGGCGCCATTTCCGAACAGACTCTGACCAACCAGCAGGCAACAGTAGACGGCAATCAGTCCAGTTATGAAGATGCAGAAGCACTCCTGCAGAAAGCCCAGGAAAATCTGGACGACACGATCATCCGGGCCCCTATTTCGGGCAAATTATCCGTCGATGATGTCCCGGCCGGTACGTATCCCACTGCCGGCAATACGGCTCTGGTATCAGTTGGATCCATCAACCCCGTCTATGTCCAGTTTTCCATCAGCGAAAACGAATTCCTGAATTTCCACATGTCGGACAACAAGGCGGATGAAGAAGAAAGCCATCAGCCTCCTACGGCATCGCTGACCCTGAGTAATGGCAAAAAATACAGTGGGACATCGACGACATATAATTTCGACCGGGAAGTTTCGGACAGCACCGGCACGATTACGGCCAAAGCCATCTTCGATAACGCCGATGGCATCCTCCTGCCGGGTATGTTCGCCCGCCTCACCATGACCGGCCAGCCTCTGAAAGATGCCATCCTCGTACCCCAGAGAGCAGTCCAGCAGGTTTTGAATAAGACCTTCGTCGTAGTCGGATCAGATAACAAATCCGTATCGCGCATGGTAACCCTGGGTGAACAGATTGGCAGTTATTATATCGTCGAAAGCGGCCTTGATAAAGACGACGTCGTCGTAGTCGAAGGGCTGACCAATCTGAAAGAAGGCCAGGATCTGGACGTCACTATGACGACACCGGATGAGCTGGGCCTGTCTATGACCGCTTCCGATTCATCTTCGGCTTCGTCTGTATCCCTTACCACCAAATAGGAGGCTTGTCATGTCCAGTTTTTTCATCCGGCGGCCTATCTTTGCCATCGTTATTTCCATCATCATCGTCATCCTGGGGACAATTTCCCTGTTGTCCCTGCCAATTGCCCAATATCCCCAGATCTCCCCGCCGACAGTCAGCCTGAGCACGACCTATACCGGGGCCAACGCGACCATTGTCAACCAAACTGTCGCCCAGGTCATCGAAGACCAGCTCAAGGGCGTAGAAGATATGTCCTATATGTCTTCCACCTCGAGCAATGACGGTTCGTACAGCCTGTCCGTCGTCTTCAGTCTGGACAGCGACGGCAACACAGACTCTATCAATGTCCAGAACGACGCCAACCTGGCCAAGAACAGCCTGCCCAGCGACGTCCAGACCCAGGGCCTGACGGTCCGCAAATCCTCTGGTGATATGGTCCTCATGGCCAATATCTATTCACCCAACGGAACTTATGATCAGGCGTTCCTCAAAAATTATGCCGATATTTATCTGCTCGATAAGATTCAGCGCATCGACGGCGTCGGCAATGTCAATACTTTCGGTTCCAGCTATGCCATGCGCGTATGGCTCAATCCGGAAAAGCTGGCTGAACGGGGCCTGACCGTATCGGATGTCATTTCTGCCATCAAGGAACAGAATATATCCGCACCGGCCGGCACCATCGGCAGCCTGCCGGCACCGTCCACACAGGAAAAACAGTACAGTGCCAAAGTCGAAGGACAGCTGACGACGCCGGAACAGTTCGGCAATATCATCCTCAAATCGGCCTCCAACGGCCAGTTTGTCTATCTGAAAGACGTGGCCAATATCCAGACAGGCACGCAGAATGAAAGCAGCAATTCCAAAATCAACAACAAAAACGGGATTGGCTTCGGCGTCCAGCTGACGAACGATGCCAATGCCCTGGACACGATCAGTGAAGTCAAAGATACCTTCGTCGAATCGCTGCTGGTCATCCTCGTCATCTTCGTATTCCTGCAGAAATGGCGGACGACGCTGATACCGGTCCTGGCCGTCCCGGTCTCCATTGTAGGCACCTTTGCTGCCTTTACGGCCCTTGATTTCTCCATCAATACCCTGACTCTGTTCGCCATGGTACTGGCCATCGGCCTCGTCGTCGATGATGCCATAGTCGTCATTGAAAACGTCGAAGAGCATATGTCCAAAGAGAAATTGTCGCCAAAGCGGCGACAGAAGCTGCCATGAAAGAAGTACAAGGCCCTATCATTGCCACGACAGCTGTACTGGCATCCATCTTTATCCCCGTCGCCTTCATCGGCGGCGTCACCGGCGTCCTGTACAAACAGTTCGCCGTCACCATCACCATTTCTGTCGTCATTTCCGCCTTTGTCGCCCTGACCCTGACGCCGGCATTATGCGGACTTTTACTAAAGCCCGATGACAAGAGTATACAGGGTGGGCCTCTGGGGACCTTCTTCCGGGAATTCAATAATACGTTCGACCGCTGGAAAGACGCGTATACGGGCAAAGTCGGCTGGATGATCCGCCATCTGAAATACGCGGCCGTCTTCCTCATCCTCGTGACCGGTCTCATGGGCATCTACTACAAAGTACTGCCATCGACGTTTGTACCAGACGAAGATCAGGGATTCTTCATGGCCAGTATTACCATGCCGGAAGGCACATCGTTGAATCAGACCATCAAAACCGTCGATGCTGCAGCAGAAGAAACGCGTAAAATCCCTGGTGTCAAGGACGTCATGACCCATGCCGGCGGCTCGACGTCCAATTCGGGCAATCTCTACGTATCACTGGAAAACTGGGATGACCGCAAATCAAGCGATCTCAGCGCCGAAGCGATTATTGCAAAATTCAATAAGACCGTCGTCCCCAATCATCCCGAAGCCCGTGTAGCCGCTTTTAACCCGTCATCCCTGCCCGGCATGGGGATGGAAGGCGGCTGGACCATGCAGCTCCAGGATAACACAGGTCTCAGTGATACTGAGCTGGGCAATGTGGCCAATCAGGTCGTCGCAGCCTGCTCCCAGCGGCCAGAACTGTCCGGGGTACGCACCAGTTACGCCACCAATACGCCCAGTGTCGCCTATGCCGTAGACCGGGAAAAAATAAAGAATCTGGGCATCGGACTGTCTGACGTATTCACGGCCCTGCAGGCTAATTTCGGCGGGTCCTCTGTCAATGACTTCACCCAGTTTGGCCGGTCCTATAAAGTCATTGTCCAGGCAGACACCTCCTACCGGTCCCAGGCAGACAGCCTGAAATTCATTTCTGTCAAATCCTCATCGGGCAAGATGGTGCCCCTTGATACTCTGCTGACCAGTTCCATGACGACGGGCCCATCGTCAATCACCCGGTTCAATGGCGTGCGCAGTGTCACCATCCAGGGCAGTGCCGCCAGCGGATACAGTTCTGGCGAAGCCATGGCAGCGGCAGAAGCTGCGGCGAAAGGCGTAATCCCGTCCGGTATGACCATTGAATAGTCCGGTCAGAGCCGCGAAGAAAGTACATCTTCCAGTTCGACCATGAAGATCCTGATTATGGCGCTGGTATTCGCCTTCCTGTGCCTGGCCGCCCTGTATGAAAGCTGGTCCATGCCCTTTGCCGTACTCTTTACAGTACCGACGGGCATATTCGGGGCAGTCGCTTCTGAATATGTCATCCGGCAGCTTTCCATGCTCCTGGGCGGATCTGCCAGCGGATTCCTGAATAGTGTCTACATGCAGATTGGCATCATCATGATCATCGGTCTGGCTGCCAAGAATGCAATCCTCATCGTGGAATTTGCCAAAGAGCGGGTAGACAAGGGGACTGATCCCATGGAAGCCGTCGTCATCGCCTCCAAGCTCCGCCTGCGCCCAATCCTGATGACGGCCTTTACGGCCATCATCGGCTGCCTGCCCCTGGCACTGGCCAGTGGTGCCGGTGCCGGCGCCCGCTGCGGCATGGGCGTCGCCGTCGTAGGCGGGATGACCGTCGCTACCTTATGCGGCATCTTCCTTATCCCGGCCTTTTACATTATCTCTGAACACATGGCCCGGGGATTCCGCCGCCTCACCGGTTTCAAAGGCATCAAATTCAAATACCGCATGCTACGGAGATAAGGCACCGTAACAAACCAGCGGAAAGCAGAAACAGACAGCCCCATGAAGCTCAGAGTGGCTTCATGGGGCTGTCTGTTTCTGGTGTGTGTAATGATGTGTAATATAGTATCGTAAAAATGGAAGAGGTGTTATTTTTAGAAGGGAAGAGGTGTAAGGATGGGTGGATATGTGTCAGGAAAGAGCTTTCGCGATGACCGGATCGAGTTCTTCCGGTGTCGTACTCGGCTCAAAGCGCTGGATCTGCGAGCCGTCACGGCTGACGAGGAATTTTGTGAAATTCCATTTTACGCCGTTGCCGTCGGCATTGTCCGGATAATACTGGGCGACGACCTGCTTAATAAGACGCCCGCTTTCTTTATCCAGCTCATATCCGGCAAAGGGTGCCGCCTGAGTCAGGTACTGATAGAGGGGGATAGCCTGTCCGCCCCGTACGTCCACTTTGGCAAACAAGGGGAATGTCACGCCATGGTTGATGCGGCAGAAGCTTTCAATGCTGTCATTATCGGCCGGTTCCTGTTCCAGGAACTGATTAGAAGGGAAGCCGAGAATGACCAGGCCTTTGTCTTTATATTTCTGATACAAGGCTTCCAGGCCATCATACTGCGGCGTAAATCCACATTTGCTGGCTGTATTGACGATAAGCAGGACTTTGCCTTTATACTGGCCCAGGGATACGTCGTTGCCCCGGATATCTTTGACGGTGTAATCGTATATGCTCATATGCAGACCTCCTGATTATAATTCATGGATCCGGCAGCCGCCGAATTCGGGAGAGCAGGCAGCGCCATCGAGAACATCAGCATCGCCCGTTTCGAAACTTTCTTTCCACAGGCCGTGAAGATTGCAGTAGGCGTAGATTTCACCGGCATCGCCCGTTTCGAACGAAGCTTTCGGTTCTTCACCTGGTTTCAGGTAGTGGAAGTGGACACCACTGTCATCGACCAGGGCAATCCATTCGATATAATGCTTTTCTTCCATGGGATGGGTAACAGAGCCGACGTGGACTTCCAGGTGCCCATCGATTTTCTGGAAAGCCGGTACGTGTTTTTCCTGTGCTGCATCGACCGAGCCGGCGACGAGATGGGTCAGTTCCTGGCCATCATAGACGATCGATTCCGGAGCCTGTCCACCCGTGAGTACTAATACCTTGCCATCTATATTGTTGCGATAAAATTCTACGTGTTTCATGATTGGGTCCTCCTTTGACGGGAACGAAAGGGATGTATATATTGATTTATGTAAGTGGAATTTATTTACTAGTGAGTAATCATTTTTGATTACAAGGTAATTGTATACTAAAAAAGTCCGCTTGTCAATAAGAAATAATAATTCTCTATTAATTATTTTTTTCACAATCATCCGTTCTTCAGTCGCCGGCGGATACTGCTGTTGGGGATATGCATTTTCAGGCGGAATTTCGTTATGGTCCGGCGGGCAATATGGATATCGGCGGCGGCAAAGCGGTCGGCCAGTTCCTGATCGGAATAGGGATGGGCCCCATCTTCGGATTCAATCAGTTCTGCCATTTTCTGCCGGATGGCCTGGTCAGAAATTTCCCCATCAGCCCCGCTGTCTCTCCGGTAGGACTGGGCAAAGAAATCCTGTATGGCATAGGTCCGGCGGTCAAAGAGGACATATCTGCCATGACAGACACGGCTCACGGTCGCCGTGCTCAGTCCCGTTTCGGCAGCTATATCTTTCTGGCGCAGGGGCTGCAGCGTATCGCCATAGAGGAAATGCCCCTCCTGATGACGTATGATACAATCCATGACCGTAAAAATAGACTGCCAGCGATAGGCCAGAGCCGACTGGAGGTCGAGGAAGGCTCTTCGTGCCTTGTGGATATAGGTCCGCGTCTTTTTATCGCCTTGTTCTTCATATTCCTTATAGAGGTCTTCACGAAAAAACACTTCCGGCAGTTCTTCCAGTGAGCGGACTGCCAGATGGCCCGATTCATCGGTATAGATTTCCACGTCGGGACGGACGAACTCCGTTTCCGTCTCAGCCTGTCCGGCAGGCTGCAGAGCCAGTGTCTTCAGAAAATCCCGTATCGCCTGAAGATCCATATTGCTGAGTTCCATTTCTTTCTGCAACTTCTGCCATTTCCCTGTGAGAAATTCCTGATAATGGTCCTGCAGCAGTTCTTCCGTCCGCGGCGGCGCATCATCATGGCGCCGGGTCTGGATCAGCAGGGCTTCACAGATAGAACGGGCCCCGATTCCCGGCGGATCAAAGGACTGTACCAGGGCCAGTCCCTTTTCCATGTCTTCCAATGACAAGGCGTAGTCCTGTCCGAGAAGGTCCAGATTACCTGTAAAAAATCCTTTTTCATCGAGAGAGCGGATAACGAGGCCGGCTGCCAGCATGACAGACTTCGGAACATTTTGTACCCGCAGCTGTTTCATGAGCCCTGTTTCCAGCGAATCGCCGCGGTTTTTGATATTGTCGATAGGCTTTTCCTTGCCGCTTCCTCCACTGGGCCGGACATCTTTGTAACGGATATCGAGAAGGGGATTGTCCGTCACCTGTTCATGGAGAAAATCGGTCAGATCCTGTGCGTGGAGCGTCAGCATCTGGATTGTCAGCCGCTGTATCTGGGACAATTTTGTTTTCTGTTCCAGTTTAAGCGCAATTTTTGCCATACTATCACGTCCTTTTACCTGTATGAAATAATTATACCATGATAAGTGGCAAAAAAAAGCCGTCCCACCATACTTTCTATTATCATGGGACGGCTGGCTTTATTCCAGGAAGAGGATCAAAGCTCCGACGCCGGGAATGAGGGTCATGACGATTTTCAGGAGCGGACGGGGAATGCGCCGGGTAAATTTGGCTCCTATATAGGCCCCAGTCATGAGACCGGCGACGACCTGGACGAACAGAGTAAAATCGAGATTGCCTTCCAGCAGATATCCCAGGCCGCCGAAGACGGCGATGGGCAGGATGACCAGCATAGTCGTACCGATGGCAATCGTAAGGGGCAGTCCGAACAGGATGAGCAGGACGAGCTGGATGAAAGGCGTCGCCCCGATGCCGAAGGTGCCGGACAGACAACCGACGACGAATCCGGCCGGAGCCGCCGTCAGCCAGAACCGGGAGCCGCTCTGTAATTCTGCCGTCCCCACATGGGAAAACGGCCCCGATTCAGGATGGTAAAGACGCAGGTACATGAGTACCATAGAGAGGACGAGCATGCCGCCTGTGAGCCAGTGCAGGTCGGCCGCAGGAATCATGGCTGCAATTTTGGCACCGGTAAACGCACCGGCAGCACCGAATACACCTACGGCAGCCCCCGTTCGGACGCGGACATTTCCTTCACGGAAATGACTGACCGCTCCGGACAGGGTCGTAAAGGTCATAGCACTGAGGCTCGTACCCAGAGCCAGATGAATGGGCACACCAAAAGCGGCCATCAGCACGGCAATGACCACACCGGCTCCGCCAGCCCCGGTCAGCCCCAGCAGGCACCCCATAACGAATAACGTTATCAGAATCAACATTCCCATCACTCCTGTCTCATGTTATCTACGTATCACTATAGCACATTTTCTGCCATCTGTTACCTTTCTTTCTACCCAAAAGATATGCCAGGACCGCAAAAGGGCCCTGCCTCTAACGACGACAGAGCCCGTATGTATACACCTATATCATTTATAAAGCATGGGATATGCCCCTACTGCCGGAAAGAGAAGTTCTCTGCTGCGTCATGCCTCTCTTTCCAGACAATGGTTAAACAGCGGCAAATCCAGCGTCAAAGGCTTTCTGATTGACTTCGACGAATTTCGGTTTGACTGCCTTGGCAATAATGGCCTTCCAATCAATGTCGGTCATGCCGATTGCCTTGATAAGTGCCCCCAGGAGGACAACATTGGCGCTCTTTGGATTGCCCAGATCAGTAGCAATCTTTGTGGCATCAAGAGACATAGTCGGCACTTCCCGGGAAAGGCTTTCAATAATATGTTCCGGATAGGTCCGGGACCCGGACAAAATCGGCATCGACGGAATCCGGTAGGTGTTGACGACAATTTTGCCATCTTTCTTCAAATATTTAGCATAGCGGGCCGCTTCCATTTCTTCAAAAGAGACGAGGAGATCTGCCGTCCCTTCCCCGATGATAGGAGAGTAGACTTTCTTGCCGAAGCGGACCTGAGTGCTGACACTGCCGCCACGCTGGCTCATGCCGTGTACTTCGCTCATTTTTACATCATATCCGTTTTCGATAAGTCCCATAGTCAGAATCTTACTGGCCAGAATCGTTCCCTGACCGCCGACGCCGACGAGAAGAACACTTTTTACATCACTCATGATTTATACCCCTTTCTGCTGATAGCTTTGACCGGGCAGACCTGCATGCAGACTTTACAGCCGACGCAGTCTGATTCCACAATTTCCGATTTCTTATCTTTCAGATTAAACCGTAAGGCCGGGCAGCCTGTAGTCAGGCACTTCTTGCAGCCAATGCATTTTTCTTCATCGATGATGCATGGCGTCTTATCGAGATTGAATTCTTCCGCATCTTCGTGGGAGTATTTCTTGAGGACGCAGGGCCACTTGGTAATGATGACAACCGGTTCCTTTTCAATAGAATAAGCCCAGTCGAGGGTGGCTTTCATATCGGCCAGATTATTGGGATCGACTGTACGGACATTGCGGATGCCGAGGGCATGGACGACCCGTTCCACGTCGATGAGCGTCGTCGGTTCTCCCTTGATGGTATATCCCGTCCCAGGATTTTCCTGATGGCCCGTCATGCCCGTAATACGGTTATCGAGGATGACGCAGATCGTATTGGATTTATTATACGATACTTCCGTGAGGGCATTGATACCGGTATGGAAGAAGGTGGAATCGCCCATGACGGCTACGACCCGTTTCTGCTGGCCGCTGTCAGAGAAAGCCCGGACCAGTCCGTGGCCTACGGAAAAGGCACTGCCCATGCAGAGAGCCATGTCTTTGGCATTGAGCGGTTCGGCACCACCCAGGGCATAGCAGCCGATATCGCCGACCATGACCGTATCTTTGCGCTTGGCCAGTTCATAGAAGAAGCCACGGTGGGGACAGCCGGCACAGAGAGCAGGCGGACGGGGAACGAATAAGTCATCGGAAACGGTAACGCCTTCCTGGCCTTTATGGAGTATCGATTCTGCAATGATATTGGGGTTCAATTCATCGATGTTGGGAATGACGTCTTTCCCATGACAGGAAATGCCGGCGCGCTGGATTTGTTCTTCCATGAACGGATCCAGTTCTTCGACGACATACAGCGTATCGACTTTACCGGCAAAAGCGCGGATTTTATTCATAGGCAGGGGATAGGTAAAGCCCAGTTTCAGATACGATGCCTCATCGCCAAATACTTCTTTGCAGTAGTTATAGGATACGCCGGACGTAATGATGCCGATTTTCGTATCGTGCATTTCTTCAAAATTGAGCGGCGTCTGTTCACTGTATTCTTTCAGTTTCTGTTCCCGTTCTTCGACGACGTAACGGCGCACTTTGGAAATAGCCGGCACCGGATCCATCTTGTCCCGCTGTTTGACATAAGGAACGGCTTTGAACGGTACCCGTTCACCCAGTTCAACGAGGCTCTTGGAATGATCGACACGGGTCGTCATGCGCAGCATGACCGGCGTACCATAGGTTTCGCTGATTTTGTATGCTTCAGCCACCATATCCTTAGCTTCCTGGGAATCGGCCGGTTCCAACATGGCAATCTTGGCAAACTTGGCATAGTTACGGTCGTCCTGTTCATTCTGGGACGAATGCATGCCCGGGTCATCGGCAGAAACGAAGACAAAGCCGCCGTTGATGGCCAGATAGGCAAAAGTAAAGAGCGGATCAGTTGCCACATTGAGACCTACCATCTTCATGGCTGCAAAGGAGCGGACGCCACCAATGGATGCGCCGATAGCTGCTTCCATGGCAACCTTTTCATTCGGTGCCCATTCGGAAGAAATATCATTATATTTAGCCACATTTTCCAGGATTTCTGTGCTGGGCGTACCGGGGTAAGCAGAAGCAAAGCTGACACCTGCTTCATATAATCCCCGGGCAATGGCTTCATTCCCCGTCATTAACTGTTTCATTCTGTTACCTCCTGTATATAGACGTATTGGAAAATTATCCCTGATGACACTTGCGTGCCTGGATGAGACTGCTCGTCGGAACAGCCTGGATTTCTTCGCACATGGAGCGTACGGTAGACAGGATCTTATCCAGATCATACCCCGTATCATACCCTAAAGCTTGCAGCATATGCACCAGATCTTCTGTCGCTATATTGCCTTTGGCGCCGGGAACGAAGGGGCAACCACCCAGGCCGCCGGCAGCGGCATCGAGGGACGTGACGCCTTCTTCGACAGCTGCATAGGCATTGGCCAGGCCCATGCCGTACGCATCATGGAGATGGACATCGATCTGACTGATATCGCAGATGGACTTCAGGGCCCGGATAATATCTTTGGTGTGGGCCGGATTGGAAATGCCTGCCGTATCGCCGAGGCCAATCCGGGTAACACCGACCTTAAAGGCTTCTTCACATAGATATTTGACCCGGTCTGCCGGCACGTCGTCCCCAAAAGGAGATCCCAGGGCACAGGCCATAGCCAGAGTCATCTTGACCCCTTTGACCTGGGATGCCATGGCTTTGAAGTTTTCCAATGATTCTTCTATGGTCCGGTTGGAATTGCGTTTATTGTGTTCTTCACTGGCAGAAATAACGAACTGGATGCTCGTCGCGCCAGCTTTAAGGGCATTTTCAATGCCTTTTCCATTCAGTGTCAGAGCCATAAATTCGATGTCTTTGCCAATTTCTTTCGCATACTTCTTACTTTCCTGCAGGACTTCCGCCGCATCCTTCATCTGGGGAACCCACTTGGGACTGACGAAGGAAACGAGATCGAACATGGTGGCACCGTAATCGATCATTTCTTTGATATATTTGACTTTTGTTTCCGTCGGAATAGGAATTTTATGATTCTGCCAGCCATCGCGGGGGCAGACTTCTACGACAGTTATCTTTTTACCCATGATTTTTCCTCCTATTTGACAGCACCATCGGCCTGCATGGCCGCAATCTGTTCATCAGAATAGCCCAGTTCCTTCATGATATCCACATCGTCTTCCCCGAGATCCGGAGCCGATTTGCGGTATGTGCAGGGATAGGTATCCATCTTGATAGGATTGCCCAGGACCGTGAATTCACCGGCTTTTTTGTCGGGAACCTTGACCAGCATGTCTCTGGCTTCGACGATATTTTTATCGTTGCAGACGTCGGCAATGTCATAAATCGGTCCGGCCGGGACACCGGCATCGAGGATGATATCGACGACTTCCCGGCTCGTCTTGTCGCTGGCCCAGTCTTCGATGATTTTCTTCAGGGAATCGGCATTCTTTTTGCGCAGTTCCGTGTTTTCATATAAGGGATTCTGTGCCAGTTCAGGCATGCCCATAGCAGCCGAGAGATGTTCAAAATGTTTATCCGTCCCGCTGGCCAGTACGAAATAGGCATCCTTTGCTTTGAAGGAATCGTAAGGAGCGGAAGAAATATATTTGTTACCTGTCTTTTCAGGAACTTTGCCAGTATACAGATACTGCATGCATTTGGCTTCCAGACCGGAAACAATGGAATCGACAAGGGCTACATCGATTTTCTGGCCTACGCCAGTCTTCTGCCGCTTGATCAGCGATGCCAGGATGCCCATGCAGCAGTTCATGCCGGCCATCATATCGCCGATAGCCATACCGGCACGGGTCGGTTCCGAACCGGGCCATCCGGTGATGCTCATGGAGCCGCCCATAGCCTGGGCGATGAGGTCATAGCCGGGCCGGGAAGAATAGGGACCGTACTGGCCAAATCCGGAAATGGAAGCGAAGATGATGCGCGGATTCAGTGCCTTGCATTCTTCATAGCCGAATCCCAGTTTCTTGATGACGCCGGGACGCATATTTTCCAAAAGCACATCGGCCGATTTGACCAGTTCAGCGAAAACCTTTTTCCCGTCTTCCGATTTCAGATTGACGGCAAACCCGCGTTTATTCCGGTTCAGATTGCCAAAATACATACTGCGGCCCGTCTTTTCTTCCAGTGGCCGTGCATAGCGGCAAAATTCGCCTTTGGTCAGTAAATTTTCTACTTTAATGACATCGGCTCCCATATCGGCCAGAAACATCCCGCAGTAGGGACCAGCCAGAAAACCTGTAAAATCGAGAACCCGGATACCTTCCAATAAACCTTCCGTCATGTCTTTCACCTGTTCCTTTCTCATATATAAGATATATCACTAAGACTATTGCTATTCGTGAATATATATGAAATTTTAATGCCAAGTAGGAAAACAGCCATATACAGCACTTCCGCAGTATATAAACGGGACAGGTTTTAACCAGCGTATATATTTTTTACATTAATTTGACATCCTATCCATTTTCCCGTACACTGGACGTGAGGTGAGGATATTGGAAAAAATCTGCTTCCTGGCCACTGACCAGGTCATGAAAAATAAAATCGAACAAGCCTTATGGAATCACACGAAAGAACCGGACAGTATGCCCATTGACGTAGCTATCCTCGATTTCAAAAACATATTCGGTCAGGCGCGGGACATGATAAAAAATGGGGCACAGGTCCTCATCGCCAGCGGCGGCACCTATCAGGAACTGGCTCCTGTCATCCGTGAAGTCCCGGTCCTGCGTCTGTATATTTCAACCTACGATATCATGTATACACTGGAACAGGCACGGAAGTATAAAAAAATCTATCTTCTCCTGAATTCCAGTGTCATCTTCGAAAGTTCCATGTGCCCGCCGGAATTACGGAGCAAAACGGAAATATATACCTATAAAGACCGGCCTGACCTGGAACATCTTGTAGACAGTCTCGATGTCGGTCCCGATATGGCCATTGTCGGCACGGCCATCCTGCCGCGCATCACCAACATCCCTCTGCCCATATTTACCATCATGCCCAGCAATCCGACCATCTTTTCACTGTACCAGTATGCCCACGACCTGGCCTCATTCAATAAGCGGGAACGACAGCAGTTATCCCTGCTTTCCTCCGTATTGTCCCACGTCGATGAAGGCATTATCATGTACGATGCCGAAGGCACCATTTCCCATATCAACAAACAGGCCCGGCAGTTCCTGAAGATCAGAGAAGATGCCAAAGCCATGGAAACCATACTTCCCAGGCAGCAGGGAGACCATGCCTATACCTTTTCCAATACGATTATAGAAAAACCACCTTATACGCTCGTCCTGAATTCCTCACCCTTTTCCATCGATAAGCAGACCCGGTACATCCTGAGCATCCGCGATGTCACGCAGCTGCAGAAAATGGAAAAGAATATCCGTTATAAACTCTCCAAAACGGGGCTGACGGCAGTGCATCATTTCGACGATATCCTGACGGCGGATGCAAAAATGAAAGCTCTCAAGGCTACGGCGGAGACGATGGCCGCCTACGACGCACCGGTCCTTATCCAGGGAGAAAGCGGAACCGGCAAGGAGCTCTTCGCCCAGAGCATCCACAATGCCAGTCCCCGCCGCAGCGGTCCCTTCGTCGCCGTCAACTGCGCCGCCCTGCCGCCGGAACTGCTGGAAAGCGAACTCTTCGGCTATGAAAGCGGTGCTTTTACCGGAGCCCGCAAAGAAGGTAAAGCGGGATTATTCGAGCTGGCCCACGGCGGAACGATTTTCCTCGATGAAATCAACAGCATGTCACCGGCTATCCAGTCCAAGCTCCTGCGTGTCCTGGAAACGAAGCAGGTCATGCGCATCGGCTCGGACTATGTCATTCCCCTCGACATCCGCATCATCTCCGCCACCAATACGGATATCATCGAAAAAATCAACGAAGGCTCGTTCCGTAAGGATTTATATTTCCGCCTGAATACTCTGACCCTTACCCTGCCATCTCTCGATGAACGACCTTCCGATATTGTCTATCTCTTTCTTCATTTCCTGTCGGGATTCACCGGACACACCATAAAAAAATCAGCCCTTCCAGGACCACTCCGCCAGGCATTGCAGGATCACCACTGGTGGGGTAATATCCGGGAAATACGCAGTACGGCTTTGCGGTACTACATTTATGGGAAACCCGGTTCTCCTTCCTATGATTATCTCTTTGATCAGACGAATCACAAGAAACGGGCTCACCTCATCGATCCCCGGACATTCAAGCTGGATATGAAAAAGGCCCAGCATACCTTCCAGCAGCTGGTCATAAACGACTTGCTGGAACAGGGATATACGAAAACTGAAGTGGCTTCCATGCTCAACATCACCCGCCAGACTTTATTCAATCACCTGAAGTAAAGATGCCGGCAGACATAAAAAAGACGGAACCAAAATGACTGAGAAACTCATTTTGGTTCCGTCTCTGTTTATGCAATCTATTGCTATTTAGAGGGGACAGAGTATATTGGCAATGACATCAAAGAACAAGAATGTGCAGGCCATCAGTACCAGCAGGTTGGCACCGGCAATGACGAGAAGCTGGACGAATACTTTATTCTGTTGTTCTTTGGTAAACCGGTCTTTCAGTTCTACCGCCATGATGGCAATGATCATGGCGCCTCCCGTAGACATCGGGGAAATGCCACTGCAGGAGCCGCCGGCCGCGACGGCAGACATGAGGGCCACGGGATTGATGCCACCAATCTGCTGGGCGATGCCGACACTCATAGGCATCATCGTCGGGTAGACGACGCCCAGGGCCGAACTGACGAAACTCAGCAGGCCTGCCGACAAGGCCATGAAGGTGGATGCCGTCGATGGCGACATCATACCGGCCAGAATCTGTGTCAGGAGGGCAATGCCACCCGTTTTGGCCACGATATGAAGCAGGGCGCCCACACCGAGTACCATGAGGATCGTTCCCCAGGGAACGGATTTGATGCACTTGCCATCATCGGCAATATGACACAGCAGGAGGACAGCCGACACAATCAGGGCCGCCAGCCCGACGTTGACTTTGGCAAAAATGATCAGAGCCAGCATGGCGATGATGCCACCGAAAGAAATCCACTGTCTGGTCGTAAAGCTTTTCGTTCCTTCTTCGTCCCGTTCCATCTGTTCCGGCGCTTTGACTTTGTATCCTTTAAAGGCGATGAACAGCAGGACGGCCACTACGGCATTGAACAGCGTCACATTGACAATAATCGCCGGCACGGCACTGGCACTGCTGATTCCCGTATTTTCCAGAGCACTGAAAATAATGGCCGTTTCCGGAGTAATCGGAGAGAAGCGTCCGCCGGTCATACCACAGATGCCGATAAGTGACAACATGACCGGATTATAGCCGACCCGTATGCCGACGGCAATGCCCATGGGAATCATGATGGCCAGCACGGGGATACCGCCCGGTCCGGCACCGGTAATAATGCCTCCGGCAACAAACAACAGAATCGGGATGAGCCATAACCGCCGTCCGGCAACGGCGACGATTTTATGAGCCAGCAGCCCCAGCGCTCCCGTATCGTTGACGATAGAAAACAAAAGAGTAATACCAACTAAGGTAATGAATAAATTCCCATTGACGCCAGCAATGATTTCTTTGCCGGGCAGCCCGATCAGCATCGTGCAGGGGACTGCCAGTGCCAATGCCACAATACCGATATTTATCTTACGGATAAAAGCCAGTACGATGGCTGTAATAAAAAATAGAATAGAAATAATATCTGCTCCCATATCAGGATCCTCCTCGTATTCACTAATCCGGTATATCCGCACGTTCATCAATCCGGGGCCATACAATCACCAACTGATTCTATTATGCCCGTTTTCCTTATCCGTTTGCTATCCCCCTTCCTTGATTATATGAGATATGAAATATGCGTTTTTGTATTTACCATCGTATATGAAATTATAATGCCAAAACAAAAAACAGCTATCTACTGCGGTTTCCGGCCGTTTCTGGCAAAACAGCGGATTATGATGTATATATTTTTTTACATATATTTGACGTTTTGCATATATCCGTATGCCATAACCACTATGCACGACAGGACTTCAAAAAGACGGCCCAGGTATTTGAAATACAGGGAGAATCCTCGTACAATAGTACTGCATGAAATCTTTATTTTACAGACAGGTACATTATGGACGAAGAAAAATATTTAGAACTCATCAAAATCAATCCGCTGACAATCCGGCACATCGACCATCCGTCGCGGTGCCTGCAGATGGCCGCTGTAGAAGGAAATGGCCTTATGATACAATACATCAATCAGCCCGATGCCGCCATTCAGGAGGCCGCTGTCGCCAATAAGCCTGAAGCTATCCGCTATATCCGCCAGCCCATTCCGGGGCTGGCCGAAAAGGCCATCAAAGCCAACTGGTATAATCTGAGTTATATCAAGAATCCTCCAGAATCGCTGGTCCGTCTGGCACTGGAACAATCGGCCTGGGCTATCCGCTACGCAAAAAATCCCAGCGAAGATCTGCAGCTGACCGCTATCGAAAAGAGCTGGGAATCCCTGCAGTATATCAAGGACCCCACACCAGCTGTGCAGCTGGCCGCTGTACGGCAGAACCCGGAAGCATTGCGCTATATAGAGTCTCCCACGACAGAAGCTGCCGATCATGCTGTTGGCAGCGACGCGCGGACGCTGCGCTTTATCATGTGTCTGACCCATGACCAGGCCCTGCATTTCCTCGGCATCAACGTGTCCGTACTGGCCGTGCTGCCACCGTCCATCCGCATCAGTGAAGACGAATGCCGGTCCGTACTCGGCCAGGTCCTTGCTCGTCCCGATGTGCCGGAAAAATACGTCCGCAATCTCATCGGCTGCCGCGTGCTGAAACAGCTCTACCACTGGACGCCGGCCGATGTGCTGCGTCTCATCTATCACAAGGGCAGCCGCCGGGCCAGACAGATTGCCGTCGATGAACGGCTTCGTTTCAAACAGAACCGGGAGGAACCATAATGGATACTACACTGGCAGATCAGGCATTTTCTCTGCGCAGACGCCTGGAAATCTGGGCCAATGATTATTATTTTCTGCCCGACACCAAAGACCGGGCTACGGAACTGCCGCCGTCACTGAAGGATGCCTTTTTCTCGTTTATCAGCCATCTCAGCCTGACCCTCATGGAAGACGAAGACAATTTCTTCGGTTACTTCTTTTTCCAGATGGGCAAAGAGCTGGACCTGACCCTCCGGGCTCCTACGGGAGTGACATTCCGCGGCACGAAATATATCCTTTTTTTTCAGCCCTTCCTGTTTCTGGAGCAGACGCCGGAGCAGATGCTCAGTTCGATTCGTCACGAAATCCTGCACATCGTGTTCCGCCATCTCCTGCGTGCCCGTGACCTTCGCGGATCATACAGCAAGCTGGCCCTCAATCTGGCTATGGATGCCATCGTCAATACGTACCTCGCCCCCGTACCTGCCGACGGCGTGACCATCGAACGCATCAACGGCCAATATCAGCTCTACCTGACACCGTACGACACGCTGGAAAACTATGCCGAACAGATTCAGCGCGGCATCGACTGGAAGAAGAAGAGCAATACGACCACGACTGACCAGGTCACCGATTCCAACAAGCCCCAGTTCGACCCGGCCCACGCCCATGATTTGTGGGAAAGGGCAGACGCCGCCGACCCGCAGACTATGGTAAAATTTACAGAAAAATATCTCGACGAAGCCGATAAGGGCAATCTGCCATCTCATCTCAGCAGTGCTATCGCCGCTATCAAGAGCGAAAATCCAGCCCTGCCCTGGGACTGGTATCTGCGCCGTATGGCCGGCACGCTGTCGTGCGGTACCAAGCACACGACGGCCCGTCTCAGCCGCCGCCAGCCGTACCGCCTCGACCTGCGGGGAGAGCTCCATCATTACAAAGCACGCATTCTCGTCGCCCTCGACGTGAGCGGCAGCATCAGCGATGGCGAATTCCGTCAGGCCATGGAAGAAGTATTGCATATCGTTCAGACCCAGCGCGTGGAAATCACTGTCATCGAATGCGATGACCAGATAAAAAAAGTCTATCACGTCCGTTCCGTCCGCGACCTGCAGGAACGCTATCCCTACCGGGGTGGAACGGCCTTTTCCCCGGTCTTTGCCTATGCCAACAAACATAAAATTGATCTGCTCATCTACTTTACCGACGGACAGGGAGAAGAGCGACTGGAAGTCAAACCGGGAGGCTACAAAGTATTCTGGATTCTGTCCGGCAAGGGGAAGACCTTGTCTCTCCACAATCCGCCGGGTCTCATCAAGCCACTGAAAACAAAAGAAGACATCACCCTTTCCGAACTGGATGACCCCCATAACGACGGCTATTCCATGAATAATCAGGAACCCATCGCCTTTACCTAAAAACCAGATCAGCCCGGGCAGGCTCATAATGAGTCCTGCCCGGGCTGATGCCGTATCTGGCGTCGTATCATCTTTCTATTTTGCCATCGCCGATTCGATTTCACGAAGCTTTTCTTCCAGTTCCCGGATCCGTTCATCCTGATCGACTACTTTCCGTTCCAGTTCACTGCGGGACAGGCGGGTGTGGGAAGCTCCGCTGCCGATGCGGAAGGTGGCGCCGGCATTGACCATGGCTTCCCCGTTGCCAATCGTTCCGCCGACATTGAACATCACATCGCCGTTCGGATGATAGAACGCGCCGAGGGCCGCGGCGTTCTTATCGTGGTAATGGCCATACCCGACAGCGAATTCCAGAGTATTTTCCGGGTCATAATCGAGCGGATGGAGAGCCGCCAGTGCCGCTGCCCCGGCACCGATACGGTACATATCATCCGTCAATTTTGTATTCAAGCTGTCAAACCGGTTATTGACGTAACCCACATTGGCCGCGCTGGCAGAATCTGACGGATTCGAAGCGATTCCGGTGATGGTCCGTGTCTGCCCGTCTTTGCCACTGACATCAATCACCTGTGCCGAACCGTTTTTATCGATAGTAATGGTATTCCCATCTGTTCTGGTAAGCATCGATTGATATACCGTACTTCCCGATACGGCACGCGTATCGCTATCTGCAACAGCGCCATTGGCATTAACGGAGAGATCAAATGACTTAGAGCCATCTTCATTGACAGATTTCGTTACCTTCAGGGACTGATCGCTGCTGGTGACATCGCGGGTAGTCTGACCTACCGCTGCTGCATCATGGGCATTCAGACCGTCGTGGATGTTGACCAAGCAGTTGTACGTATCGGCACCCTTGGTTGCATCGCCAAAGGAAACCGTCTGTGCTTCTGTCGCTACGGCATTTCTGCCAATAGCAGCTCCATAAGCGACTTTGGCCACGGAACCAAAGCCGATAGCGAAGGAATTACTGGCTTCTGCCGTAGCAGACCCGCCGGCAATCCCCGAAGCACATTCACCGGCAACAATACCACCCTGACCCCCTATGGCCGTTGCCCAGTTGCCGGAAGCGGTATTATTGTAGCCACCACCTGCAAAGGAATATTTCCCGGAAGCGGTGTCCTTATGACCGCCTGCAATGGCGGCATAATCACCCGATGCCGTATTGCTATACCCGCCACTGACAGCTGAATTGAGTGCCGTCGCCGTATTGCTGATTCCGGCCAGCACCGTACCGGCAGCCAGTGCCGGGGTCACGCAGGCAGGCATAGATACCAGCAATACCACCAAAGATGCCCGTACAATCCGTTTCTTCATTATATCGTTCATATTACCGCCCCTTTATATGAGTAAATTGAACCTAAAGCAACAACAGTTCATTCTCACTTGTATTCTAAAAGGGGGATGTAAAATCAGATATAAGAAATAAATTATATTGCGTAAATTTCCGGCCTGACCATATTATCTAAAGCCATGAATCCCTCCCGGCAGATGGACTCAGACTTGTTCCCATAAACGTGGCAATTCTTTCCGGCTGCCAATGATTACTTTTTCTCCTATATGGGGTGTTGGTAATGTCCGTGGCTGCCCTTTACTAAAGGCGGACAGGTCCTGCAAGGGCGCCTGCCAGTAAAACTTTTTAGATTGGAAGAGGCAGATCATCCTGTCCGCTATAGGCAACTTAATATAAGCCCGTCTTGATGTGAGGCACATAAGGAGCTTCCAAGGCCTTGATTTCCTCCTCATCGAGCTGGATATCCAAAGCCGATACGGCTTCTTCAATATGGCGGGCGCTGGTCGTGCCGACGATAGGCGCCGTGATATACGGTTTGCTGAGCATCCAGGCCAGGGCTTCCTGGGCCATGGTGCGGCCGTGTTCGCGAGCTACCTTTTCCAAGTTGTCGACGACGACCTTGTCCTGGGCATCGGTCGCCCCCCACACCATAGGCGATACGTCATCGACGCGGTTCCGTTCCGTCACCGTCCCCCAAGGATGGGCGCAGCGGCCACCGGCCAGCGGACTCCAGGGGACGACGGCCATCTTGCGGTCCTGGCAGAGTGGCAGGATTTCCCGTTCTTCCTCGCGATAAATCAGATTATACTGCGGCTGAAGGGAGGTAAACTTCGTCCAGCCATGGCGTTCGGCAATCTGCTGCATCCGTTCCAGCTGCCAGGCAAAAATCGTCGAGGCTCCGATGTAGCGGGCTTTGCCGCTCTTGACGACATCGTGCAGGGCCTCCATGATTTCTTCCATCGGCGTATAGGGATCCAGGCGGTGGATCTGATAGACATCAACGTAGTCCAAGCCCAGCCGTTCCAGGCTGTGGTCGATTTCCGCCATGATATTCTTGCGGGACAGGCCGCCGCCGTTGGGCCGGCCCGGACGCATTTCAAAATTGACTTTCGTCGCCACGACGATTTCATCGCGGTCCAAACCAAAATCGCGGATATACCGGCCGGTGATTTCCTCACTGGTCCCCATCTGATAGACATTGGCCGTATCGAAATAATTGATGCCCAGTTCAATGGCCCGCTTGAAAATGGCCTTGCCGTCTTCATAATCTTTCGCCCACGGGAAGACGCCGTTTTCCTTTCCCGGTTTACCGAAACTCATCATACCCAGGCAAATGCGGGACACGTCCATCCCTGTATTGCCAAATTTTACATATTCCATCTCATTGTCCTCCTTATCCTCTCAGTATCATAAATATACTTATAACCGCTTCACTATCCGGGCCGGTACCCCGACTGCCACGGCATTGTCAGGCACATCTTTCGTTACGACAGAACCCGTGCCGACGATGGCATTCTCACCAATGGTCACACCAGGCAGGATACTGACTCTTGCTCCAATCCAGGCGTTCTTTTTGATATGGATTTCCCTGGTCATGACGGTACGGATATGCTTCGGCTCATGGTTTACCGTGAAAAGGCCCACTTCCGGCCCCAGCATGGCGCCGTCTTCAATGGTCACCGTGCCCAGGGACATGACCGTCAGATTGTGATTGGCAAAGACATTCTTGCCCAGGAACACCCGGCAGCCGCAGTCAATCTGCAAGGGCGGCGTCAGATAGGTTCCCTCTTCCAGCCGTCCGTCCAAAAGCTCCATTTCCTTGCGCCGTATTTCTGCTTTGTCCCGGGTGTCCGTCAAGTTGATCTGCTGGCAAAGATACCCACAGCGGTCCAATTCTCCATGGACCTGTTTCTGATAGTCCTTATTGCGGATATCATAGGCCTTGCCCTGCCTCATTTCCTCAAAAACGTTCATTTTCGTTCTTTCCTCCCCGCTTCTTCAACTTTGCCCCGTGCCCAGACGGAAACTTCCGCTGCCGACTCTGCAGCTCCGGCCCCGTGGATGGCCAGTCCTCTGACCACGTCCGCTTTCGGGCAGATCCTTTTAAGTTCCCGTCCGCTGATTCCCATGCCACTTCCTTCGTGGGTGCAGAACGGGATGAGGGTCTTGCCGCTCATATCATAGTTCTCCAGGAATGTATAGACAGCCATGGGCATGGTCCCCCACCAGTTGGGATAACCCAGGAAAACCGTATCGTATCCGTCCACGCTGTCCAGAAAATTTTTCAGTTCCGGACGGGCTTTGGCCCGCAGTTCCTCTTTGGCTGCTTCGGTACACCGGGTATAATCCTCAGGATATTCTCTGACAGTTTCGATTTCAAACAAATCACCACCTACTGCCTGCTGAATGAATTCAGCCATCCGTTCCGTATTCCCCTTGGCCAGATTTTTGATCTGGCCATTTACATAGTTCTGTCCCTTACGGGAAAAATAAGCAATCAGGATATTCGCCATCTTATTTTCTCCTCTCTTTTTCGCTCAATTACGAGTTGCTGTGTCCACCGAAAACATCAAACGTCATGCCGTCAAGCAGGGAATCTATCCGCTCGAGTTCCAATGGGTCAAGTCGTATATGTCCCGCGCCCAGGTTCTCCTTGAGCCGTGAAACCTTGCGGCTGCCCGGGATTGGCACGATATATGGCTTCTTGTTGATCATCCAGGCCAGGGAAATCTGTGCCGGCGTGGCATGTTTTTCCTGAGCCAGCTTTTCCAGCATGGCACGCAGCTCCTCACTCTGCTGCATTCCCTTTTCTGTGAACTGAGGCATATCACTACGGTAATCCCCCTTCTCCGTGAATTTGGTTGCCCGATGATAGGCTCCCGTCAGCAGCCCGTTGGCCATGGGTGAAAAAGCCACAAATGCAATGGACAGTTCCTCTAATACAGGAAACAACGCCTCATGCCAGCGCGCTATCATCGAGTAGCGGTTTTCCACCGCCGTCACAGGACATATCTTATGGGCACGGCGCAAATATTCCTCATTGGCCTCGGAAATGCCCCAATAGCGGATTTTCCCTTCCTTGATCAGGTCCTTCATGGTCTCTGCTACGGCCTCCGGCTCTGTCTGGGGATCGATACGATGCTGATAGTAAAGGTCAATATACTCCAGCCCCAGCCGCTTCAGGCTGCCTTCCACTGATTTGCGGATTACGGCCGGACAGCTGTCCAGTTTCAGAGAACGGTCAACATTATGCCTTACACCGAATTTTGTAGCGATAACGACTTTATCCCGCACATCACGCAGTGCTTCTCCCACCAGTTCTTCATTATATGAAGTGGAACCATCAGCATTTTCCCCGATATAGCACTCTGCCGTATCAAAAAAATTATAACCCATATCATAAGCACTGCGGATATTCTTTACAGCTTCTGTCTTTTCCATAGCCAGTCCATAGGCATGGCTGAAGCCCATACAACCAAGCCCTACCGGATTGACATACAAATCGCTGTGTCCCAGTCTTCTCATTTCCATAAAGCAAACCTCCTCATAAACTGAATTACTTCACAAAGCTGAGTTTTTTTATTTATCCAATCCGTTTTTATGGAGCCAATCCAGTGCCAGCTTCATGATTTCTTCGTTGTTCTTTTCCTGCATGAGGAAATGGGAATTCCCCTTGATACCTATATCCGGCAGATGCACCAGAGTGGCATCACCGCCATGGCTATTGAGGGTATCCACGAACTGTTGGGCCATGGCATATTCCGTGCCCCACTTATCTTCGCCGACATTTTCCGAACCGATCTTAATGTAATCCCCATAATAGAGGACAATCGGAATCCGGGTGAGTTTTAGGAAGTCTGCCATGGGTACTCCCATGGCAGAGGCAGACAGTGCTTTAAACCTTGCTTCCGTGATTTTCGGCATTTCTGTTTCAGGGAAGACAAAGGGCGTGCCTCCGGGCTCATAGGCAATGATGGCTTTTACCTTGTCGGAACGAATGGCCGTACGCCAGCCAATGGTACCGCCCATGGAATGGGTGACCAGGATGGCACCATCCTTTTGCTGATCCACCAGCTTTGCAAGCACATCGGCGTTGAGGTCGTTATCGAGTGGGCCAGAACCGATTGTCCAGCTCTGCTGGAATGCCTGGTAATTCTTTTCCCCTGCCGGGAACTGTGCATTGGGAACGGGATTTCCCTCCTTGTCATAATGGCCGATACGGGACAAGACATAAAGGGTCTTGTCGCCATACATGGGATTGGATGCCCAAGGCGTATCCGGTGTCACGGCCTCCGTGGAAAGATTGGCTTCACCACTGCGGGGCTGGTCAACCAGATACACAGAATACCCGGCCCGTATAAACAGGGTATTAAATCCCTCCCGGCCATCAGGCCCGGATTCCCAGGTGCGTTTGGACTGGGCACCGCCATGCTGGAAAATCAGCGGCAGTTTCTTGGCCTTTACGGGTTTCTGATATTCCACATAGGCAAAATCCCCATAGGCCCGCTGGCCTTCTTCGGCTGTGAAATTTTCCTGCCTGAACGTTCCCGGTTTTTCTTTATAGGCCCCTCCAACCGTAAAAGAACCCTGTTCCGCGATGACAAGCGGTTTCTTTGCCGCCGCATCCACAGGAGATGCCACGTACATTCCCAAAACCAGGATGACTCCGAAAGCGATGGATCGCCATAATTTCATAGATAGTATCCTCCTATTCTCCAGTCTCCCCTGTCACCGAGCAGCGCCGGGACAGGGCTGGATGAATCCCTTATCGATCCGCAGGGAAGCCGAGTCCTTTCAGCCACTGATGTACTTGAGGGCTGACAGTTTCCGGCTGCTGCTGGGCTCGTTTTCCTTCTACGCCAAAGCCTTTCGCCATCACGGCCCCTTTGGCATGCTGCGGGAAGGAACTTTCCTGGCCAGTCAGTACATCACCCGCAGACGTGCAGAAAGGAATGATGATTTTCCCCGTGAAGTCATGGCTTTCCAGGAAGGTGTAGACAATCATCGGCGCATCGCTCCACCAAATAGGATACCCCAAAAAGACGACGTCATAGGAATCCCAGTCCGGTACATCGCCGGTCAGCTTAGGACGGGCCTGTTCCTGTTTTTCCTGTTGTGCCCGACGGGTCGTATCCTGGTAGCCGTCCGGATAAGGCTCAGCGGGACGGATTTCAAAGAGTGTCCCGCCCGTTTCCTGGGCAATCATATCCGCTACGATGTGGGTATTGCCTTTCTGGATATAGCCGACCTGATAGTTTTCCCCGGCCCGTGAAAAATAGGCGATGAGGATTTTCTTCCCCTTGAGATTCCCCAGATCCGTCTGGGCTTCCTGCTGCCGGGAAGCCGGCGGCGTAGCCTGGGAAACGCTGTCCACCGACTTGGGGCGGCCGTTTCCGAGCACCATGAGAAATCCCAGCAGTAACACTGATATCAGCAAAAAGACGAGGGTATCTTTATATTGTTTCATCACAGCAAGCTCCTTATCAGTGCGTTTCTTTCAAATACTGCAAGTCGCCGAACCAGTACGACGCCGTCGTCCCGCCGTCGATGAGGAAGTCGCTCCCTGAAATGAAGCGGCCTTTATGGCTCATGATGAACTCAGCCAGGTCGCCGACTTCATCCGGGTTGCCGGCGCGACCGGCCGGGCAAAGGGACAACATCTTGCGGTAGCCTTCTCCGCGGGGCCCGTGGAGTTCGTCGTTGGCCAGCGGCGTAATGATGATGCCCGGGCTGATGGAATTGACCGTCGCTCCGCGATGGCCCCAGCGGGTGGCTTCATACATGACGCGCAGGACGTTGCAGCGCTTGGAATACTGATATGCCTTCAGGGTATCCGTGATTTCTCGGAGAAACGGAAGGTCCAGCAGCTCTTCTGTCGGCGTCGTGGCCAACTGCTCATTTTCCTCCGGCGTCAGCGCTCCCAGGCGATGGCCGGACTGCGATGAAATGATGATGCCCGAACCACCGGCAGCGATGACCTTGCCGAATTCTTCCAAGAGGACGGCCGTCCCGTATAAATCGACTTTCAGGATTTGGGAGACCGGTGCCTGTGACGGCGATACGCCGGCAGCATCGATGAGGTATTTGATGGCCCCGAATTGTTTGGCGTGTTCAATGAGCTCAATGATAGACTGACGCGACGAAATATCGACAGCCAGCGTACTCGTTTCAAATCCCGCATCTTCCAGGACCTTGGCAGCCTGACCGGCATGTTTCTGTTTCAAATCAGCCAGCACGATATGGCGGCCGGCTCCGACGCGGCGGGCAATAGCCTGTCCAATCTGGCCGGACCCAACCAACACGACGACTTCTTTGGCATTGACATTCATAAGATGACCTCCTGTATATAAAAAGTATACGATTCAAAAAGTGACTGGCAGGAGTGTTCGTTCCTGCTGACATAGTTATTTTACGAAATCTGCCATTTTTAAACAATTTCACTTTCAAGGGCTTTCCATTAGTTTTACTTATGTGAAAAAAGAAGGTATAATCAAATCAAAAAGAAAGGATGAAATACCATGCTGTTCCGTCAGATGAAATATTTCATAGCCGTCGTCGAAGCCCGCAGCTTCACAGAAGCGTCGTATGCCCTGGAGATTTCCCAGTCCGCCGTATCCCAGCAGATCAAGGCCCTGGAAGAAGACCTCGGCGTCCCCCTGCTGGTCCGGCAAAACCGCACGTTCAGTCTGACTCCGGCAGGGGAATACTTTTACCGCCACGGCAAGGAGCTGCTGCAGGAAATCGAAGCCTTCCAGAAAGAGACACGCCGCCTCGGCGAAGATCAGGAACTGCAGCTGCGGCTGGGATACCTCAACAACTACTGTGGCAGTGAATTATACGAGACCATCGCCGCCTTTTCATCCTTGTATCCGGAAGTAACCATCCATATTTTCAACGGGACCCATGAAGACCTGTACGAGCAGCTTCGCAGTAAAAAAGCCGACATGGTCCTCAATGACCAGCGCCGGACCTTTTCCGATACCTACGAGAACGACATCGTGACCACAGGCGTCCTGTATGCGGAAATCTCCCGGCAGAATCCCCTGAGCCAGGAGGATCATCTGTCCCTGAAAGCTCTCAGGCGGATTCCCTGCATCCTCGTAGCCTCTGCTGAACAAGAGCAGGCGGAAGGGGCTTATTACGCTGATACCCTGGGGTTTGCCGAAAACTTCCTCTTTGCCCGCACACTGGAAGACGCCCGTCTCCTCGTTGCCAGCAACCGGGGCTATCTGCCGCTGGAAACGTTCAATACCACGGCGCCATCCGGCACCGCTTCGGTCCGCCTGCCCTTGTATAAGGAAGGAAAGCCCCTGCTGCGCCACTATTGTCTCTTCTGGCGGAAAGACAACAGCACATATTATGTCGAAGAATTTTCTAAGCTGCTCCATGAACGCGTCCAGCCCGCACAGACCATAAATAAATAGTTAACGTAGTATAAAACGTGTATTGAAATGCCGCTTCCCTCATATATACACAACATTGCCATAGTCATGGAAACGACTAAAGACCAAGAATAAGACCGGTAATCAATGCGTTGAACACACGTGCGTGTTAGAATCAATACACCCTGACGCACATGTGCGTCAGGGTGTATTAAGGTGTGTGTTGAAATGTCATTTTTTCCCTTATGTACACTACATCATCATACCATGGTCACGGCGTATGCCAGGGCTTTGGCGCGGGCGTACAGGGATTCTACGCAGGCGTATTCTTCCGGACTGTGATGACGACTGCCTTCAACCCCCATGGCACAGATAGTCGGTACGCCGGCAGCTACGGTATAGGCCGAGTCAGATCCGCCGCCGACGGTGATGCCACTGGGGCGGGGCATGCCAAAGGATGCATACGCATTCTGGACTTTGGCCAGCAGGCCATCGGTTTCTGCCATCCGTTCCATGGGAATGCAGCACGAAAGCTGTGTCAGAGATGTCTTTGTCCCATCAACATAGTTCGTATGTGCTACATCCTGCAATTTCGCTTCAATATCGGGGACATACTCTTTTTTGAGATAGCGGACATCGATGAGGATAGATGCCGTATCCGGGACGGCATTGGCTACGGTACCGCCGGAAATGACACCTACATTATAGGTCGTTCCCTGCTGCCAATTCGTCAGATTCTGGATAGCAATGACCTTGTGAGCCATTTCCAGGATAGCACTGCGGCCTTTTTCCGGTTCATTCCCCGCGTGGGCAGCAATACCGGTGACATCCATGCGATAGGTTAGTGCCCCTTTGCGCTGGACGACAACTTCATTGCCCAGGCGGCCGCTTTCACAGTTGAAGGCGGCTACAGCACCCCGGGCTTGTTCCATGATCTGCTGATTGCCGTCGGAATTGCGGTGGCCCACTTCTTCATCACCGACCAGTACCAGCCGGACCGGCCGTTTGGTCCAGCCCGCTTCTTTCAAAGCCTTCATGGCAAATACGGCAATGGTCACGCCGCCCTTCATATCGAGGACACCGGGCCCGTAGGCCTTGCCATCCCGCATGGTGAATGGCCGGGCCGCTACAGTGCCATCGGGGAATACCGTATCCATGTGTCCCAAGAGGAGGACCGGAGCTTCCGGTACCTCTTCGTTCAGGACAGACACGAGCATATTACCGGCCCGTTTCATTTCATGGATTTCCGTATGGGCCCCGATCGTATCCAGTTCTTCCTGTACCCGGCGTGCCACCGCATCGACACCGGCCTTATTGGCCGAACCACTTTCAATTTGTACCAGCTGCCGCCAGAAATCCATCATAGCATCGCGGTGTTCCTCTATATAGACAGCAATTTGTTTCCGTATATCTTCCATTGTATGTCACTCCTTTAAACGGTTTCCCCTATATAATAGCACAAGGCCCGGAAAAAGATAGTTTGCAGTCCCGGGTTTGCAGAAGGGGGGAAGGGCAGCCACCAGCAGTCAGCGGCTGGCTGCTGGTGGCTGGTGGATATCGGTATTCCTTAGTTGTTATGGAAGAATGCGTCAAAGCCCTTGCTGAACCAGCGTCCGCTGAGTACGTGTCTGATGATTTCCGCCTTCGCGTCTTCTTTGATGGATGTATCCGCTACGATTTCGTCCAGAACAGACTGATAAGTCGTACGACCATATTCCTGATGGACATCTACGTTCGTCCCGTCGGAATTGACATACAACTGGCTTGGGCCTTCTGTCGCGCTCGTCCATTTTTCCCATCTTACCAGTCCCTTGCCATTGGGATTACCCGTGCGCATGAAGTTGCCCAGATAATCCTGTACCTGCGCCGTCAGTGCCAGAGCGCCGGGATTGTCAAAGGAACCTGCCGGATAGCCTGCTGTCGTAGCCGTAGGGATGCCTGTAGCAAAGGGAATCCAGATGCCATGGACTGAGCCGGATGTAAAGGCCATTTTTTCACCGACGAGTTTCGGATCGTTCCCATAGGCAATCTTCAAGGTATAAATAGGAGCCTTGCCGTAGTGGTCAAACATGGTGACAGCCGATTCTTCGGCGTTGAAGAGTTCATACAATTTGCTGCCGTATTTTTTAGCAAAGGCAAATTCACTATGTTTCTCCGGATCCGTAAAAATCGTACCATCCTTGACAGAAGGAACAAAGTATTCATCAGTCCTCGTGTACAGGGAGAATTCATCGGTGCCAGTCGTCATGATGAGCGGTACCTGATTATAATTTTTCGTCGCAAAGGAATCTTTTTCCAATACGACGCCATCATTGTAGAGATGCGGGAAGGCATTCATGCGGATGGCGGCACGACCGAAGGCAGCAGCAACGCGGTCGGCTGGCAGATTCTGTAAATAATTGCGGACTTCCTGTGTATCCTGCAACAGCCATTCGGCAGCGTCTGCTTCATTTGTTTTAATGCCGTCCGCTACGACGAGCGGGGCAAAATGCCGGGCAAAAATCTGCTGGGCCCAGGCCGTATCGGAAGTAGTCATGCCACCGCTGAAGGAAATCGCTTTCTGGAATTTCCCCTTTGCTATAGGAGAAATGAGCAGTGCCATGACATCCCGTCCACCGGAAGAGAAACCGGCGATGGTAATATTGTCCGGATTGCCACCGAAGCTGGCAATATTTTCCTTCGTCCAGTCGAGCCCTCTCACGAAATCCAGAACGGCAAAGTTACCGGAATTTTCTTCAGCCGTACCGTGCTTCAGTGCCGGCAGAGGATTGAAGCCCAAGGCACCTAAGCGGTGGTTGATGCTGATAGCCACGACGTGTTCCCTTTCGGCAAATTTCTGCCAGTTCGCCTGATCAGCAGCACCGCTCTGGTTATTGCCGCCATGGATAAAGAACAGGACGGGCAGATTCTTTTCCTTCGTATTGGGGCGGAAAATATCGAGATTCAGGCAGTCTTCGCTACCTTTTGTCTTACCTATAGCTCCCTGAATGGCAACAGGACCCGGTTTTGTCGCATCGAAAACGCCATTCCAGGCCTTGGCATCCGTCGGCGCTTTCCACCGTTCTGCCTGACCATAGGGAATGCCTTTCCAAATCAGAGCCGTGTCCTGCACATACCCCTGGACCAGTCCATTCCGCGTATTCTGCAGCGTCTTTCCCGTATAGGCCGGAGCCTTCGCCAGATGGCGTACCTTTACCGAAGCGCCTGCTTTCGCAGCAACGGTTTGCGAAACATCTGCCGGAGCAGCCCCCCACGCCATGGATGCCACAAAAGTAGCAGCCAGTAATACGGATAGTGTTTTATGTTTTACATGCATAGAAAATCCCCCTATTTATTGAACTAACGTTTCCATGACTAGTATTTCATATGACCGATACTACTGTCAAGGATACGGACGCAGGGCCGTAGTTAGCAGGTCGAAAAAGATAGTTTGAAGTCCTGGGTTTGCAGAGGGAGGGCAGCCACCAGCAGTCAGCGGCTATTGGCTGGCAGGTCTTTGGCGTCCCCGCGAGGGGAAGCTGGCGCCGCAGGCGTCTGAAGGGGCTTTACTTCTATATAAAGTCCTGTCATGAGTCCGCTTTCCCGTACGGGAAGAAGGCCGGTTCGGCAGGTAGAGGGGCTTTGCTGTCCCTGCAAAAAACGGGGCTGTGCCCTAATGAGCTTTTCAGCCCATCTGGGTACAGCCCCTGTATCTGTTCTGGCGCTGCCGGATTATTTCCCCTGCAAACGAATCACTATCCACTGGCCACTATCTTTACCGGTTTGCGACTGCTTCGCGTCCTGCCTGGAATGCTTTGAGGTTGACATCGACGAATTTCGGTTTGACCGTACGGGAAATGAAATCCGACCAGTCCAGGTTGGTCAGGCCCAGTGCCTGGACGAGAGCCCCGAGGAGGACGACATTGGCGCTCTTGGGGTTGCCGATTTCCGTAGCGATACGGGTAGCATCGAGATCGAGCACGGGGAAATCCTGTTTCAGCGATTCGATGATGTGTTCCGGATAAGCTACCTGACCGGAGAGGACCGGCAGGGACGGGATGCAGAGCCGGTTGATGACCATCTTGCCATCAGGCTTCAGGAATTTGGCATACCGGGCCGCTTCCATTTCTTCAAAGGCGACGAGGATATCCGCCATCCCTTCCCCGATGATAGGAGAGTAGACTTTCTTGCCGAAGCGGACCTGGGTACTGACGCTGCCGCCCCGCTGGCTCATGCCGTGTACTTCTGACATCTTTACATCGTAGCCATTTTCTATGAGACCCATGGTCAGGATTTTACTGGCCAGGATGGTTCCTTGTCCGCCGACACCGACGAGTAATACATTCGTTACATCGCTCATTATTTATACCCCTTTCTGCTGATAGCCTTGACCGGGCAGACCTGTGCACAGACGCGGCAGCCAACGCAGTCGCTTTCGACGATTTCCGATTTCTTATCTTTCAGATTGAAGCGCAGTGCCGGACAGCCTGTGGTCATGCACTTCTTGCAGCCGATGCATTTTTCTTCATCGACGACGCACGGCGTGTGGTCCAGATTGAATTCTTCTGCATCTTCCTGGGAGAATTTCTTGAGCACGCACGGCCATCTGGTGATGATGACTACCGGTTCATTTTCCAGGGAATACGCCCAGTCGAGGGTGGCTTTCATGTCGGCCAGGTTATTGGGATTGACGGTACGGACATTTTTCAGGCCCAGAGCGTGTACGACCCGTTCCACGTCGATGAGCGTCGTCGGTTCGCCTTTGATATTATAGCCTGAACCAGGGTTATCCTGATGGCCTGTCATACCGGTGATACGGTTGTCGAGGATGACGCAGATTGTATTGGATTTATTGTACGATACTTCTGTCAGGGAATTGATGCCCGTATGGAAGAAGGTGGAGTCGCCCATACAGGCCACGACCCGTTTCTGCTGGCCGCTCTTGGAAAAGGCGTGGCTCATGCCGTGGCCGATAGAGAAGGCACTGCCCATGCATCCGCCCAGGTCCTTGGCATTGAGCGGTTCCGACCCGCCCAGAGCATAGCAGCCAATATCGCCTACCATGACCGTATCTTTGCGCTTGCCCAGTTCATAAAAGAAGCCCCGGTGAGGACAGCCGGCACAGAGCGCAGGCGGACGGGGGACAAACAGTCCATCGGGAACGGTCTTGTTCGGGAATCCCTTTCCAAGGATGCCCGTTGCCACGATATTGGGATTGAGTTCATCGATATTGGGAATGACATCCTTGCCATGACAGTCGATGCCGGCAGCCTTGATCTGTTCTTCCATGACCGGATCCAGCTCTTCGACGACATACAGAGTATCTACTTTTTTGGAAAAGGCACGGATTTTTTCAATCGGCAGAGGATAGGAGAAGCCGATTTTCAGATACGACGCCTTATCTCCCAGCACTTCTTTGGCGTACATATAGGCCACGCCGGAAGCGACGATGCCGATTTTCGTGTCGTGCATTTCTTCATAGTTGAAAGGAGAATTTTCCGAATATTCCTTCAGCTGTTTTTCCCGTTCTTCAATGACGTACCGGCGCTGCTTGGAAACGGCCGGTACATCGTCGAGACGGTCCCTCTGTTTGACATAGGGGACAGCAGGTACTTCTTTCCGCTCGCCCAGTTCGACCAGGCTCTTGGAATGGTCCACCCGGGTCGTCATGCGGATCATGACCGGCGATTCGTATTTTTCGCTGATTTCATAGGCGGCCCTGGTCATATCGAGGCATTCCTGTGAATCGGCCGGTTCGAGCATACAGATTTTCATGGCCTTGGCATAGCGGCGGTTATCCTGTTCGTTCTGGGATGAATGCATGCCCGGGTCATCGGCGTTGACGAAAGCCATGCCCCCATTGATGCCCTGATAGGCAAAGGTGAACATCGGGTCTGCCGCCACGTTGAGGCCGACCATCTTCATGGCCGCAAAAGACCGGACGCCGCCCATGGATGCCCCGATAGCCGCTTCGACGGCCACCTTTTCATTCGGAGCCCATTCGGCGTAGATTTCATCATATTTTGCCACGTTTTCCAGGATTTCCGTACTCGGCGTGCCCGGGTACGCAGATGCAAAGCTGACTCCCGCTTCATACAACCCGCGGGCAATCGCTTCATTGCCAGAAAGTAATTTTTTCATGTATAGACCTCCCGTCCTTTTTGGAACGTAAACTAAATGACTGCATTACACTACTGTACATGGAATAACCGTGCCAGATATCCCCTGTGGCAAAAAGCCCTGTATATGCGCCTTTTCCTGTATTTGTCATCCGGCCCATTTCATGAAATATAAAAAATTTTTGACATCCTTTACATCCCGTGTTTACAGAAATCCCTTTCCGGCGTACACTGATACCAGGAAAGAAAGGAGTGCCTATGGACACCATTTATTTTTTAATCGCCGATACCGTGCAGGAACGCATGATAGAACAGACACTCTGGTCCTATCAGGAAAGCTTCAACACCCGGCACGTCGCCATCAAGATCGAAATCATCGACTTCCCCCGCCTGCTGGACCAGTCCCGCGCCATGATCCGCAGGGGAGCCCGCGTCATCATCACCAACAGCGGGTCCTATCAGATACTATCCAACGCCATCGACGAGGTCCCCGTCCTCTGCCTGTACAGCTCGACCAACGACGTCCTGTACACCCTGCGGGACATCCCCTGCCGGAAAATCCACCTTTTCCTGAACAAACACTTCATCTTCAACATCAACGCCTGCCCGCCGGATATACGCCAGCGCCTCATCGTCCATCCGCCCTACGGGATCGAGCCGACGTATCACAAGCTGCTGAAAATGGTGCAAAGCCTGCCGGTGACGCCCGATACGGCCATCGTCGGCTGCACTCTGCTGCCCCAGATTGCCCGGAACAGCCCCATGCCGATTTATCCCATCCGGCCCAGCGAATCGACCATCCTGTCCGTATACCAGTACGCCCTGGAACTCATTGCCTTCAATAAAAAAGACCGCCGCCAGCTTTCTCTCCTGGCCTCCATCCTGTCCCACGTGACCGATGGCATCATCCTGTATTCCACAGGTGGCGTCATTTCCCATATCAACCGGCAGGCCCGGGCCTTTCTGTCCCTGCCGCCCGATACGCGGAACATACGCGATATTTTCCCGGACTGGCAGGAGGGGAGCCAGCCATCGTTCAAAGAAAAAATCATCCAGCGGCCGCCCTATACCCTGGTAGCCAATTCGGACGTCTTCCTCATGGATAAGGAAAAACAATACATCCTCACCCTGCGCGACGTGACCGAGCTGCAGCGCCTGGAAAAAAATATCCGTTACAAACTCTCCCGCACAGGCCTCACGGCCAGCCATCATTTCTCTGATATCAAGACGACTGACCCAGCCCTGCAGACGCTAATCCGCCGGGCTGCCACCATGGCCTCTTACAATGCGCCTATCCTCATACAGGGGGAAAGCGGCACCGGCAAAGAGCTCTTTGCCCAGAGCATCCACAACGCCAGTCCCCGGCGCAACGGGCCCTTCGTCGCCATCAACTGCGCCGCCCTGCCACCGGATATCCTCGAGAGTGAACTATTCGGGTATGTCGGCGGTACCTTTACGGGAGCCCGCAAAGAAGGCAAGGCCGGTCTCTTTGAAATCGCCCACAACGGTACGATTTTCCTCGATGAAATCAACAGCATGACTCCGGCTATCCAGTCCAAACTCTTACGGGTCCTGGAAACCAAGCAGGTCATGCGCCTCGGCTCGGACTACGTCATCCCCCTTGATATCCGCATCATCTCCGCCAGCAATGCCGATATCATCCAGTCCGTCCGCAAAGGGACATTCCGGCGCGACCTCTTTTTCCGCATCAACACCCTGCGCCTGACCCTGCCATCCCTCAACGACAGGCCGTCAGACATCCCGTACCTGTTCTCCTATTTCCTCAATACCATCTCCGGTACCTCCGTCCCGGTCCCGCAGGCATTGAAAAAAATCCTCTCCCATCATCACTGGTGGGGAAATATCCGGGAACTGTACAGCGTCGCCCTGCGCTATCACATCTATGGAGACACAGGCGATCCGTCCTACCAGTACCTGTTCGACACGACAGAAGAAGAACAGACCCCGCAGCTCCTCGATACAGGTTCCCTCTCCCTCAACATGAAGAACCTGGAAACGACGATTGAACAGATACTCATACAGGAACTGTCAGAAAAAGGCTATACCCAGACAGACATAGCCAGACTCCTGAACGTCTCCCGCCAGACCGTATTCAACAAGATGAAGAAATGACAAGCAAAAACAGGGACTGTCGCATGAAGGTTTCTACTATCATGCGACAGTCCCTGTTACTTTATATCGATGTCTTTTTCCTGTACGCCCAGTTCGGATAATCTGCGGGGGATACCGACGTCATCGGCCAGTTTCTGGCAGGCGTCGATGGCGGCTTTGCGGTATTCTTCCTGAGTCATGTCATCGACACCGCGGCGCCGGCATTCCTGCTATGACCGGGCTACGAGAAGCGGCAGGCGCGGGTCCAGTGTCCCCTTTTCCATGAACTGCTACCAGATTCGTTTCCGTTCTTCATTATCCATACTGTCTTACCTCCCAGTAAAAAATAACTCCTGTCTATAAGCGTACCATGACAGGAGTCATTTTTCCATGGGTTTACCCTTCTTTTTTGACAACAGCACTGACCGGGCAGACATTATCTGTATACCTTATGTATTTACAATTTACCTTATAGGTAAATTGTAATGTTGATTTCCATCTTTAATCAAGGTAAAATATAATTAACCTTAAAGGTAAATGAGGTGAAGCATTGAAAGTCCGTTACAGGAATAATAAAATACGCAAAATGTGTACAGATGCCAATGCTGCACGTAAAGAATACGGAGAAAAAATGGCTAGGAAAATTCATCAGAGAATCGATGAACTTACTGCAATCGATACCGTTGAAATGATGATTATGTATCATATCGGAAGATGTCATCCATTAAATGGGAACAGAGAAGGGCAATATGCATTGGATTTAGTACATCCTTATCGTTTAGTATTTACCCAAAAAGGCCATGAAATACAGATTGCAGAGGTACAGGAAATTGTAGATTATCATTAATCATTTAAAAGGAGTGAAAGTCATGTTGGAAAGCAAGAGCTACATTGCTACGCCTCCTGGCGCTACAATTAAAGAACAGCTTGAAAACCGGAGCATGACGCAGAAAGAGTTTGCAAAACGAATGGGAATGTCGGAGAAACATATAAGCAGACTTATTAATGGAGAAGTACATCTGACTCCGGATATGGCCGAAAAACTGGAAAGAGTCTTAGGTTTACCTGCTGGGTTCTGGAATAAATTGGAAGCCATTTACCAGGAAAAATTAGCCAAAGTCAAAAATGAGAATGAATTGAGCAAAGAAAAGGAATGGATGAAAAAGTATCCATATACCAAAATTGCGGAATGGGGAATGGTTCCTTTTACCCATAATTGGAAGGATAAAATTGTCAATTTATGTAAATTTTTTGAAGTCAGTAATTTAAAACTGCTCCAAAACAAAGACCTTATCCCTATCGCATGCCGAAAATTATCCGCCACAGAAAAAAGCACTTACATTATGCTTACTCTGGCTCAATACGCAAAAATCAAGTCCCGGCAAATAGAGGTTGCCCCGTTTTGCAAAAATACGCTCGAAGAAAAAATTAACGATATACGTTTGTTAACCAGACATAAAAGCATGGATTTCATGGAGGATTTATCCGATATTTTGAAATCTTGTGGCATAGCACTCGTATATCTTCCTCAAGTCAAAGGATCATTTTTACACGGCATCACCTTTTATGACCGTAATACGAATAAAATTGTTCTTGGTATTACGATGAGGGGAAAGTATGCCGACCGATTTTGGTTCAGCCTTTTCCATGAAATCTCTCATGTCATTCAGGGCCATATTTATCAAAAAAACGGTACTTCAGATGCGGATGAAACAGACGCAGATACGATGGCAGCAGAAATATTGATTCCTTCCGCAAAACTTAAATCATTTTATCAAGAGAAAGATTATTCTATTCGTTCTATAAAGCACTTTGCCGACCTTCTACAAGTCGGTGAATCTATCATCATCGGAAGGCTGCAAAACGATAAAAAAATCAAACAGAGCCAGTTAAACCAGTACAAATCAAAATATGAGGAGCTTATTTCTTAATTTCAAAAAATCCTGTCACACATTATGGCGACATGATTTTTTTGCATAGGGTGCTTTCTTTATTTCATCAGCTGTATGCAGTTATCTACTGGCGAAATTGCGGTAGAACTGCAGCTTTTACCCTTCTTTTTTGACAACAGCACTGACCGGGCAGACCTGGGCACACAGGGAGCAGCCGGCACAGTCGGCCTGGGAGATGCTGGATTTCTTCTGTTCCGTATCATAGCGCAGGGCCGGACAGCCCGTAGAGAGGCATTTGCGGCAGCCGATGCAGACATCCTGCCGGATTTCATAGGTCGTATCGGGGCGGGTAAATTCTCCCGTATCGAGGGCCGTCCATTTTTTCAGGGCGCAGGGATATTTCGTGACGATGACCACTGGTTCGTTTGTAATGGAAAAGGCCCAGTCCAGCGTTTCTTTCATGACCGTCAGGTCCTGGGGATTGACCGTGCGTACATTCCGGATTCCCAGATCCCGGACGATGGTTTCGATATCGATGGCATAGGCTTCCTGACCTTTCAGGGTATAGCCCGTACCGGGGTTATCCTGATGGCCCGTCATGCCCGTCGTGCGGTTGTCCAGGATGGCACAGATGACGGGAGATTTGTTATAGGATACTTCCATGAGAGCGTTGATACCCGTATGGAAGAAGGTCGAATCGCCCATATAGGCGACGATGCGTTTCTGCTGGCCGCTCATGGCAAAGCCGTGGGCCATGCCGTGGCCGATAGAGAAGGCACTGCCCATATTGAGGCCCAGGTCCTTGGCATTGAGCGGCGCCGTGCCGCAGAGACCATAACAGCCGATGTCGCCAATCATGACGGCGTCTTTGTGTTTGGCCAGTTCGTAGGCAAAGCCCCGGTGGGGACAGCCGGCACAGAGAACGGGCGGCCGGGGGACGCAGAGATGTTCCGGCGCCGATTTTCCAGCATAGCTTTTGCCCAATATGCCTTCGGCGACGATATGGGGATCCAGTTCGCCGATATTGGGAATGACGTCGTGCCCATGGCAGGCAATGCCAGCAGCCTTAATCTGGTCTTCCATGAAGGAGTCCAATTCTTCCACGACGTACAGGGTATCCACTTTTTCGGCAAAAGCGCGGATTTTTTTCATGGGAAGGGGATACGAAAAGCCGATTTTCAGGACCGATACGCTGTCGCCGAAGACTTCCTTGACATAGTTGTACCCGGCGCCGGATGTGACGATGCCGATACTCGTATCACCCGGTTCTTCTACATTCCAGGGGCAGGTTTCCGACCATTCCTGCAGTTTTTTCTGCCGCTGTTCAATGATGACACGGCGCACGCGGGCGACGGCCGGCACCGAATCGATTTCCCCGGTCCTCCTCGTATAGGGAATAGGCGGAGCCGGGACCCGTTCCTGTTCCGTGACCAGGCTCTTGGAATGGCAGATACGGGTCGTCATGCGAACCATGACTGGCACATGGAAGCGTTCGCTCACGTCATAGGCCGCTCTGGTCATGTCTTTTGCTTCCTGCGAGTCCGACGGTTCAAACATGCAGATTTTGGCAAATCTGGCAAAATTGCGGTTGTCCTGTTCATCCTGGGACGAATGCATACCCGGATCGTCGGCAGAAACGAAGACAAACCCGCCGTGGACCTGCATATAGGCATAGGTAAAAAGGGGATCGGCGGCAACGTTGACGCCGACCATCTTCATGGCGGCAAAAGAGCGCACCCCTGCAATCGATGCCCCGATAGCGGCCTCCATAGCCACTTTTTCGTTCGGTGCCCATTCGGCGTCGATTGCTGTATACGTTCCTGCATTTTCCAGGATTTCTGTACTCGGTGTACCCGGATAGGCTGACGCAAAGCTGACGCCGGCTTCATACAGTCCCCGGGCCACTGCTTCATTTCCTGTCAATAGCTGTTTCATGTACATGCCTCCTATTTCCATCATGCAAATAGGTGATTACGTGATGTGTTTTCTTATCTATACGGAATTGTCATGCCAACAGCCCGTTTCTTCGAAAACCGCCGTCTCTGGCGGTTCAGATAGGGAAAAGCGACCGGAAGGGATGGGGAAATGTAAAAAATATTTGCTCTCTTTGACAAAAAAAGCGGTCAGCAGGCCTATATCAGGCAGTCTGCTGACCGTTCTTTTTAAGTGGACATATTACAGCGTCACATCGACAGACGGATGGTCTTTGGTGACGACGCCGCTTACGACAGGGCATCCGAAAACAGTTTTCAGGATGCCCGACAGTTCGGCAATGACGGCATCGACCCGGTCTTTATTGAAATCGACGAAGCCGTCGATCGGAAAGAATACATAACTCGTATCAGCCGTGATTTTTCCGTGTTCGCTCTGACGCCAGGTCCAGCGGCGCGTGCGGACTTCATGGCCGACGGCATAGACGACTTCATCTTCGCCGGGCGCTTCTTCTTCCGTTTCCCCGAAAGGCAGGAAGTGGTCGCCTTCCCGGGCATAGCGCATTTCCATATCTTCCGGCGACCGGCCCAGGTCATGGGTCCCCATAGGAATGGTATATTTCAAGGACAGGGCATTGTTCAGATCTACCAGCGGATTGATATGGGGCATCCCCTTGCCTTTGCTGATGCGGTTGAACATGGCTTCGACAGAGCAGGGAAAGCGGTTGGGATTGAGGCCCAGCGTACGGAACGCTTCGCGGTAGGGCACGATGTCCGGCGATGTCTTGACTTTGACACCATCGAATTTCTGCTGTGCCGCAGCGATGGATTCGTCCAGCATGGCTTCGATCTGCGGATAGGATTTGCTGTTGTCCACGCCTTTGACGGCGACGACGCCAATATATAAATCAGGTACGTTTTCAAAAATGCGGTCTTCTACGATAAATTTCATCTCTTATTACTGTTCCTCCAGATTTTCTGTTGTTCTGCGGCTTTAATGAGGTCTTCCCGGAAATCGGGATGGGCGATGCCGATCAGTTTTTCCGCCCGCTGCCACGTCGTAAGGCCTGCCAGATTGACCGCCCCGTATTCGGTGACGATGTACATGGTCTGGGCCCGCGGCGTCGTGATGATGTCGCCACCGGTAAAGCACGGCACGATGTTGGAATGGCGGACGCCTTTCTTATCAACCCGGCTCGACGCCATGGCCAGGAAGGTCCGGCCGTGTTCTGCCGTATAGGCGCCGGTGACGAAATCGAGCTGGCCGCCGGTCCCGCTGATCTGCCGCGTCCCTGCCGATTCGGAGCTGACCTGGCCATAGAGGTCGCAGGCGATGCAGCCGTTGATGGAGACGAAATGGTCCAGCTGACGAATCGTTTCCGGATCGTTGACATAATGCATAGGCGCCGACAGGATGTCGATATTATGGTCCAGGAATTCATAGAGTTCCTTCGACCCGCTGCAGATGGAGAACACGCCTTTTCCGTGCTGCAGGGGTTTGCGCTTGTTGGTGATTTTGCCCGCTTTATACAGGTCGAGATAACCGTCACTCATGAGCTCTGTATGCATGCCCAGGTCTTTGAGGTCCGATTCGGCAATGAGAGTTCCCAGGGCATTGGGCATACCGCCGATGCCGAGCTGCAGCGTGTCCCCGTCGTGGATGAAGGGGAATATCTGGGCGGCAATCTGCTTATCCAGCTCACTAGCTCCCCGGCTGGGAGCTTCACTCAGAGGCTGATTATTTTCTACGACAACATCGACATCGCGGATGTTGATATGATCATCGGCCATACCGTATATGAAAGGCATATTGGGATTGACTTCCAGGATAATCCGGTCGGCGGCTTCGAGCATTTCCTGCATGCAGCAGTTGGTCAGGCCGTAACTGAAATTACCGTGGCTATCCATGGGCGATACGGTCACCATGGCTACGTTGACCGGTGCCTGGCCGCGGCGGTAATAGGAACCACAGAAGCGGAACATCATAGGCGAGAAGAAAGCCCGCCCCGTATCGATATACTTCCGGTCCAGTCCCGAGCAGTGCCAGAGATTGTATGTAAAGGCCTGATGCTGCGGGTCCTGTTCTACTACCTGGACAGGACGCATCGATATGGCATGGCGTATTTTGACATCGGTGAGCTCATCCCGGCGGGCAGCCAAGGCCGCATCGAGAGCCGCCGGGAAGGAGCAGGTCTGGCTGTAATCGACCCAGTCACCGGACCGGACGAGCTGCACCGCTTCTTCCGGAGTACGCCGTTTTTCTTTATATATATCGAATGGATTCAAGAGTAAGACTCCTTTAAGACAAATTCAATTTTCTTTCCGGGCGCATCAGCGCCACCATCATTTATACTGATCGATGAGCTTCTGGAAAGCGGCAAAGCTGCGGCGGATCATATCAGCTTCGACGCAGTAGGAAACGCGGACGTAGCCTGGGCATCCGAAGCTGTCTGCCGGTACGATGAGCAGGTTCAGTGCTTTTGCCTTGTCGGAAAACGCCTTGGCATCCGGTTCCGGCGATTTGACGAAGAGATAGAAGGCTCCCTGGGGATAGACGCAGTCATAGCCCATATCTTTCAAGCCATTGTACAGGAGCTTGCGGTTAGCATCGTAGATGCTCATATCGCTGGTCTTGCCCAGGCACTGGAGAACCACATCCTGGAAGAGGTGGGGTGCACAGACGAAGCCCATGGCCCGGCCGGCACCGCAGACGGCAGGATAGACATCTTTGTCCGATACGGAATCCGGTACGAGGATGTAGCCGATACGTTCGCCGGGAAGGCTCAGGGATTTGCTGTACGAATAGCATACGAGCGTATCGGGATAAATAGCCGGCATGTAGAGGATTTCCAGGCCGTCGTAGGTGATTTCCCGGTACGGTTCATCGGAAATGAGATAAATCGTGTGGCCTGTTTCGCCACTTTTCTTCTTCAGGATAGCTGCCACTTTTTCCATTGTTTCCCGGGAATAGACCGTGCCTGCCGGATTGTTCGGCGAGTTGACGATGAGAGCCCGCGTATGGGGTGTGATAGCTGCTTCCAGTTCGTCCAGTTTGATCTGGAAATGGTCCGTATCAGGCGGCAGCATGACTTCTTTAGCGCCGGCATTGGCAATGAAGACCGTATATTCAGGGAAAAATGGTGCTACGACGATGATTTCATCATCGGGATCTTCGACGATGGCTTTGAGAGAAATGGTCAGCGATGCCGCAGCCCCGCAGGTCATGTAGAAATTATCGGCACCGACGCCGGCATTATAGGTCTGGTTCATATACTCTGCCAGGCCTTTGCGGACGGCCAGATCCCCGGCAGCCGCTGTATAACCATGGATAGCGGCGGATTCCCGTGTAGCCAGGATATGTTCAATCGATTCCCGGATGCACGAAGGAGCCGGTACGGTCGGATTGCCGATACTGAAATCGAATACGTTTTCTTTACCAACTTTGGCGGCCTGGGCCTGTCCGTAAGCAAACAGTTCACGGATAGCCGAACCTTGTGAACCCAGTGCATACATTTCTTTATTTGCCATAGAAAATCACTCCTTTGTGATGAATACTTATATTGTACCACAGGTTACCCCTGCAGCGCATTTGTTTCTACAGGCAGCACACAGATAAACCGGAAAGCGTCGTTCCGGCGGGGACCGGAACGGTGAGAGAAGGGAGTACAGCTAGTGCCTTCCGATTCATCCATCTGCTGCCTGTTGCTGGTTACCGGCGGATTGCCGTCGTAATGACGGCACCGATGACGGCCAGTATGGCAATAATGATAAAAGCCGTCATAGGCGCACCATTGGCGAACATAGGGCCAATCGTCGAAGCGCCGATAAGATTGAGATTGACAATACTGAAATTCATGCCATAATTCCGGGAGCCATAGAATGAAGCGGCAAAGGCAGAACCCGTCGGCGGGCATGCGCCATAGGCAAGGCCCGTGAGGATAAAGGCTGCCAGGAGGACAGCCAGGCTGTGGCTCACGTCGGCACCGGCAAGGGCGGCAGCTGCCGCCAGGTAGAACACGGAGACGGTATACATAGTGACCTTATAGCCCTTACTGTCAAAGAGCTGTCCCGAAAGGACCCGGCCTGCACCATTGGCGATAGAAATGACACCGGCAATTGCAGCGGCCTGGGTGAGGTCTCCGCCCACGAAGGTCCCGGCATATCCGGCAGAAATATTGATGATGGAAAGTCCGGCTGCACTCAGAAGAATAGCCCAGAGAAAAAACAGCCAGAACGACCGGCGGCGGAGCATATCCTGCCAGCCGATTTCTTCCCGTGCCGCTTTTCCCTTGGGAAGAGATTCCGACAGAGCTGCCGTAAAGTCTGCATCAGGCGGCCTCAGTATGACGATGGCCAGGGCAATGACGACGGCATAGGACGCGGCGATGAGAAGAAAAGTCATACGCCAGCCGGCCAGAACAATCAGCGAAGCTCCGGCCGTACCGAGTATCATGGCACCAAATCCGAATCCCATGAGGGCAATGCCTGAGACGAGGCCCTGTTTATCTGGAAACCAGCGCATGATAGTGCTGATGACCGCATTATAACCAAGGCCCACGCCGAGGCCGGCCATGCCGCCGTACGTCAGGTATATGCCCATGAGGGAGGTAATCTGCGAGGCCAGCCCGAACCCGGAGGCGAGGAGGACCGCCGCCAGGATAAGGGTCGTCCTCATCTTTCGGGCCGTCAGGACGCCTGATATGAGGCCGCCCAGGCAGAACATAATCATAGAGATGGAAAAGGTGAGCGATGTCCCGCTTTTAGACCAGCCAAATTCCTGTTCCAGCGGTACGCGGAATACAGACCAGGCATAAATGAGTCCGAGGAACAGCAGGAGAAAGACGCTGAGGATCAGATAGGCCCAGCGTCTCCGTTTCTTCTGCATCACAAGCGCCTTCATCATACCGCTGCCATGCCGGCGGCGAAAGCTTTGCGGTTCACGTCAATGAAAGCCGGTTTGACTGTTTTGGCAATGATTGGATCCCAGTCGATGTCGGTCAGCCCCATGGCTTTTACCAGAGCACCCAGCAGGACGACATTGGCGCTCTTGGGATTTCCCACCTTTTCTGCAATTCCCGTCGCATCGAGAGCCATCGTCGATACGCACTGACGGAGCATGCCAATGATATCATCGGGATAGTCCCGGGTGCCTGTCAGGATCGGCATGGACGGGATACGGTACGTATTGACGACAGCCTTGCCGTCTTTTTTCAGGAAATGAGCATACCGGGCAGCTTCCATTTCTTCGAAAGAAACGAGGATATCTGCCGTCCCTTCCCCGATAATGGGGGAGTAGACTTTCGTGCCGAACCGCACCTGGGTGCTGACACTGCCACTGCGCTGGCTCATGCCGTGGACTTCGCTCATTTTGACATCGTATCCATTTTCTATGAGACCCTGGGTGAGAATTTTGCTGGCCAGGATCGTACCCTGCCCGCCGACGCCGACGAGGAGTATGCTTTTTACATTGTTCATGATTATTCTCCTTTCTTTACGATAGCCTGTACCGGGCAGACCTGGGCACAGACAGAACAACCGTTGCAGTCAGCCGGAGAGATGCTGGATTTCTTCGTTTCCTTATCAAAACGCAGGGCCGGACATCCCGTCGTAAGGCATTTGCGGCAGCCGATGCAGGCATCTTCCTTCACTCCGTATACGGCTTTTTCTATAGTGAATTCTTTCTTATCAAACGGTGTGAGTTTCTTCAGGGCACACGGCCATTGGGTGATGATAACTACCGGTTCATCCGTGATGGCAAAGGCCCAGTCCAGCGTTTCTTTCATGGCTGTCAGATTCTGGGGATTGACCGTGCGGACATTCTGGATGCCCAGGGCCCGGACGATAGTTTCAATGTCGAGCATGGTCGTGATTTCTTCTTTGAGGTTGTAGCCCGTGCCAGGGTTTTCCTGATGGCCTGTCATGCCCGTCGTACGATTGTCGAGGATGACGCAGATCGTATTGGACTTATTATAGGATACTTCCATGAGGGCATTGATGCCGCTGTGGAAGAATGTGGAGTCACCCATATAGCCGACGACGCGTTTTTGCTGCCCGCTCCGGGCGAAACCGTGTACCATGCCGTGTCCCATGGAAAAGACGGCGCCCATATTGAGGCCCATGTCTTTGGCATTCAGCGGGGGTGCACCGCACAGGCCATAGCAGCCGATATCGCCGAGCATGACCGTATCCTTGCGCTTGGCCAGTTCAAAGGCAAAGCCGCGGTGAGGACAGCCGGCGCAGAGAACAGGCGGACGGGGGACGATGGCTTCTTCCGGGACAGATACCCCCGTATTTCCCGTGCCAGTCAGGGCTTTCTGTACAATATCCGGATTGAGTTCGCCTATATTGGGGATAACATCATGTCCGTGGCAGGGGATGCCGGCGGCTTTGATCTGGTCTTCCATGAAAGAGTCCAGTTCTTCCACGACGTACAGCGTATCTACTTTTTCCGCAAAGGCACGGATTTTCTTCATGGGAAGGGGATAGGAAAAACCGATCTTCAGGACCGATACGCTGTCGCCAAATACTTCTTTTACATAGTTGTAAGCGGCACCGGACGTGATAATGCCCATATTTTTATGGCCTTCTTCTTCCACGTTCCAGGGACAGGTTTCGGAATACGCTGCCAGATCTTTTTCCCTCTGTTCGATGACGACGCGGCGTTTGCGGGAAATAGCCGGTACGGGATCCATTTTTTCCGGTTGTTTCACATAGGGGACGGCCGGCACTTCTACACGGGCCCCTTCTTCGATGAGGCTCTTGGAGTGGCAGACACGGGTCGTCATGCGGATCATGACCGGCGTATGGAACCGTTCGCTGACGGCGTAGGCATCTTTGGTCATATCCTTGGCTTCCTGGGAATTGGACGGTTCAAACATGCATATTTTGGCAAATTTGGCATAATTGCGGTTATCCTGTTCGTTCTGGGATGAATGCATGCCCGGGTCATCGGCTGATACAAAGACAAAGCCACCGTTTACGTGGAGATAGGCGTAGGTAAAGAGCGGATCCGCCGCTACATTGAGGCCGACCATCTTCATGGCCGCAAAGGACCGGACACCGGAAACAGAAGCGCCGATAGCAGCTTCCATAGCTGTTTTTTCATTCGGTGCCCATTCGGCATCGATTTCTTCATACTTGGCTGCATTTTCCAGGATTTCCGTGCTCGGAGTGCCCGGATATGCCGAAGCAAAGGTGACACCTGCTTCATACAAGCCCCGTGCCAGGGCTTCATCGCCCGATACTAATCGTTTCATCATGATACCTCCTCATAGGTTGTACATCCCTTTTGTATAGTGCGGGATAATCTCATATCTTTCGACAATGTATATGAAATATACACGCCAACTTAAACAATGGCCGTATATCCCCATTTTTTTACATTTCCCCCATTTTTCCGTTCAAATTTGTATATATTCGTTGACATACCTTGACAGATTTTCTATGATAGAAAAAATCAGGAGGTACGTTATGGAATCTATTTATTTTCTCGCAGCCAGTGAAACCCTGAAGGAAGAAATAGAAGCAGTCCTCCATCAGGCTTCTGTGGCAGAACAAAAAAACTATATACCCACGAAGGTAGCCGTCCTCGATTTCCCCAACCGCTTCGAGCAGGGCCGGAGCCTCGTAGAGCAGGGGGCCCAGGTCATCATTACCAACACGGGGCCATACTACGAATTGTCCCAGGCCATACGGGATATCCCCGTACTCTGCCTGCATTATTCGACCAGCGACATCCTCTATACGCTTCATCAGGTAGAGAATTATGAAAAAATCCACTTATTCCTCAGTCAGCACGTCATCTTCAACGAAGATATGTGCTGGCCGGAAATCCGCAGCAAACTGGTCATCCATCCTTATAGTGCCGATATTTCCCCCCAGACGCTGGGAGCTCTGGCCGATGCCATCCCGGAATCGCCCGGCACGGCAATCGTCAGCTGCCTGCTCATGCCCCAGATCACGCACACGCGGCTGCCGGTATTTCCCATTACGCCCGGCGAATCGGCCATCTTATCGGCCTATCAGTACGCCCACGATCTGGTGCTCCTGAACCGGCGCGAACAGAACCAGATTTCCCTTCTGTCCTCCGTACTGAATAACGTAGACGAAGGGATCATTATTTATGATAAGAAGGGGAATATTACTCATTTCAATCCCAAGGCGCATCATTTCCTGAAATTTCCCAAGACGCCGGATACGATCCAGCATATGTTCCCCGATCTGGAGGAGGCCTTCAAAAAGCCGCCGTTCTTCCAGAACCGCATCCTCCACTGTCCGCCATACACGCTGGTAGCCACGACGCGGCCCTTCACGCTCAACGACAAGCCGTATTTCATCCTCAATATCCGTGACGTCACGGAACTGCAGCGCCTGGAAAAAAATATCCGCTATAAACTGTCCCGGACGGGACTCACAGCCCGTCACACGTTCAGCGATATCCTGACCCGGGATCCGGTTATGAAACGCTGCATCGCCACGGCAAAAATCATGGCGACCTACAATTCACCGGTCCTCATCCAGGGAGAAAGCGGTACCGGCAAGGAACTCTTTGCCCAGAGCATCCACAATGCCAGCCCGCGTCGCAGCGGTCCTTTTGTCGCCGTAAACTGCGCCGCCCTGCCGCCGGAACTGCTGGAGAGCGAGCTCTTCGGCTACGAGGGCGGCTCTTTTACGGGGGCCCGCAAAGAAGGGAAAGCCGGACTCTTCGAGCTGGCTCATAACGGCACGATTTTCCTCGATGAAATCAATAGTATGTCCGCCAACATCCAGTCCAAACTGCTGCGCGTCCTGGAAACGCGGCAGGTCATGCGCATCGGATCGGATTATGTCATTCCCCTTGACATCCGCATCATCTCTGCCAGCAATGCCGATATCATCCCCCAGATCGAATCGGGCCGTTTCCGCCGCGACCTCTATTTCCGCCTCAACCCACTGACACTAGACCTGCCGTCCCTCAATGAACGGCCATCGGATATTTTTTACTTGTTCTCCATATTCCTGGAACGGCTGACAGGCCACGCCGTAGATATTCCCCCTGCCCTGCGCCCGGTCCTGGAAAACCACCGCTGGTGGGGCAACATACGGGAATTGTACAGCGTCGCCCTGCGCTATCATCTCTACGGCGAACAAGAGGACCTGTCGTACAGCTACCTCTTCGACCAGGCCGGCCACGGCTGGACCCGGCGCGATGCCGGGACATTGCACATCGACCTCAAAGGACTACAGGACACGCTGCAGCAGTCGCTCATCCACGGGCTCATCGAACAAGGGTGCAGCCATACACAGGCGGCGCGCATCCTCGGCATCAGCCGTCAGGCCTTATACAATAAATTGAAAAAAGAATCGTAACTACTGTTCTGCTTATATATCCATAACCAGAGGAGGCCACTATCATGTCTGAAACAATGAAAAAATTAGCAGCAGCCTATGCATCGGAAGTCATCAGGAACCGCCGCTATCTCCACGCTCATCCGGAATTATCCTTCCACGAAACGAATACGGCCCAATGGATCCGGGACCATCTGGCAGCCATCGGCATTCCCACACTGCCCGGCATTACCGGCAACAGTACCGTCGGTGTCCTGAAAGGGACACAGCCCGGCCCTTCTATCGGACTGCGCGCCGATATCGACGCCCTGGGCCTCACGGAAGCCAATGACCTGCCTTATAAGAGTACTCATCCCGGCGTCATGCATGCCTGTGGTCATGATGCCCATACAGCGGTCCTCATGGCCATGGCGGAAATCTTTGCCTCTCACCGGGAACTCGTCCACGGCACGATATACTTCGTGTTCCAGCAAGGGGAAGAATTTCTCCCCGGCGGCGCCCAGCAGCTGGTCAAAGACGGCATCATGGACCACATTGACTACATGTTTGCCTGGCATGCCGCAGCCCTTGAAAAAGTAGGCACTGTCGATATCGCCGCCGGCGTCCGCGAAGCCGCTGTCGGAACCTATGACCTCAAGATCACCGGCAAAGGCGGCCACGGCGGATTCCCTCACAAAGCCAACAATCCGGTCATCCCCGCAGCTGAACTGGTCAGCGCCATCAATCTGATTCCGGCCCTGAAATGCGATCCCCTGGAAAATTGCACCGTTTCGGTGAGCTACTTCCAGTGCGGTGTAGACGGCGTAGCCAATGTCATCCCTGAACGGGTCAGCATGGGCGGCAATATCCGCGTCCTCAATACGGATCTGCGCGACTACGTCATGAAAGAAATCGAACGACTGGCCAAAGCCATCTGTGCCGCTCATCAGTGCCAGTGTGACGTACATCTGGTTTATGGCTATCCCGCCAATACGGTCGATGCCACATGTAATGACATATTCCGCAAAGCTGCTACATCCATGGGGCTTACGGTCCTCGACAACCCGCCCGTCCTCGGTGCCGAAGACTTCGCCTATTATGCCCAAGAAAAACCGGCTGGCATCGCCAAACTCGGCATGGCCGATCCGACCGGTACCATCGCCCCCACGTCCCATCACAACCCCTGCTTTTACATCGATGACGAAAAGGGCCTGCCCCTGGCACTGGAATACATGCTTACGGTCTACGAAATGGCTCTGCAGGAATTGATGTAATGTCAGACTAGACATGTATCTTGACAGAAAAGATTTTTTCAGTATAATTTAGATATATCATTTTTTAAAAATATAAAGCAATTGCAAAAAGTAATGAAGGAACGAGTAGTATGGCTGAACATTTCAGAGAGCTGCCGCCTGGTGCAAGACAGCAGGGACGGCCATATGAAGTACATTCCTGAACTGCCCGGCTGAACGGTAAGTAGGCCTGGCCGGAAAGCTCCCGTTACAGAGCACAAAAGCTGATCTAAATTCTTTAGATTAACAGGGTGGTACCGCGGATATATTTCGTCCCTCACGTACCGCCCTTTTTTGTTACCTTCTATCATGATATTGCTATATTGCAGAAAGAGAGTGATTCCTATGACCGATGTAAAAAAACTCGTAGAAGAATATGGTGACCAGATTATAAAGAACCGCCGCTATCTCCACGCCCACCCGGAACTGTCCTTCCAGGAAACGAATACGGCCGCCTGGATCCGGGACCATCTGACAAAGGCCGGCATCGAACTGATGCCGGGCATTACGGGCAACAGTACCGTCGGCGTCCTCAAAGGCAGCCAGCCTGGCCCATCTATCGGACTGCGCGCTGATTTCGATGCCCTGGGCCTTACGGAAACGAATGATCTTCCTTACAAGAGCACCAATCCCGGCGTCATGCACGCCTGCGGCCACGATGCCCACGCTTCTATCCTCATGGCGGTCGCCGAAACGCTGGCCCGTCATCGCGAACTCGTCCACGGCACGGTCTATTTTGTCTTCGAACAAGGCGAAGAATTCCTCCCCGGCGGCGCCCAGCAGCTGGTCAAAGACGGTATCATGGACCACATTGATTACATGTTCGCCATCCATGTCAACGCATCGGCCCCACTCGGCCAGATTGATATCCACGACGGCGTCCGCTTCGCCGCCGTCGGCACGTACGACTTCAAGATCCGCGGCAAAGGCGGCCATGGCGGTTTCCCCCACAAGGCCAACAACCCTATCTTTGCGGCATCGGAACTGGTAAACGACATCGCCCTTATCCCGGCCCTGAAATGTGATCCCCTGGCCAATTGCACCGTCTCGGTCAGCTATCTCCACTGCGGCGTTGAAGGCGTAGCCAACGTCATACCAGAAACGGTCAGCATGGGCGGCTGCGTCCGCGTCCTCGATACGGCTCTGCGCCAGTCGGTCATGGAAGAAATCGAACGCCTGGGCAACAGCATCTGCGCCGCACATCAGTGCGAAGTCAAGACCACCATGGTATATGGCTATCCAGCCTGCAAGAATGATACGGGCTGCGTATCCATCATGCAGGATGTTGCCACCAGTATGGGCATTACCAATGCCGACTGCCCGCCCAGCCTGGGTGCCGAAGATTTCGGCTATTTCAGCGAACAGAAGCCGGCAGCCGTCGCCTGGTTCGGTATGGGCGATCCGACCGGTGCCCACGAACTGACGCCGCATCACAACCCCAAATTCTACCTGTACGATGAAAAAGGCCTGCCCCTGGCCTTTGAATATCTGCTTTCCGTTTACCTGAAAGCAGCCAATACACTATAAAAAGGAGTTGTTACTATGAATGCCCTGGTTGCCCTCGGCCTGGTCTTCCTCATTTATTCCATCGGAGATTTCATCGCCGACAAGACAAAGGCCTTCGTCTCTATGCTGCTGGCCTGTGCCGTCATTTTCACGGCCGGTTTCTGGCTGGGCCTGCCCAAGACGATTTTTGCCGATTCGGGCCTCATCGCCTTTGCCAAGATTACACTCTGCATGTTTCTCATCCATATCGGTACGGCCATCAAGATCAATGATTTCGTCAAAGAATGGAAGACCGTCTTCGTCACCTTCTTTGCTACCCTTGCCGTAGCCGGTGGCGTCTTCTTTATCGGCCGCCTGTTCATCGACGCCTACTACGCCCTGGTCGGTGCCCCGGTCCTGGCCGGCGGGGTCGTCGCCTACCTGGTCATGTCGCCCATAGGGGATGTCCTGGGCCGGCCCGATATCAAGGTCTTTGCCGTACTGGTCCTGGTGTTCCAGAATTTCGTCGGCATCCCCATTGCCAGCTTTTTCTGTAAAAAAGAAGGGGACCGGGTCCGCACGGAATTCAACAATGGCACACTTACTGGCGGGGAAACAGAAAAGCATCTGAACCTTCGTCTGTTTCACATCCCGGAAAAATACAGTACGCCCAATATCATCCTTTGCAAACTCTGTTTCGTTTCCTATATTTCCATGCTACTGGCCCAGGCTACGGGCATCAGTATCCTCATCTTTGGCCTCATCTTCGGCATCATCCTTCATGAACTGGGCCTTCTGGAAGAAAACTGCCTGACTCAGGCCAATGCCCTGACCTTCGTCATGGCTGGCGCCGTCGCCATGATTTTCGTCGGCCTGACCAACACGACACCAGACATGCTCCTCGGCATGATTGCACCACTGCTGGTCGTCCTGGCCGTCGGTACAGTCAGCTGCTCTGTCATCGCTGTCATCGTCGGCCGGATCGTCCATTTCGACTGGAGACTCTCCATCGCCATGGCCGTCACGGCTTTCTTCGGCTTCCCCGGAACCTACCTCATTTCTCTGGAAGTATCCCGGGCCTGCGGCAGGACCGATGAAGAAAAAGAAGCCATCCTGCATTACATCATGCCCAAGCTGGTCATCGCCGGCATCGTATCCGTATCGGTCGTCTCCGGCCTCCTGGCCAGCATCATGGTCCATTGGATCTGATCTGTCTACAGATTTAACGGCAGAACCAAAAGGGTAATCTGGCAGATTCTCACCCGTGATAAACCAAAAGGAAGCCGCAACAAAACGGCCTTGAGTGGTCATTTTGTTGCGGCTTCCTTTTTTCTGCCCTTATTCGATGCAGGCCTTACTGAAAATAGCCGGGAAAAGATTGTTTGATCATTTCCTTTTCTTCATTATACCGGTTCAGGTGTGTCCGGGCCAGTTCATAGGCCTTATCCTCATCGCGGGCTTCTATGGCATCGATGAGCTGCATGTGATCGGCCAGGACCTGGGAGGCAGGCATACACTGGAAGCTCAGGACGATAGCCCGATCGAAATGGGGTGCCGCCGCTTCGACGATTTCACTCCAGTAGGGCTTTCCGCACAGCGTATAGAGGAGTGCATGGAATTTCTTATCCAGCTCAAAAATCTTGCGTACCTGTTTGCGGCCGATGTAGTATTTCCAGACGATGACGTTTTCCCGCAGCCGGTCCAGGTCATCGGCCGTCAGTTTCCGGCAGGCCTCCCGTGCGATTTCCGCTTCCAGAACGGCCCGCAGCTGGCGTACTTCTTCTACCCGTTCTTCGTCAATGTACGAGACAAAGGTACCGCGCTTGGGCATGACGTCGATGAGATGACTTTTGTGCAGGTCCAGAACCGCTTCGCGGATAGGTGTGCGGCTTACCTGGAACAAGTCACAATATTCTTTCTCGATAATCCGTTCACCCGGTTTGATTTCCACATTGACAATATTATAGAGCAGGCAGCGCCGCACATACTGCCGCGACGACTCATCTGCTTTCTTTGCCAGAATTTCCATACCCATCACCTGTTTCAGCCTGATTTATGATTCAAAATGCCGTTTTTCACGCAAAATAATCGGGATAAAGCTGCATCAATGTACGGATGCCCGTTTCCTGATTGGTCATATGCTGGCGGACCAGACAGGCCGCCTGCTCCTGCTGATGAGACTCTATGGCTTTCAGCATATCTTCATGGACCGACATGGGGATGTTCTTCGGCTCCACAAACGCATTGAGCATGCGGGCACGGGAATAATCGAGGCTGGCCTTCATCAGTGTCTGCCAGATGTGTGGCCGGCCGCACCCGGAAAAGACGGCTTCATGAAAGTCATTGTCGGCTTCAAAAAAAGCCTGTTTGTCCCCATCACCGGCTGCCTTCTGCTGCCGCTCCAGAATCTGATGCAGCTTTTTCAGACCCTCCTGGGGAAAATGCACGCAGGCTTCTTTCATGACCGCTTCTTCCAGGACAATGCGCATAAAGCGGGCTTCCCGTATCATCTGGGTATGCAGCCGGGATACGAAGGTGCCGCGCTGGGGGAGAATATCCAGCAGGCGGTCCTGTCCGAGATGGATGATGGCCTCCCGTACAGGCGTACGGCTCGTCTTCAGAAGATCGGCCACTTCCTGTTCGGACATGGCCGTTCCCGGCGTCAGATGGAGTGACATAATATTATCGTACAACATGCGGTATACATAGGAACGCACCGTCTCCCGCCGGAGAGGTGGCGTAATTGTCAGATCAATCATCGTTATCACCTGATTCACATAGAGTAGCAGACGAGGCCCTCATCACTTGAAAAAATCGGGATGGGCCGCCCGCAGCGCCGCCAGGTCGATGAGGATGCGGTCAATGTGTTCATTGATATCCGCTTCTGCTTGGTCCGTTTCATGCTGCCGTATATGATTTACAAGTGACTGATGTTTGGCATATACAATGCCCATTTCTTCTTTGTTCAGTACAGAAAGCGCACGGGAACGCAGATAATCCAGATTGGCCTGCATCAGTGTCTGCCAGACGTGCGGCTTGCCGCAACCGGCAAAAATGATGCCGTGCATTTCGTTATCCAGGGTCATGAACCGGGCGCTGTCGCCGGCATCCATGGCTTCCTTCTGATCCTGCAGGGACTGATCGAGCTGTTTCAGGTACATGTCCGGCAGGTCCTGACAGGCCAGGCGGATGACGGCCCGTTCGAGAGTCAGGCGCATGAAGCGGTTTTCTTCGATCAGTGCCGTGTCTATTTTTGAAATGAACGTGCCCCTCTGGGGCAGGATTTCTACGAGTCCGTCCTGGGACAGATGGATAAAGGCCTCCCGTACCGGTGTCCGGCTGATATCCAGGTAGGAAGAAACTTCCTGTTCGGAAACAGCCGTTCCCGGGGTCAGCCGGACCGACATGATATTATGATACAACAGCCGATATACATAAGCCCTGACGTTTTCCCGCGGTTCCATAGGTGTAATAGTAAGTTCAATCATGGTGTAACCTCATGCAGCTGATTACAGCTACTTTCTTTATAATATCGATATTCCTGATAATAATATTATATCATACCGTCAATACATAAGCCAGTTCTAATATACGTCCATCACAGGTAAGAAAGAAGCTTCCTGGCAGACCGTTTTTCTGACAGAAAGCATACAGATGACGGCAGTTGCCTTCATATTTACGTAAAAAGGCCAGGCAGGTTGAAAAAAAGGCCTGCCGCATGATAGCAGGATTTTTCATGCGACAGGCTTATGAGTCATTCCTTATTCAACTTCGGCAATGATAGTAACAGGCGCGCTGTCCACATCCAGTGCCCGGATAGGTGCCACGATGATACTCTTTACCGTTTTTCCATCAAGCGGCGAGAGCATCATATCTTCAATGACGGTTACGAATTTATCCGTATAGTAACCCAAAAGCCAGTGATGGGCTTCCGTCGCGTAGTCATTGCATACTGATCCGAGGGACAGGGAATCGAGGCCGATGGTGCAGAGATTGGGGAAATTTTCGACAAGATATTTGCACAGGCCTGGATGGGCGCTCGGGTTTTCGTATTTATATCCCTGGGGATTCAGTTCTTTCTGCTTTTCAAATCCCGTGCGGAACAAGAGCAGTTTTGCTTTGGCAATCTGATCTTTGTACGGCATGACATCTTCCGCCGTAATGACTTCTTTAAATGTTTTTGGAATGTCGAGGATGAGGATATCATCGCCTTTGAAGCAGAAGTAATCCATCGGCAGTTCTGTAATTTTCGGTCCTTTGGCATTGAAATGGCGCGGTGCGTCGTAGTGTGTACCATAATGATTGGGAATAGTCATGACCGACGTATTGCAGAAACTGCCATTGATACCGATGATGTCGTGCCGTCCGGATGTGTAGACCGGCGCGTCAGGCCAGGCAATCTGCCCTTCGGCAATAGGATAAGAAAGATATACGTACATACTAAATCACTCCTTTTTATCAATGGGTAACGCTGTATTCAAGGCAGCATTATTTCTTTTCTACGAAGGCAACGGCACGAATAGGGGAGCCGGAGCCATCTTTAATCTTGAGGGGCAGCGTTGCAAACAGGACTTCATCGGGAAGGGTTCCCAGATTGTACAGGTTTTCGATGATCAGGATACCTTTGGGAAGGAGCGTCTTATGAGTCGGATCCGTCCCGCCGAATACGTCGAGAGCCAGGGCATCGCAGCCGACGATTTTCACTTTCTTTTCTGCCAGATACTGGGCACCGTCTTCTGCCAGACCCGGCCAGTCCGACAAGAATTTATCATAATCCGGTTTCAGGGCGTACAGTTTGTCCCATCCGAAATGGAGAAGTACGACATCGCCTTCCTGAATTTCTACGTGCTCTTTTTCCCATGCGATGATATCGTCTTTATGAAGAAGTCCCAATGCCCCGACCTGTGTCGCTTCGATTTTGACGGCATGACCGAAGAACTGTTTGAGCGGCACTTCATTGACCGGCGTTGCACCTGTTATAAAGTGACGCGGTGCATCGAGGTGGGTACCGCAGTGTTCACCCATGGTAACGGCATAGTGGGTAGCGGGATCGCCCATTTCTGTCGATTCTACAATATTGTGATAGAAATGCTGGTGTGTCGGCCAGACCGGCATGCCTTCTTCCATAGTAAGGGTCAGATCGACGACATCCATTCCTTCTAATGCAGCAGCTAATTCTTTCGTATTCATGTAAAAACATCTCCCTTTCGAAAAATCACACAGTTGCTATCATGAAGACAGATTTTATGCTTCTGCCTTTTCTGCATCTTTATGTACCGTTTCTTTGATAATGGTCAGCGGGATATAGGACAGAGCCAGCATGACAGCCAGTACGACATAGTGGGTCGTGAAGCCAAAGGTTTCGATAATCCAGCCGGCAGTCGGAGCGGCAAAGAACCCAGAAAGACCGAGGGCGATACCAATCATGAGGCCCATAGAGGAACCAGCCGATTTGGGCAGGGAATCGATGAGCAGGGCATACATGACCGGGAACGGCGAATTACGGAAGAGGCCCCAGAAAATGAGGATCATCCAGGCTGACATTTCCGTATTGATGAACATGCAGGCCAGAGTTGCTACGATCCAGCCGGCAGTGATGATGCGCAGGGCAAATTTACGGCCCGTAGAATCCGATACAGTACCCCAGCCAATCTGGCCGATCCAGCCGGTCAGGCCGGAAGCCCCGGATACGACGGCAGCAGCTGCCAGGGAAATACCGGCAACAGTCGTCAGCTGCAGAGTCATAAATGTGGTGATAGCCGCTTCAGACCAGAGGAAAATGAAAATCGTAATGATAGCCATGACACAGTTGCGGTTCTGAAGGCAGACACCGACGTTTTTGACCATTTCTTTGAGGGACGGCTTTTTGCCTTCTGCTTCGACTTCATCGAGCGGTTTTGTCATCTGATGATCTTCAATCCATTTATATACCTTTTTCTGATTCTTTTCCGTACCAAAAATCAACTGCAGGATGATAATAGGAATGGCCAGGAGGGGAACAAAGGTAAAGGCATCATGCCAGGTGCCTACCGCCAGGATAAAGCTGATGATGACCGGTCCCAGGAACTGGCCAAAGGGGAAACCCGTGTGATGGACGCCGATAGCAAAACCACGGTGTTCTTTTGGCCACCATTCACCGATAATAGCTACGTTTACCGGTTCGGCACCGCCAGTCCCCATACCGAGGACAGCCAGAGCTGCACGCATGGCATTAACCGTCGTACACATAGCAGTGAGGATGCCACCGATGGCTGCAACTACCATGCAGCAAATCCAGGTCCAGCCCCGTTTATAGCCGGAACCGACGGAATCAGAAAGGATACCGAAGAACGTAGCGCCGATAAATGCGCCGATGAACATAGCCGAATTCAGGAACCCGACTTCGGTAGCACTCCAATGAAATTCTTCCATAATGGCCGGCAGAACCGTCGGCAGAATAATACGGGATACAGACGTTGCCAGGATAGCCAAGGTCGTAACCAGCAAAAGGATCCATGATATAGGATGGGCCTTAGGCATTTTCATACAAATACACTCCCTTTTCTTTTTTCCTTCATGACACATAATAAATAACAGTAAGCTTTATTTTCCGCTCATCAAAGACGTACGGTTCTGCCTCCTTTCCTCATTACCTGAACGATGCCGGGACACATTGCGATTTACCGTTCGTATATACATATGTTATTTTATATCCGTACCTCCTTGATATACTAACATTCTAGCACTTGTATGTTAAATTATCAATGAAAGCAACACATTTTTGCATATATATTTCTCATTGATTTATCCATAATGTTGCCTATTTGTAATATAACTTCTTTTTATAAATAAAGTATAAAATAAAATTGCCTGTACAGGAAATCCTGCTTTCTATATGAAGTAAAAAAATAAGACTATCACCTTAAACAAGAATTTAAGGTGATAGCCCCATTTCAGAACTGGCCTGATTAATCAAAGGTAAGGACGATTTTCAATACTTTATCCGGATGTTCGTCATTAAAGGCAAAGGCTTCGGCAGCTTTTGCAAATGGGAAGGTATGGGTAATGATTTCTTTCGGCTGTACTTTTCCTTCTTTGAACCAGCCGATGACTTCGGGGAAGCGGTGGTTATTGAGCCGCGTACCGATGATTTCCAGTTCCCGTCCCATGATATCTACCTGGCGGATAGGAAGTTCCTGTGTCGTGAAACCGAGGACGACGATGCGGCCAGCCTGGCTGGGCAGGTCGCGGATGCACGTAGCCAGGATTTTCGTATTGGCTGTCGCTTCATAAATAAGGTTAAATCCTTCACCGTTCGTAAATTCCTTCATGGCATCGACGATATCTGTCGTCTTTCCGTTGACGACCATATCGGCACCCAGTTCCTTTGCTTTTTCCAGACGGCTTTCGACGATGTCGAGGATGGCGACTCTGGCCCCTTTCATCTTGGCAACCTGGAGGATGATCAAGCCGATCGGGCCGGCACCGCAGATGAGTACCGTATCGTCACCGGTAAGGCGGCCGCGGTGTGCGACCTGGGCACCGATGGAGTATGGTTCTACTGTCGCTGCGATTTCCCAGGGAAGATTATCGGGCAGCTTATAGGCCTGGCGGTAGTCGGCTGCGACGTATTCCTGGAACCCCCCATCGCGATGGACACCCATGACCTGCAGGCTGGAGCAGACATTGTGCCGGCCGATCCGGCAGGCATAGCAGTGACCGCAGGAAACGACAGGATCGACGGCTACGCGGTCGCCGACAGCTATATTTTCTGTCTGGCTTCCCACTTTGACGACTTCGCCGACAAATTCATGGCCGACGACACGGGGATAGGTGGCAAAGGCATTTTTTCCATGGAAGATATGGACATCGGAGCCACAGATACCGGCAGCCTTCACTTTCACCAATACCTGATTTTCCGTAATTTCCGGTATATCCCGTTCGACAACGGCAATACTGCCCGGTTTTTCAACTACAACTGCTTTCATGATAGTTCCTCCTTCGTATGAGCACAGAGATGTATATGACAGGCTTTAGCCTACATACTTCTTCAGGACGGCCCGGACTGCGCCGGGACCGGCGATGAGTTCTTTAAAATAGCCTTCGATGACCGGTTCGAGTCCTGCTTCCGCAAGATCCATACCGCCGAAAATGCTGCGGTTGGACAGAATGGAATGCAGCGCCCCTGCTGCCGTTTCCGGATGGCCGAAGCGGACGCCGGCAAGGGTCTTCTGCAAGTCTTCCAGAAGGGGATCCGGGCTGGGCGTAAAGGCATGACCTTCGTCGTCGATGCCGAGGAGATAGCGGCACCAGCCAGCGATAGCCAGGGGAATATATTTCAGGTTCTTTGCCTTATCGCCATAGGCTTTAATAGTAATACCATAGCGGACACCCACTTTCTGTGACGTATCGGTAGCAATGCGCTGTGGCGTATCGGGGACATTGGGATTGGGCAGGCGCTGTTCCAGAAGTTCATCGATGAACGCTTTCGGATTGAGGACGCCGGGATTGACCACGACGGGCAAGCCTTCGTCATAACCTATTTTTTCAATAAGGCCTTTGAGCTGGGGATCTCTGATTTCGTCAGAAATCTTGACGTAGCCCAGAAGGCAGCCATACACAGCCAGAGCCGTATGAAGCGGATTGAGGCAGGTGCCGACTTTCATGCGTTCGCACTGATTGACCGTTTCCCGGTCGGTAAAGATGACGCCGGCTTTTTCCAGGGGCGGGCGGCCATTGGGGAAGGTATCTTCAATGACCAGATATTCCTGCGGTGCCGCATTGACAAAGAGAGCATAGGTACTGCGGCCGGCTTTGATATATTCTGTATCAGCAAAGCCGCATTCTTTGAGGTACGACTGGACTTTGGGCGACGGACCGGGGACGATTTTATCGATCATGCTGTAGGGAAAGGCCGTCTTTTCTTCAATGTATGCCGTAAAGCCTTTGTCGGTATATCCTTTTGCTTCCCAGGCGCTGGCAAAGGTCAGGAAGGCCTGGCGGATCCGTTCGCCATTGTGAGAACAGTTATCCATACTGACAAAGGCAATGGGACTGACCGCCGCTTTATACCGGGCATACGTGAGAGCCGCAAGGCTGCCTATGGCGCTTTGGGGATGAACCGGTCCTTCTTTCAGGTCAGACGCTACGTCATCATAGTAATTGCCGTCATAATCCTTGAGATTATACCCTTTTTCCGTAATGGTAAAGCTGACCATCTGCAACGACGGCGCCGTAAAGATGTCAAGCAGACGCTGCCAGTCTGACGGACGGGTTTCCTTGACCGCCACGGATTCACAGACGCTGCCGATGACTTCTTTACCAAAACGCCCATCGGCTTCCATAGTGACGTTGACATGGAGATTATCATACGGGCGGAACACATCATCGATGACGGCTGCATTATGAGTCGTAGCGGCAATGATGCCCGTACGGGCCAGGCCCTGGTCCAGAAGGCGCTGCTGGAGGACGGCAATATAAGCACGGAACAGATTACCACTGCCGATGTGAAGCCACTGCGGTGCTTTTTTTGTTTCCTCTATGACCGCTTTATCATCAAACGAATAGAGAGCGAATCCTTTTTCTTCCCAAAGTGAACGATTTTCAGCAATTTCCTGCCGGTTCAGATGCAACATACATAATCCCTCCACTACTAAAATTCAATATGCCTTAAAACTGCCCGCACAGGCGGTTGACCGCATCCCAGAGACCGCAGATATAATTGGCACCGAGAGCCCGGTCATAGAGTCCATAACCAGGCCGGCCTTCTTCACCCCAGATCATACGGCCATGGTCAGGACGGATGGGACCGTCAAAGCGGATGTCATAAAGAGCCTTGACGATTTCAAACATGTCGAGAGAACCAATAGCCGATTTGTGGGCGACTTCGTTGAATACCCACGGTTCATGCACCTGGACATTGCGCAGATGGACGAACTGGACGCGGTGCTGGCGGCCGAATTTGCGGATAATATGAGGAATATCATTCTGACGATTCGAACCCAGAGAGCCTGTACAGATAGTAAACCCATTGCTTTCACTATCTACCATGGCAGCGATTTTGTCAAGGTCCGCTTCGTTTTTGACGATGCGGGGCAGGCCAAAGACAGAAATAGGTGGATCATCGGGATGGATTGCCATCTTGATACCGCATTCTTCGGCTACGGGTACGACGGCTTTCAGGAAATAGGCCAGATTCTTGCGCAGCCCGTCTTCATCCATGCCTTCATACTGTTCAAACAGCCGGGACAATTCCTGAAGCCGTTCCGGTTCCCATCCGGGAAGGACAAAGCCGTTGCTGTTATCCAGGATTTCCCTGGCCATATCCTGCGGTGTCTTGCCAGCTACGAGATGATAGTCATAGGCCAGGCAGGTCGAACCATCATAGAGCGGTTTGGCCAGATCCGTACGGGTCCAGTCAAAAATGGGCATGAAATTGTAGCAGACGACTTCAATTCCTGCTTTAGCCGCATTTTTTAAGGACTGGATATAATTTTCGATATATTTGTCGCGGCTGGGCAGGCCCAGTTTGATATCTTCATGGACATTGATGCTTTCCAGATCTTTGAAGACTAAATTATGAGCTTCGGCCTGCTGCTTGATATGAAGCAACGGTTCTACCGGCCACACGTCGCCGACGGGAATATCAAATAACGCCCCGACGATGCCGTCCATTCCGGGTATCTGGTCAATCTGCTGCAGTGTAATATTATCATCTTTTTCGCCATACCAGCGAAATGTCATTCTCATATGAATAGCCTCCTCAAAACTCACCAAAACAGTGTATACTGTTTTTTTACCTCATCTTTGTTAAATACTACCATACAAGAAGACCTGTGACAATAGAAAAGAGAGAAAAAAACAGACGGATGCTATATCTGCATCCGTCTGTCAAAACGTATCTCGTTAGAGAATAATATTCTTCTGATTCCCGGCTAAGTATGCATCGATATTGTCAAAGACGATGACGGCCCGTTTGGCCATGGATTCTGCCGTGGCGAAGGCGACGTGCGGCGTGACGATGGTGTTCCTGGAGTGGAGCAGCGGGTGATTGGTATCCAGTGGCGGTTCGTTTTCAAAGACGTCGATGCCGGCACCGGCAATCTTACCGCTGTTCAGTGCATCTGCCAAATCCTGGGATACGACGACAGGACCGCGGGCTTCGTTGATGAGGAATGCCGTCGGCTTCATGTAAGATAAGGTTTCCTTATTGATCAGGCCCTTCGATTGATCCGTAACCGGACAATGGAGGCTGACGATATCAGCCTGTTCCATCATTTCTTTCATGGGCAGGTAGGTAATCAGATCCGTATTGGCTTTATGGGAAAATCCGTTATAGGCGATGACTTTGGCTCCAAAGGCATGGACCAGTTCAGCGACGCGATGGCCGATATGACCGGTGCCGACGAGAGCAACTGTCTTGCCTTCCAGTTCATTGCCGACGAGGCCGGCCTTCGTACCGCCAGCACGGCAGGCTGCATCGACCTGAGGTACGCGGCGGAGCAGATCAAGCATCATGGCGATGGTCAATTCGGCTACAGCAACGGTCGAATAGCCGGACGCATTGCTGACCTTAATGCCTTTAGCTTTGGCAGCATCGAGAGCGACATGATCGACGCCTGTAAAGGCCACATCGATATATTTCAATTTTGGGCAGGCATTGATGACTTCTGCTTTCAGGGGCATGTTGGCGATGATGAGGATATCGGCATCCTTTGCTTCTTCAATCTGGATGGCCGGGTCATCATTGCGTTCATACGCAGCAAATTCATACCCTTTTTCTTTCAGGGGTTTCACATACGAATCAAGTAATTCCTGACTGATACCTAACGATTCCAATAAGACAATTTTCATCATAAAAATCTCCTTTCCTCATAGGCAATATCTGGTTTCATTATAGCTAATTTTACACAAATTGTAAGTGCTATATAGCAACTCGGCATAGGAAAATACTGCATATGCAAAAGCCGTATATTGTTTACCTGAAGCTATAACGGCTTCAGAGATAATCCCGTTTTTTCCAGTAGTTCTTCCATGGACGAAGCCCCGACGGCTTCGGCTGCCTTGACGACGATGAGGGCACAAGCCCGGGCATCATCCAGAGCCTGGTGATGGTGGAAAGTATATCCCAGGAAATCCGCCACTGTATCCAGCTTGTGGTTGGGCAGGTCAGGCCAGACGCGGCGTGAAATTTCGACAGTGCAGGCATAGGACGCCTGCGGTTTTTCCAAGTGATAGGTCTTCAAAAGACTGCGCAGGACCCGCGTATCGAAGACGGCATAATGAGCAACCAGGATGCGCCCTTCCAGATGGAGCCGCACCGATGGCCAGAGGCGGTCGAACTTCGGTTTATGCGCTACCTGGTCGGGAGTGATGCCATGAATCCGTACATTATCAGGAGAAAATACCATAAAAGGCGGCCGGATAAGCGTGTATCCCTCGCGGACGCACTGGCCGTCATGCATAGTGACAGCCGCTAGTGAGCAGGCACTATTGGCATATTTGTTGGCTGTTTCAAAATCAATCGCCGTAAAATCTAACATAAGGCATACACCTTTCTACAGAGGAAATAACCGTATATCACGGTATTATGTAAAACGTACCACACCTGACAGGGAAATGCAACATGGAGCCTATAGACAAACAGGGTATTTCAGTATAAAGTAGAGGAAGTATGAAAAAGTGCGGGGCCGGTATCATCCCTATACCGGTCCTGCCACAGGAATCTTTCCTTTCAAAGGAGTCACTATGACACGTTCTGCCCAATGTCATTTCCAAAACGGCACCCATTCATTTTCCTATGAACTGACCCGGAAAGCCGTCAAAAACATCAATCTCCGCATCCGCCGCGATGGTTCTATTCACGTATCCGCTCCGGCCTTCGTTTCTAAAGACCAGATTGATACCTTTCTGCTCCGGGAAACGCCATTCATTATAAAAACGCTGGCCCAGATAGAAAAAAAGCCGGCATTCAGACTGAATACCGGTGATGTCCTTTATATTCATGGCCGCCCGCTGACACTCTGCGTCGTTCCCGGCCCTGTTGGAAAGGTATATGAAAGAGGGGATTTCCTGTACATGGAAATGCCTCATGGTGATGAGGAGAGCCAGCGGGCCCGTCTCTATCACCAATACCTGCGTCAGCAGGCAGGCCCTTTATTTACTGCCAGTATAGCCCGCATCTATCCCCGGCTGCAGCCATACGGCGTGCCTCTTCCCACGGTCACACTGCGGCGGATGCGCTCCCGCTGGGGTTCCTGTACGCCAGCCCGGAAGCGGATCAGTCTCAATACCTATCTGGCTGTCATGCCCGATGGCTGTATAGATCAGGTCGTCCTCCACGAGTTATGCCATTTTCTGGAATGTAATCATTCCTCCCGTTTTTACGGCTGGATGAGCCGCTTCATGCCCGACTGGAAAGCCTGGCGGCAGGAGCTGGTACGCTACGCACCGTACTGTAACATCTGAATATCATCCGTTTATCTCGGGTCCAGGTGAATCATAGGATCACAGGGCCCGTATTTTTTTTGCAATGCCGATTCTACTTTATCCGAAATGGCATGAGCCTGGGACAGGGGAAGCGTGCGATCCAGTTCCAGGTGGAAATCCATGATAGTTTCCGAGCCGGAAATGCGGGTACGCAGATGGTGATACCCTTTAACTCCCGGTGTTTCCATGATGATATGGCCGATTTTGGATTCTTCCGCATCACTGAGAGACGCATCGGTCAGGTCATCGTAACTGCGACGGCACATTTTATACCCGACGCGGAGAATCCCCAGGGCGACGAGGCAGGCGATGAGCGGATCCAGAATGGCCCAGCCCGTGATTTTCATGAGAAAAATCCCTGCCATGACGGCAGCCGACGTCCATACGTCAGCCCGCAGATGCATGCCATCAGCCTTCAGGGCTTCTGAACCGGTCTTTTCCCCGACATAATACAGACGGGCAGACACAACAGCATTGATCAGGCTGGATGCCAGCATGATGACGATAGCCCAGTCCAAGGATTCCGGTATCTGAGGATGGAAAAATTTACCGGCCGCTTCATAGAGAATGCTCAGGGCCGCTACGATAATCAGCAGGGATTCGAATGCCGCCGAGACATTTTCCACTTTGCCATGGCCATAATCATGGTCCTGATCCGGCGGCAGACAGGATTTTCGCACGGCCAGACAGGCAATGGCCGCGGCGAGGAGATCGACGCCGGAGTGGATGGCTTCAGAAATGAGGCTGACCGTACCGGTCAGGAGCCCGATGGATAATTTGCCTATTACAAGAAGAGTATTGCTGAGTACGGAAAGACAAGCCGTACGGCGTTTGAGTGCAATTTCGTCAGTAGTCATCATAAAAACTTCCTTTATCATGAAATAAACAAACAGGACCTGCGGAACCGCATATCCTTACTTATATGTAGTCCCGCAGGCCCTGCCTGCTGCTTGCGCCCGACCGTCTGTGCAGTCTGTTCTTTACGCATATAGTATCATCTTAATTCTCATTTGTAAATATTTTTTTGAGAATATCTGTATTGCAATTTTACATATTTTCTATGCCTTTATGCTATTGTATATTGACTGCCGGCTGTTTTTCCAAAAGAGCCGGTTCGCCTTCCCAGAAGGTGAGGATGAAGACGGCCTTGATGGCATCGTGGTTGGAATCAAGGATGATGTGTCCCGTCGCTCCTGTAAAATCGATGGTCTTGGCCAGTTCCTGGGCAATCTGCTGTGGCTTGTCAGAATTCCCACGGCGGATTGCCTCAGCAATCATCATGAGTGAATCATAGCCCAGCGCAGCATAACTGTCCGGCCATTCCCCGTATTTTTCATAATACCGTTCGGCAAAGGTTTCTGCTGTTTCTTCGTGAACGTCATTGGCATAATGATCGGTATACACCAGATTTGTCAGATACGCCGGATCCACGCTTTTGGCAAGAGCCGGCCCGTTCCAGCCATCGGCTCCCAGAAGAGGAGTCGTCATACCGGAAGAGCGGGCAAGGACAATCAGCTCCCGCGCCTTTTTATCATAGAGCGGCACATATACGGCCTGTCCGGGATCCTGCCGCACAGCATCGAGTGCCGCTGCCAGATTGCCATCGTAATCAGCCAGATCGACAAACGTCGTGACGGTGCCGCCGCGGGCTTCTATGGTGCTGCGGTAAAATTCCGCCAGCCCTTTGGAATAGGAGCTTTCCCCGTTATAAAGAACTGCCGTCCGGGTCACATGAAGATCTTCCATAGCATATTCTCCCATAGCCCGGGCCTGATAGGGATCGATGAAGGTAGCCCGGAACATATACTGGTATACCTGCCGTGATCTGGCATCGACGGTAATATCCGGGTCAGTACAGGCCGGACTGACTACGGGGATACGCAGCGCTTCTGCCGGCTGCATGACAGCGGTCGCACAGGCCGTCATGTTGGGGCCTATAATGGCACTGACATGGCGTGTCGCCAGCTGCTGCACTGCCGTAGCCGCATCATCGGCATTGCCATGATTATCTACGCTGACCAGATTGACTTCCTTGCCCAGAAGTCCGCCCTGTTCATTCAGTATATCCCGGGCCAGCTCTACACCCTGTTCCGTAGAACGGCAGTACGTCTCGCCAGGTCCGGTGAGGGAGAGATTGGTGCCAATCAGCACTTCTTGGCGCTGAACGGCCTGTGGGGCCTGTTTGCTGCATCCTGAGGCCAGAAAAGCCAGGGACAGCAGGCAGAGGCCTGCCGCCAGCAGGGTGCTGATACGTTTCATAGCATGTGTCTCCTTTTCGTAAAAAAACAGGGTGGTCCCGTTATCCGTCCCCCCTGTTTTATCTTCTTGTGATAAATTATGGTAAAAACAGCAACGGATCCGTCGGAGTGCCGTTGACACGTACTTCATAGTGGCAATGCGGTCCCGTACTGCGTCCCGTACTGCCTGCCAGCGCGATGATATCGCCGGTCTTCACTTCCTGGCCTACGACGACGAGAAGCATCGAATTGTGACCATAGCGGGTGACAAAACCGCCACCGTGATCGATTTCTACGAGATTGCCGTAGCCATCGACCCATCCGGCCATAGTGACTTTGCCTGAAGCTGTAGCCCGTACCGGTGTCCCGTAATCGACAGCGATGTCCAGCCCTTCATGGTAGCCTGTACCACCGCCAATGGGGTTGCCCCGGTAGCCAAAGTTCGACGTAATCGTACCGTTAACCGGCCAGATAGACGGATAATTGGAAGCCTGATACTTTTTGGAAATCTGCTGCATCTCCCGGACCTGCTGACCGGCTGTATCACTGAGCACGGTTTTCAGCGTGATGAAACTGATGATGCGGGCATTTGTTTTAGTTTCCAGCCGCGAGGTGGCATGGAGCAGGTCGTTGTAGTCAGCATGAGAAACGTCCGGTGATTTCTTCTGCTGTCCTGCTACGCCACCTTCACCTTTTGGGCTGTCACCTGTACCTGCCCCCTTGACCATCTGCCGGAGCTCCTGGTCGAGGGCATCCATTTTATCCATTTTTTCCTGGAGAGATGCCGTTTTTTCCCGCATCAGCTCCAGCTGCTGTTCGTGAAGCGCGTTCTGTTCCTTCATGTGCTGCAACGATATAAATTCATATATGCCGATGCACAGTCCGGCAGCAATCACGACAACGCCTGCGATGACAGCTGCCATTACTTTTTTATACTGCCCCGGTGTCAGAACCAGCGGCTCCGTACGCCTGAGGCGGGGAGCATGGTCTGTCATACCGGCGGCGCTCTGTTTCAAACGCGCAAGAAAATCCTGAAATTTCAAAGATAGTCCCCTCTTTAATCCTTTTGTACCGTATCCAGTGTGCCCGTGTACTGCAGGGCATTATCCAGACTTTCTTTTTCTTCTTCGCTCATACCATACAGACATTTGCCATCGACAATGGGTTTGGCAAAAATACGGGATTCATTACGGCCATAGACGCTGGAAAGACAAAAGCCATCGTTTTTGCCGTCCAGTACGGTAAAGGCAAAACTCAGATTGTTGCCTATATTATCAAAGGCATTGTATTTGACAAAGCCGATTTTGCGGAAACAGTGATTCTGCACGGCCATAATATCTTTCTGGGTCTTGTGGATGAGTTCCAGTGAATCCTGCAGATCATGCAGTCTGGCAACATCTTCATGCAGCTTGGCCTCTACACTCTTTCCCGTTTCATCCTGCATAAAAAACTCGTATTTTTCTTTGAGTTTACCCATGCGATGGGTCAGTACGCCTATGTAGATGATCAACAGCAACAACAGCACTCCCACAGCGCCGGCGGCAGCCAGATAAATAATCTGCCAGTCTAATCCGTAAAACATGTCTTTCCTCCTGCCGTATTTCAAAAAAAGTCTGTACCTTATATTACACAAAAGAACTCTAAAAAACAACCGGTTTCCAGGATTTTTTTCTAAACTGTAAAAGAAGATGGCGTTTCCGTGCCATCTCCGGTCTTTTCTTCTGTCAAAAGAGCCAGGAGCCGCTCGAATTCGGCTTCTGACGCTACGGAGATTTCAATTTTCCCCTTCTGCCTCTTCCGGTTGAACCGGATGGAAACATTGGTCCCCAGGTGCATTTTAATCCGGTCCTGCATGGCTTCCAGATAGGCATCGGGTTCTTTCTGTTCCTTATCCGTACCACCCTGCAGCATGCGGGTAACGAGGGCCTCACATTGCCGCGCCGATAATCCCTGGCGGATAATCTGACCGGCCGCTGCCAGCTGCCGGTCTTTGTCCGGAAGCTGGAGGAGAGGACGGGCCTGCCCCATAGATAGCGTCCCGTCACGCAGGAACTGGTGGATTTCGTCAGGCAGTTTCAGCAGACGCAGCATATTGGCTACGTGCGGACGGCTTTTCCCTACTTTCTGCGCCGCTTCTTCCTGAGTCAGCCCAAAAGTGTGGATCAGCATGTCATATGCCGCCGCTTCTTCCATGACATTCAGATTCTCCCGCTGCAGGTTTTCGATGAGGGAGACTTCGGCTGCCGCATCGGGCGTATACTCCCGTACCAGTGCCGGAATCGTTTTCAGACCAGCCATTCTGGCCGCCCGCAGCCGCCGTTCCCCGGCTACCAGTTCGTAGGTGCCATCGGGCTTCTTCTGCACGACCAGCGGCTGAATCAGGCCATACTGGCGGATAGAAGAAGCCAGTTCTTCCAATGCCGCCTTGTCGAACTCCCGCCGTGCCTGACGGGGATTCGGTACAATCGCCGTAATATCCAGTTCGGCCGGCATAGTGCCATCACCGGATGCCGCCTTATCTATTTCATCTATCTTTTTTTCTTTTAATCCCAGTGCCTGAAGCCGGCTTCCCAGAATGGCATTGCTGCCAAGTCCTTTTTTCTTAACCGACACGGCGAATCACCTCTCTGGCTAATTTTCGATACACTTCAGCTCCACGGGAATGAGGATCGTACACGGTAATGGGCTCCCCATGGCTCGGCGCTTCTCCCAGTCGCACATTGCGCGGGATAATCGTGCGGAACACCTGGCCGCTGAAATACTTTTTCACTTCTTCGGCAACCTGCAGGGACAGATTCGTACGTCCATCGAACATGGTGAGCAGCAGGCCCAGCAGGCGCAGACTGCTGTTCATATTATCCCGTACCATCTCAACGGTCTGCATCAGCTGGGCCAGACCTTCCAGTGCATAAAACTCACACTGCACAGGAATCAGTACGTGATCCGATGCCACCAGGGCATTGATGGTCAGGAGTCCCAGGGAAGGCGGACAATCGATGAGCACGAAATCATAAGGCTTCTTCGCCGCTTCCAATAAGGCCGTCAGGGACTGCTTCAGTACCTGTTCCCGCTTATCCATATTGACTAATTCTACGGCTGCCCCGGCTACATCCATGGTCGCCGGAATGACGGATAATTTTTTTACTGCCGTCTTCTGCAGTACCTGTTCCATCGGTACGCCGTCAATCAGGCAGTCATATAAGTTGCCCGAAAGGCTCTCTTTATCGATACCCAGGCCGCTCGTCGCATTGCCCTGGGGGTCCAGATCCACCAACAAGGTACGCTTGCCGCAGTCTGCCAGACAGGCGCTCAGATTGATGCTGGTCGTCGTCTTGCCCACGCCGCCTTTCTGGTTTGTTACGGCAATAATATGAGCCAACGCAGTCACCTCATTTCTAAATTTAAGTCTATATATTAGTATACCTTGCTATGATTATTTTAGCAAATATTTCATGCTCATCAAAAAGGCCCATCCCCGCCTTTCTGTACCTTTTGCTAGCCACAGGAAGAAAAACTTGCTATAATGGAACAAAAAGTCAGGATTATCACCGATAATCCGGGAAAAGAGGATATCTATGCCTGTATATAAAGGAAATCTGAAACATATCGATGCCAATAATGTACTCACCCTGGCAGGGCAGCGCGCTGTTGACGATGCGACACCGGAACTTGCGGAAGAAGTCTGCCAGACCGTCGTACGCCTGGCCCAGCCGGTCAGCGTATTTTATCAGTTCTTTTACGACAAAGATACGCACACATTTTTATGTAATGATCCGTTCGTCATCGAAGGAGAAACGGTCCGCAATTATCTGGAAAATACCGAAGTCGCCATCATCATGGCCGTCACCCTCGGGAAAGAAGTAGAAGATGCCTGTGACGAATTGTTCATGCAGAAAAATTTCACCAAGGGAATTCTCATGGATTCTGCCATTTCCATCGCAACGGAACAGATGGTAGGACAATTATGCGGATATATCGACACCCTCGGCGCGCCGGAAGGTTATAAAATCCTGTGGCGCATCACGCCGGGACACAGCGATACGCCGCAGAAGCAGGAAGTCACGCTGGTGCAGGCCCTGCAGGCTGCCCAGATTGGCATTTCTGTTACGCCGACCAATATGCTCGTGCCGCGCAAAGCCGTCACGGCCATCGTCGGCATGAACCATGTCGGTGGAGAAGGGGGCTGCAGCCCGTCCGGTTGTGCCAGCTGCTCCCATAACTGCCATGAATAATCCTGGTACATCATACCTCTGAAAACTAAAAACGGAACGCTCAAAAAGAGGCTGTCTTCATGGATAGCCTCTTTTTCCTGTCCATAAACGAAAAGCAGGCCCCGTGAGCAGGGCCCGCTTTTCGTTTATCGTTATGGTGAAAACCCAAAATAGCGTTAGAAAATCGGCTGAAGGATAATCGTCTGGCTGCGGTTCGGACCGACTGAGACGATACCCAGAGGTACGCCGACGAGTTCACTGATGCGTTCTACATACTTGCGTGCCGCTTCCGGCAATTCATCATAGGTCTTGCAGGCGGAAATATCCGTCTTCCAGCCCGGCATATCTTCATATACCGGTTCGACCTGTTCCAGCACTTCCAGACTGGCCGGATATTCCGGCAGGAGCTGGCCATTGTACCGGTAACCGGTACAAATTTTTATCGTATCCAGGTCATCGAGGATATCCAGGCGGGTAATGGCCAGATAATCCAGGCTGTTCAGCATGGCTGCATATTTGACAACAGCCGTATCCAGCCAGCCGCAGCGGCGCGGACGGCCCGTTACTGTGCCGAATTCATGACCTGTATTGCGCAGATATTCCCCAACTTCATTATTCTGTTCCGCCGGGAAGGGGCCGGCTCCGACACGGGTCGTATAGGCCTTGACGACGCCTACGATATTTTCCATGCGGCGCGGGCCGACACCAGAGCCTGTGCAGGCACCGCCAGCTGTCGGATTGGAGCTGGTGCAGAACGGGTACGTGCCATGATCGATATCGAGCATCGTTGCCTGAGCACCTTCAAACAGCACTTTTTTGCCTTCATTGACATATACGTTAGCAGAATAGTTTGTATCTTTTACATAGGGACGGATGCGTTCGGCATATCCAAGGTATTCCTGATAAATCGTATCGAAGTCAAAACCCTGGCAGCCATAATAGGTTTCAAAAAGGCGGTTCTTCAATTTCAGATTGACACGCAGTTTTTTTGCAAAAATATCCTTGTCCATCAAATCGCCGATGCGGATGCCGACACGATTGATCTTATCAGCATAGCAGGGGCCGATACCATTTTTCGTCGTGCCGATTTTGGCATCTCCCTTGAGCTTTTCATCTTCTTCATCGATGCGGATATGGTACGGCATAATCACATGGGCCCGCGTGGAAATTTCCAGCTTGCTGACCTTGACTCCCTTTTCTTTCATGCCATCCAGTTCCTGGAGGAGAACTTCCGGGTTTACTACGACGCCACTGCCGATGATGCACGTCTTATCAGAGAACAAGATCCCTGATGGCAGAAGGCGCAGCGCGAAGGCCTTGTCATCTACCACGACAGTATGACCGGCGTTATTCCCGCCCTGGGAGCGGATAACTACATCGGCCTTCTGTGCCAGATAATCAACAATCTTGCCCTTACCTTCATCACCCCACTGGGTGCCTAATACCATTGCTGTTGCCATTGCTTCAACATCCCTTCGTGAATTAGAGATTAAGAAAACAGGATACCGTATGCATGCTCCCGTTTTCCAACGTACGTGTATATTATACACGAATTTAATTAAAATTCCTATCATATTCAAAGAAAAAGCGTACCTGTTTCAAAAGAGCCAGCCAGGATATCCCTAGCCACGTTCCCTATTTTAGTTTATAATAATCAATTATATGGCAGTAATAGTTCCATATAATTGATTACTATAGAATATACAAGGAGAGATTTTCATGTTATTTGATGCGTGTACCATAGGCGGCATTCATGCAGCCTGCCGTATTGTCCGGTCTGCAACGTTTGAAGGTATGGCTGATGCAGAAGGACGTCCGACAGATAAGCTCTGCCACATGTATGAGGCACTGGCAGAAGGAGGAACAGGTATCATCATTACCGGTATGATAGCCGCTTCCAGACTGGAACCGCACCAGCATCACCAGATACTGCTCGATGACGATAGTTGTATTGCTCCTCTGATGGCCGTTACCCAGGCAGTCCATGACAAAGGTGGGAAGATCATCGCCCAGATTGTCCTCATGGGTTCGGCTATCATGGTGCCGGAAGGGGAGAACCGTATCATTGTCAGCCCCAGTGGCATTCCCGATAAAATCGGTCGTGCGCAGCAGGAATCCCAGGCACTTACGATTGAGCAGATCCAGCGTCTCATCGATGATGCAGGCCAGGCAGCGCTGCGCGCCCGCAAGGCCGGATTTGACGGTGTACAGTTCCATGGGGCCCACGGATATCTGGCCAGTAAATTCCTGACTCCCTACTATAACCAGCGCAGCGACGAATATGGCGGCGACCTCATGGGACGCGCCCGTTTCCTCCGTCAATGCATTGCGTCCATCAAAAAAACGGCCGGCAGCGATTTCCCTGTATGGGTCAAATTAAACTGTGCCGATTTCATGAAAGAAGGCGGTATGACTGCAGAAGAAAGCTTGCAGGTCATGCATTGGCTGGCCGACGACGGTATATCTGCCATTGAAATCAGCGGCGGCAATACGTCATCCCTGCCCCGCAAAGGCCCGATCCGCGCAATCCGCCGCACGAAGGAACCCATGTACTTTGCCCCGTACGCAGAAAAAGCCGCCAGAGAACTGCAGGGACAGACCGATGTGGGTGTCGTCGGCGGCTGGAGAAGTGCCTCTGAAATGGAAGAATTCCTTGATGCCGTTCCGGTATCGTTTATATCCATGTGCCGCCCGCTCCTTCGTCAGCCGGATCTGCCAAACCGGTGGCGCAGTGGTGATACAGAACCGGCAACCTGTATTTCCTGCAGCCGCTGCTTCGGCGATACTGATGTAGACTGTATTTTCCATAAGACAGGAGAAGAAGCATAAGGGAAAAAGGAAATTCCTGAACTGCGGCGAATACTCTTTAGTATAACAAGGAATACCGGCAGCTGCCGGGGAAGGGGAGAACAACATGCTGATACTGATAAGCCTGCTGGCATTCATCGCTATGCTGTGTTCCCTCTTTCTCTTTCTGCCCTTCACCTATAGTCTGAACCTGGATATCCGGTCCCCCTTTCACGTGCAGGCTGTACTCTCCTTTCTGAATCACGGCCTGTATTATGAATGGGATTACACATTCGGTCAGAAACCCAGGAAAATCTGCTATACAGGCTGGCATGAAAAAATGGCAGTCCGTCAGGAACAGCCGCCCGGCAATGCTCCCGGCCAATCTGCGCCGGAACCGGAAAGCCTGGAAGATGACGATACGCTGTCAGAAGAAATGCTCCGCAAAGCCCTGCATGATCCACAGGTACCGGAATCAGAAGATTCCTCTGCCGCATCAGACACATTCTGGTGGAAGGACTATGTGTTGTCTGAAGAATGTCTTTCTTCCTGTCTGTCTTTCTTCCTGCGCCTGCTGCATCACAGCCGTATCCGCACACTGCAGACGACAGGGACGCTGGGCCTTCCCCAGCCGCATCAGACAGGCATGGTGGCCGGTTTTCTCTATATGCTCCTGCCAGAAGCTGTACAAAATCTGCAATTTGATTTTCTGGAAGAAGTCTACGATTGCCACATCCGGATTACCGGCCGCATCTATCCCGGTGTCATCGCACTATACGCCCTTTCGTTTATCGTTTCCCGGCCAGTCCGCCGTCTGCTCTGGGCGGCACGTCAGCACAGAAAGGAACTCGCTCATGGATAAAAATTATATAAAAAATAATTTAGAAACAATCTTTGAAAATTTCCAGAATATGATCAAAGTAGAAACGGTCGTCGGCCAGGCTGTACATATCGGCGATACGATTCTCGTTCCTTTTGTAGATATCACCTTTGGCTTCGGTACAGGAGGCGTAAACGGCAAAGAAGAAACAGGCCGCCAGAGTGGCGGTGGCGGCGGTGGTGCTAAAATGGAACCAACAGCCGTCCTGGTCATCAAAGGGGACAGAGTAGAGATGTTTTCCATTAAAAAAGGCGGATACCAGGCCTCTGCTTTTGAAAAACTGCTGACCATGGCCCCGGAAATCATCGACAAGCTGAAAAAGGATAAATACATCTATATCAAAGACGAAGATGAAACTGTGGATGTATCAGAACCGGTCCAGCCCGATGCAAAGCCTTAAATATTTTGTGAATTATAATCACAGTATGGTCACAACCGTTGTACTTTCCGTTCTATTCTGATATAATATCTAAACAGACAGTAACCCTATTATTTTTAAAATTCAGGAGGATTATATAATGAAATTAAGAAAACAACTGGCTTCCCTCGCCGTAGTAGGGATGATGAGCGTTGTCGCTGCTTCTTCCGCTTTTGCTGCCGGTGTTGGCTATGTCAATTTTGATACCCTCGTCCAATCTCATAAAGATTTCCCGAAAGTAAGCGCCCAGATGCAGTCTGCCATCAAAAACGCCAATCAGGAATTCGCTAAAAAAGCCCCGACTCTGAAAACAGATCAGGAAAAACAGGAATTAGGCCGTCAGCTCGCCCAGAATCTGAGCAAACTGGAAAACAGCCTCATCGTTCCCATTGAAAAAGATGTCGTCAATAAAGTTGAACAGGTCCGCAAAGATAAGAACCTGGACTGCATCGTAGCTCAGGGTGCCATCATCGCCGGTGCCGATAAAGCTACGGACGAAACACAGGAAGTTGCCAAACTTCTCAAATAATTTATCATAGAGGTAAAAGACCGTGCATGAAGGTTTCCACCATCGTGTACGGTCTTTTTTTGCTTGTAACAGCCGGTCATCAAAAGCGCCTTTTTAAGGCGTTTTTATTTTTCTTTTCATAGTATTTGTCGCAAAAACGTCTTTCCTCTGTTATATCGCCGTTTACACTAATTTTTCTGCATTTATATTATTTTGTTATTAAAAATTGTCATTCTATATTTTTTATTTTTTGAAAAAAATTCTTGTTTACTCTTGACATATACCCCTCATCGGTATATGATACTTTCAGATACCCGGCAGGGGTATATGGGAGGATGATACGATGGAAGAGAAAAAGCAACTGACGGAAATGACAGAAAACCAGCCTGCAATGTGCTGCTGTGCCGGTCCCAAACATAAATACCGTGATAAAAACAGTAAAGAATACAAAAGCCTCATTTCCCGCCTCAACCGCATCGAAGGCCAGGTACGCGGTGTCCGCAATATGGTTGAAGCCGACCGCTACTGCGTCGATATCCTGATGCAGGTCAGCGCAATCCAGTCGGCACTGAATTCATTCAATAAGGAATTACTGGCCCAGCATATCAAAAGCTGTGTCGTCCACGATATCCGTGAAGGAAAAGATGAAGTCGTCGATGAACTCGTCTGTATGCTGCAAAAATTAATGAAGTAGGTGATATGAAATGAAACATGAAAAATATGCCATTACTGGTATGAGCTGCTCTGCTTGCTCCAGCCGGGTCGAAAAGGCCGTTTCCAAACTGGACGGCATGAAAAAAGCCAGCGTCAATTTACTGACCAATAGCATGCAGGTCGATTATGATGAAGGAACACTCTCCAGCCAGGATATCATTCAGGCCGTCATAGATGCCGGATACGGGGCAACCCTTTCGGGGGAAAACAAAAAGGCCACAGCTGCTTCAGAACCCAGCCCTTCTGATCTGGCAAAAAAAGATATGAAGGCCATGAAACACCGCCTGATCTGGTCTATCCTGTTCCTGATTCCCGTCATGTACATCGCCATGCACCACATGCTCCTGGAATGGTTCGGCATTCCTGTACCGGAAGCGTTCCAGGCGGTATTCCACGGCGATGAAAATGCCATTACCTTTGCCTTTACCCAGTTCCTGCTCATACTGCCCATTATGTATCTAAACCGGAAGTATTATATCAACGGCTTCCGGACGCTGTTCCAGGGAGCACCGAATATGGATACCCTCGTCGGCATGGGATCTATGGCTGCAGCGGTATATGGAGTCTTTGCCATTTTCCGCATGAGCTGGGGCATGGGACATGGGGACTGGGCCCTCGTTTCCCAGTACAGTACCAATCTCTATTTTGAATCAGCCGGTATGATCGTCACCCTTATCGACATCGGAAAATACCTGGAAGCCCGGGCCAAGGGCAAAACCAGTACGGCCATTGAAAAATTAATGGACCTGGCCCCCAAGCAGGCAACGGTGCTCCGCGATGGTAAAGAAACGGTCATTCCCGTAGAAGAACTTGCCGTAGGCGATGAAATGGTCATCCGTCCGGGAGAAAGCATTCCTGCCGATGGCATCATTTCCGAAGGATCGACCAGTATCGATGAAGCCGCTATTACAGGAGAAAGCATTCCCGTAGAAAAACAGCAGGGTGATTCGGTCACGTCAGCTACGATTAACAAAACAGGATTTATCCACGTCAGAGCCAGCCGTGTCGGAGCAGATACGACAATCAGCCAGATTATTAAATTGGTAGACGAAGCCAGTGCCAGCAAGGCACCTATTGCCAAAATGGCTGATAAAATTTCCGGGATTTTCGTTCCCGTCGTCATGACCATCGCCGTTATCACAGGTCTGGTCTGGTATTTCCTGCTCGGTGCCGATGCAGAATTTGCCTTCTCTACAGCCATTTCTGTTCTTGTCATTTCCTGCCCCTGCGCACTAGGGCTGGCAACACCGGTCGCTATCATGGTGGGTACCGGAAAAGGAGCCGAAAACGGTATCCTCATCAAATCCGGTGAAGCTCTGGAAACAGCTCATGCCATTGATACCGTCGTCATGGACAAAACCGGTACGATTACAGAAGGCCGCCCCCGTGTAACCGATATATGGGTCCGGAAGGGAACAGAAGATCAGCTGCTTACACTGGCTGCCAGCATGGAACAGGGGAGCGAACATCCTCTGGCAGAAGCTATTATGAATTACGCCAGAGACCATCATATGATTCCTCATGCCGTAACAAACTTTAAGGCTATTTTTGGCCGCGGCATTGAAGCTGTGTACAATGGCCAGACCTATTATGCCGGTAATACCCGTCTCATGGAAGAAAAAGGAATTTCTTCTGATGCCATTCAGCAACGGCTGAATGAACTGGCTGACGCCGGAAAGACGCCGCTCATCTTTGCAGATGCCAAAGAAATCATCGGCATCATTGCCGCGGCTGATATGGAAAAAGCAAGCAGTGCCGAAGCGATTTCGCTCTTTGGTAAAATGGGAATCGACGTGGTCATGCTGACCGGGGATAATCAGCGCACAGCCGAAGCAATCCGCAAGCGTCTCCATATCCCACAAGTCATTGCCGGAGTCCTGCCACAGGATAAAGAACGCCATATTGCAGCCCTTCAGGCCCAGGGACATAAAGTAGCTATGATTGGTGACGGCATCAATGATGCACCGGCACTGGCCAAAGCAGATCTGGGAATTGCCATCGGCGCCGGCACAGATGTAGCTATTGAAAGCGCCGATGCCGTACTCATGCGCAATGATCTCCTTGATGCCGTAAGTGCCGTCCGCCTCAGCAAAGCCGTTATCCGTAACATCAAAGAAAATCTGTTCTGGGCATTCTTCTACAACGCTATCTGTATCCCGCTGGCAGCTGGTGTCCTGTACCCGGCCTTTGGCATCCGTCTCAATCCGATGATTGGCGCCGCTGCCATGAGTCTTTCCAGCTTCAGTGTCTGCATGAACGCCCTGCGCCTGCGCTTTTTCAAACCCGATCATCAAAGCCACCATGTTTCACGTGAAACATTACAATCAGAACCCACCCACACTGTCTCAGCAGCTACAACCGATGCGGTTACAACACAGCCAGCAGCGCCCGCAGAAATCGCGGAAGCAAGTGATCAGACAGCACCAGTTGCAGCCCATCAGTATCAATTGACGATTGACGGAATGATGTGCCAGCACTGCGTCCGCACCGTTACGAAAGCACTGGAATCTCTGTCCGGTGTTACGGCGGTACATGTCAATCTCGACAGTAAAGGTGCTACCGTCGCCAGTTCATCTGTCATCCCGGCCGATGACTTTAAAAAAGTCATTACGACTGCAGGATATACATTACTTTCAGAGAAAGAAGAGGAGTCCACTATGAAAACCACATTAAAAATTGAAGGCATGATGTGCCAGCATTGCCAGAAACACGTACAAGAAGCATTATCCGCTATGAACGGCGTCACTGCCGTCTCCGTAGATCTCGATGGCGGTAAGGCCGATGTAGAAGCCAGCCGTGACATTCCTACAGAAGAATTTGCAAAGGTAATTGCTGACGCCGGTTATAAATTGGTAACGGCCTGATAGATACTACGGAGTCAGTCAGGTCACATTGCGAAAAGAGCAGACCGAAATAACAAACGGACCTGCTGTGAGAACGTATCCATACATATCTCACGGCAGGTCCGTTTTGCCCTATACGCATAAGGACAACAGTCTAATCAGAATATGCCCAGGCGGACACAAATTGCAAATTGTACGGCATACAGAGCGAGGATCCCGTATTTAAATTTAGGCCGGTCTTTTTTATACGTAAAGATATAAATAGCAAAAAAAGCTCCCATGGATCCGCCCAATACGGCCAGGACGAGCAGAAACCATTCTGGAATACGGGAAGCACCGCCGTCCTGAAAGCGTTTTTCCAGGCCAAACAGGGCAAAGGTCAGGATATTTAACAAAAACAGGTACCAATACACAACAGTCAGATTAATATTCAACATACAGGTTCTCCTTTCTCTGGGGCCGCACGTTCTTATTACACCTATTGTAACATAAAAAGAAAGGACGCTGAACTATGTTTCACGTGAAACATAGTCCAGCGTCCTTTTTCGTTATAAAACGGGGAAACAAATCGTAAAAATCGTACCTTTTCCTTCTATACTCCGGACCCGGATGGTCCCACCCTGACTGATGACATACTGCCGTGCCAAAGCCAGCCCGATTCCGGAACCACCACTCTTGCGGTTTCGCGATGGATCCGCCCGGTAGAAATATTCAAAAATATGGGGGACATCACGGCGGCTGATTCCCGGACCGGAATCAGCAATGGAGATTTCAACGCGCTGTCTGATATCAGTCGTGCGCAGACGGGAATGGACCAGTACCGATGATTCCGGAGATACATAGCGCAAAGCATTATTCAGGAGATTGTAAATGACCTGATTCATCCGGTCCCTGTCCAGCGAAAGAAGGGGGATCCCATCATCCATGGAAAGGCGGACATGCAATTGTTTTTCTTCAAAAAGCGGTTCCAGCATACTCACGGCTTGTCGAAGAAGGTCATTAACCTGTAAGGGCTGAGAGTGGAGTTCCAGTTCATTGATTTCCGCCAAAGACAAATCTCGCAGATCCTGGACGAGACGGCTCACGCGCAGAACTTCGTCTTCCAGTGACAAAAAGGTCTTTTTATCAGCAGGGATGACATTGTCAATCATACCTTCCAGATTTCCCTGAATAATAGCCAGCGGTGTCCGGAGTTCATGGGCTATACTGGCAAAGAGATGGCGGCGCATCGTGTCATTATACTGTAATTTCTGGGACATGGCATTAAACGACTGAGCCAGAAGGCCTACTTCATCCTGCCGGTCTACCAGTACAGTTTCCCCGAAGGATCCGGCCTCGATATGGCGTACCGCTTCGGTCAGATCCTGCAAAGGCTGGACAAACCGGCGGATTACGGCCCAGCTGATGAATACACTGAGCAGAATCATAACAGCTCCGACCCAGAGGAGAGACCTGTGGACGGAAGAAACGTAAATTTCCTCTGCCATGCCATGCATAGCCATTCCCATCTCCATAGAATGATTGTAGAGATAATGGGAAAAATGAGTATCCATCTGATAATTTACCAGAAAGAGGAGGATGCCTATGGTCATAATGAACAAGAAAAAAATAATCCCTGTCAGCCGGAAAACCAGACTATGATACTTAGTCATATTCAGTCCCTCCAAATTTATATCCGATGCCATACACGGTCAATATATATTCCGGATGGGCTGCATCCCGTTCCAGCTTCTTCCTGAGATTCCGGATATGGGTATCAATGGTCCGTTCATATCCCTCAAAACTGTACCCGCCCTGGGCACGCTCCATGAGCTGCATGCGGCTGAAAACACGGCCAGGAGAAGAGGCCAGCACCTCCAGCAGATTAAATTCTGTCGGAGTAAGAGATACTGCCTTCCCGTCACGGGTAACGGTAAATTTCTCCTTATCAATGACCAGATCTCCCCGTATAAGCTGTGACGACTGCTGCACGACTTCTCCCCGGGCCCGTCGCAGCAATGCATGAGCACGGGCCATCAGTTCTTTTACGTTAAAGGGTTTGGTCACATAATCGTCGGCACCGATATTCAATCCGACAAGACGGTCCGTTTCATCGTCTCTGGCCGTCAAAAAAATAATAGGAATATCATTGGTCTGACGGACGCGGCGACAGACCTCAAATCCATCCATATCAGGCATCATCAAATCGAGGATCAAAAGCTGCGGCTCATAACGCCGGAGCATATCCAGCGCCTGACGGCCTGTTTCCGCTGTGTATACCAGACACTGATCCTGTTCAAAATAAGAGCGGAGCACATTCAGTAATTTTTCATCATCGTCAGCAATGAGAATAGAATATGGGAGCACACAGGCACCTCCTATCAATACCAGTTTTACCCTTATTGTACATCAAAATAATAAGAGGGAAAACTATCCGGTATCGATCTCATCAAAATATAAAGACAAAAATGCTCCCCATACATCGGCCGTACGAGGAAGCATTTAAACTGTATCATGGACTTTTATTTGTTATTGTTCATCTGATCGTGCATTTGTTCATGATTCATCTGACTATGATCCATCTGATTGTGATTCATGTTGTTTTGATTCATATTATTCTGGTTCATCTGTCCCTGCTGCATAGCGCCCTGATTCGTCATCTGATGATTCATCTGGGAATGATCCATGCTGCCCTGCTGCATATTCATCGTATTCATGGGCGGCTGATATCCTGCCAGCTGGGGATCGGCCATGCCAAATACCATGGCCAGATGAGTAAACAACACGAACAGGACCATAAGCACAATATGACGTTTGATTTTCATGATGCTGTCCAGCTTCTTGTAGATAATGCCCAGTTCCTGGAGCAGAATCAATACGGCAGGAATAATCGCCAGTACGTAGGACCAGATAGAAATGTAATCTATGGGACCGCGCCATTCAATAGTCGGGACATAGCATGCCACAATGTAAACCGTGGCGCAGATAAAGAAAATGCCAAGAATCAATCCACAAACATGGCTGAGAGAATCCCATTTAGCACTGCGTTCATCTTTATACAACAAAGAAAATGCACCTGATGCCAGAATCGTTTCTGCCAGTACCATCGGGACCAGCATGAATAAAATTAAAAACCAGGGCTGATGCAGAGACAGCAGCTCCATATAGTGAGTCATTACCATAGTCATACCTTATTCCTCCTTTTGAATATATCCATACTATACACGATAAATATAGAGAACCCGTGCAGAAACTATGAAGAAAATGTGAAGATAGAAAAAGTTCTCATTATAGTTGTTTCACGTGAAACAATTGCCTGTATTTGCAAAAAACGTGCAGGAACCTTGCTATATTGAGACAGCGCTACACTGCCGGAATCCCTTTACAAACCTGCACCGTCACGGTAGAATAGTGGTATTATAGGCTGATAATACGTATCAGAAGACATATTGCCAGCTTTGTAATATATCTATTATTATTAATGTGAGGTGATAGTATGCATTACCATATTCGTCACGCCCTGGAACATGTGACCGTATACAGTTATTTAAAGGATGAAGGCACCTCTATGGAAAAGGACATCATTGACTGCTCGCTGGGAGTCAATCCCTGCGGTGTCACGCCGACCCTGTCAAAAGAAGCCTATGCCGATACGTTCGACCTGATTCATTCATATCCGGCCCATCCATTTACGGAAACACGCCGTGCCATCTGCCAGTATTTTTCAGATATTGCCAATCTGGATGTATCCCAGGTATCCATGCAGAGCGGATCCATGAGCGCTTTATGCCGCATCAACAGTATTTTCCTCGAAGAAGGCACTACTGTCGTAGCACCGCTGCCGTGTTTTTCATCGTATACGTCCAACGCCCGTTCCTGTGGTGCCGATATCGTATCTGTCCCGCTGAAAGAAGAAGAACGATTCGCCTTTGATACAGACCGCTATATTGCAGCACTGAAACCGGGCCAGCGGCTTGCCTATATCGATAATCCCAACAACCCGACAGGACAGGCACTGCCTCTGTCCGAAATCCGCCGGATTCTCGATGCGGCCCTGGAAAAGGAAATCGTCGTCGTCATCGACGAAGCCTACGGTGATTTTCTTGATAAAGAGGAGTCAGCCGTCTCACTCATCAACGAGTATGACAACCTGGTCATTGCCCGTACCTTTTCCAAAGGCTTTGGTCTGGGAGCACTCCGTGCCGGTTATATCGTTCTACCCAAACCCATGGTCCCGGTCCTGGCCAAAGACCCTGGCGAAATGACCATCACGACACCGGCAGACAAAATGATTCCCATCGTTCTTAAAGATCCGGGTTTCTTAAAAACATCGCGGGAAATCATTGCCAGAAATAAAAAAGCTCTCATAGACAGCCTGCACGTCCTGCATGTTTCAGAAACCCGCTCCGATGTACCTATCGGTCTGTATTATACGGATACCGATACGGATCTGGGAGCGCTCTTCTGGAAACACGGTATCCGCGTCGAATATGGCGTCGATTTCGAAGGAATCGGAAAACGCCACGTCCGGCTGCGCGTCCCCGATGACGTAAAACCGCTACTTGCACGCATTGCCGCTATTGAACGCGAACTCCGGGCATAGAGTGGGGAATATCTGTGCCAGGAATTTGTCCAACTTTATATGAAACAGGGGGAAAACACATTGGATATCAATAAGACAGGCAAGACAAGTTTGAAAAACATTATTATTTTTGCTGGTGCCTATTGTGCATTCATGATAGGTTCCGGCTATGCTACAGGGCAGGAAGTCATGCAGTTTTTTGGTGCTTATGGGCCGGACGGATTTATCGGCGCAGCCATCAGCATGGTGATTTTTGCGTTTTTCGGCGGTGCCCTGATGCAAAAAGGCTATGACCTGAAGTTGAAATATCACACCCAGGCTTTTCGTTATTATTGTGGAAAATATGTAGGAACTATCTTAGAATGGGTGACCGTCCTTTTCCTGTTTTCTGTCGTATCTATCATGATTGCCGGGACGGGGGCCATTGCTTCTGAATTCGTAGGTATACCCGCCGATGCCGGCCGTGTCTTCATGGCTGTGCTCTGCGTCCTTACGGTCATGCTGGGACTGATGAAGCTGGCTGATATCATCGGTGCTATCGGACCTGTGATCATCCTCTTTACACTGGGCATCGGCCTCATGACACTCATCAGTTTCCATGGCGGCTGGGCACAGAACTGGGAAGTCCTGTATGATCTGCGCGCTACTAAATCCTGGTGGTTTGCCAAATACGCCTTTCTGGATTCAGCCTGGTTCAGCGGCGTACTCTATGCATCGTGCATGGTATTCGGCTCTATCCCGTTCCTGACCGGACTGGGCGGCAAGGCCAATAACCGCAAAGAAGCATTTCTCGGCGGCTTTTGCGGTGGTGTCGCCCTGATGCTGGCCGGCGGCCTCATGACAGCCGCCATGCTGTGCTTCCCGGAACAAGTCGCCAAACTGCAGGTACCGAATCTGTTCCTGGCACAGCAGTTCGCACCGGCTCTGGCAGCCGTCTTTTCCGTTATCCTGCTTCTGGGGATTTACAGTACAGGTGCTCCCATGTTCTGGGTCGTCATCAACAAACTGGAACAGTGGCTTCCCAATAAAACCGCCAAGATGGCCGTCTCCGTCATCCTGGGCATCGTTGCCTTTTTCGGCGCACAGATTGGTTTCGGCAAGCTCATTGGCTTCCTGTATCCGCTTCTGGGGCAGATTGGTATCATCATGATCATCATCGTCTTCATCAAAGTATATTTCATGAAAGACAAAGAAATTGACCTGGAACGGGAAGATTCAGATAATTAACTGACTATATCCATAGCACCATAAAACGGGCCCATCCTGTGACTATCTGATGGTCATAGGATGGGCCCGTTTTATGTCACTTCTGAGTTTTTCTGGCAGCAGCTGTTAAATATATATTCAATATAACAAACTCTTTCACCCTGATGAATTGATTTTTCAACTTTTTTCCCATACAATAAATCCATATACTACATAAATGCTGGCAGCCATAGGGGGAAGCGGCACTGCCAGGCAGGAAAGAGGGGAGTTTTTCATGTCTATTCAGCTCAGTATCGTCATTTTGTATATCCTGCTATTGTTTGGTATTTCTTTATATGTAAAACGCCGGGCCGGACAGAATCCGACAGAATACCTGTTTGCCGGCCGTAAGTTTTCTGCAGGGCTCGTCGCTGTCAGTATCACCGGTATGGCCGTCGGGGCTGCTTCCACAGTAGGTGTCGCCGAAAGCGCCACAAAGATCGGGTTGTCAGCCGGCTGGTATAATGGAGCCTGGGCCATTGGCGCCATCATCATGGGAATCGTCGCCGCCGGCCGATACCGGTCACTGGACTGCACAACCATCCCGGAGCTGTTCGAACGGTGTTATGATAAAAAAGCACGTGTCATCAGTGTCATCGGCCTGTCCCTGATCATGATATGCATTACGTCTCTCCAGTATGTCGCCGGTGGCTCTATCCTGCACGCGCTCATGCCGGATATCTTTTCTCTTCATGGCGGGATGATTACCAGCGCCGTCGTCTTTATCGGCATCACGGCTATAGGAGGTCTCTGGTCCAGCGGCCTTTCCAATGTGCTCAGTGTCGCCATTATTTATATCGGCATTGTGTATTCCATGATACGCATTCTCCTGCGGGACGGTGGGATAGCCGGTATCAATGACGCACTGCCGCCATCTGATTTTAACTGGTTCAGTCCTTTCGATGGCCTGTCTCTGGCCGTACTCCTGGGCTGGATCATTGTCATGACCACTCAGGCCATTACCGCCCAGGGACCTGTCCAGATTGCCTGTGGCGCAAAAAATGCCTCAGCAGCCCGTAAAGGATTTATCCTGGGCGGCCTGCTCATTTTTCCCATCGGCTTCCTGTCCGCCGTCCTGGGACTGGCCGCCAAAGCCCAGTTCCCGGATCTGAATCCTACCATGGCTCTGCCACAGATAATCATGAGTCTGGACCCGTTTTCCTCTGGGATGACCCTGGCTGCACTCTGGGCTGCCGACGTATCAACAGCCTGCACCATCCTGCTCGGCGCCGGCACTCTCGTAGCACAGGATATTTACAAACGGTTTTTCAATCCGTCCATCTCTGAAAAAGGCTATGTCCGGGCCAACCGCCTTATCATCCTGATTATCGGGGCTGGAACACTCTGGCTGGCCTTCAATGCCGTCGGCATCGTCAAAGTCATGCTCATCGGCTTGTCGCTCACGACGGCCTTTACGCTGGTTTTTCTGGCCACCATGTTTTGCCCGTCTCTGTGCCGGAAAAACACCGCCTTCGCCACTACTCTGGTAGGTATTATCGGATTATTCCTGTGGCAGCTGTTCCCACAGATCCGTTTTCTGCCTCACGTCATTTACTTTGAATGGCTCATCTGTCTGATTACCTTTTTCCTGGTACGTCTGACCGATAAGACACCGGTCCGGACACCGGAAATAAAAAAATAATAGCTCACCGTCAAAAAAAGAACCTGCCGCGTGAAGAACCCTTTACAGTTCTCCCCACGGCAGGTTCCTGCTATATCAGCATCTTATTTCAGAGCGTCTTCACCGGATTTCGGCAGGTCCGGCATATCGGTATTAAACCATTTTTTATACAATTTCTGGAATTCACCTTTTTCTTTTAGTTTCGCCATAGCATCATTGACCTGGTTCATCAATTCTGTATCCTTCTTATTGAAGGCAAAAGCCAGATATTCCGATTTTGTATTGGGAATATCGATGACTTTGAATTTGCCTTTTCCATCCTGGGTGAGGAAATAATCGGCGACGGGCTTATCGAGGATGGCTGCCGGCGATCCGCCAACCTGCAATTCCATAATGACGTCGGAATTATTGTCAAACTGTTTGACCGTATATCCCTGGTTTTCCGCATATTGGGCACCGGTCGTACCAATCTGGACAGCGACCTGTTTACCTGCAATGGCATCTGCCGAATCGATACCGCTGTCATTCGGCGTCAGGACGACTAATTTGGATTCATAGAAAGGAGCGGAGAAATTGACCTTCTGGGCCCGTTCCTTCGTCACGGTCATACCGGCAGCGGCAATATCCATATCTCCCTGCTGCAGGATAGGAATGATGCCTGAAAACGCAATATTATTGATTTCTACATCTCTGCCCATTTCTTTGGCAATAGCCCGTAGCAGGTCCATTTCAAACCCCTGATATTCTTTAGACTGATCGTTTTCTTTGAATTCAAAGGGGACAAAGGTAGCGTTCGTCGCAACGCGGAGCGGTTTCTTTGCGTCATCTTTCTTTTCGCTTCCACATCCTGCCAGTACAGATACGGCCAGGATACCTGCCAGACAGGCCGTCATCATCGTTTTCCATTTCATGGTATATCCCTCCATAGGCGAATAAAAATTTGTAATTATTTTGATATTATACATATATTTACGGAAAATGTAAATAGTTTATACAAAATATCCGCATAAAAAAAGAGCCGTCGTATTCTAACTCTATTTCCTATTCCTATATATACAGGAAAAATCAGAAAGACAGCTCTTTTTTTATTGCATTATTATTTTATATTGGCAACTACGGATACAAACACACCTTAACCGTGCAGCTTGTCAATCATGTCATGCAGTGCTGCAATCTGTTCTGCCGCTTCATGACGGATATCTTCGGGGTCGCGCTGGATACGGGCCGAACCAGTTTCCATGGCGGCTTTGGCAACTGCAGCGGCTACAGCCGGGGCAACGCGCTGGTCAAAGGCATCGGGAATGACATATTCATCATTCAGTTCGTCATCACTGATCAGGCCGGCAATAGCATAGGCAGCAGCCACTTTCATGTCTTCATTGATATGACGTGCCCGTACGGCCAGTGCGCCACGGAATATACCAGGAAATACGAGGACGTTATTGATCTGGTTCGGTGAATCGGACCGGCCGGTTCCGACAACACGGGCACCAGCAGCCTTTGCCGATGCATAATCCGTTTCCGGAATAGGATTGGCCATGGCAAAGACGATGGCATCGTGATTCATGGACTGGATGATTTCTTTCGTAAAGATATGGGGAGCCGATACGCCGAGGAGCATGTCAGCCCCTTTTACGACATCGGCCAGTGTCCCCTGTACTTTATCCCGGTTTGTCACGGCAGCCAGTTCTGCCTGGACCGGATTGAGTCCGTCCATACCTTCGTAGAGAGCACCGCAGCGGTCTACCATGGTTACATTCTGTGCACCTGCCCGGACGAGGAGCCGGCCGATGGAAGCACCGGCTGCACCGGCACCGTTAATGACGATTTTGGCCGTTTTCATGTCTTTTCCAACGCAACGGAAGGCTCCGACAGCGCCGGACAGGGCAGCAATAGCTGTACCATGCTGATCATCGTGGAATACGGGGATGTCCATTTCTTTTTTCAATGTATTTTCAATTTCATAGCATTTCGGTGACGCAATATCTTCCAGATTGATTCCGGCAAAGGATGGCTGGAGCAGCTTGACCGTTTCAATAAATTTCTTCGGGTCTTTCGTATCCAGGCAGATAGGAACAGCGTTGACACCGCCGAATACCTTGAACAGGACCGATTTTCCTTCCATGACCGGCATAGCCGCTTCCGGTCCGATATCGCCAAGGCCGAGGACACGGGTACCATCGGATACGACGGCTATCATATTGCCACGGCAGGTCAGATCAAAGGAGAGGTCCTTATCTTTGACGATTTCCCGGCACGGCTGGGCTACCCCCGGCGTATACAGTGTGCTCAGGTCATTGCGGGTCTTTAAAACGGCACGGGGGATAGTTTCAATAATGCCTTTTCTGCCACGGCGCACCTTCATTGCTGCTTCATCAAAATTCATGACATTCACCTCATCGTATGAAAAATACCACATATTTTTATATGTACCTTGTTCTATGTACATGCTTATCTTATAATGGATTTATCCATAAGTCAAAGTCTTTTGAAATTATAGAATTTATAATATATAACTTATATTACATCAAAACGGGGAATACACGATGCATACCAGTTCAAGGGAATGGGAATATATCACGAAACTGGCCGAAACGGGCAGTTTTTCAGCGGCTGCGGAAAAATTATTTATTTCCCAGCCCTCACTGAGCCAGTTTATCCGGCGGATTGAAAAACAGATGGGTACACCACTGTTCGAACGCCGTGGAAGTGGTGTCATCCTGACAGAAGCAGGACGGATTTATCTCGCCGCGGAAGAAAAAGTGCGGGAAATCTACCGCGAACGGGACAGCCGTATCCAGGATCTGCAGCAGACCGTAAGCGGCACCGTACGCATCGGCAGCTCCTATTACCGCAGCGCCACCATTCTGGCCGCCGTATTCCCGCTGCTGCACAAAACCCATCCTCATATCCGCATCCAGCTGTCGGAAGGAACGACGCGGGAACTGGAAGAAGATGCCCTCGAAGGCCGGACTGATTTCTCCATCGTACTCCATCCGTTCTTCCATGCCGGCCTCGCCTATGAAGAATTGTTCCGGGAAGAATTGCTCCTGGCTCTGCCGGAAGAACAGGCCCGGCACTATGAAAAACTAGCCCGCCCGGTCCCTTACTCCCAGTATCCTGCCTTTGATTACCATCTGCTGGGCAAAGAGCCATTCATTGTAATCAAGGAAGGGCAGAAACTGCGTCAGAACTTTTATGAATTTACCCGGAAAGCCGCTATTTCACCACCTGTCGTCCTGGAATCCAACGATATGGTAACAGCCCTCACCCTGGCCTCTGTCGGCGTAGGAGCGACGATTATCCCGCAAGGCCGGTCCATATACAGCCGTCTGCCTGCCCAGCCCCGTTACTACACACTGCGCCAGTACACACCCGACTGGAACGTCGCCATCGCTTATAAAAAAGGACGGTATCTCTCCCAGGCGACCCGGTCCGTCATAGACATCATCCATCAGGAGTCCAGCCGGATCGCCCATGCCGGAAAGGGGATAGGGCAATAATAGCAATATGTCGTCATATTCTGAGGCTATGGCCTGCAATAAAATAAAAGTGTTATCTATGGCAAAATAATAACTGGTATAATACATCCTGTAAAGAATATGTGAAGTATTCATACAACCTGTGCACAGAATATAAAGTTTTAGATAGGCAATTTTTATTAATCATTCACAGATATACAGGAGGAATACCGTATGATTGAGCAAATCATTAAAACCGTAGATGGTAATGAAGCCGCAGCTGATATATCCTATGCTTTTACCGATGTCGCTGCCATTTATCCTATTACACCTTCTTCTACAATGGCAGAACATGTCGATACCTGGGCTGCCCATGGACGTAAAAATGTATGGGGGCAAAAAGTAAAGCTCGTAGAAATGCAATCAGAAGCCGGCGCAATCGGTGCTGTACACGGTGCTTCCGAAGCGGGCAGCCTTTGTTCATCCTATACAGCCTCCCAGGGGTTAATGCTGATGATTCCTGTCATGCATCGGCTGGCGGGCCAGTTAAAACCAGTCGTCCTGCACGTAGCTGCCCGGACAGTCGGCAGTAACGGAATTTCTATATGCGGGGATCATTCAGATGTCATGGGATGCCGCAATACGGGATGGGCCATGCTTTGCAGCGCCAGTGTACAGGAAGCTGCTGATCTGGCTGCTGTAGCACATCTTTCAACCATTAAAGGCCGTGTGCCCTTTCTCCATTTCTTCGATGGATTCCGTACCTCTCATGAAATCCAGAAAATTAAAGTGTTACCAGAATCAGTGCTGAAATCGCTCATCGATGAAAAGTCCTTATTCCAGTTCAAACATACCGGCCTGAATCCGGAACATCCAACAATGCACAGTCTCGGCATCAACGGGGACTTATTCTTTCAGAGCCGGGAAGCCAGCAACATCTGGTACAAGAACATGCCAGATATTGTACAGGAATATATGGACAAGATTTCTGCACTGACCGGCCGTTCTTATCATCTGTTCGACTATTACGGTGCTCCCGATGCGGAATTTATTACGATTGCTATGGGTTCGGTCACTGGCACGATTCAGGAAACAGTAGATGCTCTTAATGAACAAGGAATCAAAGCAGGATATATTCAAGTGCATCTGTACAGACCTTTCTCACTCCGTCATTTCCTGTCTGTACTTCCGGAAACAGCCAAAGCCATTACCGTCATGGACCGCACGAAAGAAGCCGGTGCTTTGGGAGAACCACTTTTTGAAGACGTATGCACAGCACTGCGCGATGCTGACAAAGATATTCCCACCTACGCCTGCCGGTATGGCATTTCCGGTAAAGATGTACCGCCTGCCTCTATTCATGCGGTATACCAGAATATGATCAGCGCTGCACCTAAACGTCATTTCACATTAGGCATTACGGATGATGTAACTCATTTATCCCTGCCGGATATCCCCATCGATGTTCATACGAAAAATACAGTCAACTGCAAATTCTGGGGCTTCGGCTCTGACGGTACGGTCGGTGCCAATAAGAACTCCATAAAAATCATCGGTGATAATACGGATATGTACGTTCAGGCATACTTTGAGTACGATGCAAAAAAATCCGGTGGTGTCACCAAATCCCATCTTCGTTTCGGTCACAGTCCCATCCGTTCGGCGTATTACATCAAACAGGCCGATTTCCTTGCCTGCCATAAACAGGCCTATATGAGCTCCTATGATATTGTCAGCGAAGTCAGGGATAACGGTATTTTTCTCCTGAACTGCAACTGGTCTGATGCCGAACTGGATCGTGCTCTTTCCAATAATGTAAAACGCCAGATTGCACAAAAACATGTCCGTTTCTATACCATCGATGCCACCAAAATCGCCATTGAAATCGGACTCGGTGGCAGCCGTACCAACACGGTATTACAAGCGGCTTTCTTCAAATTATCCAATATCCTTCCTATAGATGATGCAGTCCGCTATATGAAAGAAGCTATCCAGAAGACTTATGGTGCCAAAGGGGAAAAAATCGTCTCCATGAACCAGGCCGCTGTTGACCGTGGTATTTCTGATATCCATGAAGTTTCTGTACCGGCAGCATGGGCTGATCTTCCTGCCGATGTTCCGCAGACGCAGGATGATCTTCCCGATTTCATCAAAAAAATCATCGTCCCTTGTAATGCCCAGAAAGGCGACGATGTACCGGTCAGTGAATTTCTTCCCTACGCGGATGGCTCTTTCCCTGTCGGATCGACACAATATGAAAAACGCGGCATTGCCGTCAGCGTTCCCAAATGGGATGCCACAAAATGCGTACAGTGCAATCGTTGTTCTCTTGTCTGCCCTCATGCCTGCATCCGCCCATATCTGATTGATAAAGAAGAAAAAATGGCAGCTCCGGAATCATTTGAAACGAAAAAAGCCATCGGTAAAAATCTGGACCGCTATGAATTCCGTATGCAGGTTTCACCACTGGACTGCTATGGCTGTGGAAGCTGTGCAAATATCTGTCCGGCAGAAGCGCTTTCAATGGAACCACTTGAAACGCAACGTGCAGAAAACGAGAACTGGAGTTACGCCCAGACACTTTCTGCAAAACAGACAGATGTTGATATGTTTTCCGTAAAAGGCAGCCAGTTCCAGCGTCCGCTCCTCGAATTTTCCGGTGCCTGTGCCGGCTGTGCCGAGACCAGTTACATGAAAGTCCTGACCCAGATATTTGGTCCCCGTATGCTCATCGCAAATGCGACAGGCTGTACTCAGGCCTGGGGCGCCATGATTCCCAGCTTGGCATACACGAAAAACAGCAAGGGTCATGGACCGGCCTGGTCCAATTCTCTCTTTGAAGATAATGCAGAATTTGGACTCGGCATGGTCCTTTCCACTCAACAGCAGCGGGAAGACCTCATATTGCACACTCATGAACTCCTATCCCTGACTGATAATCAGGAAGTAAAGGATGCCGGAGAAAAATGGCTCGATTCTATCGGTACCGCTGATGAAGGAAATATCACTACGGAAGTAAGCAATGCCTATGCAAATGCACTGAACCATGCAGAATTACAAGGCCGTGCCCGTGAACTGGGCGACTATATTCTGTCCCACAGAGAACATCTTACTAAAAAATCTATCTGGATGTATGGCGGCGACGGATGGGGATATGACATTGGCTATGGCGGTCTCGATCATGTACTGGCTATGGATATCGATATCAATGTCATGCTCGTCGATACAGAAGTGTATTCCAATACAGGTGGTCAGTCATCAAAAGCGACCCCTCTCGGTGCTGTCGCTCAATTTGCGGCTGCCGGCCGGCGGATAAACAAAAAAGATCTCGGCCGTATTTCCATGACCTATGGTCATATTTACGTCGCCCAGGTAGCCATGGGAGCCGATTCCAATCAACTCATGAAGGCCATCAAAGAAGCGGAAGCTTATAAAGGTCCCAGCCTGATCATCGCCTATGCGCCATGTATCAACCATGGACTCAAAAAAGGTATGGGAACCGCTCAGATTGAAATGAAGAAAGCCGTCGAATGCGGGTATTGGCATTTATACCGGTACAACCCGGATCTGAGAAAACAGGGCAAAAACCCGTTTACCCTGGATTCAAAGGAGCCAAAAGCCTCGTTCCGGGACTTCCTCATGGGAGAAAACCGGTACGCTTCTCTCGTCCGTACCTTCCCGGAAACGGCAGAAGAACTCTTCACACGGGCTGAAGAATTTTCAAAGGAAAAATATCAGATTTATAAGAAAATGGCTGAAGAACAGTAGTATATCCTGATTTGAAAGCAGCTTTCTCTCTGGAGAAATGCCGGAGAAAAAGCTGCTTTTTAACACAATTTACTGAGGTAAAAAAATGGCTGATAAAAATGTTTCTACTATTTTAACCGGACTAAAAGTCTTAGACATGACCCGCGTCATCGCCGGTCCCTACTGCAGCATGATGCTGGCTGATATGGGAGCAGAAGTGGTCAAACTGGAAGTTCCCGGCCGTGGCGATGATTCCCGGTACTATCCGCCTTTTCAAAAAGGCGAGTCTATGTTGTACCAGCTTTTTAATCGCAATAAAAAATCCATTACAATTAATCTGAAAACAGAAAAAGGAAGAACTATCTTCAAAGAAATCCTGCCTCATTTTGATATTTTATTGGAAAATTTCCGCCCCGGTGTAATGGAAAAAATGGGCCTTGGCTATAAGGATCTGGAAAAAATCCACCCCGGACTGATTTATGGCGCCGTATCCGGCTTTGGTCATACCGGCCCTTACTCCCAGCTGCCCGGCTATGACATCATTGGTCAGGCCGTAGGAGGCCTCATGAGTACTACCGGATGGCCTGGTGGCGAACCGACCCGCACGGGTCCGGCAATGGCAGATATTCTGAGCGGACTGAATCTGACTATCGGTATTCTCAGTGCTTACATCCGCCGTCAGCAGACGGGCAGAGGAGATAAAGTGGATATCGCCCTGGTCGATTCTGTCGTATCTGCCCTGGATTTTCTTCCCCAATGGTATTTTACTACCGGTAAAGTGCCGGAACGAAAAGGTAATATGTACGATGCCGCTTACCCCTATGATACATTCAAAGCTGAGGACCAGACCTTTGTCATTGCCTGCGGAAATGACAAATTATTTCATATTGTGCTCAATGTGCTCGGCCGTACAGATCTCCTGGATGACCCCCGTTTTCAGACAAATGAATCCCGTCTGAATCACCATACCATCATTAAACAATTGATAGAGGACTGGGCTTCCGATAAAAAAGCCGATGACGTCGTCCGTATGTTGAACGACCGTGGCTGTCCTGCCTGTGTCGTATTCGATATTGACCGAATTGCCCACGATCCACATATCGTTGGTAATCGTCATATGTTTGTAGAGGTAGAAAATCCTAAAATAGGAACGATGCATCTCACCGGTTCTGTTTTTAAGTTCACCAACGGTCATACAGGCGAGTATACGGCTGCTCCCGAATTAGGGGAGAACACCCAGGAATACTTAAAAAGATTATTAGACTACGATACCGCTAAATTGAAACAACTAAAAGAAGACCACATTATATGACAAAAAACACCTGTCTGGATTGCTAGAAATCAGTACCCGAATCCAGACAGGTATTTTTATTATTTATGCAGCAGTCTCCACAACGTTGTACGGCTCATATGAAGCCTTGCCGCCGTCTCTTCATAAGTTTCATCAAAGATAGCACGCAGTCCCTGTACTGCCTCCTGAAAAGAGGAAACCTGTTCTACCGGGCGCTGGCAAAGGACAGGGTATTGTGAAAAAATATCCGATTCCAGCAAATCTTCTCCTATCGCTTCCAGCAGAATATGATACCGGTAACGGGCCGTACGACTGGATGCCTTTTTCAGAAGGACTGCATAGCGGGTACTGACTGCACGAAGTTCGACGACATTACCTGGCCAGCTGTACGTCGTAAGTACCCGTTCCATTGCTTCGTTTACAATACTGCTCCGGCTTCCAGGCATCTGCTGGCGGACGTAATTTGAAAAAAGAGGGCAAATATCTTCTTTACGGTCATGCAAAGGTGGGACCGTGATCATAAGAATAGACAAGAGACGACGGAATCCTGCAGGCAGATGATGGAATTCCTCTTCCGTAACGACAGTATAAAACATAAGGTCCAGTGTCACCGGAGCTTCCATGCCAGGGCGGAAAAACTGACGGACCGTAAGAGCCTCCTGCAAGACAGCCTGAAGATGCGGACCTGCCAGACCGGGATGTTTAAGGATGACCCTTCCACCGGAAGCGGTCAGCAACAATCCATCTGTCGTATGCTTTCCATGACTATATCCGTACAAGGTTTCTACAGCCCGTTCATCGATGATAGTAGCGCAGTCAATAGTAATACAAGGCCCGTTGGCCCGGCCCGACGCATTATGCAGGCAGTGGGCCAGTTCTTCCCGGCCACATCCAGACGGTCCGACCAGGGCCGTCGCGTATTCTACAGGAGAAATCTGACGACACAGGCGTACAATATGGCTCATTATTTTTGATAACGCTGTAACCTTTTCCAGTTTATATACTGGCGCAACGGCATACACAGGATGCTGCCTGTCCTTTTTTCTATTATGCGGATTCGGATGAAAAGTAAGCAGTACTCCGCCTTCGTGGAGGCCAACGACAATACGTCGGAATACACAGCGCATCATAGTAGAGTTAATCAGATGATAACTATCATGCTGATTATATCCGCTTTTCAGAAACGAATCTATGGGAACGTTGGGAAAAATATCCCTGAGCGGCCTGCCGCTTACCTGATGCAGGCCCAGTCCGGTATAGTTCTGCATCGTCCTGTTAAAAAACTCTATCACGCCATCCGTATCGGTCACAACAATACCCATCTGGGTTGTGTTCAGTACCGATTCGGCAATGATGCGGCTACGCCTGGTATCGTACATTTTTTTAATGAGGTCTCCCGCCTTAAGACAGGCATCGCGAACAGCTTCTTTCCCTGCATAAATGAGTAATGAATCCTTTCCCGCTGCATCAGCTGCATCCTGTACGACTACAGGACCAATAAGGACATCACAGACCGTCTTTTTCGCTATTTCGTAAACCTGGGGAATTTCATCATAGACTAATTTCGTAAGTTCTGTCTGCATCAAATACTCATATTTTTCCAGATTAAGCGGTGGTGCGTAACGGTAATGCATGATACCAATATGATGGTGTCCCTGATGGAGAGCCTTACGGATGGCATTCAGGTAATCCATGTCACTCACATGGAACGAAATGACCGGATAGCTATAGCGGCTGGCAAACAGCGCCGCTCCGGCCGGGCCGGCTATAAATACTTCACATCCCAGACGGCGTGCTTCTTCCACACAGGCAGCCTGTTCGTCTGCCAGTCCCGATTCAAGGATGATGTATTCAATGTCACTGTCTGCCAGTTCACGGACTACCTCCCTTGCCACATGGGCTACACGGCTGTAGGCGAGAATACAGACACGATATCTCTTCTTCATCTGGTTCTGTTCATTTGGCATATTATCCATCCTTTTTACAAAAAAATCTGGGATCTTTCCCGGAACTAACTCCGTCAGAGCCATAAATTGTCGCTTTTTTGTTTCATTATATGAAATATACCTATTTTTGAAACATATATGCTTATTATACCATGTTTTGTCATCAAGTTGGCAGAAAAAAGAAGACACCGTATAATCAAACCATAAGCTATTACGTACAAAAATTACGTACAGAAAAGGAGTTAACATATGATGAAGCAAACGCTAGTACAGCAATTTTCAGAAACGCAACAGACTACCTGTTCTCTCGTGCCTGATTATATTATGCTGACCGACACGATTTCGGATGCCATGTTGGAAAAATTAGAAAATCTGGATATTCCGTCCAAAAATAAACTGATTGTCTGCATTGATCATGACACGCCAAACAGCAGCATTGCTGTCGGAAAAAAACAACGCCGCCTCCTCACTTGGGCATTAGACAGAAACATTACTGTAGAAAAGTGTCAGGGCATCGGATATATCCGTCTCCTCGAATCATATGTGAAGCATAATGACATAATCGCTGGCACAGGATATCATATGGCAGGTCTCGGTGCTGCTGGTGCACTGGGAATACGGATGACAGAAGATGAATTGTGGGAAACCATAAAAAATGACAAAGTAACACTGCCGCATCCGGTTGTCCTCACGATTTCCCTGACAGGAACCATGCCAAACTATGTATCCATTCAGGACGTTGCTCTGGCAATACAGAAAGAATACAGCAATAAAATCGATGATCATACGCTGATTGTCTTTAAAGATGAAACCGGCCTTACGACAGACCAGCGGTATGACCTCTGTCATTTCGCACAGCAATACGGTGCCTGTAGTGCCTTGTTTACTGAAGAAACAATCTCCTGTAATACGAGATTCGATATATCTGCCACCCAGCCACTGGTTGTCCTTCCGGGAACATCCAATCAGACAGAATATCTGGGTGCTCTGCACGACATCCACGTAAACGAAGTCTTTATCGGCGGATGCCGCGGTGGTAAACTAGAAGATTTGCGGGCTGCCGCTGCGATTCTCAAAGGGAAGCACATCGCCTACCGTCTCCGTTTGGTCGTAACTCCTGCTACCAGCTCCATATACCTGCAGGCATTGCGGGAAGGACTCATTGATATTTTTCTGGACTGCGGGGCTGTCGTCATGAATCAGGGATGCAGCGTCTGCTGGGGGAAAGCACAAGGCATACTGGACGCAGGAGAAGTCCTCGTTTCAACCGGCTCTTATCATTATCCCGGCTGTTGCGGCGACACCAATGCAGACGTTTATCTCGCATCGCCCTGCACGGCAGCACATTGTGCTATTACGGGAACATTGAGTGAATGAGGAGGTAACAATATCTATGGAAAAGTCATTTGAAGGAAGAATCTGGAAACTCGGTGACGATATTGATACGGATATCATCATGCCGACGCAATGGGTCACACTGGATACAATGGACGAAGTCAAAAAACACGCCTTTGAACCACTACGACCGGAACTGGCTGCAGCTATCCAGCCGGGGGACATCATCGTCGCCGGCAACAATTTTGGCTGCGGTTCCTCCCGCGAACAGGCCCCGGAAGCACTGAGTGCGCTCAAAATAAAATGTATCATCGCCAAATCATTCGCCCGTATTTTCTTCCGCAATGCTATCAACAATGGTCTGTTGCTCATCGAATCCAAAGACCTTCCCGACCATTGTCAGGAAGGCGATATAGTAAAAGTCGAAATCAATAACTGCATCTGGTGTAACGGCAAAGAATATGACATTCCCCGGATACCGGAAAATATCTTCCAGATCATCGAAGATGGGGGACTCGTAAAGAGTATGCAGAAACGAAATCATTGTCTGAAATAGGAGGGCCATCATGGGACATACATTAGCAGAAAAAATTCTGATGCATAATACAGGCGTAGCAGACTGCAAGCCCGGTGACATCGTCATCACTCATCCGGACTGCGTCATGTTTCACGATATCTATACGACCAATGTATACCGGAAGTTCAAGGAAATGGGATTTACGAAATCCTGGGATGCAGAAAAAGTCATCATTATGTTTGATCATCTGATTCCAACCTGCCTTCCTCTCGATGGGGACCACATGAAACACGGATATCAATTTGCCGAAGAATTCGGTGCCAGAAAAGTCCATGCTGGCGACGGCATCTGTCATCAGCTCATGCCAGAACTGGGCTATGCCCGGCCTGGTAACGTCGTATTCGTCACCGATTCCCATACGACGACCTACGGTGCTGTCAGCGCTTTTTCTACCGGCATCGGCTACACAGAAATGGCCGCCATCCTGGGGACAGGGGAAATGTGGGTCCGCGTACCGTCGGCCATTAAAATACAGATAGACGGCACACTGCCAGACGGAGTCTGCTCTAAAGACATTGCCCTGCGCGTCCTGGGCGATCTGAAAGCTGCCGGCGGCACCTATAAATCTCTGGAATTCTGTGGCTCTACCATCGATGCCATGCCCGTCGATGAACGGCTGACCATTGCCAATATGGCCGTCGAATGTGGTGCCAAAGTCGGACTGTTTGCACCGACGAAAGAAAGCTGTGCGTACAGCAACGTAAATTATGACGACGTATCGTGGCTCCATTTTGATGACGATGCAGAGTACGAAAAAGTGCTGACGTATAAAGCTGAAGATATGGTACCGTATATTGCGGCCCATCCGTATGTAGATAATGTCAAACCGCTGTCCGAACTGGAAGGAATGAAAGTAGATAAAGTATTCATCGGTTCCTGTACGAATGGAAGGCTGCAGGATCTGGCGGCTGCCGCCCGTATACTGGACGGACATCATATTGCACCTCATATCGAACTGCTCATTACCCCAGCATCGCGGTCGATTTTTAAACAGGCCATTGCTCTGGGGTATGTAGAAAAACTAGTCCGGGCCGGTGCCATGTTCACCCATCCCTATTGTTCTCTCTGTGAAGGACGGAGCGGCGGACTGCTCTGTGATGATGAAGTATTACTTGGAACGAATAACCGGAATTTCCTGGGCCGTCTGGGCAGCCCGAAGTCCAAAACATACCTGAGTTCACCGGCTGTAGCGGCTGCAACGGCTGTAACAGGCTATCTGACAAATCCTGCAGACGTAAAATAGGAGAGCATACTATGAATTTCGATATATCCGAATGGGAAGAAGTTTCTTCTACTTCCTTATCTGATGCCATGCTGGGACTCCACACGATGGAATCCTCTATCAAACCGCTGAACCGGAAAATGCGGGTTGTCGGCCCGGCCTATACCGTACAGATTATAAAAAATGATTGTGCTGTCATCTTCAAAGCTCTTCAGGAAGCTCCGGAAGGATCCGTCCTGGTCATAGCCGCCCAGGGTACGACCGACGTGGCATTCCTTGGGGAAATAGTCACTAAAATCGCACAGAAACAAGGGATTGCAGGCATTGTCATCGACGGCTGTGTCCGTGACAGCCTGGCTATAGAAGAAGGAACATTCCCTGTATTTGCCAAAGGAGCGATTCCCAAAATACCCGCCGCCAATTATCTGGGACAGGTCCAGAAGACCATCGTATGTGCCGATGTAATCGTGCGCCCCGGGGATATCATCTGTGCCGACGCTGATGGCATCGTTGCCGTCCCTGCAGAAAAAACAAATCAGGTTCTGCAGAAAGCGATGGAAAAAGAAACCAAAGATCACTGGAAAATAGAAACGATGATTCCCGATTCCGAAGCACTACAATCTTATCTTGATAAAATAAGTAAAAAATATAAAACCACCCCGTAAATTCGAAAGGAGAAAAAAATGACACATATCTGGCGTGATATTCCCTGCATGATGTTCCGTAAAATTCCGGCAGCAGCTATGATTATTCCTATGTTTTTATCGGTTATTTTCAATTATTTCTTCCCCGATTTTGTAAAAATGGGAAGCCTGACAACGGCTATTTTCTCAAAATCAGCCGTCGTTCCTCTGACAGCAGCGGTATTGTTCTTTGCCGGCACCCAGCTCAAAGTCAATGAAGCCCCGGCTGCATTGAAACGGGGCGGTGTCCTGCTTCTGGCAAAGTTTGCCGTCGGTTATGCTGTAGGCACATTATTTTCCATGACGTTCGGAGCCATCGGTTTTCTGGGGATTTCCACACTGGCCGTATTTACCGCACTCCTGAGTTCCAATGGTTCTATCTATCTCGCTATTGTCGGCGAATATGGTGATGATAAGGATTTCGGGGCCTACAGCCTCCTTTCCATCAAAGACGGCCCTTTCCTGACCATGCTGGCCCTCGGCGCTTCCGGAGCATCGAATATCCCTGTCATGGCACTCTTTGCCACATTGTTCCCCATGATTCTGGGTATTGTTCTCGGCAATCTGTATCCGGGAATCCGCAATTATTTTAAAGGCGGTGCCCGCCTTCTTATTCCTCTCATCGGTATTTCTGTAGGTTCTTCTTTGAACCTTTCTATGATGTTCCAGGCCGGCCTGAGCGGTGTCGTCCTCGGCATTATCGCCTTCGTAGCCGGCGGTATCGTCCTCATCGGCGCAGATAAACTGATTCTCCGCCGTCCCGGTTACGCCGGTGCATCCCTGGCTTCTGTTGCCGGCAGTGCCGTAGCGACACCGACTATCGTAGCCGGCGTTGTCCCGGGGCTCGAAGAAGCTGCAGCCCTGGCATCTGTGCAAGTCGCCGCAGCCGTTATTGTAACAGCTATTCTCTGTCCTATGTTATCATCCTGGGCCTTAAAGAAATGGGGAGCTCCCCGTTATGGCATACAAAAAGAAAAACCTGCAACACAAGTAAATGCCACTGTTAAAACTAATGCCTGACGAGAAACAGCAATGATATACGCATGCTATGTACGGCATGATGAAAACATTGAAATCTGAAGAGGCTGCCTCCAAAGGCAGTCTCTTTTGTCCATATAAAAAGGAAGGCATCCTCTATGACACTGCAAAACCTCCGCTATATTATTTCCATAGCAGAAACCGGTTCCATTACAGAAGCATCCAAACGTCTTTTCATTTCCCAGCCCAGTCTTTCAAATGCCGTAAAAGAAGTAGAAAAAGAAATACATTTTCCTATTTTCACAAGAACCAGCCGTGGCATTACCGTAACAGCAAAAGGCCTGGAATTTATTGGCTACGCACGACAGGTCATCCAGCAAATGAATGTGCTTCAAGATACTTACATTACAATGAGGCCACAAAAAACATACTTCAGCGTATCTACCCAGCATTACGTATTCGCAACGAATGCATTTGTAGATATAATCCGTAAATATGGCCAGGAACGATATGAATTCTGTCTTAATGAAACGCAGACATATCAGATTCTGGAAAATGTTAAAAATCACATCAGTGAGCTGGGAATCATCTATCTGAGCAATACCAATGAAATCGTCATCCGCCGTACTCTGGAAGATATGCACTTAGAGTTCCGCCCGCTTTTTACAGTGAAGCCCCACGTTGCTTTATACGTGAATCATCCTTTAGCTGATCATACATCTCTCAAACTGATAGATTTGATTGAATATCCACGATTAAAATTCCTGCAGGGAAATTATGAATCTTCCTTTTTTTCAGAAGAACTATACTCGTCACTGCCTGTAGATAAAGAAATCCGGGTAAGTGACAGAGCAGCCATGATCAACATGATGATTGGTCTCAACGGCTATTCCATATCTACAGGTATTTTTCCAAAGTACATGCAGGGAGATGCCATCAAAGGAATCCCTTTACATGAAAAAGAACGTATGACCGTAGGATACGTCGTTAATGCGGGACAGACATTATCTGATCTGGGAACAATGTATATACGGGCGCTGAAACAATATCAACACAGTGAAAACATCACGTAATATTCATCGATTCATTATCATCCTGCAAATACAGCATAAAAAATCATCGCATGATCGTCCAGCTGATTCATGCGATGATTTTTTTATGCTATTAATGACGCATCATATGGGATTTTTCCGGGGTCCGGGTGTCATTTTCCAGGGCGGCCCAGGCTTCGTTGGCCCGTTCTACGAACATTTTGCGTACAGCTGTATTTTCACCGAGTCCGTGAATATACGGTGTCACTTTGAAGCCTTCCTTTTCCAGAATGCTCTTGTGGGAATCGGCATCAGCACCGGCCATATCGTTGTTGGCATGATCGCCGGCAACCATCATCATAGGCATGAGTGTCACATGCTGGATTCCCTTAGCCTTCAGCATAGGAATGACCGTATCCAGATGCGGCCATCCTTCGACGGAGTAGACGTAGACATTGCCGAGATGTGCTTCATCAATCCGGTTCTGCAGAACAGAATAGTAGGCGTTGGCCGGATGGGGCGTGCCGTGAGCCATGACCAGGACAGCGTCTTTTTCGCCCAGTTTCGGGAACTGTGTAGAAAGAGCCTGAACGAATTCACTGATATCGTCGCGCTGGTTTTCCTGTCCCATCCAGTAGAGGAGAGACGTACCCATGGTCATTTTTTTGAAATCCTTTTTGTACATATCGTAAATGGCCGTATCATATGCGTATTCCATGCCGGGAATGACGTCGAGAGACGTCAGGGCCACCCGGGTATAACCCTGGGCCTTGAGATCTGCCATGGCTTTTTCCGGTGTTGGGATTTCCAGTCCTTCATTGGCTTTGATGCGATCGACGATGATATGGGAAGTAAAAGCCAGGACGACTTTTGTATCCGGATGGGCCGCCTGAATATCAGAAACGGTCTTTTCAATCGTCGCTTTGCGGCTGTCTTTAAATGTCGTACCAAAACTCATCACCACGATGGCATCCTTATTGGCTGCATCCTGCATAGCCGGATTATTGTACGTACGTACACCAATTTCAGCAGCCTGCTTGAGAGCCGGTGTCGCATCTTTGACTTCCGGATTCAAGGTATACGAGGCCTGGGCCGGCACCCCCGCAAAGGCCCCGAATGCCGTAACAGCCAGGGACAACATCAATACTGTCTTCAATTTCTTACCGAACATGTCCATCACTCCTCAAGAACAATTACAAGGCCTGCCTTAATATGCAAAAGCCGCAAGGATATCCTTGCGGCTTATTGATGCGCCAATTCGCATTATAATCTCCATTCCCATCGCTCGCAGGTCTATCGGTGATTATCAGTCAGGCAGTTCTTCTGGCTTGGATTCATGGCTTTACTGCGCCTTCCCATACGAATCGTACAGTGACATCATTGCAGCATCGCTCTTCCTTACAGCGGCGGGACCGCGCCGGCTTATACCGGCTTTTCTATTGAGTCTTGCGACACCTGACCTGCATATTAAACTATTTTTACTTTATCACAATTCTTTTCGCTCTGTCAAATAACTGGCCTGGAATATATGTCATGACAGGCGTGGAATTTCTCATACCAGGCAGATTATTTCTTTAAATCGAGGGAACGGATTTTTTCCCGGAGCGGCAATACTGCAGGAGGACTGACAGATAATTCATCGACGCCCATGCGCAGGAACGTTTCGGTCAGCGTCAGATCTGCACCGAGTTCACCGCAGATACCGACCCAGATTTCTTCTTTGTGGCCATTGGCAATGGTCTGTCCGATGAGGCGCAGCACGGCCGGATGATGGGCATCGAAGAACGCATCGAGCTGGGTCTGCTGCCGGTCGATGGCCAGCGTGTACTGGGTCAGATCATTGGAGCCGATACTGAAGAAATCTACTTCTTTAGCCAGTTCATCACTCATGATGGCTGCAGCCGGCGTTTCAATCATGATGCCCACTTCCATGTGAGGATCATATTTCATGCCCTGTTCATCCAGCTCATGCTGTACATCCCGAAGAATCGCTTTGGCGCGGCGCACTTCGTCAGCAGAAATAATCATGGGGAACATGATGGCAATGGTACCAAATGCCGACGCACGGCAGAGCGCCCTGAGTTGTGTCCGGAACAGCTCCGGCCGGGTCAGGCAGATGCGGATGGCCCGCATGCCCATGGCAGGATTTTCTTCCGGGGCCAGGTTGAAATAATCGACTTTTTTATCGGCGCCGATATCGAGGGTACGGATGATGACTTTTTTCCCTGCCATCGTCTGGGCCGTCTTTTTATAGGCTTCGAATTGTTCTTCTTCTGTCGGATACGTATTCCGGCCAAGATAGAGGAACTCACTGCGGAACAAGCCGATTCCTTCGGCATCATTCGAAAGGACCTGGGGCAGGTTATCGGGATTTCCGATATTGGCATAGACATCAATATGGCGTCCATCACGGGTCACCGATTCTTTTCCGCGCACCGATTCCAGTTCCTGACGACGGCGGGTTTCTAAATCCTGTCGCTTCTTCATGCGGTCCAGTGTTTCTTCATCGGGATCTATATACACTGTGCCCGTCGTTCCATCGACGACAGCCGTCTTGCCATCGACATCATTATGCAGCTGGGTGCCCGTACTGACGACGGCAGCAATCCCCAGTGTCCGGGCCAGGATAGCCGTATGGGAATTAGTACTGCCGTCGGATGTGACAAATCCCAGGATTTTGTCCGTATCGAGCTGCAGTGTTTCGCTCGGTGCCAGATCATCCGCAGCTATGATGACATGATCGTAGGCACTGAAATCGATTCCTTCGCCACCACACAATTCCCGTTCCACACGGCGGGAAATATCCAGGACATCGGCAGCCCGGGCCTGCATATAAGCATCATCCATACCGCGGAACATAGCAGCAAAATTCTGTGCCGTATGTTCGACTGCGGCTTCGGCATTGAGTTTTTCATCCCGTATCTGGGACACGATGTCATCGACATAATCGTCATCATCGAGCATCATCTGATGTACTTCAAACACGGCAGCCTGTTCTTCGCCTACTTTTTCTACAGCCTTTTCATACAGAGACTGGAGCTGGCTGATCGATGCAGCACGGGCAGCCTGGAACCGGCTGACTTCTGCCTCGGCATCGTCAATGGGCCGGACGGCTGTGGAAATCGTATTGCGGTGGAACAGCGCCAGCGGTCCGATCGTAATGCCGGAACTTACACTCTTTCCTTTAAGGGTCAGCATGACTTACACCTCCCGGTTATGGCAAAGGAGGATTGCCCATGCAGTCCTCCTTGCCTCATACATTAGAAATTTTCTTTGAAAAATGCTTCCATAGCAGAAGCTGCAGCTTCTTCATCGGCACCTTCTGCCTGAATAGTTACGCTTTCGCCCTGTTTGACACCCAGGCCCATGACGGTGAAGATTTTCTTCAGATCGCCTTTTTTGCTGCCCTTGGCAATCGTCAGGGACGAGGCATATTTCTTGGCTTCTTTGACCAGTAATCCTGCCGGACGGGCATGGATACCCTGGGGATCCGTAATGGTGTAAGTAAATTCTTTCATGATGATTCCTCCTCTGTATGAAATTCTATTGTTTAGTTTACTCTATGTACATGGGTAAGGCAACCGTTATGACTGAGGCTGCTTCTTGCGGATAACCCCCATGATGACTGCGGCAATGACAGCACCGGCTGCCAGAGATACGAAATACATGGGCCAGTTGGTGACGACCCCGAAAACGAAGATGCCACCGTGCGGTGCCGGCACAGCACACCCGAAGAGCATGGAAAGGGCACCGGCCACAGCCGCCCCGATAGCGCAGGGTGGAATAATGTGAAGCGGGTCCGATGCGGCAAAGGGAATAGCCCCTTCTGTAATAAAAGACAGGCCCATGATAAAGTTGGTAATCGTAGACTGCCGTTCTTTCGGCGTAAATTTCTTCCTGAAGAGCAGCATGGAAAGGGAAATGGCAATAGGCGGTACCATGCCACCGATCATGACCGACGCCATAATTCCCGAGCTGACGGCAGCGCCGGATGCATCCATGAGGGATGCCGTACCAAAGACGTAAGCCGCTTTATTGATAGGCCCGCCGAAATCGATAGACATCATGCCCCCCAGGATCAGACCAAGGATGATGCGGCTCGATGTCGTCATAGACGAGAGCGTATCTGCCAGCCAGTGATTGAATACCGATGTCGGGGGATTGATGATATACGTCATAATAAGGCCTATAAGGACCAGTCCCAGTACGGGGTAGATGAGAATCGGCTTGGTCCCTTCCAGCGCCTGGGGTAGATGGGAAAAGACTTTCTTCAGCAGGATGATAAGATACCCTGCAATAAACCCGGCAAACAAAGCACCGAAGAATCCTGACCCGCCTGTCGTCGCCAGGAAACCGCCGACAATACCGGGCATGAGTGCCGGCCGTTCGCCGATACTGGCGGCAATATAACCGGCCAGGATAGGCATCATCATACTGAAGGCCAGACCACCGACATTTTTCAGGAATGCCGAAAGAGGAGTTCCTGTCCCAAACTGGGCCGTGCCGGCATTTCCCATATCGAAGAGAAAGGCCAGGGCGATGAGGATCCCACCGCCAATGACGAAAGGCAGCATATGAGATACGCCGTTCATCAGATGTTTATATATCTGGCGGCCTGTACTTTCACCGCTTTCCCCTTCTGTCACTGCTTCCGACTCAGAAGCCGTACCATGAAATACGGGAGGGGTTCCGTCCAGGACCTGCTGGATGAGAGCCTGCGGCTCTTTGATTCCCGCTGCCACTTTGACGAACAGGACGCGTTTGCCGTCGAATCGTTCCACCGGTACATCTTTATCAGCGGCGACGATGACGCCGACAGCACGGCGGATATCATCGACAGTCAGACGATGCTTGACGCCACCGGAACCATTTGTTTCAATCTTGATATCAACACCCATATCAGAAGCCTTCTGTTCCAGTGCTTCTGCAGCCATATAAGTATGGGCAATGCCTGTCGGGCAGGCCGTGACGCCGATGACATAGGGCCGTCCTGTATCAGGTGCGGCAGACGGTGTTTCTGCTGTGTCATTCTGTCCGGATTCTTCATCCTGTCCGGCTTCTTCAGCTGCATCTTCAGCCAGCTGAGCCGTTTCCGCATCGGTGATGGTCTGCAGATATTCATCAGCTGATGAAGCCTGCATCAGTTTTTCCCGGAAGTCATCATCCATGAGCATCCGGGAAAGACGACTCAGAACTTCCAGATGGATATTGGCACCACCGGCAGGAGCGGCAATCATAAAGAACAAATAGGCCGGTTCATCATCGAGGCTTTCATAATCGACGCCCTGACGGACAATCATGGAAGCCAGACCGGGAGTCGCTACGGCATCGGTCTTGGCATGGGGAATCGCTATGCCTTCACCAATACCGGTACTTCCTTCTTCTTCTCTTTTAAGGACACACGCCTTATAGGCCGCAGCATCGTTCAGATGACCGCCTTTTTCCATCAGTCCGACAAGATGATCGATAGCCCCTGCCTTATCGGCAGCCTGGGCCTGCAAATCAATACTTTCCTTTTTTAATAAATCTGCAATACGCACGGAGCTTTCCTCGCTTTCCAGAAAACGCACATCGGTCAAAGTGTTTCATACAATTTTTTTATTTCCTTTTCACCAGCAAGCCAGTCCTGAAAAGCCGTAGCACTTCCGGCAGCGATGCCCCATTTCAGCGCTTCTTCCAGACTGCCGCCAGACGCTTCAAAGCCGGCCAGGAATCCAGCTACCATACTGTCACCGGCACCGACAGAATTGACCAGCCGCCCCTTAGGCGACGGGCGGCGGTACGTTTTGCCATCTTCGCCAAGAAGTAATGCGCCATCACCACCAAGGGAAACGAGAACGTTGCGGGCGCCCATAGTCTGGAGCCTTTTGGCACACATGATAATTTCTTCGTCTCTGTGCAGGACGACACTGAAAAGTTCACCCAGTTCATCCTGATTAGGTTTGATGAGAAAAGGCCGGTAGGCAATGACGTTGCGCAAAAGATCTCCCGTAGCATCGACAACGGTGCGGATATGACGGAATTCCATACGCTTCAGGATCTGTTCATACATATCACCGGGCAGGGTAGAAGGGATACTGCCGGCCAGTACCAGCGTGTCGCCTTCATCCAGCGCTTCTATCTGTTTCATGAGCTGTTTCAGTTTGTCCTTCGGAACAGCCGGTCCCATCCCATTGACAGCCGTTTCTTCTTTGGCACTGACTTTCATATTGATGCGGGAATACCCGCTGTCCAGACGGATAAAATCACAATCGCCTCCATTTTTTTCACAGAGCCGCTCAATTTCCTGTCCTGTAAATCCTGCCATAAAACCCAGCATCCGTGCCGGTATATGGAGGTTACCCAGGACGAGTGCCACGTTGATGCCTTTGCCACCGGGATAAATCGTTTCTTTTTCTGCCCGGTTGATTGCACCGGCAGCGAATTTCTTCATATGAACGACATAATCCAGGGAAGGGTTAAATGTAACAGTATAAATCAAAGCACATGCACCTCCGTCAATTTCTTATAAGGAGCAAAATCGATATCCCGACTGCTCCGTGCCGTTATGACTGACACGCCCGCAAGAGGCGCAAATGTGATATGGGAAGCCAGTCCGAATTTACTGCTATCAGCCAGTATAAAGGCCCGGCGGCACTGGGAAAAGGCTGCCGCTTTGGCAGCTGCTTCTTCAGCATCCGGCGTCGTACAGCCTTCTTTCAGGCTGATACCGTTCGTACCAAAAAATCCGCAGGTAAAATGATACTGCGTCAGTGCCTGAAGGAGTTCACTGCCGACGACCGATGCCGTTTTTCCCCGGACATGACCGGGCAGCATGCGGACAGATATGCCATTCCGGGCCAGTTTCTGTGCCAGAGGCAGGCTGTTGGTCAGGAAAGATGCCGCCGATTCTGTCAGAAAATCCGCCATCTGTTCTACTGTCGATCCCGCATCCAGGTAGATAAAATCACGGTCGTCCACACAGGAAGCCGCATACTGGGCTATGCGCCGTTTTTCCGCCATATGGAGTGAATACTTATGTTCCAGTTCTTCCATATTGACTTCGTATTTTCCTTCTTCAGAAGGCAGTGCCGTCGCCCCGCCATGGACACGGCGCAGCCGGCCGGTCTGGTTCAGGACAGACAAATCGCGCCGCACAGTCGCTTCAGAAATATGGAAATAATCAACCAGTTCCTGCACGGAAACGGATCCGCCGGCATTTACCAGACGTACCATCTCATCTTGTCGTTCTTCTGTCAGCACGTATATCACCTGCCTTCCTGTAATTCATGCGAATTTCTTTCTACATCTCGTATTATACAAACATATTCGTTCATTTTCAATCATATTCAATCATTATATTGAAATAGCAATCATTTTCGTTCATCTATACAGGAAGGTAATAGAAAAAAACTGCCCATGAAGTAAAAATTACTTCATGGGCAGTCGTATCTTCCTATACAGGTTTGCCATTTATAGCAGCTATCTGGAAATAGTACACATTACTACTGCATGCTGTGTTCTTTCTGCTCACTGGCAGTCACGTTCGCATCACTGGTAACAATACCATGACGGGTCTTGTATTTCAGGACCAGCATGATAGCCAGTGCCAGTACGAAACAGCCGGAGAAGAACTGAAGCGTAATAGCATAGCTGTTTGTCGTTTCTTTGATAAGAGACAGGACCAGGGGACCGGCGACACCGGCAGCACCCCATGCCGTCAGGATCCGGCCATGGATAGCGCTCAGTTCCCGCGTACCAAAGAGATCGGAAAGATAAGCCGGCATGCAGGAGAAACCACCACCGTAACAGGTAATGATGAGCAGGACGAGCACCTGGAAACTGAATGCCCCCGTGACCTGGGACAACTGCCAGAATGCCAGGATTTCAATGGTGAAGAACAGGACATAGGTCATAGACCGGCCGAGATAATCGGAAACCGTAGCCCAGGCAATACGGCCAGCACCGTTCATGAACCCGATGATACCAACCATGGAAGCCGCTGCCATCGGCGACATACCGACGACTTCCTGCGCCATAGGAGAGGCAACAGCCAGAAGAGCAATGCCACAGGTAATGTTAGTGAAGAATAGCCACCAGATCGTATAGAGCTGCCATGTCTTCATGGCTTTTTTTACGGTAAACTGGGGCATCGAATCGGCATAGACCGGCGTATGACGGGTTCCGGCTTTACGGAGGGCAGCATCGGAAACGGGCACTTCACCCGGTTTGGGAGGAGCCAGATACAGAGACGATGCCGTCATGATGACCATATACACCGCACCCAGGATGAGGAAATTTGGAATGAGGCCCAGATGCTGGACCAGGAGCTGCATGACCGGTCCGGCAATCATACTGGCAAATCCAAATCCCATGATAGCCAGGCCCGTCGCAAATCCCCGGTTGTCAGGGAACCATTTGACCAGGGTAGAAACTGGTGTAATATAACCTGTTCCCAGGCCGATACCGCCGATGACCCCATAGAAGAGGTACAACAAAGGCAGGCTGTGGAAATATAATGCCGCAGCTGTACCGAACATGCCGCTGCAGAAAAAGGTCATAGCCAGCAATCCCGACTTGCGGGGTCCGATTTTCTGGACAAAGCTGCCGAGAAAGCCGGCAGACAGCCCTAAAAACAGAATAGCCAGGGAAAAGGTCCACGTCGTATCTTTGAGGGAAAATCCCATAGCCTGCATAATAGGACGGGTAAGGACACTCCAGGCATAGACACTGCCGATGCAGATGTGGATGCCCATAGCAGACAACGCAATAAGCCAACGGTTCTTTTTCATGAATCCATCTCTCCTTTGCGGTCGGCCGGCAAGGAGAGTGCAAAAAAGCACCGGCCGGCTGGCCAAAGCATATTTTCATATCTTTGCCCAGACGGTCGGCGCTTTTTCTAAGCGACACAGTCCACGTGGTTATTCCACTTTATTCCGTCAGGCCTGCATCGCATATTTTCTTGATGTCCTTTCATTATAACAGGAAACATCAGTCTGTCAATAGGGGAAAACAGGTCCTATTTTTCCTTCTGATTTTCCGCAGTAATCTGGGCAGCCTGTTTCTGCTGGGCTGCTATCTGGGATAAGGTCTGGCCTGCCGGAGCATCGCGCAGGACATAGGCTTCCTCTGCATCGGCCGAAGCATTATACGCATTGGCAGCCTGTGTCACGGCCCGGGAAGCGGCAACTGCAACTTTTTCAGCAGCCGTGGCATTCGTCGCAGCAGATACCGGTGCTGCCGGAGCTGCCAGTTGTGCAAAACCATAGGTCAGGAGAGCCGCCGCATCACCGGCACGGTCGCTGCTGTTGAGGATAGAGGCGACCAGGGTATGACCATCACGCGTAGCCGAGGCAACGAGGCAGGGACCGCCATCGTTAGTCGCACCAGTTTTGATGCCGTCAGCTCCCATAAAACCACTGGTGAGGAATTCGTTTGTCGTTTCGCAGTGTTTCGTACCGCTGTCTGCATAAGGCATGTCAAAGGAAGCGTGATTGACGAGGCCGCGGAAATCGGCTGATTTCATGGCATAGGCCCCGATTTTTGCCAGGTCCCTTGCCGTTGAATAATGGTTTTCATCAGGAAGTCCGGCAGGATTGGTGAAATGGGTATGGCTGGCACCAATAGCAGCGGCTTTGGCGTTCATGGCCTGGACAAAACTGTCCAGGGACGGCGAAACCGTAACGGCTGCATCGTATGCCGCATCACAGCCGCCGACCGTCATCATACCCGTCAGGGCATTGCGAAGAGTAACTTTATCGCCGGGATAAATGCCGAGACGGCTCACATCGCCTGCCAGCTGCTGGGAAGCATCGGATACGGTCATAACCGTATCGAGTTTTCCCGATTCGACGCCGAGGATACTGGTCATCATCATGGTCGTACCTCCGGGATACATGCGCTGATCCGCATTTTTGGCATACAGTTCATTGCCTGTCGTAGAATCGATAACACAGGCTGCTTGGGCATCGATCTGCGGTTCTGCTGCCAGCGCCGACGCACTGAACATGGTAAAGCAGGCTGCCAGTACGACAGCTATAGACGTTTTCAAAGACATAATCATACACCCTTTCTCCTGAAGTTTTTATTTTATAATGGATGTTTTGCTGCCATTTTAGGTTTGCGCGGGTATCTGGCCGGGCTCGTACCGCTTTTGCGGATATAGAGGACCGCCCGTTTATCGGAAAGGCCGGGAAGTGTTACCGGGCGGACTTCTTCCAGCGTTCCTCCCAATATGCGCAGGGCATTGGAAGCTTCTTTGAGTTCTTCCTCATACTGGGCCCCTTTAAGAGCTATGAACAGGCCATCTTTCCGCACGTAAGGCAATGCCCATTCACAGAGAATGGAAAGGCGGGCTACAGCCCGGCTGGTCACCAGGTCGAACCGTTCCCGGTATGCTTCCTGATGAGCCATTTCTTCCGCCCGTCCGTGAAGGAATGCTACCTGCCCGAGGCCTGTTTCCAAGCATACGTCGCGTAAGAAATTCAGCCTCTTCTGCAGGGAATCAAAAAAAGTCACCGTAAGGTCCGGCCGGAAGATGGCCAGGGGAACACCGGGAAAACCGGCACCAGTGCCGAGATCCAGCAGGGATGCTCCTTCCGGGAAATACTTCTCATCATAGCAGGACAGGCTGTCAGCCATATGTTTGACCGCCACTTCGCCCGGTTCCGTAATGGCCGTCAGATTCATGACTTTGTTCGTTTCCAGGAGCATTTCTTCAAACCGGCAGAACTGCTGCACCTGACGTTCTTCCAGTATAAATCCCATGGCTTCCATGGCATGGATGAGGTCATTTTGAAACATGGCTGCCCTCCCGCTGATACTGTTCCAGATAAATGAGGAGTGCCGTAATATCTGCCGGAGAGACACCGGAAATACGGCTGGCCTGTCCCAGAGACCGCGGCCGGATTTCATCGAGCTTCTGCCGTGCTTCACCGGACAGGGTATCGATATCGGCGTACACAATATCATCCGGCATGAGTTTTTGTTCCAGACGGTTCATTTTTTCTACCTGTTCCATCTGGCGGCCGATATACCCTTCGTACTTAATCATAATTTCGATTTCTTCTTTGACATCAGCGTCCAGTTCCGGCAGATCAAAGGTCTGGCATAATTTATCATACGTAATGTCCTGGCGGCGCAGCAATTCATACGCTGTAATGCCCGTATGGACCGGAGCTGTGCCGAGGGCATCCAGTTTTTCAGCCATAGCTTTACTCGGCGTGATGGAAATCGATTTCAAGGCAGCTATGCCATCTGAAATGGCCTTCTTTTTGGCACAGAATAAATCATACCGTTCCTGACTGACCAGACCGATATCGTAACCTTTCTGGGTCAGGCGCAAATCGGCATTATCCTGGCGGAGGACGAGGCGGTATTCACTGCGGCTGGTCATCATCCGGTATGGTTCCTGTGTGCCTTTCGTGACCAGATCGTCGATGAGTACGCCGATATACGCTTCAGAACGGGTAAGGATAAAGGCATCTTTTCCCTGAACCTTGCGGGCTGCATTGATACCGGCAATCAGTCCCTGGGCTGCCGCTTCTTCATAGCCACTGGTACCGTTGGACTGGCCGGCGGAAAACAGGCCGCTCACTTTTTTCGTTTCCAGCGATGGCGTCAGCTGCAGCGGATCCAGGCAGTCATATTCAATGGCATATCCGGGGCGCATGATTTTTACATCTTCCAGGCCGGGAATGGTGCGCAGGAACTCATATTGAACATCGATAGGCATACTGGTACTCATGCCCTGTACGTACATTTCTTCTGTAGACTGTCCTTCCGGTTCAATAAAGAGCTGATGTCTTTTTTTATCGGCAAAGCGGACAATTTTCGATTCAATAGACGGACAGTACCGGGGACCGATGCCCTGTATGATACCATTGCACATAGGTGCCCGGTCGAGGTTATCACGGATGATTTTATGCGTTTTTTCGTTGGTAAACGTCAGCCAGCAGCATTCCTTATTCCGGTTTTTCCTTTCTGACAGGAACGAAAAGGCGTGGCCGTCCGTATCACCTTCCTGTACGGCCATTTCCTCTGTACGCAGTGTGCGCCGGTCTATCCGGGCCGGTGTCCCTGTTTTGAAGCGCATCAGTTTCAGTCCGGCTTTTACCAACGACGCTGATAAATCTTCTGCTGAACGCTGGCCGATAGGACCGCCGGAATAGGTACATTCGCCGATGATGATCTTACCTTTCAGATACGTCCCTGTAGCCAGGATGACACAGGATGCACGATAGACTTCACCCAGCTCAGTCTGCACGCCCGTCACCCTGCCGTCTTCCGTAAGGAGGTCGGTAATCATAAGCTGTTTGACATCGAGATGATCCTGATTTTCCAGTGTTTTGGTCATGGTCATCTGATACAATTTTTTATCGGACTGAGCCCGCAGGGAATACACAGCCGGCCCTTTACCCGTATTGAGCATGCGCATCTGCAGGCACGTCAGGTCTGTATTGATTCCCATCTGACCGCCCAGGGCATCGATTTCCCGTACAAGATGGCTCTTGCCCGGCCCGCCTACAGCAGGATTACAGGGCATGAGTGCAATATTATCAAGATTCAGCGTCGCCATCAGTGTTCTGGCACCCAGACGGGCACTGGCCAGAGCTGCTTCACAGCCGGCATGACCGGCACCGATGACGATGACGTCATACGTATCTACTACATACATGGAAATTCCTTTCCTTTCGCAATACTTTTGCAACTATTCATTATTTACCCAGACAGAACCGGCTGAATATTTCTTCTACAATATCATCATGAACCGTATCGCCCGTAATCGATCCCAGTGCATCCCATGCCTGGCGGATATCGACGACGGCACAATCCAGCGGCATCCCATCCTGCAGGGACTGTTGTGCCCGATTAAGAGCCTCTGCGCTCTGCCGTGCCAGTTCGATATGACGGGTATTGGTCAGAAGAGCGCTGGGGCCATCAGTAAAACCGCCTTTCAGCACTTCCTGCAGCAACATGTCTTTCAGCTCATCCAGGCCTTTTCCTGTACTGGCCGAAATGGGGCAGAGAAGGAAACCATAGGGACTCAGGTCCTTACTTGTTACAACCGGCGGCAGATCCGTTTTATTGAGGACGACGATGACATTTTTTCCTGCCACCGACTGAAGAATATCTTTGTCTTCCTCTGTAAGAGGACGGGAGCTGTCTATGACGGCCAGGATGATATCCGCCCGGTCCAGATACTGGCGGGCCCGGCTGACGCCAATTTTTTCGACCGTGTCATCCGTTTCCCGTATGCCGGCTGTATCGACAAGACATACGGGAATCCCCCGCAGAGTGATCCATTCTTCCAGCACATCCCGGGTCGTCCCCGGAACATCCGTGACAATAGCCCGTTCTTCCTGGAGAAGACGGTTCAGGAGACTCGATTTGCCGGCATTGGGAGTGCCGGCAATGGCTGCCATGACGCCATCGCGGATCATGCGGCCGCTCTGGGATTCTTCCAGCATATGCTGCAATTTTTCCTGCATGCCTTTCAGTGCGCCCGATACGTCGGGAACAGCAATATCTTCCAGATCTTCTTCCGGATAATCAATCATGACTTCCAGCCGTGTTACCAGTTCTGTCAGTTCGTTACGGGTCTTATTGATGACTTTGGAAAGCCGCCCTTCCAGCTGGCTTACGGCACTGGTCAGTCCGGCCCTGCTTTTAGCCTGGATGACATCCATGACGGCTTCAGCCTGAGCCAGATCGATACGGCCATTGACAAAAGCCCGTTCCGTGAATTCACCGGGATTGGCCATGCGGGCGCCACTGCGCAGTATGAGCTGCAGGATAGATTCCAATGCTTCCCGGCCACCATGACATTGGATTTCCAGGACGTCTTCTGCCGTATATGAATGAGGTCCTTTCATAATAAGAGCCAGGACTTCATCGATACAGGTCCCATTTTCATCGACAATCGTCCCGTACTGTATGGAGCGGTCCCGGCGCTCTTTCAGAGGAACTTCCGATTTACTTTTAAATATTTTATCTCCTACGGCATAGGCACCGGGCCCGCTGATACGGACCGCACCGATACCGCTTTCTCCCAGCGGTGTTGTAATTGCCGCAATGGTATCTGCCGTATCATACATATAAACGCTCCTTTCTGACAGAACTATAGGCGGACCGGTCAGATAACAAAAATGGCCAGATACCAGCGGTCCGTGAAAGATTCACTAACCAACTGACACTGACCACTGGTCACTTGCTCCGTTATAGCCCTATTCTGCGTAATAAATGACGACATGACGATACGGATCCTGACCTTCACTTTCCGTACGGACATGGTCTGCATCCTGCAGTGCTACATGGATAATTTTCCGTTCATAGCCGTTCATAGGTTCCAGGACGACTCTGTCGCCTTTCTTTTTTACCCGCCCCGAAAGACGCAGAGCCAGCTGCTTCAGCGTTTCTTCCCGGCGGTGGCGGTAATTTTCAACGTCGAGCATAATGAAATGCCGCGTTTCTTTTCCCTGATTGGTTGTCAGATTGGTAAGATACTGGAGGGCATCCAGAGTCTGGCCATGTTTGCCAATGAGGATACCGAGATTTTTTCCATGGAGATGAAGAATAATTTTATCAGGCTTGATCATTTTTTCAATCACGACCTGCATACCCATATTCTTCAGGACTTCCTGGAGAAATTCCCGTGCTTTGGCAGCCGCTTCTTCGGCTGTAAAATCTTCTTTCTGATCTGCTGCTTCATCTGCAGGAGAAGCAGCTACGGAATCCTTTGCGCCATCAGCAGGATGATCTATTTCTGATTCTGCCGGAGCAGAAACCGGTTCTTCCGGACACGGTGGTTCTGCCTCCGCTATCCCGGCTGCATCAGCAGCTTGCTTTTCCGCTTCTTCTGCCTTGCGCACATCTTCCTGCTGCCGCTGCAGCACGTGTTCTGCTTCTTCTTTTGCAGTCACGCGGACGACAGCGGGCTTGCTGCCAATGCCGAGGAAGCCGCTTTTAGGTTCAGACAGCACTTCTACCGTCACTTCATCACGGGTCAGTCCCAGCTGTACCAGGCCGGAACGGACAGCATCTTCAATCGTTTTTCCTGTCGCTTCTACATGATTCATGCGTTAGCAGCTCCTTTCTTTTTGCCGCGGAACATGATGATCTGCTGCAGCCACTGGAATACGTTGGATACAACCCAGTAAATGACCAGGCCGCTGGGGAAACTGATGCTGATCCAGCCAATGAACAAAGGCATGACAATCTGCATGATTTTCTGCTGTTTTGCCTGGGCTTCGTTCATCGCTACCTGGGCACCGCTCATCTGTTTCTGGATGGCAAAGGTAGAAATAGCGGAAAGAATAGGCAGAATATACGTAGGATCGGCATCGCCAAGGCTTGGCATCCAGAGAAAGCTCTTATACGCTTCATCATAAGGATATTCACGCAGTGCGTAGAATATGGAAATAAGGAACGGCATCTGGATGAGAATAGGCAGACAGCCTGAAAAGGGACTGACTTTTTCTTCCTTATATAATTTCTGCAGGGCCATCTGCATTTTCCGCTGGTCGCCCTTATATTTTTTCTGCAATTCCTTGACTTTTGGCTGAATCTTCTGCATGCCTTCCATGGAACGGATCTGCTTGGCCGTCAGAGGCGCCAGTATCAGCTTGATAATAACCGTCAGTAAAATAATGGCAATGCCATAACTCGGATACCCGACCATATGGGTAAACTGGTAGCAGTAATCGAGAAAAACGGACATAATGCCAGCCAGCACGTCCATGATTCCGCTAAAAAAACTCAATACTCTCAACTCCTGTCGAAGATTAAAAATGAAAAAATCAGACAGCCTTCATTTCATCTGCCTGATACCTAGGGTACAGGATCATATCCGCCTTCATGAAAGGGATGGCATTTTAAAATGCGCCTGACTGCTAAATAACTCCCTTTCAGTGCGCCGTACTTCTGCAGTGCTTCAATGGCATAAGCAGAACATGTAGGATAAAAACGGCAGCACGGCAGATGCAGCGGAGATATGCACATCTGATAAAAACGTATCATGAAGATGAATAAGGATTTCATTCACATCGCTTCTTCCATACGTTCGCCCGGCGGAACAATTGCAGAATGCTCCGCTCAGCTTCTTGATATCCAACCTGCTTTAAATAGCCGCGCCCAATCAGTACCAGATCATAGCCGTCTTTCAGCTCGTACTGATGAAGGCGGTATACTTCCTTCATCAGCCGCCGGCATCGGTTGCGTTCTACGGCACAACCGATTTTTTTTCCGGTTACAAAACCGATACGGGTTGGCTGTTTGGGAGAACGGGGCAGTACATACAATACGGCCAGGCGGTTGACAACAGATCTGCCATGGCGGTATACGAGCTGGTATTCCCGGTTTTTGCACAGCCTCTTCTCTTTTTTTAACTCATACATCGTATAGTTCCTAAGCTTGTAATTCCTAAAAATGGCAGAAGAACAGAAAAATTCCTTACAGGAACTTTTCTGTTCATCTCGTAAAAATTAAGCAGAAAGCTTCTTTCTGCCTTTCATGCGGCGTTTTTTCAAAACCATGCGGCCACCTTTAGTCTTCATTCTTTCACGGAAGCCATGAGTTCTTTTCTTCCATAACACATTCGGCTGATATGTCTGTTTCAAGATAGACACCTCCTTCTTATCGATACAACGTATATTGAATTTACACCATAACAGTGTAATTATAGACAATCCCCCTGCTGATGTCAATTGTTTATTGGAAAAATTTCAAAAGATCTGTTACTGCCTGGAAATACATATCTATAGGCTGCATATATAGGTATTATCTAAAATATAATCAAAATCCAACAGAGATATAACCTGTTTCTAACTTCTATTTGTGCATAACTTACTTTTGATGTACAATACAGATGTGGTCTTCGTACAGATATTCACCAAGTTATACACAGTTTATCCACAGATTGTGGATAACTTAATGGGTCGGAAATTCGATATCTATCGGCTTTCCGCTTTTTTCAGCTTATTTTATCCACTTTATCCACAATCTTTTATGAACATATCCACAAAAGAAGTACTTCACCCGATTGGAAAGGAATGTATGACATGATAGACCTGACTGAACTCTGGATCGGTATACTGACCGATATACGGCCTCAGGTATCCCCGCAAATTTATGACAACTGGTTTGAAGCTGCCCTGATTCCCTGCATGTATGAAAACGACGTCCTGACTCTGGACACGACGAGCCGTTTTGTCTGTTCTTTTATCAGCAAAAAATACACAGATCTCCTGGAAACGGCAGCCAGCCATGTAACAGGCCGTCCTACGCAGGTACGTCTCATCTACAGCACGGGAGGCGAAACGGCACCGGAACCGGCCGTATCTCCGGCAGTTCCTGCTCCTTCGCCAGCAGTGCCATCCCCCCGGAAAGAGGAACCAGCCGCTGCCGTACCAGCATCCTCTTTGGAATCACTGGAAGAAGACACGATCCGGGAAAATCAGGAATATGACGAACCAGAATGGGCGCAGACAACACTGGAACCGGTCGATACAGAAAATCCAGATGCGTACGAATACGAAAGTATTTCCCTTCCGGAAATCCGGTCTGCCAAAGACATTACTCCGCCACCAGCAACAGAAAAGCCAGATCCGGTTCCGGCCGTGCAGGTTCCCGTTTCTGATGGACTCAACAGTAATTATACATTTGATACCTTTATCGTAGGCAACAGCAATCGTATGGCCAATGCCGTTGCCTTATCCGTAGCCGGCGCACCGGCCCAGAAATACAATCCATTCTTTATCTACGGGGATTCCGGGCTGGGAAAAACCCATCTGATGCATGCCATCGGCCATAAAATCCGGGAAAATTTTCCCAATATGAGTTTGCGCTGCATCACCAGTGAAGATTTTGCCAATGAACTCATCCAGTCCATCCAGGATAAAAATCCGGAAAGTTTCCGTCAGCGGTACCGCAATGTCGATGTACTCCTCGTTGATGATATCCAGTTCCTTGAAAATAAAGAACACACACAGGAAGAATTCTTTCATACATTTAATAAGTTATATCAGGATCACAAACAAATGGTATTTACCAGCGACCGGCCGCCACAAAATCTGAAAAAGCTGGAAAACCGGCTCCGTTCTCGCTTTCAGGCCAGCGCCGTCGCCCGCATTACCCCGCCGGATCTGGAAATGCGGACAGCTATTCTCCGCCGCCGTTCCCAGTCCGAACACATCGAATTTCAGAACGATGCCATCAATTTCATTGCTGCCAATGTCAGTGAAAATATCCGTGAACTGGAAGGAGCTTTTGTCCGGGTCACCCTGCAGGCGGCAGAAGAACATTCACCGGTTACACTCGACGTCGCCCAGAGAGCATTACAGGATCTGGTACAGGCCAGTGATAAGAAAAAATATATTACCATTGATGAAATCACGAAAGCTGTCTGCCAGTTCTATAAGGTAAAATATGAAGACCTCATGAGCAAGAAAAAAACAAAGTCCATTGCCTTTCCCCGTCAGATTGCCATGTATCTCTGCCGGGAACTGACAGAAAATACGTATCCTCACATCGGCACGGCATTTAATGGCAGGGATCATTCTACGGTCATGCACGCCTGCGATAAAGTAACGAAAGCAATGGAAAAAGATAAAAATTTCCGCACCATGATCGAACAATTGAAGACGCGCATCATGAGCGTGGACAAGTAAGAGGAAAAAATGTGGAAAAAATCCAGTTTATCCACATCTTCCGGAAATGAGTGGATTTGTGGATGGGAAATTCCTATTTATCCACAAGTTATACACACCTGTGGATAGCTTAAAATAAGGCATTCACAGGACTTATGCACAATTTCACATTGCCTATGACTATTACTACGATTTTAACTCATTTTCCAATTAATTTCACCATCATAGAAAAGAGGACAACCATGAAACTCAGATTCAAAAAAGAAGACCTCAACAAAGGACTCCAGTCCGTACAAAAAATCGCCCAGGACAAAAGCAATAACATTTCTTACGAAAACGGTCTGCTCATCAAAGCCGTCGGTGACCTCATCGAATTCCAGGCCAACGATTACGATATGGGAATCCGTACGGAAGTGCCAGGCATCATTGAAGAACAGGGTGAAGTCTTTATTGCCAATCCTTTTCTCATTGAATTGACACGTCGCCTGCCCGGTGATGAAATCGAAATGATTAAGCAGGATGGCGATACACAACTCTTGCTTAAAGGAGGAAAACTGAAATTTGAATGCCTGACCATCAATCCCGATGATTTCAGTGAAGTAGAAATTGTTGATAATGGAACTTCTTCGTTTACGACAGACAGTATTACCCTGAAAGACCTCATCGATCACACGTCGTATGCCTGCGCTACCGATATGGCACGTCCTATTTTTACAGGTACTCATATCGATGTCACCGGGACGACTCTGAATATGGTTGCTACGGATACGCATCGCCTGGCTCTCAAATCAGCCGAACTGGCACAGCCTGTCGAACAGCCTTTCAAGGCCGTCATTCCGAGCCGGCTTCTCATGGAAATTGCCCGGCAGCTGCCGACGGATATGCCCCAGGATGTACAGATAGTAGCGCTTCGCAATTTCATGACCGTACGGTTCGGGAATATTTTCATCCGCACCCGTCTGATAGAAGGAGAATTCCCGAATTACCGCCGTGTTATTCCTACGCAGTTTACCAGTGCAGTGACACTGAACCGCCAGGAATTTACGGCAGCTGTCGAACGCGCTTCTATCGTGGCTAAGGATGCCCAGTATAATGTCATTAATTTTGCTATTCAGGATGATCAGATCAGTCTGACCAGCCAGCATCCGGACTATGGCACGATTGAAGACAGCGTTCCCTGCCAGATTGAGGGAGAATCCATCCGTATCGCTTTCAATGGCAAATTCGTCCTGGACATACTGAAGCACTGCCACAGTGAAGAAATTGTACTCCGTCTGAAGGCAAGCAGTCCGATGCTGGTACAAGATAAAGATGAACAGAATTGTGTATTTGTCGTTACACCAATGAGGGCAAAATGATAAAAAATATTGAAATTAAAACCGATATGATTCAGTTAGATCAATTTTTAAAATGGGCCGATGTCATAGAAAGTGGTGGACAGATCCGTCCTCTTCTGGATGAAAAGCGGATTTTTGTCAACGGCACGCTCTGCCTGGCCAAGCGCAAGCAACTCCATGCCGGTGATATCGTAGATATAAAAGGCATCGGAACGTATAAACTGACTGGGGAATGAGACCATGCTGATTCATGATATCCGCCTGCTGCATTTTCGAAATTATGATGATGAACGCGTGGAATTTCCCCCATCGATTGTCGTACTGTACGGAAAGAACGGACAGGGAAAAACCAATCTTCTGGAAGCGCTGTATATGGCAAGTATTGGCAAATCTTACAGGGGACTTACCGATGCGGACCTCATTCACTGGCAGCAGCAGACGGCAAGTGTGATTCTCAATTTCAGCCGCAGCGGTGTCATGCAGCAGATTAAAATGATTCTTTCCAAAGAAACAAAAAAAGAACTATGGGTAAATGAAACAAAAGTATCGCGCAGAGAACTTATCGGTACATTGAATGAGGTCCTGTTTTCACCGGAGGATTTACAGCTCATCAAGGCAGGGCCGGCTCTGCGCCGCCGGTTTCTGGACCGTGAATTATCCCAGGTCAGTCCGGTATACTGCCAGACACTGCTGCGGTATCACCGGGCTGTTGCCCAGCGCAATCTGCTGCTGAAGCGCATGAAGTATGAAAAGGTACAGTCCCTGGATGAATGGGACCGCCAGATTGCCAGCCTGGCCGCCGATATCGTGCAGCGCCGTCTGGAAGCTCTGCATAAAATCCGCCTGCTGACCCGGATTATTCATAAACGTCTCAGCGGCGGCGAAGGATTGGATATTGCCTATGTGCAGCCTTACGGTGACGGGAAGGGGAAAGATGCCCGGTGGTATTACGATACCCTGCAGTCTCATCTGGAGCAGGACCGGTATCGTATGTCTACTTCTGTCGGGCCCCACCGGGATGACCTGGAATTTTCCATTGCCGGGGCTGATTTAAAGAAATACGGATCCCAGGGACAACAGCGCACGGCTGTCCTGGCATTGAAACTGTCCGAATTGGAATATATGAAATCGGAAACAGGGGAATACCCGGTATTGCTTCTGGATGATGTCATGAGTGAACTGGACGGTCTGCGCCGTCAGGCATTATTATCCTTTGTCAAAGGACGCATCCAGACGTTTATTACGACGACGGAACCGGATATGTTCCGGTCTGTTGATGATTGTTCTTTTATCTGTATTGAACAAGGCAGGGTGGCTGTCCATGGTTAAGCGGACCCATGAAATGGGAAAGGCTGGTCTTTCTATACCGGCTGTCCTCAAAGAGAATAAACTGCTGACACCATACCGTTTTTTTCAGGCAAAACGGGACTGGCCTCAGATTATAGGTAAACAAATTGCGAAATATTCTTATATTAAAGATATAGATAAAAACTGTGTAATAATAGGAGTTCTCAATTCTATATGGATGAACCAGCTCTTTATGTACAGTCAGGAAATACAAAAGAAATTGAATGACTATATCGGTGAAGAGTTTATCCATTCTGTACGGTTTGTACGGAGCGGAAAGAAACCGGCACCGGTCGTATATGAAACACTCGATGGAGAAGAGGAATCAGACTACCCTTCTGGCCGTATCGGTGATGTAGTCCTGTCTGACGATTATGTGCAGACCGTGAGACAGGAGACGTCCCATCTTCCGGAACGTATCCGTGAGAAAATGGCAGCCCTGCGTTTCGCCCAGGAAAAAAGGCGCCTGTCCATGGAAGCGGAAGGATTCCGCCATTGCCCGCGCTGTGGCCGCTGGCTGGCCAGAGGGGAGACGGTATGTCTTTTCTGCCGCCTTGAAGACCGGCAGCATAAAAAAAAGCTGGTCCATGACCTTTTGATACAAATGCCATGGTTGTCTCTGGATCAGTTTGCTCATGAAATAGGAGCCGGACGCAGTGACCGGTTGTATATCGAACTGTACAATGAAGTACGGCGGGACTGTATTTATAAACTCATTGAACGGATCCATTATGACAGCGATACGCCGGAAGATGATTTATTCCTGGCTTTGTTCATCACACGGAAAACGCCGGTAGAACTGACAGACGATCATGTCCGCAACTTGGCAAACCGTTATAGAAAGAAGGAGTGACCATGTATCTTCATATCGGCGGCAGCCAGATGATTGATGTACGGCGTCTCGTCGCATTGTTCAAGGCTCACCCAAGCCGTGCCAGCAAATCCAATCCGCTCATCCAGTATTATAAGCCGTATGAATATGTGGGAACCGGCACGGAACGGATACGCACATATGTAGTCACGGAAGATGCGGTATATGGTTCGCCTCTGTCCCTTTCTACACTGGTCAGGCGGTATGAAGAGTTGTTTAGTGTGGATTGAGCGGCTGAAATCTGGTATAATAAGGTGTTACAGGTCCTATGTCATCACAGGAGGACAGAAGAGGAGGAGCATTGCATGTCGGAAGACAAGAAAATAAAGTATGGTGCGGAACAGATTCAGGTCCTGGAAGGACTGGAAGCCGTACGCAAACGGCCGGGAATGTATATCGGCAGTACGAGTCTGCGTGGCCTGCATCATCTCGTATATGAAGTAGTAGATAATAGTATTGACGAAGCATTGGCTGGCTATTGCACACATATCGAAGTGGAAATAGGGGAAGACAACAGCATCAGTGTCACCGATAATGGCCGCGGTATTCCCGTTGCTATGCATAAAGTGGGAAAACCGGCTGTCGAAGTCGTTCTGACCGTGCTCCATGCCGGTGGTAAATTCGGCGGCGACGGTTACCCTATTTCCGGCGGTCTCCATGGCGTCGGTATCAGTGTTGTCAATGCACTGAGTGAATGGACCCGTGTCGAAGTCAAGCGGGACGGATATTTTTATACGATTTCCTTTAAACGCGGCGTGACCGACCAGCCTCTCATGAAAGTACGTCCCCTGCGCCCTGGTGAAGAAACAGGTACACACGTCACCTTTAAGCCGGATAAGGAAATATTCCCCGATACGGTCTATGATTTTGATACGCTCAAAACACGTCTGCGTGAGCTGGCGTTCCTCAATAAGGGACTGCATATTACCCTGACGGATAAACGCGGCGAAGGCAAGCAGGAAGTATACTGTTATGAAGGCGGACTCGTGTCTTTCGTGGAATTCCTGAATGAAAACCGCACGGCTGTCAATCCGACGGTAGTTCAGATTGACGGGGAAAAGAATAAAGTCATTGTCGATGTAGCCATGCAGTACAACGATGGGTACAGCGAAAATATCCTGAGTTTTGTCAACGATATCTTTACGGAAGAAGGCGGGACCCATCTTTCGGGATTCCGTTCGGGCCTGACACGTACGATCAATGACTATGGCCGCCAGGCCGGGCTCATCAAGGATAATGAGGATAATCTGTCTGGTGACGATGTCCGCGAAGGATTGACGGCTGTCATCAGCGTCAAAGTGCGGGAACCGCAGTTTGAAGGACAGACTAAGACGAAACTGGGCAACAGTGAAGTCAAAGGAATTGTCGATAATATTGTATCGGACGGCCTGCGGGAATATCTGGAAGAACATCCGGCAGAAGCAAAAAACATCATTAATAAAACCATTTCTGCTTCGAGAGCCCGTCAGGCTGCCCGCCGTGCACGGGAACTGACACGCCGCAAAAATGCACTGGAAATCAGCAGTCTTCCCGGTAAATTGGCTGATTGCTCGGAAAAGAATCCGGATCAGACGGAAATCTATCTGGTCGAAGGGGATTCTGCCGGTGGTAGTGCCAAGCAGGGACGGGACCGCCGTTTCCAGGCTATCCTGCCGCTCCGTGGCAAAATTATCAATGTGGAAAAGGCACGTCTCGATAAGATTCTGGCCAATGATGAAATCCGTTCTATGATTACTGCTTTTGGCACAGGGATTGGCGAAGAATTCGATATTACCAAGCGCCGGTATGACAAGATTATCATCATGACCGATGCCGATGTCGATGGTGCCCATATCCGCACGCTGCTCCTGACCTTTTTCTACCGGTTCATGAAGCCACTTATCGAACAAGGCCATGTCTACATTGCCCAGCCTCCGCTGTACCAGGTCCGCAAGGGAAAACAGGTATGGTATCTCTATACAGATGAAGCGATGAACGCCAAGCTGGAAGAACTGGGAAAAGATAGTTCCATCGTCGTACAGCGGTATAAAGGTCTTGGTGAAATGAATCCGGAACAGCTCTGGGAAACGACGATGGATCCGGCAAACCGAACTATGCTCAAGGTCCATCTGGAAGACGCTGTAGAAGCCGATAAGATTTTCTCGGTCCTCATGGGGGACAAGGTAGAACCACGTCGTAAATTCATTGAAGAAAATGCAAAGAAAGTCCGGAATCTGGATTTGTAAGAGGTTTCCTTGAGGGGGGATGTCTGATGAAACGAATTTGGCATGTAAGTCTTTGCGTAGCGCTGTGGTGTGCCTGTACGTTTTCCGTTCTGGCAATGGATACGGCACCGGCTGACGCAGCCTCTGCCCCGGCTGTAGCGGAACATACGCAGCCGGTCGTCATTACTGATCCGGCTGTTCATATGAAAAATACGAACAAGTATTATATTACTTCGGGCCGCGTATATGATACTGTCACAGGAACGATGGAAGGGATTTCCCGCGAAAAGACAAGACTTCCCCAGGATACGGGACGGTATTATTACAGGGTAGAAAAAAATCTTACCGGTGATTATTTCTATAGTGTCAAAGCGTATGATACGGACAGTCATATCCTCATAGGCAGCTATTTTGTAGCCAAAGATGACTCCTGCGTATGGAAATTACAGGATAATGATGATGCTATACTGATTCTGGGGACACCGGAAAAACTTCTGGAAAAAGCGGATGTCACCGTGTATCCGGGAAAACTTCCCATGGGAAGTTTTGGTATCCTGCGTGTCCGCATGCCGGGACGGCTGCCCTATGATATCAAGATTACCAGCCTGAATCCATCGGTAGCCGATATTTCTGAAAAAATGAATATTGTACCCAAGTCAGAAGGCAAGGCGGATCTGGTCATCGATCTGCGCATGGGAAATACGGTACGGACCATTACCCGGACTGTCAAAGTCATTGAAACGGCGGATTCGTCAGATCACGATTCCGGCCACAGGCCGATTGGTATCGGCATCGGTATCGGGTGGGGTGATGGATGGCACCATCATGGCCATGGCGGTATCGGAATCTGGGTGTAAAAAAAAATGGAGACCGCTTATTCAGCGGTCTCTTTTTTTGTTACCAGAATCTTATCGACGCGGAGATTATCCATATCCATGACTTCAAAGGTGAAGTTTTTCCAGCTGCACGTATCTGTCTCTGCAGGGATACGGCCTATTTTGTACGTGACGAATCCGGCCAGGGTTTTGTATAAATCATCTTCTTCACCGGGAAGGTCTTCGTCGAGGTCAAAGAAATCTTTAAATTCCTCAATCGTAAGCAGTCCTTCCATGAGCCATTCGTTCGGACTGCGGCGGATGATGCGGTTGGCTTCTTCCTGTTTTTCCTCTTCACCGGCAGGCATGATGCCCAGGAGTTCTTCCAGAATATCATGGAGCGTGACGATTCCGCTCAGGCTGCCGTATTCATCGAGGACGGCTGCTTCATGGACACCGTGTTCGCGGAAGGTCTGGACGACTTTCATGATATCCATGGATTCGGGAACATAAATGGGACGGCGCAGGCTGTCTTCCAGAATCTGTATCATCGATGGCGTATGTTGTTTCAGGACCGACGCATGATATTTTCCAAAGACGTCCGTAATCGATACGACACCGACGAAATCGTCGAGAGAGCCGCGGCCGACAGGCATAATCAGATGATGGCAGTCGAGCATTTCCCTGATGACCGTTTCTTCCGGATCTTCCAGATCAATCCAGTCTACCTGGGTGCGGTTGGTCATGATATCGCTTACATCCATATCGCCGAGGCGGAAAACGCGGTCCACCAGTTCCGGTTCTTCTTTGGCAAAGGCTCCCAGTTCTGCCCCTTGTTCGAGAAGAAGTTTGATTTCGTCTTCTGTGACCGGTTTCTTCTGGGGATGGCCGGCCCCCATGAGTTTCATGACGGCTGCCGTCGAAGCAGACAAAAACCAAACTAAAGGCGTACAGAGAGAAGAGAAATACAGCATGGGACGGGCCAGAAAGCAGGCAATCCGTTCCGGATTATCAATAGCCAGACGTTTAGGGACCAGTTCACCCAGAATCAATGTCAGATAGGTGATGGCGATGACCAGTGTGGTCAGACTTACGGAATAGGCGTATGGTGCAATAGGCGGATACAGAGCGATGAGAGATTGTGACATAGGCTCTGCCATAGCCGTACCGCCATAGACACCGGTGAGCAGGCTGACCAGTGTCATGCCGAATTGTACGGTAGAAAACATTTTATTCGGGTTTTCCCGTAACCGGATGACAATGCGGGCAGAGCGGTTTCCTTCTTCTACCAAAGCTTCCAGGCGGGCCTGACTGCAACTGACGATGGACATTTCCAGCATAGAAAAAATACCATTTCCTATGATGAGCAATACGATGACCAAAAATTGTTCTCCTAGCGAGACATCCAAATCTGATAACAACTCCTTTTTCCATTCAAAAATATAGGGTATTTGATGTGTATTATATCGTGTTTAGCCTGTTTAGGCAAGATGATGGCAGAAACATTCCGTTTCGTCATACTCTGTACTGGCAGGCATGGGCAGACTCTGGTATGATAAAGATAAAAGCGGTATTTCAAGGAGGTTGATACATGATGATCTATACAGGGGATGAAATGGAAAAGAAAGCCGTCCTAGAAACGGCAGCCCGCATGTGTGCGGCAGCCAGGACTGCACCGAAAACGAGACATATTGACGGAATCCATACGCTGGTCGTCACAGGAGAGGAAAAAGATGCACTGGCCGATAAAATGGAAGAAATCGGAAAGAAGTATTTTGGCGATTCCTGGCAGCACTGGTATGGACGGGATGCAGGCAATGTACGGCAGGCTGATGCAGTAGTCCTCATCGGTATCGAAAAAAGTTACCGCGGCCTGGCCCACTGTGATTTCTGTGATTTCGGGGATTGTGGCGGCTGCCGGGAAGCTGGCGGCAACTGTGCGTATATCTACGTCGATCTGGGCATTGCCCTGTCTTCTGCTGCACTGGCTGCACACAGGGAACTGACAGACAGCCGTATATATGCTTCTATTGGAAAAGCAGCCGGTGAAATGCCATACGGCTGTGAATATAAATGGCTGGGTATTGCCATATCCATTTCCGGGAAGGATCCTTTTTTTGACCGGTAAAAAATATAAACGGGTAGTTCACATTTTTTCTGTATCTGCTATACTAGATACGGATTGAAATACAGGGAAAGAAGGAAGTATCATGAAGTTTCAGCAGATTTTGAAAAAAGTATGTATTCTCCTTTCGGGAGCCGTCATGAGCGCCTCTGTCTGTCTGGCTGCCATACCGTACGATCAGGTTCTCATCGGCGGTATCGGACCCGGTTCGGCTGTCAGCTATATGAAGAGTCTCTATGGCCAGCCTGATGCTACGAATTTTGATACGCCGACTCAGGCAACGTATACGTATGGCAATTCCTTTGTCATTACGTCCAACCCATCAGATGTCAGTACGATTTTTACTGTCCTTTCCTCTGGCCATAATGGCCTGAATACGCCGGCTGGTGTCGGTGTCGGTATGGATGAAGCCGTCATTACAGAAAAGTACGGTCCCTGCGAAAGAAAGGGAGAAGTCAATGGTGTTACCTACTATCATTACGCTATGGAACCCAATCCGTCGCTGCCCAATGCCTTTGGGGGATATAGTTTTGGTGTAGAAAACGGTAAGATCATCTCCATCTGGGCCGGTGTCGTAGCCGATGATAATGGAGCAGCTGCCGCAGCAGCCGTGGCAGGTGGCACAGCATCTGCAGCAGATGGAACGGCACAGGCCTCCCAGAATGCAGCCTCCCAGGAAGCAGCACCTGTACCGGTCGTTGCTCCCGTCAGTCCGGCTGATGCTAAAACCATAGCAGAACACAATGCGCCGGAACAGAAAGAAACGGCTCCGGATACGACATCCAGGGTCACAACAGACAATGGAACGACTGTCACTATAGAAAAGACAGAATAAGAGACATAGGAACACGTGATGTAAGCTGCAAAAACTGATATGCTCCCCCTATGAGAGACAGTAAAAAATAAAACTGTCATCATAGGGGGA